>Ga0302270_10000876_pt1 | contig 31322 bp, 31 predicted proteins | sample III_Bog_E2_3_FD_198773 | JGI IMG/M metagenome (GOLD analysis project Ga0302270, IMG submission 198773) | Peat permafrost microbial communities from Stordalen Mire near Abisko, Sweden - III_Bog_E2_3 | ecosystem: Environmental > Terrestrial > Soil > Wetlands > Peat | place: Sweden: Abisko... | reverse complement strand
ACCCCGCAAGACTCGAGGCCAGGTGGTTCGCTATTCCTTTCCTGTAGGACTCTTTCATTCCCTACTACATGCCGGTTTATCCCGGCGCACGGACGTCCCCTTTCCCCCCTTTCCCCTTTCCTTTGCGGCTCAGTGATGGGCGAAGTCAACGTAAATTGCGAGTAGCCACACTGCCCCAGTGATTAGCCACCACAGCCCTCTCTTGGGCTCTCTATATCGCAAGAGCATGCCTCCCCATACGATATTCCCCACAAGGAAGACTCCCAGCACGGGCAGCGCAAGAACCCACAGGAACGGCTCGCCAGTGACAGGAACCGCCCCATGCTCTTGCGGTATTCTCCAGCCGCGAGATGCAAGCACGAGGTAAATTGCGATCCCAACTGCGTTAGCAAGCATGAACGTGGCATCCAGGGGTTTTACAGAGCGACCTGGGCGATCTACGGATGCGCTTGACATGAGTATGCCGCCTTTCCAGAAGCCAGAGAGAAGCCCAAATTTCTGAATTGCGCCTGCTGTGCAGTAGCCCCGTTCGAGGAATTGAAGAATGCGTAAGTGTTCGAAATCAGGCTGCCCATCCACTGGGGTACTCCCGCCCCTTGAAGATAGGCTCCTACTGCAATGTTGGCTACAGGTGTGTATCCCGGGAAGAATTGTGTGGTGGAACCTACCTGAGAACGCTGGAAGTCGTAATACCCACCTTGCCCAACAGCGGCCCCTGCCCCTGATAGTCCATTGGTTTGTCCGTTTGCGGCTATATTGCTGACGCTAAATCCTGGCGGAGCATTGAAGTTGGCCCCGGTGTTCGTGCTACAGGATTGCGCGTTCGGAGGAAGAGGCATCCGAACGAAGTTACTTGGGGCACTCGACACCACCGCCTGATTACGCGCTGTCCCTTGCGCATAAAAGACCACGCTGGTTTGGCCAGCGCCGCCATCTCCGAAATCCCACATGACTGTAGCGGTCGAAACGTCACCGGTATCACCGTTGACCGTAACGGTCGTAGTTTGGCCGTAGTTGATTGCGCCCCCGGTTGAGACACTACAGGGCGCGCCATCCTCGTCCCAGTAGTTTCCAGCGGAATCCTGGTAACAAGAGCCACTCGGATCGATGAACGAAAGCGGATTGTTCCTCACGTACGCAAACATGTTCCACGTCTGCGGATCAGCCGGATTTGCCACCGCGGTACCCGCCGGATCCGGACTCAGGAACCTTCCCTGCCCGCTGGCATGGTACCGAGCCTGGAAGAAATCGAGGCCCGTGTCGCTGTAGTCGTGCTCCTGGGCCGTGAACTTCGTGCTCAGACTGTCACTTGTACCCCAGGTGCTTGTCCGTCCGGCAGAGCCCGACGGGATCTCCACGCCGAACGGCAGGTAGTCGTGACGAGCCACGATATTGCCGCTGGCATCCGTTACCATGCGGGTGCTGCCGAGCTGGTCCCAACTCAAGTAGCAGGTCGAGCACGGTGCCGCGGGTGCTGGAGCCGATGTGTACTCGGCCGCCAAGCGGCCGAAGACGTCATGCACGTAAGCGGTCGTGGCTCCGCCCGCGATTGTCTTGCTCACCCGTTGCCCGGCGCCATCGTAGGTGTAGCTGACCGTGGTTGAGGTGGTGCTGTTGTACGCCCCAATCTGGCGATTCTCGGCATCGTAGGTCATCTGCCAGCCACCGTAGATGGTCTGGTTGCCGGCCGCGTCGTGCGCGCCAGCTTGGAGGTGGTTCGTCGCCGCGTCGTAAGCGTTTACCGTGGTGGGCATCTGCGTCTGGATCGGCAGGCCGCTGGGCGTCGCCGACAGGTACACGTTTCCGTAGCGGTCGTAGCCGAACTGCTCCGACCAGCCACCGCTGTCGCTCGACGCCTGCAATCGGTTCACGCCGTCGTAGCTCTGGATCCACGCGGAGCCCTCCGCCGCCGCCGTCAGCCGGTTCAAGCTGTCATATGCGAACGTCTGCTTGTAGGCCGGCGTCGCACTCGGCCCGGCCCACGCCTGCATCACGTTGCCGTTGTTGGTGGTGCAATCCTGCGCCGGGCTCGCTCCCGTGCAGTACCACGTGTTCAGCGTCAGCAGCGTGTTGCTGCCCTTCATAGCTGTCACTGACAACGGCTGCATCCGGCTATTATTGTAGGTCCAATTCTCGGTCAGCCCGTTGCCCAGGCTGAATTGCTGGAACGCGTTCCAGGGCTTGTACTGGACGCCGGTCACGTTCGACGACAATCCACGTGACTTCGGATGTTGAGAGACCAGGCGGCACGCTCGGACACTGACATCAGGACACTGGGGAGCCAATAAATGGGAGAGTGTATCGGGTGTCCTGTTTCGCCGCGCCGGCAGAATGAAGAGGAGAAATCCCGCGGGTGAGGACGCGGGAGTGCCGGCGCGACGAAAGCAGGTTTTCGCCCTAAAGAAGTGATATCTGGAGTGGACCCTCCCGAATCACGCTGGTTTTGGGTTATCTGCTGACTCAGTGGCTTCGAAGCTGGATTTCTCTCACGCGGAAATGCGGCGGAACCGAACTTTCAGCTTTTTGTTTGCTTGCCGGTTTTCGACGATTTCCCGGCCGTCTTCTTGACCGGCTTGCGCTTCTTCGGTTCCGGTTTGAGGTTGATGGTGCCGCGGCAGCCCGCCGCGCCGCAAGAGCACTTCACCGGGGCCACTTCGGCCTCGAAGTGGTAATAGATGGTGAGTTCTTCGCCCGCCTGGATATCGCGCGCTGCCATGTACAGGATGTGGCCGCGGAAGATCCAGGCGTAGCAATTGGGGTCGCAGCAGTGATTGATGTATTCGGCTCCGCTGCCGCCCACGCTCCCATCGAGCGCCCAGTAGCTATCGAGCGTGAACATGTAGTTCAGCTTGCCGCCCGCGCGCTTTGCGGTCTCGCGGCGGTTACAACGCTCGCCGGTGTACTCAACGATCTTGCGTCCCTTGGGGATGAACTCCTCGGCGTAGACGCCCCAGCGATGGATCTCGGACGGGCGAACCGAGAGCCGGAAGCAGGCGTATTGCGGATTGATGGATGGCGCTGGCGCTTGTCGCGCCGGCTTTGCTTTTGGCATAGCTCGAAAGGGGAATTCGTAAAGGGACCGATCCACGGGGGCGGTCCTGGCTTGGAGAGAGAGTAACACGCGGCGGGGGCGCTTGCGCGCTCCCGCCGCCCGAAATGTGAACTAAATGCCGGCTTTCTGCTTCAGGACGTCGATCAGTTCCTGAACGCCAGCGGCGCTGCGGTCCAGGGCCGCCTTTTCGCTGTCGGTCAGCGCGAGTTCGTAGATCTTCTCGATACCGTTGCTGCCGAGCTTCACCGGCACGCCGGCAAAGATGCCCGTGTGACCGTATTCGCCTTCGAGATAAGCCGCGCAAGGCAGGACCTTCTTCTTGTCCTTGAGGATCGATTCGGCCATCTCGACAGCCGAGGCCGACGGAGCGTAATAAGCGCTGCCGGTCTTGAGGTACTTCACGATTTCGGCGCCGCCGTCGCGAGTGCGTTGGACAATCGCGTCGATCCGCTCCTTGGGCAGCAGTTCGGTCAACGGGATGCCGCCGACAGTGGTCAGGCGCGGCAGGGGCACCATCGTGTCGCCGTGGCCGCCGAGCACGAGCGCGGAGATGTTCTCGACCGAGACGCCGAGTTCCGTCGCGAGGAACGTGCGATAGCGGGCGGTGTCCAGAACGCCGGCCATGCCGATGACCCGGTTGCGCGAGAACTTTGACACCTGGTAAGCCACCCAGCACATGGCGTCGAGCGGGTTGGTGACGAGGATCAGAATCGCATTTGGCGAGTGCTTGGCGACCTGTTCGGTGGCGCTCTTGACGATCTCGTAGTTGGCGAGCAGAAGGTCGTCGCGGCTCATGCCGGGCTTGCGCGGGAAGCCGGCGGTCATGATGACGACGTCGGAGTTGGCGGTGGGTTCGTAGTTATTCGCGCCCGTAATCGAAACGTCGTAGCCCTCGACGGGACCAGACTCGAGAATGTCCAGGCCTTTGCCTTGGGGCACGCCTTCCACGACGTCAACGAGCACTACGTCGGCCAGTTCTTTCCCGGCCAGACGGAGCGCGCAGTTGGCGCCGACATTGCCTGCGCCGACAACGGTAACTTTTTTACGCATGAGATTCCTTCCTAGAAGAGAGACGGCGGCCGCTCGTTCGCAATGCAGCGTTGAAACGAGGTAGCCTAGTCCAAATTATAGCCTTCCTGGCGCCGCCGGATCGCACGCCGGAAGCAGAACAGATACGACAGAGGCTTTCGCGCGGGCGCCTCGGTCCGTGCGACGATTGGCGAGGAACCGGATGCTGTCCTTCCCTATCATTTACGGCGAAGGCTACGACCTGAATATCGGGGATCACGTTTTTCAGTCAGCCAAGTACCGGTTGATCCGCGAAATGTTGCTGCGGCGGCGAGTCGCGAGCCCCAAGGACTTCCTGGCGCCGACCGCCGCTACGCGCGAACAACTGCTCAGCGCCCACGCGGCCCACTGGATCAACAGGCTGGAGAACGGGCGGCTCAATTATCACGAGATCCTGCGCCTGGAAGTCCCGTACTCGCGCAGGATGGTCGAGGCCTCATTTCTCGCAACCGGGGGGAGCATCGAGGCGGCCCACCTCGCTCTGGATTGCGGAGCCGCATTCAACCTCGGCGGCGGATTTCACCACGCGTTCCACTCGCACGGCGAAGGCTTCTGCGCCGTCAACGATATCGCCGTCGCCATCCGGGTCCTGCAGCGCGAGGGACGGATCCGCAAGGCCATGGTGATCGATTGCGACGTCCACCAGGGCAATGGGACGGCCGCGATTTTCGCCAAGGACGACTCCGTTTTCACGCTGTCCATCCATCAGGCGAACAACTATCCCCAGGAGAAGCCGCCCTCGAACCTGGACGTGAACCTTGGCGACGGCGCCGGCGACCGCGAGTACCTCGACAAGCTGAGAGCGGCCTGCGAAGAATCCTTCGCGGCGTTTCAGCCGGAGCTTGTCATCTATGTCGCGGGCGCGGATCCGTTCTTCGACGACCAACTCGGCGGCCTGGCGCTTTCCAAGGAAGGCCTTCTCATCCGCGACCGCGTCGTCTTCAACGCCTGCCTGCGGCACGGCGTCCCCGTCGCGGTGGTTCTGGCCGGAGGTTACGCGCGCTATATCGAGGATACGGTCGAGATCCACGCCAACACCGTGGTGGCGCTCCGGGAGAGCCTGCGAGACGCCGGCATCGGGCGCTGAACAGCGCGCTGCGAAGCTTCACGTTTGCCGGAACGGAAAGGCGGAAAGGGCGTTATCCTATCGCGGACGGTTACGGAGCGGGGACAATGCAAAAACCTGCCTATGGATCGATCGGCTGGGTGGACTTGACGGTCCCGGATGCGCCCAAGCTGCGGGACTTTTATCAACAAGTGGCGGGCTGGCGTTCCCAACCCGTAAAGATGAGCGGCTACGACGATTTCAGCATGCTCTCCCAGGCGGGGGAGGCGGTGGCCGGCGTTTGCCATACCCGCGGGGTCAACGCGAAGCTGCCGCCGGTATGGTTGATCTATATCGTTGTTGAGAACCTCGATCTGGCGCTTCAGAACTGCTTGAATCTCGGCGGCAAGGTGATCACTCCCGTCCGCATGGCCGGCGGTTCCCGGTATGCGGTGATTCAGGATCCCGCGGACGCCTTCGCGGCGCTATGGGAGCCGGCCGAAGCGGCCTGAGGCGGCAAATTGGGGCGGCTCTCCAGGCCCCGCAGTTTGCCCGGAGCGGGCTCTGGAGAGCCCGCGCGGACCTGGAGGTCCGCCCCACTCCCAGTGTTGCGGCCATTCCGGATAATTTCTCGCCGGGGTAGAATATTTTCAAGGAAAGCGCCAACCTTTCGACGCTCCGGGCATCCAATCTGGGTAGGAAACCGTTCGCTCCCATGAATTCACATCCGGTCCTGCACCGTCTGAGTGTCTCTCTGGCGGCTTGCACGCTGATTCTGTTGGTCGCCGGTGCACTGATTGCCGGCGCCGGATCGCCCCTCGGGGCGGCGGCCGGGCACTCCCCATGGGTGCGCCTGCACAACTTTGCCGCCGTGACCGTGAGCGGGCTGGCACTGGTCACATTGATCGGCTTGTTCCGATCGAACGTTCCTAAGTGGCTTAAAATGATAGGCTTGGCGTGCCTGGCAACACTGGGAGCCTCGGCACTGCTGGGTTGGCTGCCACGCGCGCCCATCACCGGCGTGGCTCACGCGGTCCTATCGCATGTTCTGTTTGCCCTGGTGGTGCTGCTGTCGCTCGGGACGTCGCCCGCCTGGAATCGGGAAGCGGCGCCGCTGGAGGACAGGGGCTGGCCCCCGCTGCGCTCTCTCGCCTGGCTGACACCCGCGGCCGTTCTGCTGCAAATCGCCATGGGGGCGGGATACCGATACCAGGCGCTCTCCTCTATTTCGCACGTCAGTTGGGCGTTCCCCGTGCTTCTGATGATTCTGATGCTCACTACTTTTACGTTGACGGGGACAACCGCCGGGGAGCACGCCGATTTGCGCACTGGATCGATCGCTCTAATGACATTGGTCTGTGTGCAACTGGCCCTGGGCGTCGTGGCGTTTCTGGCGCACATGGATCCGCCGCCCAGTTTCCTCCAGGGCGACTCGCTGGCTGCGGTGCGTGCGACGCACCTGGGCACAGGCGCTCTGGTGTTCGGCTTCACCGTGGCTCTCTCGGCGCAGATCCTTCGCTGCGCGGTCCCGGCCGCGTCTGAAACATCACAATCTACCGGGAATTGGACAGGAAACGGACGGCGGGGATGAAACATTACCTGGCATTGACGAAGCCGAGGATCACGTGGCTGATCCTGATGAGCACGGGCATCGGCTATTTCTTCGGCCATCGCGGCCCGCTCGACCTGTGGCTTCTGTTCCACACGCTGCTGGGCACGGCGCTGCTCGCTTCCGGGACGGCGACGCTGAACCAATGGTACGAACGCGACGCCGACGCGCTCATGCACCGGACCGAATCGCGGCCTATCCCCTCCGGCCTGGTGACGGCGTGGAAGGCGTTCCTCTTCGGCCTCGCGCTGATCGTCGCCGGCGAGGTGGAACTCGCGCTGGGCGTCAACGCATTGACAGCCTGGATCGGCTTCGCGACGGTGGGCAGTTATCTGTTGTTGTACACGCCGATGAAGCAGCGCACCTGGCTTTCGACCACGGTGGGCGCGTTTCCCGGCGCCATGCCGCCGCTGATCGGTTTCGCCGCGGCGCGCGGCGCGCTGACGGTCGAGGCCTGGATCCTGTTCGCCATCATCTTCCTGTGGCAGTTCCCGCACTTCTACGCGATCGCCTGGATGTACAAGGACGATTACGCCCGGGCCGGCATCCGCATGCTGCCGGTGGTGGAGCCGGACGGCCTCTCGACTTCGCGCCATATCCTGGCATTCGCCTTGTTGCTGCTGCCTGTGAGCCTGCTGCCCGGTTTCCTGAACATGACGGGTCATTGGTATCTCGCGGCGGCGCTCTTGCTCGGCGCGTTTTTCCTGCGCGCGGCCGTGCGGGTAGCTCGCGATCGCACGCTACCGAATGCAAGGCTCGTGCTGAAAGCGTCGGTCATCTATCTGCCGCTGCTCTATGCAGCTTTGGTGCTCGACCGGCACGTGCGCCTGTAATCCAAGGCCATGACGCGCGGGCTGCTTTACATCCTCTTGTTTGCAACGGCCGGGTGCATGTTGCATTCCAGTCTGCCCGAGATGGGCGACGTCCCTGCGTTCAAGCTCACGACTCAAAACGGCACGGCCTTTTCGAGCGATTCTTTGAAAGGCAAGGTCTGGGTGGCGGACTTCATCTTCACCAACTGCAACGGACCGTGCCCACGCATGTCGTCGCAGATGCGCCGCTTACAGGTTGCGTTGACGAAGAAACCGGAGACGCTGAATTCGGTCCGGCTGCTGAGCATCACCGTGGACCCCCAGCATGACGACCCGCCAACGCTGCTCGAATACTCGGGACACTTTCGAGCCGACCCCCGCCTGTGGAATTTCCTCACCGGTCCGGAGGATGAGATCCGCAAGCTGAGTGTAGATACGTTCCACGTCAACACGGCCGTGAATCTGCTGGAGCACTCGACCCGCGTCATCCTTGTGGACGGGAAGGCGCGCATCCGGGGCTACTACGAATCCACGGACGCGACTATGCTCAATCAACTGGTCGAGGATATCGATAAGCTGCGCAAAGAGGTTTTTTGACGCGATGCTCAAACTGCACGACCTGCCGACACTGAATGCCATCCTGAATTCGACTTCGGCGGTCCTCATCGTGGTTGGCTACTTTTTGATCCGCGCCCGGCGCGTCGAGGCGCACCGCAGGACGATGCTGGCGGCGTTTACGACCTCGACGCTGTTTCTCATCAGCTATCTCGTCTATCACGCGCAAGTGGGCTCGGTGCATTTCCGGGGGACTGGCGCGATCCGCACGGTCTATTTCACAATCCTGATCACCCACACCATCCTGGCTATCGTGGTCGCTCCGATGGTCGTCGTGACGCTGTTTCGCGGTTTGAAAGGCCGCTTTGAGAAGCATCGCAAGCTGGCGCGGATTACCCTGCCCATCTGGCTCTACGTCAGCGTGACGGGCGTCGTGGTGTACGCGATGCTCTACCATCTGTAAGCGCATCCGGCGACACTGGGAGACAGTGGCGACAAGTCCTGAGCAGACGCTGATCGAGATGCTGGCTCCGCAACCCGGCGAGCGCGTGCTCGACGCCGGATGCGGGCTCGGCCGTTGGACCGAGGAACTCGCAGCCAGCGGCGCGCGTGTCACCGGCATCGACATCCACGCGCCGCTGCTCGAACAGGCGCGCATCGTCTGTCCGCGGGCCGAGTTCATTGCGGCCGACTTGCTCACATGGGCGCCCGCCGAGCCATTCGACGCCATCTACGCCTTCGCTACTTTGCACTGGGTCCATCCGCCGGACAGCACGGCCCGGGCATTGTATAGGATGCTGAAGCGTGCGGGCCGTCTCGCCGCCGCGTTTGGCGGAATGTCCGCCACCGTGCGCGAACTAGAGGGCTGTTATCAGCCGGAGCCGGACGAGTACACGCGCGTGCTCAAAGCGGCCGGGTTTGCGATTCTGGAGATGCGGCGCGCGGAACAGCATTTTCTTGTGCTGGCGCGGCGTGAGAAGTGAGCGCGTTGACCGCGACAGGCCCGTTCCGGTGAATTGAACCGAGATTATTCATGTTTCCCAAGCTCTTTTCGATCGGCAGCTTCTACCTGCCCACCTACGGACTGCTGGTCGCCACCGGGTTTCTGTGCGGGATGGCGCTCGCGCAAAGGCAGGCGCGGCGTGCCGGACTGAACCCCGAGGCGGTGGGGAACCTGGCGATTTACGCGGCGCTGGTCGGTCTGCTGGGCGCCAAGCTGCTCATGTTCGCGATGGATTTCGGATATTACGCGCGCAATCCGGAGCGGATCTTCTCGCTGGACACTCTGCTGTCAGCGGGGGTCTATTACGGCGGCTTCCTGCTCGCTCTGGCGTTTGCCTGGTGGTATCTGAAGCGGCAGAAGATGCCGTTTCTGGTCACTGCCGACGCGCTGGCGCCGGGCGTGGCTCTGGGGCACGCCATCGGCAGGCTGGGCTGCTTTGCGGCGGGCTGCTGCTGGGGGACGCACTGCGATCTGCCCTGGGCCGTTGTGTTTACGAATCGCGAAGCGCACGACTTCACGGGTGTGCCGTTGAACGTGGCGCTGCATCCCGCGCAATTGTACGAGTCGGGCGCGACGTTCGCGGTGGCGGCTGCCCTGGTCTACGCTTCAGGCAAACCGCACAAGCCGGGCCGCATTCTGGGACTGTACCTGGTGCTCTACTCGATCGCGCGGATCGCGGTCGAATTCGTGCGCAATCATGAACAGGCGCTGCCGTTCGGCGGCCCGTTCTCGTGGACGCAATGGATCGCAATCGGGCTGCTGGCCGCGGGTTGCGTCCTGCTCTGGAAGACGGCGGGCAAACCGGTGAAGAAGTAGCCCTGGGACCGCCGATCTACAGATCGGCTCAGGTTGCCACGCCGATGAGCACGGAAGCCACGACCGTGAGGGAGTGGTGCGTGCCAGGTTTGCACCAGAACGGAGCGGAGCCGCGACCATCAGGGAGCGGTGGATTTCGGGGTACGGTCGCGGCTCCGTTCCTTGCCGCCTATTCTCGGGCCGCATTTGATAGGCTCGATCTTCGTTCATCCGCAAGCCCAAGGCGTGCGAGTCGAGGGGCTATTCGCATCAACCATCGGAGAGACCAGATGAGATCGTTGAGTGTTCTTCTGTTGAGCTGCCTTTGTCTGTCTGCCGCCGAGCGCATTCCGCTTGTCGCCGATCCGCACAATTCCGCCGCGGAGCGGTGGCTCAATAAGAAGGTGCTGCAAAGCCGGCTGCTCGACGACATGGAGAGCCTGGACAAGTGGAGCGCCTTCACCAATGCAGCGCCGCTCGTGGTCGATGCACGCTTCGCCTCGCAGGTCGTGGAACAGGCGAAGGTGGTTGCCGAGATGTCGCTGACTTCGGAACGTTCACGCGACGGCAGCCACTCGCTCCGTCTGCGTAATCCGACACGTTTGCCGAAGCCCGGTCCCGTGAATGGACGCGGCTGGGGCGAATCCGGCATCCTGCGCACGTTCGACGGTGAAGACTGGACTGCGTTCAACCGCATCTCGCTCTGGATCTATCCCGACTGCCCCGGACATTACGTGGCTTCGCTCGACATGCATCTGCGGAACGACGGCGTCGAGAAACTCCCCGCGCCATTTGCGCAGGAGGGAGAGACGTCCCTGGTGCTCAAGAACCACGAGTGGAACCACGTGGTGTGGGAGATCTCCAACGTCGCGCGCGATAAGGTCACAGGGCTGGAGATCGTCTATGGCATGGCAGGCAACGAACTCGACGGCGCGGATAGCGTGACATTCGACTTCGACCACATGGAGTTGGAGCGGGTGGAGCCCGACCATATCGAAGGCTGGGATGTCTGGCCGGGCCGCATCTCCTACAGCCAGGCAGGCTACGCCACCGGCGCGCCGAAAAGCGCGATCGCCAGCGGCCTCTCCGCGCGCGAATTCCGCCTGCTTCAGGCGAAAACGGGGCAGCCCGTGCTCACCAGGCCGGTCAAGACCGTGAAGACGCGCCTGGGCGAGTTCCAGGTGATGGACTTCTCCGAAGTTCGACAGCCAGGTACTTACATTCTGGAGGCGGGCAAGACTCGCACTCCGCCATTCGCGATCGGCGATAACGTGTGGCGCGAGTCGATTCTGAAGGCGCTCAACTTCTTCTACGCCGAGCGTTGCGGTTTCGCGGTGCCCGGTGTTCACGGCGTCTGCCACCGCGACTGGCAGGCCGTACACGGAGATAAGCGAATCATCGTCAACGGCGGCTGGCACGATGCGGGCGACCTTTCGCAAGGCATGGGGAACACTTCCGAGATCGACTACGCGCTCTTCAGCCTAGCCGAACGCATCCATGCGCGGGGGGAGGATCCCGAGTTGTACGAGCGTCTCCTGGAAGAGGCGCGTTGGGGGTTGGATTGGGTCTTGAAAACCAGTTTTGGAGATGGCTACCGCGGCTCGGGCTCCATCAATAGCCGCCACACCAACGGCATTCTGGGCGACTACGACGATGTCATCGCCAAGTCGTCCAATTCTCCGATGACCAACCTCCAGGCCGCCGCCGTGGAGGCCCTGGCCGCACGCGTGCTCAAGGAGCGCGATCCGCGCCTCGCCGCGTACTCCTTGCGCATGGCGGAGCTGGATTGGAAATACGGCCTTGAAGGCCTCGACCGGATGGGCGCGCAGCCGCCCAAGGACAAGTTCTCCGGCACGTTCGATTCCGCCGGTGTCGCCCACGAGCCTGTCTCGATGGCAGTTCTCGCCGGCGTCGACCTCTACCGGGCGACTGGCAATCACGCGTACGCCGACAAGGCAGTGGCCCTGGCCCATACCATCCTCGACTCGCAGGAGCGGCGCATCCCTGATTGGACGGTGCCGCTGACCGGCTATTTCTACACGAGTCCGGCGAAGGACCGCATTCTGCATTACGTCCACCGCGGCCGGGAGCAGGGGCCGATAGAAGCTCTGACCGCGCTCTGCAACGCGCTGCCGGATGATCCCGATTGGATGAAATGGTACTCCGCCGTCGCCTTGCATTCTGAGTATCTGAAGACCATCGCCAGGTACACCGAGCCTTTTGGCGTGATGCCCGCGTCCATCTATCGCGAGGACGATTACCTGGACGTGCCCGAAAGCCGGCGCGACTCGTTCCGGAAACAGATCCTGAACGGCATCCCACTCGGCGCGGGGCATTACCTGCGACTGTTCCCGGTCTGGCTGGACTACCGGGGACATTTCGGGACCATCCTGCCGCAGGCCCAGGCGCTCGGTGACGCGGCGCACCTGCGCGGCGATCTCAAATCCGCGCAAGTCGCCGAACAGCAATTGGAGTGGGTGATCGGCCGCAATCCCTTCGCGCAGAGCATGATGTACGGCGAAGGCTACGACTTCACGCCGCAGTACACGCCCTCTTCCGGCGACATGGTCGGGTCGCTGCCCGTCGGCATCCAGACGCGCGGCGTGGCGGACGTGCCGTACTGGCCCGTGCAATCCACGTGGACTTATAAGGAAGTCTGGGTCCATCCCGTGGCGCGTTGGATTTGGCTGATGAAGAACCTCGCGGGGCCGGCGCTCGTGGAAGGACAGGCGAGTGCGCCCGTGGAATTTGTCGATACGGCTTTCGGGCAGAAGATCACGATTCAGCCCGACGCCAAGACCGGGCAGTTCCGCACGACGTTGCCACAGGGCGTCTACCGGGTGCTCTCCGGCGCAGCGGAGGAGACGCGGACCTTCCTGCCGGGAGACGCTTACCGCCTCGACCTGCGGGCTGGCAAAGCGCTGGACCTGCAACTCTCTCAGGAGACCGCCGCGTCCGGCGAAGTGATCTTGCGTGCCAGCGTTCGCGGCAACGGGCAGCACAGTTTCGCACTGCGGGCCGAGAACCTGGGCGTGGAGGGCGGAGCTAAACTGTTGACGCTCAAGCCGGGCGCCAGCCAGACGTTCGCCTGGCACGGCAAAATCCTCGCCGCGGACACGCCTTGGGTCGCCGTGGTCATTCCTGATGGAGACTTGTCCCGGCGCAAGGAGTTGATGGGCTCCACCGGATCAGTGGGCAAAAACCACCCGAGCCGGCCCTGAAGTTCTCAGTCTGACTCTGACAGTCTGACTCTGACAATGCTGAGCGTTGCGGAGACCGGGAGTACGATCCCCGCGCCAAGCCGAATGCTCTCAGGCTTTCTCCATCATCACGATCAGCCATGGATTCATGCATGAACCCCGCAGGAACCAGAGCGGTCTGCGGGAGACCAGCCAGAACAGGAACCGGACCGGAGCCGAGAGCATGCGCCCCTTCCAGCTCTTGCTGCTGCCGGTAAACGCCCAGTAGCCTTCCACGGGCAGCGTCTTCGCCTGGCGGCAACCCGCCTCACCGAACAGTTTCCCGTAGTCCCCGCGCGAGGGCAGCAGTGGATTGAGCGGGGACGTCGGCCGCATGGAAGCGTGGTTCGCGGTATGTCCATGAAAGATGTCGAATGGAAACCATCGATTCGGATTGCAGGTGATTATCCGCCCGCCCGGCTTGAGGACACGCGTAATCTCGAGGGCTAGCTTCAGCCGCAACGCATAGTAGTCCGGGACGACATCGTACGAAGCGCCGTCCACCCCGACGTGAGGAAAGAAACACCCGGAGATGATGAAATCGAAACTCGCATCGGGAAATGGAAGATTGCCCACATTTGCCATGATCAGCCGCTCCGGATACTGCCTTCGCGGCCAGACCCCGGAGCGCTTTCCGCAGTCGACCCCCATCGCGTTGAATCCCGCGGCGCACAATTCATCCACGTCCGTCCCGACGCCGCAGCCTAGCGAGAGAATCGCCGGACGCGAGGTCCTGCTCGGCCACAACTGATGAAAAAGCGGGATCCAATACCGGATGGTCGTGGCTGAGTTGGATGCCTCCTCGGCGACGAGAACTTCATCCGGCGTCGAATCGTCATAGCGCTCGCCGACAATCAGGTCCAGCCGCTGATTCTCGTAAGAGTATCCTGTTTCGCATTGCCGGCATTGTGCCCCGGCCGAAGCGAGCGCAATTTCCCCATAGCACCTCGGGCACACCAAGGCCACGGCGGCAGAAATGGGTTGTTGACCTGTGATCATGGCTCCCCTTCAAAGTCTTGTTACTTGAACACACACGAAGCCTGGTCTTGACTCCCCGCCTGACCCAGCACCCGCGTTGGAAATGAACAGACGGCCGCTCTCAATTCAGCCTCACCAAATCGAGGGAACCGCGAACGGGCAGTTGCGGCGCACAGCCTTCTTCCTCGCCCAGATCAGCGGGGCCTTCCAGGCTTCACGTTGGGCCGTGAAGATACTTTACAATACTTTACTTGACCAAACGAGTACTATTTGAGAAAATTCGCCGCCCTAATGGGTGGAATTCAATTCAGGCATGCCCCCGGGAGCGGCCAGACTCAACGGACCCACCGTGATTTTCGAGGTCCCGTCCGAGGGTAGCCTTCGCCCTGAAGGCTGACTAATGCGCCTGGAGCAGGCTGAGCAGTTCCCGATCCAGCTTCACCCCGTGCCAATCCTCGTAGGCGACGTCATCGCGCCCCGAGTCGAGGATGCCGAACGATCCGCGGAACTCCCACAGTGACCAGCCGATACCATAGCCTTCGAGGATCTCCAGCACGTCGCTCATCCAGTGCAGGACGATCGCGTGCGGCGTGCGGTTGAAGCAGCCCATCTCGCCGCAGTGCACGGGAACGCCATGCGCGGCCAGTTCGCCCCAGGGCTTGAAATGCGCTTCGAGTTCCTGCCTGCCGAGCTTCACCGTGCCGTCGGCGTTCAGTATGGGCCACGACGGTTCCGGGAAATCCAGGTGACGGTCTACCCAACCCGCCCGGAAGTGAGTGAGTTCACCCGGCCAGTAGGAGTGTACGCTCTGCCCTACTCCCGTGGGAATGAGTTCGGTGGCAACGGAGTTGCCGTACTCCAGACCGTCCACCACGACCAGGCGTTGCGGGCTGATTTGCCGGATGGCGTCGAGGCCGGTCCGCATCACGCGCGCATAGTCGTCCCGGCTCATGTAGCCCTCTTTGGGCGAGGGCGCCTCGTTCACCAGGTTGAAACTGAGATCGTATGGCGAGACGTCCTTGTAGCGTTTCGCCAAGATCTCCCAGTGCAGCGCGAAGGCTGTCTGCGCCTCGCGGTCGGACCACAGCACGAATGGTTCGCGCTCGCCGCTGTTGACGCAATAGCCGGGCGCCCGGTGGAGATTCAGGTTCACATGAAGTCCATATTTGCGTCCGCGCTCGACAATCGTGTCGATCTCTTCGAGCGCCGACTCGCGAATCTTCAGCACGTCCGCCTTCCGCATCGTCTTCGTCTGGCGGCAGTCGGAATCGATCCAGAACCAGTAGTCGAGCGGCACGCGGATGAAGTTAAAGCCCCAATCGCGAATCCAGCGATAGACGTCTTCGTTCGACCGCTGCCGCTTTTCATCCGGCGTCAGGGCCTGGAACAGGTCCAGCAGATTGAAACCTCGCCAGCGCGGAACGGCGGTCTGCGGCGTCTTCGGCTGGAATACGCCGGCCCACGCCGGCGCGCCAAACGCCATTGCGGCGGCGGTGAGGCCGGCGCTACGACCGAAGCTTCTGCGAGTCATGAAACCTGTCATCATCCGATTATCTTTCTAAACCATCAAGCCTTACGAGTGTGGCCCGGTCCGTGTGGGGCGGCGCCCCAGCGCCGCGCGGGCTCTCCAGAGCCCGCTCTGGAAAGTTTTGCGGACTCTGAACCCTTGCGCACTGAACAAATAAGCTGGCGGACTCTGGAGAGCCGCCTTACATTCGCTCATGCGTCGATGTTCGGCAGCTCATAGCCCTTGCGCCGCGGGCGCGCCAGCAGATGGTCGGCATCGCCGTCGTTGAAGAAGCGCTCGCCGTGCGGGTCCCAGCGCAACGGCCGCTCCAGTTCGCGGCAGATGTTCGCCAGGTGGCACACGGTCGTCGAGCGGTGGCCGATTTCCACGTGAGCGTTCGGCAGCTTGCGCGTGCGCACGCAGTCGAGGAAGTTCGCGAGATGGAAACTGTCCTCGCCGCGGCCTTCGGGCGTGGGTTCGGGCGCGCCCTTGAGCAGATCGCTCCGGTCCGTAGTGAAGAGCCCGCGCTTGATCTCGATCTTGCCGTTCGTGCCGTAGAAGATTGCGCCCAGGTCGGCGTGGTCGCGCTTCGGCCCGACCATTTTGAGCACAGTCCCGTTCAGGTAGCGCATGAAGATCGGTCTGGTCGCGCCGGCCTCTTCCTGCCAGATTTCCGTTGGACCCGTATCGTCGGTGCCCAGCGCGCACTGGACTTGATCGAGCGCGTGCGTGCCCCAGCCCGAGACGCCCCACGACTGCCCGCCGCCATCGTAATCGCGATAGGACGACCAGCCGCGCTGCAATTCGCGGTCATACGGCCGCAACTCCGTCTGGTTGCACCATTGCTCCCAGTCCAGTCCCTCGGGCATCGCCATTGGCGTGCGCGGGATCCATATCTTGGGAGGCTCGAAATTGCAGGCGATGACCGTGTGTACGAAGCCGATCGCGCCTTCGCGCACCAGCTTGCTCGCGTAAGCGTTGGCCGGGATGGAGCGCTGTTGCGTGCCGGTCTGCAGCACGCGCTTGTATTTGGCGACGGTCTTGCGCAGCGCGAGTCCTTCCGCCACGGTCAACGTGAGCGGCTTCTCGGCGTACACGTCGAGCCCGGCCTGCATGGCATGGATCGCGATGAGGGCCCGCGCGTGAGTGCATGTCTCAATCCACACCGCGTCGAGCTTTTCCTGGTCGAGCATGCGCCGGTAGTCGGTGTACTGCGTCCAGCGCGAGCCCTGCGGATGCGCCTTCACCGTCTCGATCATGCGGTCCTTCGCGCAGTCGCAAACGGCGACCACTTCGGCGCCGGGCAGGTCGTAGCCCAGCAGCCAGTTCGCCCGGCCGCCCATGCCGATGAAGCCGACGCGCAGGCGATCGTTCGCGCCCAACACGCGCTTCGGATCGAGCAGCGGCAGAGCCGCCGCGGCGCCAAGAAAATGCCTTCGATTCATAGTGGTGACCGTCCTCACGATTGGCTGAAGTCCCGCTCAGTCTATCACCGCGCTGCGGCGTCGTTTCAAGCTGCACTCAGCCGGCCGTGCCCATGCGGGCCTCGCCGCGCCAGACATTAGTCCAACGACCGCGTGATTCAGCTCTATTCACAAAAAGGCACGAATTCACACGGTTAGCAGCCTGTGTTGGAAACTCCAAAACCGCGCAGGTGCCCGGTTTTTGAACCTGGAATCAGTAAGTTACAGCCGCAAGACCGTTCAGGTGCACGGTTTTGCGGTTTTCACCACACCCTCTCAGGGCACCAGCCAGACTGGAGCCGGCCGGGAACTGATGGAACATCCGCGAAGCGCTTCTCGTAGAGAAATCAGTCTGGACTCTCCTGGAGGTTCTTGCATGAAGACCCTGTTTCGCCCCTCTACCGCCCTCGTCGCGCTGACGTTCGCGAGTGCGATCGTCGCCTCGGCGCAGACCCCTGCCGCGCCACCCGCCAACCCGCTCAGCGCCGGCCAGAAGATGATTTACGGCTATATCAGCGACATCGTAGTCCGCTCGGCCGAAAAGATGCCCGAAGAGAACTACGGATTCAAGCCGACGCCCGACGTGCGCAGCTTCGGCCAGATCGTTGGGCACGTGGCCGACGCCCAGTACATGTTCTGCTCGGCCGTGCTTGGCGAGAAGAACCCGGGGCTCGAGATCGAGAAGAACAAGACCGCCAAGGCCGACCTGGTGAAGGCGCTCAAGGACGCCGTGGCCTACTGCAACAGAGCCCACGACGGAATGACCGACGCCACCGCCACGCAGACCGTCAAGGTCATGGGCGGCGACCAGGCCAAGTTAACTGTCTTGTCGTTCAACAACGTCCACACGATAGAGCACTACGGCAACATCATCACGTACCTGAGGCTGAAGGGCATAGTGCCCCCGTCGAGCGAGCCGCGCAAGTAGCTGGCGAAGCGCCAAGAAAATGCCTTCGAGCCACCGGCCCATCCTCACGATTGGCTGAAGTTCCGCTCAGCCCATCACCGCGCTGTGGGCTCGCTAGATGCCGGACACAGCAGATAGCAGGTCGGGAGCCGGCGTGCCGGCGATCTGGAATGCAATCCCCCCAGTGCTGTCGATGTGTCGCTGGTGAAGCCATGGCTTCGCAGTGTTCACCACAGTTCGGTTTGTAATAGCTCCACGAAATGTTTCACTTACGAACGCTCTGACCGAGCTGCGATTGACTGTGGAGCTAGCTTCGACGGTGTCGGAATGGCTGGCGAAATCTAGACCCAGTGCCGCTGTAGGAGGTGCCATGACGACTTGCAGAATATCGCTGGTTCAGCCCAACGCATTGCGGAAGACCGCTCTTCACGGACGCGCCAATCTGCATCAGGGGCTCCCGACGCTGCGGGATCATCAATTCGTGCGCGTTCTTGCGGGTCACCTTGAACTGGGGCTCCCAGCCTTCGATTGTTTGCTGGACGCCTGACGCCTTACGGGGGTAGGATTGGCAGGTGCTCCGCTGCTCCCGTGGATGGGCACGATCTATAACAATCGAGAGGGTTTCTCTCATCTGTCGGCGTGGAGACAGGTGAAGCTGGAAGCCTTCGATGCGTGTCGGAGTGCCGTTTAACTGAGCGAAGAGGCGTCCGCAAGTTTCGAAACATTCTTCCATGCTTTTGTTTTCGCAAGTTATTGGCAGGAAAGGAGTTCGAAACTAGTTGAAACGAACGCCTACTCCTGATAGTCTCACAGGTGTAGCTTGTGGGATACACTCCCTGCGCCCGGGGGTGCAGCCCAATGGCTAAGGCGGTGCCAGGAGGTTGGGAGGTTCGATACTACGCGGTCCCGGGCGAGAATCCTCCGTTTCGGACGTGGTTCCGCAGCTTGGCGGACAGGTCGGGGCGAGTGAAGATCGAGGCGAGGATCACGAGGCTCCGGCAGTCTGGTCATTGCGGAAGATGCAAACCTGTTGGCGAGGGCGTGATGGAGTTGGTCATCGATTCTGGCCCAGGGTACCGGATCTACTACGCAAAAGAGGGCACTAGCATCGTGTTGCTCCTGTGTGGCGGTGACAAGAGTACTCAGCGTGTCGATATCGAGTGTGCCAAGTCTTACTGGAAAGAGCATAAGCAAAGATTAGGGAGAGGGAGCGCTAGCGGTGTCAAAAGCGGTAACAAAAACATATATTGAAGATCTCTATGAGGACCTAAAGGACCCAACGTATGCCGCCGAGTATCTCAACGCCGTTCTCGAAGATGAGGAAGAGGGAGCTTGCGAAGTTTTCCTGCTTGCGCTCCGGGACGTGGCAACGGCCTCTACAATGACAGAGGTCGCGAAGCAGGCAGAAGTGAGCCGCGAAAGCTTATACAAGGCACTGTCCAAAAATGGAAATCCTAAATTAAGCACCTTGTTTGCTCTTTTGAAGGGCCTTGGTCTGAAAATATCCATCCGCGCTCCCCAATCCGAGACGAGAGAACTGAGCGCCGAGAAGTCCGCGGTAACGGCAAAATACGTACCTTCGGACGACACCTGCTTCAGCGGAAAGTATCCTTCCCCGGTCTTCCCTACGCCGGTCTTTGCTGGCCTGTTGGAGGGGGGCGCGGTGTATGACGGTCCTGCGGAATTTGCATACAAGGCATGACGAACAGCAATCTGATTCAAATTGAGCAAAGCGAAGAGCAAGGCCGGTGCGCGGGTGAGTTCACGCAAAATGCGGCGATCCAGTCAGTGCGCATGGCGAGATCCCTGGTGGTTGCCGACGCGGAACGATTTCACCGTGCGCCGATCGGTAGTTTGGCAACTTCAGTTGGGTTTGGTGTTGGAGCCGTGCTGCGCTCTGACGCAGCAGTCGGATTCACTACCGATTTTACATTTGCGATTCGTCGAGTCGAAGAGACGAAGGACGCAGTTTCTCTCGTTGAGGTAAGTTGTTCTCTCGAATCGCAATACGCACTCCGACCTGGCTTCACGCCTAATGACGAGCAGCTTGCGGCGTTTCATCGCGCTGGTGCCGTGCTTCACGTTTGGCCATACTTTCGTGAGTTTATCCAAAGCTCAGTCGTGAGAGCCGGCCTTCCGGCGCCGCCGGTGGCACTTCTTTGTTTGGTGGCTGCGCCAAAGCAAGTTCGGGCTGCCTCCTCGTCTGCGCCTCCAAAGCGAAGGCTGCGCCGTCTGAAGCCGGTTGGATAAGCCGCTCACGAAGAGGCTTGCGCTTCAGTATTGCGGCCGTTCTTCCTTCAACACGCCGCGCTTGTCGCGCGGGCGATTGTCGAGTTTCTGCGGGCCGCCTTTGAACGTGAGCTTCACGTTTACCTGGGCCTTTGCATCGTCGAGCTTCACGTCGGAATGGGTTTCTCCCAGGAAGTCGAGGATTCTCCGCTCATGCACTTCGGTCAGGAAGTGCTCGGCGTAGCCCTTGCGGTACGGATCGCCGGTCTTCAGGGTCCACAGCTTGCGGATCTCGGGCTCGCTCTCGATATCGAGGCCGGCGATGTCGAGCCGCCCCATTTTGTATTCCGGACCCGGTTCCACTTCTACCGTCAGGTCGGCCGTTTTGTCTTCGTCATGGATGGCATTGAGCGCGTGGTAGGTCGGCTTCAGATATCCGATCTCCGTCAGCCGTGCCATCACCTTGATCATCGCCTGGCCTACTACGCTCAGGTTCACCGGGACGTCGCTTTTGAAGGCTTCGCCGCCGAGCTGGTTCACTTCCTCATCGGAGATGGGCGCGCCTTTGATCTCCAGCTTTCTCAGCTTGAAGATGGGACCCTCATCCACAGTTACCGTAACCACCACGCCCTTGTCCTTCTTTGACGGCTCGGTCGTGATGGACGGGAACTTCGCGCGCAGGCGTCCCTGCGAGTCGTACACCGCGCGGATCGCGTTTTCCAGGAAGATCCGGAACAGTTGTTCGTTCCACGGCGAACCCACGGCGATGTCCAGGATCGCCCGCTGCAACTCCTGCGGCGGCACGGCGCGCGCTCCCACGAAGAGGACTTGCGAGATGTTGGGCGGCGGCGCTTTGGGCTGTATGATGGCGATGATCCCTTCCTTCATGCCGGCTTCGAACTTCGAGATGACGGGCTCCGTGATGCCCTTTTCTTTGAGCATCGCTTCGGCCAGTTCGCTCATGCGCTGCGTGTAGATCTCCGTCATGGGGATCTCCGCGCCAAAGCCTTGCAGCGTCTTCGCCGCGCGCGCCGCAAACGCCTTCTCGTCCAGCGGGAGCCGGTCCAGGCGCCAGGGGCCGCGCTGCTCCACGTCGCGGACCTCGAACGTCACGAAGATCCCGCCTCCCGCCATAGGCTCGAAGGCGTACGACACCGAGTCGAAACAGCCCGTTGCGTAAATCCGCTCGCGCGCGGCGTCGAACTCCTCCTTGCCCGCGAGCGTCCCCACCTTGAGCCCTGACATGTCGATTACCTGCCGCGGCGTGATTAGTTTCATGCCCTGGACGCGGATTTCGTGCAGCGGCCAGCGCATGGCGTCTTGCGCGGATTGCTCCGTGGAGGACGCCTGCGTCTTTGCCTGGGCCTTTTTCGCCGGAGAATTGACGGCCGGGGTTTGGGACCAGACCAGGCCACATGCCAGCAACGCGAGGAGAACCTGCTTCATCAACATAATTATGACCGGATTAGCGAATGTTAAACTGAGTGCGATGTCCTACGACGTGATCGTGATCGGCAGCGGGCCGGGGGGCTATTCTGCTGCCATCCGCGCGGGCCAGTACGGCCTCAAGACTGCTCTTATTGAAAAAGACCCGAAGCTGGGCGGCACTTGCCTCCATGTTGGTTGCATTCCTACCAAGGCGCTGCTTCATACCGCCGAGGTGTGGGAGAACTTCAAACATCCCGAGGCGCAGGGCCTGCATTGCGACAACGCCACGCTGGATCTGCCGCTGGTGATGAAGCGCAAGGACGGCATCGTCAGCAAGCATGCCTCCGGCGTGGAATTCCTGGTGAAACGCCAGAAGGTCGATATTATAAAGGGCTTCGCCACGCTCAAAGGACGCGGCCAGGTGGAAGTGAGTTCCGCCGAAGGCACGCGGAAGATCGAAGCGAAGAACATTATTGTTGCCACGGGCAGCGAAGCGCGCATGCTGCCGGGCATGACGCCCGACCCGCAATTCATCTTGTCGAATGTCGAGATCCTGAGGCTTCAAAGCGCTCCGAAGAAGCTGCTGATCATCGGCTCCGGCGCGGTCGGCTCCGAGTTCGGTTGCATCTTCAAGAGCTTCGGTAGTGAAGTGGTGATCTTCGAAATGCTGCCGCGCGTCGTGCCGGTCGAAGACGAGGAAGTCTCGAAACAGCTCGAACGCAGTTTCAAGAAACAGGGCATTCGCTGCGAGACCAACGCCCAGGTGGACCTCGGCTCGGTCGAGCGCACCGGCTCGGGCATTCGCATGAACGTCAAGCTCGGCAACGGCAAAACGGAAACGTTCGAGGGCGATTGCCTGCTGGTGGCCATCGGCCGCAAGCCGAACACCGAGAACATCGGCCTGGAGAATACGAAGGTCGAACTCGATCGCGGCTTCGTCAAAGTGAACGGGTTCCAGCAGACCGCCGAGCCGGGTGTGTACGCGATCGGCGACATCGTGGCCGGCACGCCGCAACTGGCGCACGTCGCCACGATGGAAGGCATGATCGCCGTCGGCCACATCGCCGGCAAGCCCGTGACGCCGATCAACAAACGCCAGATCCCCGGCGCCACCTACACCGACCCCGGCATTGGCAGCGTCGGGCTCACCGAGAAGCAGGCGCGCGAGGCGGGCTACGACGTCAAGGTCGGCAAGTTCCCCTACGCGGGCAACTCGAAGGCGTCGATCCTGGGCAACCACGATGGCTTCGTGAAGATCGTTTCCGACGCGAAGTACGGCGAGATTCTCGGCGTGCACATCATCGGTCCGCACGCCTACGAGACGATCGCGGAGGCCGTGACCGCGATGTCCGCCGAAGCCACCGTGGACAGCATGATCGCGACGATTCACGCGCACCCGACGCTTTACGAGGCCGTGGGCGAGGCGTTCAGTAGTGTCTACGGGCTGAGCATCAACGCCTGAGCCGCGTAGCTGGTGATGGAATGACGCTGGTTATCGAATGAGGTCACTCGAAGTCCGCGAACTGGGCCGGATCGCCTACGCAGACGCGTGGGAGCTGCAGAAGTCACTCGAAGCGCAGCGCAAGCTGGGCGAGATCGGCGACCAGTTGCTGCTGCTCGAACATCCGCACGTGTTGACGCTCGGCCGCAATGGCCACCCGGAGAATGTGCTCGTCTCCCGCGACCGCCTGGAACAGCTCGGCATCCAATTCTTCGAGAACAACCGCGGCGGGGACATCACCTATCACGGCCCGGGCCAGATCGTCGGCTACCCGATCGTCGACTTGCGAGAATGGAAAAGGGATGTCGTCGCCTATGTCCGGAGCGTGGAAGAGGTCATAATCCGGGTGCTGGCACGCTATGGAGTGGATGGAATGCGCGACGCGGGCGCGACGGGCGTTTGGACGAAACTCCCAAACGGGCAGTTGGCCAAGATCTGCGCCATCGGCGTTCACCTCTCGCGCTGGATCACCACGCACGGATTCGCCTTGAATTGGACTACGGATTTGCGCTACTTCGAGTACATCGTGCCCTGCGGCCTGACGCGGCCCGTCACCTCGCTCGAACAACTGGGTCTTCGCGTCTCGCGCGAAGAGGCGCAGCGGGCGATAGTTGAGGAGTTCGCGCGCGTTTTCGATTATGATCCGGTAGCGGTCAGGACCGCGCCGGCGCTGGTATAACGGCAAGATTCAAGAACGGAGATGGATGCAATGGCTGATGTTTTGATGCCCCAGATGGGCGAGAGCATTGTCGAAGGCACGCTGACCCGCTGGCTGAAGAAGCTGGGCGATCGCGTCGAGCGCGACGAGCCGCTTTTCGAGATCTCCACCGACAAGGTCGATACGGAAATCCCGGCCCCCGCGGCCGGGACACTCACCGAGATCCTGGTGCAGGAAGGCGCGACGGTCGGGATCAATACCGTCGTGGCCCGGATTGGGGACGGCGCTGCCGCGCCTGCCGCTGCTCCGGCGCCGGTCGCAGAGGAAGCGACGCCCGCTCCAGCTCCGGCGCCAGTCGCTGAGGTAGCAAAGCCGGTTCCAGCTCCAGAGCCTGTCGCCGCGCCCGAGCCAGCTCCCGCAGTGGCTGCAGAGCCGCCGGCTCCGGCGCCAGTCGAGGAACCCGAAGCCGACATCGCCGGTCCCGTGAGCCCGCTTGTGCGCAAGCTGGTCCGCGAGAACAATATCGATCTCCGGCAGGTGAAGGGCACCGGCGCCGGTGGGCGCGTCACGAAGTCGGACATCGACGCCTACCTTGTTCTGCGTTCTACGCCGGCGCCAGCGGCGGCTCCGGCGTGGGCCGCGCCCGCGCCGATTCCAGCCCCTGCCGTGCCTAGCGCTCCTGCCTCGCTTCCACCACTACCGCGTGTCGATCCGGCCAAGGTGCGCGTTGAGCCGATGTCGATGATGCGGCAGAAGATCGCCGAACACATGGTCCACTCCAAGCACACCTCGGCCCATGTCACCACGGTTCACCGCGTCGACATGACGAAAGTGGCGAAGATCCGCGCCAAGGTGAAAGCGGAGTTCCAGCAGCGCTACGGCTTCGGCCTGACGTTCCTGCCCTTCGTCGCTCGCGCCGCAGCCGAAGCGCTGCGCACGTTCCCGCTGCTCAATGCGTCGATTGAGGGGACCAACATTCTGTTCCACAACGAAGTGAATCTCGGCATCGCCGTGGCTCTCGACAACGGGCTGATCGTCCCGGTGATCCGGCAGGCCGACGAGAAGAACATCGTCGGGTTGCAGCGCGCCATTGTCGATCTCGCGGCTCGCGCCCGCGGCAAGCAGTTGAAGCCCGACGAGGTGAGCGGCGGCACGTTCTCCATTACCAACTTCGGCAGCTTCGGCAGCCTGTTTGCGACGCCGGTTATCAATCAGCCGCAGATCGCCATCCTGGGTGTCGGAGCCGTCGAAAAGGTGCCGGTCGTCGTCGAAGGAGATGCGATCGCCATCCGCTCGATGGCCTATCTCGCACTGACCTTCGACCACCGCCTGGTCGATGGCGCCCTGGCGGATCAGTTCTGCCAGAAGGTCAAACAGATCCTCGAAGGCTGGAGCGACGAGATCCTGTAAGGGCCGTATAATCGGAGCCTATCATCAGGGAATGACATCGGGCCCGCTTCTGGCGCTTGTGGCTGTGATGCTGGCCTGGGCGCCAGAGACGGGCTTTTTCGCGTTTTGAAGGCGTAAATATAGGGATAAGAAGACGTGACAGCGGAACGGAATTTTCTGGAATGCTCGGCCATACGGATGCGCCAGGCCTGCGGCCGCATTGAGGCTTGCCTGAGCAAGTTGGACGACGACCAGATCTGGCTGAGGACTGGCGCGAACTCGAATGCTTGCGGCAACCTCTGTCTGCACCTTGCGGGAAACGTGAGGCAGTGGATCCTGCACGGCGTAGGCGGCGCGCCGGATCAAAGGGTCCGCGACGCTGAGTTTGCCGCCGCTGGCGGCATCGGACGGGACGAGTTGATCGCGCGGCTCCGCGCCGTCGTCGAGGAGGCGTGCGGGCTGATCGAAACGCTGCCCGACGCGCGTCTCACCGAGGTATGCCACCCGCAGAGCTACAGCGTGACTGTGCTGGAAGCTATCTATCATGTGGTGGAGCATTTCTCGCTCCACACGGGTCAGATCATCTTCCTCACTAAGGCCGTCACAGGCGAGGATCTCGGATTCTACGCCCATTTGAAGGGCACGACGACGCCTCCAACACCGCCCAAGGGGCAGGAACAGCCCTGATCTCCCTGGTCCGGCGACGCCGGAATCGTAGCGCACTGCGGAGCTTTGAAGACGCAAAGTGCCTGAATCTCATGGGATTAGCCGTGAATTAAACCTTCTGCATCGATTACTTTTTTGAATGGATCCCATCAGCGGCACGCCTATACTGGAGTCGCATGTCCGCTTTGTTGCGGACGATAAGGAGTGCAGCCCATGTTACGGCTTCGCACCTGTTTGCCGCTTGGTGTTTTGTGCCTCGTCGCAACTTGTCTCTCTACCCGGGCGGAAGGGTTGCCCGAGTTGAACGCGCCGCTCACGCTGGTCATCTCCGCCGAACACCCGCTGCCCGCCGCGACCGTGGCGGAGATGCACCGGGAGATGGACAAACTGATGCTGCAGGCCTCAATCCGCGTGGAATGGAAAGACCTGTCGGAATTCGCCGAGGGAACTGAGGTCCATGACCTTGTGCTCGTGAAGTTCCGCGGGAATTGCCGCATCCAGCCGGCGCCGATGTTTCTGGACGAGCGCGGGCCAATGGCGTTCACCCACACCAGCGATGGCGAGGTGCTCCCGTTCAGCGAGGTGCTCTGCGACCGCGTCGGCGTGGCGGCGCAGTCGGCCATGGAAGGCGGTGAATTCAGCCGTCGCGACGAGTTGCTCGGTCGCGCGCTGGCACGGGTTCTGGCGCATGAGATTTACCACATCAAGGGCAAGTGCAACGAACACGGGCGCTCGGGCGTGGCCCGGAAAGCGCTGAGCGGACGCGAGTTGATCGCTGCAACATTGGACTTTGCGCCCGCCGACGCCCGCCGGATGGCTCACGCCAACGAGTGAGCCGCCCCGCTCCCCGTCCTCATTTCCCGGCGCTAAGAGATACTGAAAACAGCCAAATGCCGGGAACACTGTATCTGGTCGCGACGCCGATCGGCAACCTTGCCGACATCACCTACCGGGCCGTGGAAACGTTGAAATCCGTGGCCGCCGTCGCCTGCGAGGACACGCGGCAGACTCGCAAGCTGCTGGAACATTATGGGATCGCCCGCCCGATGGTGAGCTACCACGAGCACAACGAAGAAGCGCGGACTGGCGACCTGCTCGCACGGTTACTGGCTGGCGAAGACATCGCACTGGTCTCCGACGCCGGCACCCCGCTGATCTCCGATCCCGGCTACCGCATCGTGAGCACGGCGGCCGAAGCAGGTGTCAAAGTCGTGCCGATCCCGGGCGCATCGGCGGTTCTTTCGGCGCTGTCAGCCTCGGGGCTACCCACCGATAGCTTCTGCTTTCACGGTTTTGCGCCGCGCAAGAGCGGCGAGCGCCAGCGGCTGTTCGCCTCGCTCGCCGGGACCGGGATGGTCCACGTCTTTTACGAATCGCCGCACCGGGTCCTTGAGACGCTCGAAGACCTGGAGCGCGCGCTGGGCGATCCTCCGATTGTGGCCGCTCGCGAATTGACCAAACTCCATGAGGAGTTTCTGCGCGGTAAAGCGTCGGAGGTGCGAGCCCAACTGGCTTCCCGCGACCTGGTCCGGGGCGAGTTCACGCTGGTCGTTGGTAAACCGGAAACCAGCGCCGAGACGGAAGAACTCACGATTCCCGAAGAAGTTCAGGCGCTGGAAAAGGCCGGCCTGCCGCGTATGGACGCGATCAAGGAAGTGGCGCGGCGGCGCGGATTGCCAAAGCGGGAAGTGTACGCCTGCATGGAGATCAACGGCAAGCGCTGAACCTGCGTTGTGTCAAGCCTCGTTGCCAGGTACTCTCCGTGTTTCAACACGCGCTTGTCACGGGAGCCCTGCGATGGACCGCCGCGGCGGGTTTGGGACATACTCTTAGAGGCGCATCCTAATGAGTGAAGAACGCCCGCAAATCATCGCGCAAAGGCGCTTTCTGGAACACAAGGAAGATTTGGAGCGGCTCGATCTGAAGGGCCGCTTCGAGTACATTTTCGATACCAACCTTTGGGGCGACGACGCATCGCGCTCCGGCGTCGGGTCGACCCTGCCAGAGACCGAGACGCTGCGCTGCGAGATCCCCCGGCTGTTGCAGGATCTCGATGCACGATCTCTGCTGGATATTCCTTGTGGCGACTTTGGCTGGCTCAGCCTCACGGAACTGGGCGTTGACTACACAGGAGCCGATATCGTCGAGGCTCTGGTCGCGCAGAACACCCGACGCTACGCCTCGGAGAAACGGCGCTTCGTCCGGCTGGATCTCACGGCGGACCCGCTCCCGCAGGCCGATGTCGTCCTGTGCCGCGACTGTCTGGTCCACCTGAGCTACGCGAATATCCAGCGCGCGCTGGACAACGTGAAGCGCAGCGGGGCGAAGTACTTGCTGGTCACCAGCTTCCCTGCTGCGAAAAGCAACCGGGACATTGAGGACGGCGACTGGCGTCTCTTGAATTTCCAGCTTGCTCCGTTCAGCTTTCCACCACCGGCACGCACAATCGTCGAAAACTGCATCGAGGCGGACGGAGCGTACCGGGACAAGTCGTTATGTCTGTGGCCGGTGGCTGAGCTGGCGTAGCGCTTCGATCGTTTCGGCGTCGAGAGGCAAAAACGAAACGTCTTTGGTTTTTCAAAGAAATCTCTATTTAGAATCAATAACTTAGAAACAAGAACCCAAAGTCCTTTAGGTTTTGCGAAGGTGGCGCGGGAGCTTGGAGCGGATCTTTGAAGCTGGAACGCGTCAAGTTTTGCGCTCTCGAAGATCCTCATTCCCGGGCGCCTGGGCGACGGGTTTCAGACGCCTCTCGGAGCACCTGCGAGCGACACCAGCGCCGGGCCGCGCTGCGTCTCCATCCGCTTCAATTGCCCGCAGGCGGCGAAGATATCCAGGCCGCGCGGGCGACGGACGAAACAGGGCAGGCTCTTGCGCAGGATCTCCTGAAACGCGGCGACCCGCTCGGGCTCGGGGGTGCCGAACGGGATGCCAGGACCCGGATTGAGAGCGATCAGATTCACCTTGCAGTCGATCTTAGCGAGCAACCGGACGACGCGGCGCGCATCCAAATCCGTGTCGTTCACGCCCTTCAGCAGGACGTACTCGAAGGTGAGCTTCTCCCACGACCGGAGCGGGTACGCGCGGCAGGCGTCGATCAATTCCTTCAAGTGCCACTTGCGGGTGACCGGCATCAACTCACGGCGCTGCTCCTCGTGGGAGGCGTTGAGCGAGATGGCCAGTTTCGGGCGCTGCGCGTCCGGCGCCGCGCCGAACTCGGCGATGCGCGGAGTAATCCCAGAAGTCGATACGGTGATGCGGCGCGGCGAAAGTCCCACGCCTTTCGCGTCGGTGAGGATGCGGGCGGCCTTCAGCACGTTCGGCAGGTTCAGCAGCGGTTCGCCCTGTCCCATCATCACGATGTTCATGCGCTTGGCGTCGGCCCACAGATCGTTCTCCCGCGCCGCGTACAGCACCTGGCCCACGATCTCGCCGGAGGTGAGGTTGCGCTCCAGCCCCATCTTCGCGGTCAGGCAAAACTGGCAATCGACGGGACAGCCAACCTGCGTGGAGATGCACAGCGTATCGCGTCCCGTCTCCGGCATGTAGACCGCTTCCACGGTTTTGCCGTCGGCGAGTTGCAGCAGGTAGCGCTTGGTGCCGTCTTCCGATTGATAGACCGTCGCCGCCTCGGGGTAACCGAAGCTGAAGCGCTGCGCAAGGTCCTGACGCAGAGGCTTTGCGAGCGCCGTCATTTCGTCGAACGAGGCAGCGCGACGGTGGTAGAGCGCTTCGTACAATTGCCGGGCGCGGAATGCCGGCTCGCCCTCCGGCAGCAGCGCACGAAGCTCGTCGGTTTCCAGTCCCAGTAACGCCTGTGTCAAATGATGTCCTTCCCCGATTGTCGCATCTGCATCTATTTGTACCTACAGTGGGACCATCGCCTTGCGTGGTCTGTCGTGCTTCAGGGCAACGAACTTGACAGACGACGCACGCGATCGTCTGTCCCACTGACAAACTACAGCCACCAGGCTCCGAAGACGAGTGTGAGGACCGTCAGAACAGATCCCGCGCGGAAGTACTCCCAGAACCCGATCTTCACTTCTCGCCGCGCCCGCTGCACGACGATCAAGTTCGCCACCGAACCCAGAATCGTGAAATTGCCCGCCAACGTCGTGGCCATGGCGAGCGTCAGCCAACCGCGCGCCGGGTCCGCCAGGTGCCGCATTACGGGACGGAAAAGCAACACTGCTGGTACGTTGCTGACAATGTTGGAAAGTAGTGCGGAGAAGAACGTCAGCACCGGCACGCGCTGCAAGCCGTAGCGCGAGGCCAACTGGAACAGATCGGCATCCAGCGAGGTCTTCTCAACACCTGCTACGACGATGAACAACCCGGCGAAGAGCGCCAGCAGCGGCCAGTCGATCTCGTGATAGACCTTTTCGGGCTTCACCCGCCGCGTCACCAGGAGCATCGCTCCGGCTACGATGGCCACCTGCGCGATGGGCCAACCGGCGAAAAAGCAAGCCACCATGCCCACAGCCACGAACAACGACTTCCAGAGCAGCGGAGCGTTCACGCGAACTTTCAACGGGTCGACTTGAACGAAAGCGGTCGCCCGGAACTCCGCTTTGTAGAACGCAACGAGGACCATCCAGGTGAGGACCAGCGAAACCAAGGCCACCGGCGCCAGCTTCCAGATAAACAGCCGGTAAGAGAGATGGGACAGCGATCCGATCAGCATGTTCTGCGGGTTGCCCGTGATCGTCGCCACAGAACCTGCGTTGGAACTCATCGCCACGCCCAGCAGATACGGTACGGGGTTGCGCCCCAGCGCCAGCGTAACTTCTAACACGAGTGGAGTCACCACGATACACATTGTGTCGTTGACGAAGAAGGCCGAGAAGAAGCCGGTAACCAGGATGATCCCGGCCAGCAGCGTCTTAGGCCCGTGCGCCTGCCGGACCACAAAGGCGCTGCTCGCGCGGAAGAAACCGGACAATCGAAGGTTGGCGACGACGATCATCATGCCGAGCAGCAGCACGACGGTTGGCCAGTCTACCGCGAGCAGCGCATCAGGGAAGCTCAACACGCCGAAGGCGACCATCAGGCTGGCGCCGACGATGGACGCGCCGGTGCGGTCGATGCGCAGCCCGGGGAAGCGGCCGGCGGCGAGCACGACGTAGGTAGCGGCGAAGATGAAGTAAGCGGCCATCGAACCCCGCGTCTTCCTTGGTCCCTTCCATTGTCGCCCGCGCCGGTCACAGTTTTAACATGCTCACCGGACCTGCGATCTGATGGAATAGAAGCAGATGATGCACAGCGCGCTCGAGCGAGATATACAGATGACCGAACTGCCGAACGGAGTTCGCGTCATCACGGAGCCGATGCCCGCGGTGCGCAGCGTGGCCGCCGGTTTCTGGATCGGCACCGGTTCGCGTTGCGAGACGCCGAGGACGAACGGGATCTCGCACTTCA
>Ga0302270_10000868_pt1 | contig 31458 bp, 16 predicted proteins | sample III_Bog_E2_3_FD_198773 | JGI IMG/M metagenome (GOLD analysis project Ga0302270, IMG submission 198773) | Peat permafrost microbial communities from Stordalen Mire near Abisko, Sweden - III_Bog_E2_3 | ecosystem: Environmental > Terrestrial > Soil > Wetlands > Peat | place: Sweden: Abisko... | reverse complement strand
GGGTTGGCGCCAACGCACCCAGGCGCAGCACTGTCCTCCGGAGATCTAACCGGTGAGGTGCGCGGCAAGTGGGGTTTTGACGATTGGGACGGACCACATTATCACCTGCGGGCTGCCGGAACCACTGGCTGGACGCTGGCTGCGGCCGACCAGTCGGCACTGGTGGTGGGCCGCGATGACACGCTGCACCTGGAGGGCGAAAACACGCTCTGCGTGGACCGCATTGAGGCGCATAGCGAAGACGGCGCCACGTTGAAGGTGGTCTGGAAGTCGCCCCGGCCGGAGGCGCTGGAGCTGCAGGTTCCGCTCAAGAACTCTGTGCCGGGCCAGGTGACCTTCTCCATCTATCAGTTCGGGCAGGACAAGCCGGAGACGCTCGCTGTAAAAGCCTTTGCTGACGCAGCTTCACTGGATCGGCTCACACTGAACGCGGGTGACAACGAGGCGTACCTGAAGGGGACACGGCTGGACGAAGTGGCCAGCGCCGAGCTGGAGGGGATCACGCTGAAGCCGGCCGAGCTGAGCCGTGTGGGGGAAAGCGATCTGCTGACAATGAAGGCAGATAGCGCCACCCTGAAGCTGACGCCGGGCAGGCGCTACACGACGCGCGTGGAATTGCATGACGGTCGCGTGCTGAAGACTCCGGTCACCGTGGATCCTCCGCGGCCACAGGCCATTCTGCTGAGCAAGGGCGTGCAGCAGGGCGCACCGCAAGCCTCGCAGGCCTTGCAACTTGGCAGCGCAGACGACCTGCCAGTGGAGGGAAAGCTGGTGTTTTTTGTGAAGTCGGTGGTGCCGGCACACTTCCCCAGAGATTCGAAGGTGGAGATTGCCGCAGCCGATGGAGGCTTCCATACCGTGCTGTCACTGACAGACGCAAGCCTGATGCTGGAAGATGCACGAACGGCCATGGGCAGCGTGGAACCCCTGGCGCGCTTTGGCGCCTCAGCCTTCGGGCCGGTGCAGCTGCGGGTGCTGGCTGCCAATGGAACTGCTGGCGACTGGCTGCCGCTGGGCACGCTGGTACGGCTACCGGGCTTCAAAGATCTACACTGCCCGCGAGCCACCGCCAAACCCTGTACGCTGACCGGCACAAACCTGTTTCTGGCGGCAGCCTTCAGCGCCACACAGGATTTTTCCAGTGCAACAGAGGTTCCGGCTGAGTTTACCGGAACGCAGCTTGCCGTTCCGCATCCAGCCAACGGTGTTCTCTACATGAAGTTGCGCGATGATCCGGCCACGGTGCAGACGCTGGCGCTGCCAGCAACTCCGGCTGCGGGCGAGGCAAAGACAGCGTCTCTGCCAGCCGTCACGGCTTCGGCGCCAGCCGCAGCGCCCAATGGGGCAGCGCCGCCAACCGCTTCTCCCAACGAGCCGCCCGAAACGCCAGCGCCTGCCTCGCCAGCGCAATCAACTCCAGGCGATGCTGCTGCCACGGACAAGAATCAGCCCTGAAAACAGACACAGCCTGCCTGTGCGGATTTATTGGGTCCGCTCAGGGCAGGCTGTATATGCCAGGAAAACTGAACTTGCGAGAGGCCCTAGTTGAAGTAGGCCTTGTTCTTCTCCTCGAATCCAGCCTTGTCGGCCGGCAGATCATCGACGGAGAAGATAGCGCCCGAGGGACAGACCGAGGCGCAGTTGCCACAGTCGATGCACTCATCGGGGTTGATGTAGACCTGTGAGACGGTTTTGGCGGCAGCGGCGCCCGCCAATGGGGCAATTGCAGCCGTCGAACACTCGTCGACGCAGATGAAATCCTTGGTACAGGCATCGGTAACAACGTAGGCCATTGGAAGAGGCTCCTTGGTTTGCGATCTGGGCGGCTGCAGCGCAGATCGCCCCACGCTTTGAGGCTAACGGAGAGCCAAGCTGAAGGAAGTGACCCAAATCACATTGGAGGAGGATGTCTCCCCGATTACGGTACGGAAGGATCTCAATCGGGAATTCATGCCGGATTGACACGCTATTCGCAGGTTCCGTTCACCCTGAAGCCATGAACACAACCAGAGGTTTCCCCCGGCTTACCCAGGCTTTGGCGTGCTGGAACTGGAAGTGTGCGCTGCTGAGCGCTGCGGTACGGTCGGCCGTGTACCTTGCGGCCATGGCGCACGGAGGGCCGCACAGCCGGTCAGCGGTGGCTGCGGTCGAGATGGGCTACGTGGCGCTGACTGCGGGCCTTTGGGCCGGAATGCAGCAGAAAGCACTCGGCTTGCGTTCGCGCTGGCTGGGCAACGTTGTGGTGGCCGTGGTAGTGCCTTCGCTTTCGCAGTTGATGGACTGGCTGGTGCACCGTGCGGCTGGGGCAACAGCTCCGCCGCGCGCCACTGTGGTTGTCTGCGTCTTCACCGCGCTCTCAGCGCTGTTCCATCTTCATGCCATGCGCCGGGGAGCATTCCTGACCGGGCATGGATGCTCTCTGGCAGACGACTTTCGTCAGGTGCCGCGGCTGCTGGCCGGGTTTGTATTGCGGCCGGCGGCGATGGTCTCAGCCCCAGCCTTCCGGCTGGCGCGGACCGTGGAGTCACGGGTAGCCTGAGGCGCGGCCAAGGGTGTGTGGGCGGGCGAGAGGGTTTGAATGGCTCAGCGAAACTGCTCGAGCGCGCGCTCCAGCAGCGGATTGCCAGGAAGCACCAGCAGTCCCGCCAGAATGCTGGCTCGCCCTTCGCCGGCGCGGCCAAGCTGGCCCAGCGCAGCCGCCTTGGCGGCATAAGCGCCGGGCGTGGCCGGCTCAAACTGCAGGGCCCGGTCGGCTGCGGCGATAGCCTCCGCGAACTGGCCAAGCTGAACCAGAATGGTAGCGCGGTTGCTCCAGCCCTTGGCGTAGCGGGGATTGATCTGCACGGTGCGGTCGGCGCAGTGAAGCGCAATTTCAAACTCCCCGGAGCGTCGCCGGGCGATTGAAAGGCTATTCCAGGCCACGATGGCTGCCGCGTCTTCCTTGACGATCTTTTCGCAAATCTCGATCGTCTCCGGAATCCTCCCCAAGTCGATCATCATGCTGGTCAGGCTTTCAAGCTGGCGCGCCGGCAGGGTATCGATGGCGATCTGGAGCCATCGCCTAGCGCGGTTGCTGTCGCCGGAGAGAGCGGCGTAGAGAGCGCTGTTGACAATAGGCGCTGCTTCGGCCGGAGCCAGGCGGTAGGCCTCTTCCAGGTGTCCGAGGGCCTGGGGGAAAGCACGGCGCGCAGCCAGCGCATTGGCCAGCGCGATGCGAGCCTTTACACTGCGGGCATCGAGCTGGACGGCATTGCGCGCCGTGCGCTCGGCGTCGTCAAAGCGACCCAGCAGGTGGAAAGTGGTGGACTGGTTCACAAGGCCCCCGACTCGGCTGGATGCAAAGCTGGGCGCGCTACGCTGAGGCCCGGCAAAGGGCTCAAGCGCGCGCCGGACGGTGGCAAAGTCCGCAGGCCGGTCCTTCTGGCGCTTCTGAAGGCAGCGCAGGATCAGCCGCGCCATGGGCTCGGGCATGCGCGGCTCAAACTGGCGCGGATCGGGTGGCGGCTGGGTAAGGTGGTCCTGGCAGTATGCGTCCGCAGTGGAATCGGGTTGGCCGGGAAAGGGCAGCCGGCCGGTCGCCAGCTCAAAGAGCGTGGCGCCGAAGGAGTAAATATCAGAGCGCGCGTCCATCTCGGCGGGCTCGGCGGGCCGCGTCCACTGCTCGGGCGGCATATAGGGTGGAGTACCGATGCGAGCTGCGTCGCTGACGCCGCGTACCAGCGCGATGCCGAAGTCCGTAACCTTGGCAACACCTTCGCGCGTGACCAGCACATTGGCCGGCTTCAGATCGCGATGCACCAACCCGCACACCTGCCCGGCGTACTCCAGCCCGTTGGCAATCTGCCAGCCGAAGCTGGCTGCCGCCTGCCAGCCCAGCGGCCCCCGGGCAAGCAGATCCTCAAGCGAGCCGCCTTCAACCGGCTCCATCACCACAAAAGGCAGCCGCATGTACTCTTCCATGCCAAAGGCCAGCACAATGTTGGGGTGATCGCCCAGGCCGATCCAGAGCAGAATTTCGTTGCGAAACATCTCAATCAGGCGTACCGATCCCAGGTGCTCGCGCAAAAGCGTCTTCAAAACGCAACGATGGCCACTGACCGTATCGGCGCAGAAGTACACGCGCCCAAAACCACCGCCCAGCCGGCGCAGAATGCGATAGCGGCTGTGGATGTGGTCGCCCGCGACAAGCACTTCAGTCCGCTGATCGGGATCGAGGGGGTCTGACCAAGGCCCGGACGCGCGCAGCGTGGGTGGATGCGGATCAGGCTGCGAGATGTGTACCTCCGAGGCAGACAGCTCGCAGAGCTGCGCCTCGGTGAGCAGGCCCAGGCGAACCAGGGAGCCGGTGATCGGCGCTTCGGTGTCGAGTTCAAACAGACACTGCTCTACCTGCGCCTGGCGGACCCACCCGCGGCGCACGGCCTCGGCAACTCTCTGCTTATCGAGTTCGCTGTCAAAAGGCATTGGATGGCTCAGTGCTGTGATTGTCAGCTTAGACGATCAACGAGGTGAAAGCCAGAAAAGGATTGACAACAAACAGGGCGCGGAGAGTTTTCTTGAATACCCGGATGGGTAGATTTCACGGGACAAAGGAGCGGGTCGGCGCAGGGCTAGGGTGTATCGGGATATACCCGAAAAACGTGTCCACAAACTCGCTTTATGTTTTTTCGGTAATTTTACGTTTTCCGTCGGGGGGGGGCTACTCGTTGTTTGCGGACATGATTCGCGGTCGATGAGTTGATGAGACCATCCCAGGGTTCCGTCCGCTGAGGCGGACTTCACCCTGGGTTATTTTGGGTTATTTTCGACCTCTCCCTCCGGGAGCAGCCCTGAGGCAATGCTTGCATACCGGTTTCTGGACAGGTCCTAGAAGACGCGAATGCGAACGCCGGTGCTGATGCCCATGGTGGATGTGGCGCCGTAGGTGAACTGGGGCCAGTCCTGATACTCGAAATCGGCCGCGCGGATGCTGATGCGGCGCTTCCACTGGTAGTCAATGCCGCCACCGAAGGTGGCCACGGTATAGCGGCCAGTGGCGTAGTTGTACGGGAAGTTGAAGTCGCCAAAGCCGATCAAACCCTTGGCATAGGGCTGGAACTTGCCCCAGTTGCGGTGATAGCGCACTCCAATCGAGTACGTTTCCACGTGGAGATTGTCCACCTGATGGAAATCGAGCCAGCGCGCCTCGCCCTCAATGCCGATGCCGCGCCGCGTGTCCACATCCACCAGCGCGGTAATGCCGCCCAGCTTGCGGGCGCCGTAGGCAACGTCATATGCCGAGGCCAGGCCGCCAGCCCAGATCTTGATGCCCCCTGCATCCGCCGAGGGAACCACCTGAGCCGAGCCCGGACGCACGCCACAGAACACAAGCAGCACCAAGGCTGCGGCACAGACAAGTCGAGTAACAGGCTGGGTATTCATCGCTCTCCCGTACGTGATTCATCATCCCCGGTCTACTTCGTAATCGTCAATGTTATATCAGCATAGTGAATCACATTGGTGTTGGTTCCCGTGCCGGTGACCTGGAGGACGTAGGTTCCAGGGGCTGCGCTGGCGGTGGTAATACCATTGCCGCATCCACTGGCCACAAGCACTGCGGCCGGAAGCACGGCAGCCAACAGCGCTACTGCCAGGGCGCTCAACCACGAACCGCGCCGGCAGCGGATGCGGAACAGCACCCATCCCAGCAAAGATCCAGGGAGAAGGCCAAAACCGGCCAACAACAAGCTGTCGTGCGTGCTGCCGCGGTTAGAAGCAGAGGTGCCGCCGGTCAGCGGGTAGTTGGTGTCAATGGTCAGCTGCGAACTGGCTGTGCCATTGGCTAACAGCTTTACCGAGAGCGGCGAGAAGTGGCAGGTGACAGCGGCAGGCACCGACGCGCAGCCCAGGCCGATGGTGTCGGTGAAGCCAGTTACCGAACTGAGGTTGACCGTAATGATGGTGTACTGGGTTGTCTGCAGCGTGACGGCCGAGGGCGTCAGCGTCAGTGAGAAGTCAGTGACGGTTGTTGAAATGGAGAGTGGCTGCGAGGTGGAGGCCGTGTGGATGCTGTCTCCCCCGTAGGAGGCAACCACGGAGTACGTGCCAGGCGTAAGGCTGGGCACCAGCGTAGCCACGCCGCTTGCGTTGAGCGTGGCCGTACCGATGGTGGTGGAACCGGTGGTGAAGACAATGGTCCCGGTAGGCGTGGCGCCCGTGGTTCCCGTCACGGTGGCAACCAGAATCAGCTGCGCGTTGGAGCCCGAAGTAGTGGAGCTGCCCAGAGCCGTAACGGTGGGAATGGTCTCAACCACCAGCGCGGACGGTGCCTGCCCGCTGCTGGCCAAGTCGTTCGCGTCTCCGCTGTAAGCCGCCTGGATGGTGTAACTGCCGGCGGCCAGTGTGGAGCTTGAAAGTGTGCCTGTGCCGGTTGCGTCCAGCGTGGCCGTGCCCAGAGCCGTGGAATTGGCGGTAAAGGTCACTGTGCCGCCGGGAATGCCGCCGTTCCCCGTCACCTTGGCCGTGAAGGTAGCTGCGGAACCCACGATGACCGGATTGGGCGTGACGCTGACCGTGGTCTGCGTGGTGGCCTGCACGACGGTGAGCGGAAAGGCCGCGGAAACACTGCCGCCGTTGCTGGCGTCGCCCGCATAGGTAGCTACGATCGAGTAGGCGCCGGCCGAGAAGACCTGGCTCAGTACAGCAGTGGATGACGAGCCGAGCTGCACCGTTCCCAGCGTAGTGGTTCCACTGGTAAAGGTAACCGCCCCGGTGGGCGTGGAAGCTCCAGAACTGACCGTGACGGCGGCCGTCAACACCTCAGCACCACCAGCAATCCCAGTGGCAGGCGCGGCGGCCAACGCGGCCAGCGTTACGGTCTTGTTGACCGTCTGTGTGATCGCCGGCGAAGTGCCGGCAGCGTTCGAGGAATCGCCCGCGAAGACGGCGGTGAGGGTGTGCGTCCCGACGGCCAGCGTCGTGGTGCTGAAGTTGGCCGTGGCAGGGGAGCCAGCGAGCGCGCCCGTGCCGATCTGCTGCGCGCCGTCATAGAAGGCAACCGGTCCCGTAGCCGACGCCGAAGCCGATGAGCTGACTGAAGCGGTAAAGGTGACCTTGTTCCCGAAGATTGAGGGGTTGGGCGACGAAATAAGAACGACGCTGGAAGGCGCCTGCACCGATATGCTGAGGTTTGGCGAGGTACTGCCCGAAATGTAGTTGGTTGAGTCGCCACCGTAGGTTGCAGTGAGCAGGTGAACTCCCGCTGCCAGCGCGGATGTGGAGAGTGTAGTCACGCCGCTCGGGTTGAGCGTACCCGTGCCGAGCAGGGTTGTACCGTCGTAGAAGGTCACGGTGCCGTCCGGCGTGACGCTACCCTTGGTCGGAGCCACCGTCGCGGTCAGCGTGATGGGCTGGCCCACGGCGGCAGGATTCGCGCTCGATGCAAGCACCGTGCCGGTGGCTTCATCGACGATCTGGCGCAGAGGAGCAACCGTGTTGTTGGGGTCCGTGGAGCTGCTGGCAAAATGCGTAGGGTCGCCGCTGTAGCTGGCGGTGATCTCGTGCTTGCCCACGGCCAGTGTACTGCTGGTGAAGGTAGCCGTTGCGGTGGTTGCCGCTGACGAGAGGGCAACTTTGGCGGCCAGAGTCGTGGCGCCGTCCAGAAAGGTGACCGTGCCGGTAAGGTTGCCGGTGCTGCTGCCGGTGGTCACGGTGGCTGTGAAGGTGACGCTCTGCCCAAAGCTCGAGGGATTCAGGCTGGAAGCGAGGGTAACCGTGGTGGAGTTGACGGCGGTAGCATCGCCCACTAGCTCAATGTCGAGTGGCGCATTGGCCGTATCGCCCTTGGTGCCCAGGTCAATGTTGCCGGTCAGCGGATTGCCCGATGTGGAAGGCGCAAAGACTGCGCCAGTGATGCAGGCCGAAGCCACCGCCAGATACGGTGTTCCAGCCGTGCAGGTGGTCACCGATGCGTCCAGCGCGGCGTTGGCGTCATGCGTAATCTGCGTCAGGTCAAGGGGCGCATTGCCATCGTTCTCCACCGTCTGCGCAACGGTCGAAGATAGCGACCCCTGACGCACGGGAGTGACCATTTCGAGCGCCACGAAGTTGCCCTGAATCTCGCGCACTACCATGTTCAGCGTGTCAGCCACGTACAGGTTGCCCGCGCCGTCCAGGGTAAGGCCGGTAAGGCCGTAAAAGCCAATCTTGGAGAAGGTCTGGTTGAAGAAGTAGACGCCAGCGTTGTTCTTTACCAAAGTGGAGATGTCGCTGGTGGTGGAGGCTACTTTGCGAATGGCTCCGTTCTGGGTATCGGCGATAAAAACGTTGCCGGCTGCATCCACCGCCACGCCGGAGGGCGACCACAGTTGCGCCAGGGCTGCCAGCCCGCCATCGCCAGCGTCGCCGGGTACGTTGGTTCCGGCAAAGGTGTTGATGATGCTGGCGGCGGTGATGACTCCTGCCACGGCGGAAACCACGCGCACGCAATTGTTGACCGAGTCGGGAATGTACATGTTGCCGGCCGCGTCAAAGGCCACCGGGTAGGGGCTGTTCAGCTCAGCCGCCGTGGCCAGTCCTTTGTCGCCCGAGTAACCGCCCGAGCCGTCGGAGGCGGTGTAGCCGGTGCCGGCGATAGTCGAGATCAGCCCCGTCGTAACGTCCACTTTGCGGATGCGGTGGTTGCCGGTGTCGGCAATATAGAGGTTGCCGAAGGCGTCGAGCGTAAGGCCCTGGGGCAGGTTGAGCCGGGCGCTAGTGGCGGCAATGCCGTCCTGGTTGTAGCCGGGCTGCGTGGGCGGACCCATGCCGGCAACCGTGGAGATGAAGCCTGAAACTGCATCGACGCGGCGAATCGTGTCGTTGCCGGTATCGGCAATATAGAGATTCCCCGCCCCATCCAGAGTCACGCCACTGGGTGAGTTGAGGGTAGCGCTGGTTGCCAGGCCGCCGTCGCCGCTGTAAGCCGGGTTGCCGTTGCCGGCGATGGTGGAGATCAGGCCGGTGGAGGCCGTGACTTTGCGGATGCGGTCGTGCAGACTGTCCGCGATATAGATATTGCCGGCTCCGTCAATGGCGATACTGGTGGGCAGGTACAACTCCGCGTTGGTGGCGGGATTGCCATCGAGAACGGAGCCAAGATAGTTTCCGTTGCCGGCAACCGGTAACACGTTGCCGGGAACAAGAACGCCCAGCCCACCCGTACCTGAGCCGGAAAGCAGCGCAGCGCCAATGAGCCCGCCGCTGCCAGTCAGTACTACAGCGCCAATGCGCGCTCCCGGCACAGCGGGCGTAAAGGTAACGGCCTCGGAACAGGCTGCACCTCTGGCAAGCGCTTTTCCAAGGCAGTTGGAACCATTGCTCGCGGCAGCAAAATCAAGCCCGCTTACGCCAGCTGTAAGCACCTGGACGCCGGTGACGGCGCCAGCAGACTGCGCGGTCACTGTAATCGACAGTGTGGCCGAGGAACCCACCGCCAGCGCGCCAAACTGCGCGTAAAGCACGGGTGTGGCAAGCAAAAACGCCGCGGCAACCGCCTGACGCCGGAAGCCGGAACCGGACGTGGAAGTGACGGCGCAACGAATCGACCGGATGAGATGGCGCAAGGTGAGGATCGTATCCCCTGGCAAGTGGCTCATAAGTGGCTCCGTTTCAATGCCGATAGCCAAGCTTTCTTGCATGCAGCATGTAGGTCGCAGGACGATCGCGATTTCTCGACGAGCAATGACCGTTGCTTCTTGCTTGTAAAGCCTTGCGTTTCCGGTTCTAGTCTTGTCCGGCAACGAGTGTCAGAGCCTTATGCTCGCATCCTAGCTCGCTCCCGGAAGAAGAGAAAGGCTCATTCTGCACAGTCATTCTCGATTCGGCACGTGCAAGATCAATTCAGAACCACGATTTTCGAGGCTATACCCCTTTGCAACGCCCTCTTGGGGCGGCGTTCCGGGGCAGATGAGCCAGCCGCGATAGTGACGGTGCCGGTGGTCACAGCTTGTGTGGTACGACCGGACCGAGCGTAGAGGCAGACATCCGGCACAAGCCGGGAGGTGCGCAATGCCAGATGAACTTTCTAGCCTCTTGGAGGTACAACCGCCCTGCTTGCCCGGTAACGGCGAGACGCGGTTTGTCCGCGAGGCTCAATTCTTCGATCGGCTGGCAAGCCACAAGGTTCAGTGCCAGCTGTGTCCGCTGTCTTGCGTGCTAAGCGACGGAAAGCGCGGTCACTGCGGCGTGCGCGAGAACCGCGAAGGAACCCTCTTCACTTTGGTGTATGGGCAGCTCTGCGCGGCACATATTGACCCCCTTGAGAAGAAACCGCTCTTCCACTACCTGCCGGGAACCAATGCTTTCTCGATTGCAACCGCAGGCTGTAACGTGCGTTGCAGCTTCTGCCAGAACGCGGAGATTGCGCAGGCACGGCCCGAAGAGATTGCGGCTGACTTCGCTTCGCCGGAGCTGGTGGCATCCCTGGCGCGGCAATCCGGGTGCCCTACGATCGCTTACACCTACACGGAGCCAACCGTCTATGCCGAGTACGCAATGGACACGGCCGACGCAGGACACGCGATGGGCATTGGGAGCGTAGCAATTTCGAACGGCTATATCGGAGCTGAAGCGCGGCAACAGCTCTACGGCAGAATGGACGCGGTCAAGATCGACCTTAAAGCCTTCTCTGAAAAGTTTTATCGCAGCGTGGTGGGCGCCCAGTTGAAGCCGGTGCTGGAAACGCTGGTGGCGCTGAAAGAGATGGGCAAGTGGGTCGAGGTGGTTTATCTGGTGGTGCCCACGCTGAACGATTCCGACGAGGAATTGCGCGGACTTGCACATTGGATTGCACTGAACCTGGGGCCGGATGTGCCGCTGCATTTTTCGCAGTTCCATCCCGATCATGAGCTCAGGCATCTGCCGCGTACGCCCTTGGTAACGCTCGAACGCGCCAAAGCCATCGCCGATGCCGAGGGGCTCAACTACGTCTACATCGGCAATATCCCGGGGCATCCGGCGCAGAATACGCATTGTCCCGGATGCGGCAAGGTGCTGGTGGAACGAACCGGATTCACTGCTGGGAAGATGCTGGTGCGCGAAGACAACACCTGCCCATTCTGCCATCATACGGTTGCCGGAGTTTGGCGGTTATGAAGATTGGCTTTGATGAAAGTGACTTTGGCTTGTAACAAGATACGGGTTTTGTAACAGTCGTCCACCGCCATTTTCGACCTCAACGGATGAAATATGTTCCGGTGAGCTCCGCGCCGTAGGCGCAGCACAAGTTAGCCCAACGTTTTAACGTGGGGTCAGTAGCGACCAAGGACAGTGGAAGTCCCGTAGGGACGGCGCAATCTTTCTCGGGCACGACCTTAGTCGGGCCATAGCGGCAATAGAGTTAAGGGTTGGGCTTCAGCCACTGAAGAGATTTTTCAGTTGCTCCTAGCCGTTCACTTTGGCGTAAAGTTGTTGCGATGAACCTGCGAACCAAGACAACGAGTCATACAACCCGGCTGGCTCTTTTGTTATTGCTGGTAGCCATGCCGCTCGAACATGTGCGGGGCGCGGAGGACAAAAAAGTGCGCGATGCTGCGGTGGCGGGAGCGTTTTATCCGAGTGATGCGAAGGAACTAACGGCGATGATGGATGCAATGTTGGCCGAGGTGAGGTTGCCCGCCAGCGATGGCACGATCCTGGCGGCAGTGGCTCCCCATGCGGGCTACGTGTATTCAGGCCCGGTAGCTGCGTATACCTATGCGGCGCTGAAGGGGCACACCTATAAGCGCGTGGTGGTCATCGCGCCCTCGCACTTTATAGGCTTCGACTTCACGTCGGTCTACGATGGCAATGCGTATCGCACGCCGCTGGGCGAAGTGTTGGTGGACAAGGCTTTCGCGCACAAGCTCGCCAAAATGGACGCGTCGATTCGGCTTTCCGGCACAGGGCACACTCCAACCGCAGCCGGTGGCGAGCACGCGCTGGAAGTGCAGCTACCGTGGCTGCAACACACCATCGGCAGCTTTGAGCTGGTGCCTATCGTGATGGGCGACCAGAGCTACGAGGCAAGCAGGGCGCTGGGCGTAGCGCTGGCCAAGATGATTGCCGAGGAGAAGAAACACGGCGGAGAGGGTGAGACGCTGGTGCTGGCCAGTTCCGATTTGTCGCACTATCACCCCTACAACGATGCGGTAGCCATCGATCACAAATCGCTGGCCGCACTCAAGGCGTGGGACTACTTCAGCATGTCGCGCAACTTTCAGTCGCGCGTGTGGGAGGCCTGCGGCGGCGCGCCGATCGTGGCCGCGATGATCTACGCCGAGCACATGGGCGCAACCAGGGCCGAGGTGTTGAAGTACGCCAACTCCGGCGACACGTCGGGCGAGAGGTCCCGCGTAGTGGGCTACAGCGCCGACCTGTTTGTGAAGGCTGTGGAGAAGGCGGATGCGGAGACACCATTCTCGCTGAGTGCAGAGGAAAAGAAGGAACTGCTGACGATTGCGCGCAAGTCTGTGGAGAGCGCTGTGTCGCATGGAGAAAGCTACGAGCCTGAAGCGCCGAAGAGTGACGCACTTAACCGCGAGTCGGGCGCGTTTGTCACACTGACCGAAGCTGGCGCGCTACGTGGCTGCATCGGGTATACCGCAGCCGTCGAGCCGCTCTATCTGACGGTGAGCGACGTGGCCGCCTATGCCGCGCTGCGCGATCCGCGCTTCCCGCCGGTGACAGTAGACGAGCTGCCGAAGTTGGCCTACGAGGTCTCCGTGCTCTCGCCGCTCAAGCATGTGATGAATGTGGATGAGATCGAAGTAGGACGCGATGGACTGCTGATGAAGAACGGCAAATCGGAAGGGTTGCTGCTGCCGCAGGTGCCCACCGAGGAGGGTTGGGACCGGAAGACGTTTCTGGAACAGACGTGCGTAAAGGCTGGCTTGAAGCGTGAGTGCTGGAAGGAAGAGGGAACCGACATCTTTCGGTTTTCGGCTGTCGTGTTCCATGAGGATAAACGCCTCGCTCAAAGTCCAAGTGCAACATATCCGGAAGAGATAATGTTGCATGGGGAAGTCTTATAAGCAGTTGTCTTTAGTGGAACGAGCTTTGCTTCAGACGCAGTTGGTATTCGTTGGAGTCCGGCGGCTATAGCCGCCGGACTCTAACGGGCGCGCTCCACCATCACCCGCGAGATGACGCGGCGCGAGAAGCTATCCGAGCGGACCGGCTGAAGGTTTACTTCGAGCATCCGCACAGCCCCTGGGAGCGAGGCCGCAACGAGAATACCAACGGCCTGTTGCGCCAATACCTGCCCAAAGGAGAAGACCTCAGCAGCTACTCGCAGCAGCTACTCAACGACATAGCTGCAAGCCGCAATGCCAGACCAAGAAAGTCACTGGGGTGGAAAGCACCCACCGAACTCTTCTTGCCAAAAGGAACCTTCGACTTCAAAAAACACTGGTCAACATCAACCGAAATCAACCTTATTGCACTTGGAGCTTGAAAGCACCGGGTTTTGCCGGCTTTATCGACCCTGCTCTTAAATAACGTGTAGGCTTCCCACCCATTTCGCGATAAAACCTGCGCAATGGATGGGGCACGATGCTGCTATTTGAGGGCCGGCTCTAGTCGCTGGTGACCACGTTCACCGTAAGGTAGACGCTGTGGCTGACCACGGCATTGTCCACATAGGATGAGGCGGTAATCTTCAGCGTGGCCACGCCCAGCGGCGTTCCCGTGGAGATCACGGCGGTGCTGCTGGTGCAGCCAACCCCGGTTCCGAATAGACCCACCAGCATGAGCAAAAGAATCAGTCCACGCTCTGCCGTGCGCCCGGCTCGTGCCAGCAGGCGGCGGCGTACGCGCCGGCCAAAGGGCAGGAACAGTAAGCCTACCGCCGCCAGCGCTGTTCCACCCACGGTCTTGGGCCAGAACGAAGGCGGCGCAAGGTGGCTGATGGTGGTTCCGGACTTGAAGGTCTGTACAACAAAGGTGACCGTTCCCGTGGGAACCACTTGCTGCGGGCTAGCCGTGCAGGTCATGTCATCCTGCGTTGAGACTGCGCAAACCACCTGCACTTCGTTGTTGAAGCCTCCCTCGCCGGCGATTACGTACGCCGCTGAGCCAGACGAGCCCTTGACGATGGTCAGGTTGGTGGCCGGGTTCGACGATGAGGGTGTAATTGTGAAGTCTTCGACGGTAAGAGTGAGCAGGTTGGAGGTTGCGGCGTCGAAGTAGCTATCGCCCTCGTAAAAGGCGTAGATGGTGTCTGCGCCACCCGGGAGGGTCTGGGTGGTGAGCGTCGCCACGGACGAAGTGCTGAGGCTCGAGACCGCGCTCAGGGTTGCCTGTCCGATTACCGTGGTGCCGTCGTAGAAGACCACCGTGCCAGAGGGGTTGGTCTCGGTCGAGGTGGTCGAGGACGAGGTCGGCGTCACAGTGGCCGTTAGAATGACCGCCACGCCGGGAGGCGCCGTGGTGTAGTTCGACGTCAGCACCACGTAGTCAGGCAGAGTGGTGGCGTCCAGCGGAAGGGTGGTCGATGTGCTGGCGAACCAGTTGGTGTCGCCAGAGTAGACGGCAGTAATGGTGTGGTTGACGTTGTCTTTGAGCGAGAGGCCCGCCAGGGTCGCCGTGTTGCTACTCACGGTCGCTGTGCCCAGCAAGGTGGTTCCGTCGTAGAAGCTCACTGTGCCGGTCAGCGTGTAGGTTACGCCGGTAGTAGAAACTGCCGGAGCTACCACCGCGGTAAGAGATTCCGCTGTTCCGGCCGTCAAGGCGGCGGGCGTAGCCGTCACCGTGGTTGTGGTTGCGCCCTTGGCGGCAATGATGGACACCGTGCTGGAATTCGAGGCCGTGTAATAGGTGTCGCCGGAGTAAGTTGCCGCCAGTACGTGGGTGCCTGCCGAAACCACATTGAGGGTGACGGTGCCTGCGGAGGGCGAACCGCTGGTCAGCGTCGCTGAGCCCACGGCCACGCCGTCTTCGGTGAGTGTTACCGTACCGCTGGGCATCGCGGTCGCGGGGCTCGACGATGTCACATCGACCACCACGGTCATTGATCCACCCGCTGTCGGCGTCAGGGTGGAGGGGATGATGGTGGTCGTAGTCGGGCTCTTTGAGACGGTGAGCGTAACCGCCGATGAGGTCGAGGCGCCGTAAACCGTGTCGCCGCTGTAAACCGCCGCCAGTGCGTGCGTTCCGGGCGTCAGGCTGGTGGAGGTAAGCGTGGTGCTGGCTGTTGCCGGGGAGCCAGAAACCACCGCCACGCTGCTCACGCTGGTACCGTCCAGAGTAAAGTTGACCGTGCCAGAAGGAAGGGTGCTCTGCGTGGTGGCGGGCGTGATGGTGGCCGACACCGAGAGCGACGCGCCGCCGGAGGGCGTGGTGGTGGCCGGCGTCACTATCGTGCTTGTGGTCACCTTGGGAACGGTCACCGTGACTGAGGCAGAGCTTGAGGACGAGTAGTAAGTATCACCGCTATATGCGGCTGCGATGGTGTGAGTGCCGGGCGTCATGGCAGCCAGGGTGGCGGCGGCTGTGGACGGATTACCTGAGGTGATGGTCTGCGCTTGGGTGGCTACGCCGTCCACGCTGATGGTGACTGTGCCGGTGGGCAGCGATGTATTCACGGCCGACGGGGTTACCGTCACGGTGATGGGGAGCGTGGAGCCCAGCGAAGGCGTGGTGGTAGATGGAGTCACCACGGTGGTGGTGGTGGTTTTGGCCACGGTGATGTTGACCGGGTTGGCGGTGGATGCGTAGTAGTTGGTGTCGCCGCTGTAGATGGCCTGGATGGCATGGGTGCCGGTAGAGGGCACGGTGATGGTGGCCGTCGCCGTCGTCCCGCCTCCAAGCGTGCTGGTCGCCACCGTGCTCCCATCCAGCGTGAAGGTCACGGTGCCGGTCGCGGTGATGGAGCTGGTGCTGCTTGACGCCAATGTTGCGGTTACCAACATGCTGGAGTTGGCAATGGGCGTGGTGGTGGCCGGAGTCACCGTCAGCGTGGTGGTGGCCTTGTTCACGATGATGCCCACGGCGGCTGAGGTCGCACTGTAATAGTTGGTGTCGCCGTTATACGTGGCCTGTACCGTGTGCGAGCCGATCGACGGAGTGGTCACGGTCAGCGTCGCGGTGGAAGGCGATCCGGAGACGACGGAGGTGGTGCCAACCACTGTGCCATCCACCAAGAAGCTCACCGTGCCCGTGGCAGAGGTCCCGCTGGAAGATGGCGGCGTTATGGTGGCCGTGAGTTGCAGCGTGCTTCCCGCGCTGGGCGTGGTGGTGGCCGGGGTCACCACCACCGTGGGTGTGCTCTTGGTGGTATTCAGCGTGACCGCAGTGGCCGTGGAGGAAGAATAGTACGTATCGCCCGCATAGGTAGCGCTGAGCGTATGGGTACCGGCAGAACCTACCGTAAAGGTGAGCGTGGCTGTTGATGGAGAGCCCGAGGTAAGGGTCGCAGTGCCCACTGAGACGCCGTCGAGCGTGAAGGTGACCGTGCCCGAAGGCAGGGTACCCAGCGTGGCCGATGGATAAACGTAGGCCGTCACCTGCAGCATTGAACCAGCCGAGGGCGTAGTGGTGGCCGGAATCACGCTCGTGGTCGTCGTGGTCTTTGACACTGTAATCGTGCTGGAGTAAGCAGACGAGGTGGCGTAGTAAGTGTCGCCGGAGTATGTGGCCAGAATGGTGTGCGAGCCACTGGTGAGCGAAGTGGTCGAGAAGGTGGCCGTGGAAGGCGTGCCGGCTGTAACGGTAGATGTGCCGAGGGTGGTTATACCGTCGAGCAGGTAAGTTACCGATCCCGAGGGATCACCAGAGCTGCTGTAAGAGGTCGGGGTGATCGTGGCAGTAAACGTCACCGAGGCACCCGCAGCAGGCGTAGTGGTAGAGGGCGTGACTACCACTGTGGTGACGAGCTTTGAGACCGTCAGTGTGGAGACGGCCGACGACGCAGCCGCGAAGTTGGTGTCGCCGGGATAGGTGGCCTGTATGGTGTGTGAGCCAGAGGTGGGCACCGTAATGGTATAGGTCGCGGTGGTTCCGCTCACCAGGGTCGCGGTACCGGTCGCTATCCCGTCCACCAGGAAGGTGATGATTCCGGTAGGCACGGCTCCGGCGGAGTTGGTCTGCGCCAGGGTCGCGGTCAGCAGCAGCGTGCTTCCGCCCGTCGGCGTGGTGGTGGCGGGTGTCAGCGTCAGCGTGGGTGTGATCTTGGTGACGGTAATCGAAGTGGTGGCCGACGTGGCCGTGGTGTAGTTACTGTCGCCGTTGTACACCGCATACAGCGTTGCTGTGCCTGTGGTAGGCGCGGTAATGGTCAGCGTGGCCGTCGAGGACGGAGATCCCGCCGTCACTGTCGTGGTGCCCACCAGGGTTCCGTTTTCGTAGAAGTTCACTGTTCCTGAAGGAACCAGAGACTCAGAGACGGTGGGCGTGATGCTGGCCGTCAAAAGCAGGCTGGCGCCAGGCAGCGGCGAACTGGTGGCCGGCGTTAGCGTCACCGTCGGTGTTGTCTTAGTGATATTGATGGTGATCTGCGGCGATGTCGAGCCAGCGTAGTCAGCATTCGTGGGGTACACGGCCTGCAGCGTATGTGTGGTCAGTGTACTGTTAGCCGGCATCAGCACGGTGGCAAAGGTCGCCGTGGTTACGCCGCCGGTGGTGGTCGTCGAGGCGGTGTAGGTCTGCTGGCCACCATCCACATTCAGCGTAACCACGCCGGAAGGGTTCACGGTGCCCGCTGCCGGGGTACCCACGGTCAGCGTGACCACCACTGAGATGTTCTGCCCTGGTGCAGCGGCGGTGGTGGAGGGTGTAACCACCAGGCTGGTGGTGCTGGCCTGGGTGTTGATGTTCAGCGGGGTGGAAGAGGTCGCTGACGCATAGGTGGCGTCGCCACTGTAGTCGATGACCATCTCGTTGCCGCCGAGCGCGAACACGCCTTCCAGCGTGGCCGAGCCGGAACCAGTGGAATCAAGCGTAATGGGCAGCGAGAGGCTTTGGCTGGTGGATGTGTCGTAGAAGACCACGGTTCCGGTGGGCGTGACGCCGCTAGAGGCTGAGAGTACGCTGGCCGTGAAGATGATGGAAGCCGAGGGGTTATAGGTCGAGTTGGTCTGCACCGGCGAGACTGACAGCGAGATGTTGGTGCCGGCTGTGCCCACCATGGGGCTCACCCAGTTGTTGACCAGGGCGGCTGCATTCACCGCGCCCAAGCCCGTGGCCAGGTCGTAGCCGGCGGTAGCGCTATAGCCGATTTGGCCGGTGGCGCTGCAGTCTGTCGTTCCGCTGGTGCAGCTCAGCGAGGCGCTGCCCTGTTGCACGTCGGCATATACGCCCGATGTGCTTGAAAGTGCATAAATATTGGTCTGTAGGCTTCCCTGGGCACCGTGCTGGCTGGCAAGCAGGGCCGCAACGCCGGCAAAGATCGACGCAGCCGCCGAGCTTCCGCCGCTACGCACCAGCGTGCACCCATTGGAGCTGGCTGAGCTGCTAAGGCAGAAAGCCAAGCCACGGTTCGCACTCGAGTCGATGGCCGTAGGCAGTGCGAAGTCGGGCAGGAGCCGGTTCTGCATGGTTCCGGCTGCGATCTGCGGGGTCTTGGCCTGCCAGCTGGGAGCCGTGTACAGCGTGCTGCTTCCGCCGCCGCCCGCGTAGGCCGGATCACCGCTGTTGACTGGTGCCCATGCGGTGAGCGCGGCAGTGCCAGCGGAGGGTCCGGCAGACGTATAAGCTGCCACGCCGACGGCCGTGTTCCAGGGCGTGGCGGCCAGAGCATTGGCGGCATAGCCGGTGCTAACCGCAGTGGTGCTGCCCGCCTGATAGCAGGCCGAAGCACCGCTGTCGCCGGTAGCTGCGACGATGGCAATGCCTTCGGCCGCGGCCTGTTGGTACAGCGCCGCGTAAAACGCCTGGTGCGCGGTGCTCATACCGGCTTCGCAGGAGTTGTAGCCCACCTCAATGGTGTTGGCCAACGCGCCGTCCACAATGCCGGCCAGCGCAAGGTCGAAGCCGTCAGTGGCTGCAGTAGCTGCTGCCGGCGCCAGAAGAATCTGCGCGCTGGGAGCTGCAGCCCCAGCCCAGGAAGCTGCCAGAGTCGCCTCGGCCTGATCGTCTGCCAGGCCCGGATCGGTTCCGTTCAGGATGACCATCAGGGTCTGCGCGGGGAGGTCAAACGCGGACCGAAAGGCCGCAATGTCAGCAGTATTCACGTTGCTGCGTGAGGGAATGGCGATGGACTGGCCCGTACCCGTTATGCCCGACGCCTGCAGAGTATCGAAGTGGATGAGCCCTGCGACAAGCTTGGGGGTAAGCGCTTCAGCCGTTGAGGCAGAGGTACGTGTGCTCAGATCGGCCGCTGTCACGGTAAGCGTTTGCGGCGTGGTGAGCGCCGAGGCTGCCAGAACGCCATCCACCGAGACCAGCCCCTGCACCAGCGGCGCAATGGCTGAGGGAACCGAGATGGTGCTGGTCAGATACGGACGCGTGCTGCCGCTGGCTGAAGCCAGGTGCACATGGGTCTGAAAGGCTTGCTCCACCTGAGCCGCTGTGCCAGAGAACTCGATCCAGCCCCGACCAGCCGGAAGCGCGGCTACGGTAAAGCCCTCGCTCTGAAGCCAGGCAACCACCGCCACCACATCAGAGGCGGAGTTGGCATAGGAGGCGGCATACTGAGCCGGCGTCAACCACTGGTGGTACGACGAGGACGATGGATTCTGGAGGTCGGCCAGCTTGGCGGTAAGCGCCTGTTGCTGCGCGGCCGATGGGGCGAGCAGAAGCAGCATCCGCTGCAGCGAAGTGCTGGAAGGCGCGGAGCCAAGATCGGTGGCTATACGCAACTGTGCCGGGCCGCTATTCGGCAGCACGGCCGCGACAGCGCTCCGCCAGTCGCCTGCTAGTCGCGATGCGGTGGTAACAGAAGCGGGCACCTGGGTCTGCGCCGCAGCCACTCCCGCTGCGGCCAGGAGAAGTATTGCGAGCGGCAAACCGGAGCTTGGTCTTTTGAACATGGTGTTCTTCGTCGTTCTACCTTGAGATTTCTGTCCTCTGCCCGCAAGCACAGGGCAGGTGAAAAACCTATCTTCCTACATGGAGCAGAATCTGGCCCCTACACTTTCTGGTCAGGAGCCCCTATTCTCCGGTGCTTGGCCCTGATTGTATAGCGGTTTCTGGCTCAGAGACAGCAGTTTCTTTGCTTTGCAGACCACGTACCGCTTTTCTAAAGAACACAACGGCCCGTTGCCTGTCCGCGAGGTTTTCGCGGTGCAACGAGCCGTTGATGGTTCTATCGGTTCTTTCGGTGGTGGTGGATGGGTCCTGACTCGATCCCGACTTGATCATGGATCAAGACTGGACCGATGATGAAGTGATTAGAGGCCCAGGTCCGACAGCACCTTCGGCTTCGACTCCTCTACGGCCAGCAGGTTGTGGCAATTCGAGCAGTCCTGCGTAATTGTCTTGCCGTCCTTCGATACGTGGTCCCCATCGTGGCAGCGGAAGCAGCCCGGATACGCCATGTGTCCGATGTTGTTCGGATGCGTACCCCAGGTGACCTTCATGTCCGGGAAGACGTTGTGGCCGTAGATGGACACCAGCTGATCAGAAGCGGACTTCAACTGCGCCGCCTTCGACTGCAGAACTTCAGGATGCTGCGCCTTGTAGAAGGCCGCCAACTGCGCCGGAATCTTGGCCTTCGCCTCGTCCTGGCTGGTGTAAGTAGCCTTCAGCAGCTCAAGACCTTCCTTGTGGATCCAAGGCAGCTCGGGGCTGATAGCGCCTTCTGCCATGGCGCGATTCACCGCTTCTTCCGGCGTCTGGAAGGTGTGTGCCGCGCGGTTGTGGCAGTCGATGCAATCCATGGTGCGGCGTTCGCCCGAAGGCACTGCGCCGTTCAAAGCCGAGGCCGCAAAAACCGTCTCCGAGCCATCGGCATTGCGGCGCTGCACCCAGGGAATCGTGCTCCGGTCAGACGCAGTGGCGATGTACTCCATACGGTTCAGGTGCACACCGTGGATGCCGCTCAGATGCGACAGTGAATCCTCGCCGCCCAGGTGAAGCACCAGCACGGTCTGAGCCTCAGTGTTGGCCTCATCGTCGGCAAAGCTGGACTTGACCAGCAGCTTTTCACCCACGAACTTGGCCGGTGTGTGGCAGGCCTCGCAGATCTCGCGCGCGGGGCGAAGATTGGTGACCGGCGAGGGAATCGGCGTGGGATAGCGGCCGATGGAAACCTCGATCAGCTGCTTGGTTCCGTTCACCTTGGCCTCAAAGTACGACTTGGCGCCGGAGCCGATGTGGCACTCCACGCAAGGCACATGCGAGTGCGCCGACACCTTGTAGGCCGTGTACTCGGGATGCATGACGTGACAGGACTGGCCGCAGAACTCCGGCGAATCCATGTATGCCGCACCACGATAGCTGGCCGTGGCAACCAGCAGCAGATTGACGATAGTGGCCAGCAACACAATGTCGAGGCCATGCCGGAAGATGCGGTCGTTCAGATCCACCTTCGGGTAAATGGCTGGAATGTGCCCGACCTTTTGCAGCTTTCGGCGCTGCAGAAAGACACCCACCGGAATCAGCACAAGACCAAAAACAAAGAGGCCCGGTAGAAGGAAGAAGAAGATAATGCCCAGATATGGGTTTTCGTTGGACCGGCCAAACAGCTCCATCAGCCAGTAGCAGACCATGGTCACGGCCGAGGCGCTGGTAATAGCGCCACCAGCCAAGCTCAGCGGGTTATTGCCGAAAAACAGCGCCGGCCGAACCCAGTTTTCGCGAAACTTCTGAAAAAATGACACATTTCCCCCTGCGTGGCAGAGATGCTTTGCTGAATTCAATATCGTCCTGACCCTGCATCGAGATTAGGGCTCGAAGGGCAGTCAGGAGATGGGGAAGACCGGCGGCTCGGCCACGTTGAGCCACCGTAAACATGTGGCCCGCCGCAAGCGGCGGGCCCGTTCCAGCTTCTTCTTGCGAGCCTGCGGTTACTTCAGGGACTTGAAGTAGGCTGCAACCGCCTTGACGTCACCATCGGAGAGGCCGGCAATGGGCTTCATCTTGCCCTTGCCGCTCTTTACGGTCGCCTCAATCTGCGCCTCGCTGAGGGCCTTGATGGCCGGGTCGGACACCGGCTTGACGCCCATCAGCTTGGCGATACCGGGGTTCGGGATGCCAGCTGCGCCATGGCAACTAGCGCACTTCGCCTTGTAGGTGGCCGGGCCATCCGCAAAGGCCATTGCACCGGCCATAACCAGCGCCAGAGCCAGAACAACAGAAGAACGAAGATTCTTGGTCATGAATACACTCCTTGGGTTGTTACCGGCCTGTCTGCGTTGGGGAGGCTTGGGCCGAGTTGAACGATCCGTTTCCGATTGGCAAGAGGGCGTTGTTCCTCCCTCTGACCGGCTTCCAAGATAGCAATTTGTGAGGCAGGAAGCAATTCGGAGCGACCAGCCAAGCCCGCTCCGGATGCCTATTACTTGGCAAAGGTGCGGAAGTAGTCCACCGCGCCCTTGATCTCTGCGTCGCTCAGCTTGGCTGCATAGGCGGGCATCTTGCCTTCACCCTTTTTGGTGGTATCGATCATCTGCGCCTCGGTTTTGGCCTTCACTGCAGGATCGCTTGCCGGCTTGATACCCATGGCCTTGGCCATGGCCGGGTTCGGTGTTCCCGCCGCTCCATGGCAGCTGGCACACTTGGCCTTGTAGGTCGCTTCCCCGCTGGACTGGGCAAAGCTCATAGCGCCTGCCAGCACAACCACGGCAGCCGACGCCAGTACGATCCGAAGATTCTTGTTCATCTATAACTCCTGCATTGCATCGCCCGGCTCTTTTCTCCCCACAGCTTCAGGAGTTGCCAGGGATCTCTTGCCGCCTTGCGTTCAGGCGCCCATCCAGTTGCCGGTCATTCAGGCCGGGCAGGGTGGAGCGTAGAAAAGGGCGGACCAGGGGGGAAACTCCCAATCCCGGTCCACCCTCACAGTTGTTGGCCTTGCCGCATCCGCTTAGAACTCGTAGTGCAGTCCGAGCGAGATGTTGTTGGCGTGGAAGTCACGCGGTGCGGTCATACCAGCCGCCCCGCTATTCATGCCGGTCGAGACCGACATTGAAGCGCAGGGGACGATATTGGATGCCGCCGCCGTTGCGACGGAGTTCAGAGTGCAGTACTGCGCACCTGAAGGACCACCCTCGCCGTAACCGTAGTAGTTGTACTCCGCCTTCCACACCAGACCGGGGCGAACTGTCCAGTCGATGTTCACATACGGGGTCTGGTAAGCCGAAGCCAGCGAACCATTGACCGCACGAGCATCGGTAAAGAACTGGCTGCCGTTCACCGAGCTGATCCGGTAACCGGCGCCGTACTTCACCTTGTCGTTGGGGCTCACTACCACGCCCACCGAACCGTGCTGCGTCGGGGCGTCCATGAAGGCACGACCGTACCATTGGGTCGGGGTGGCATTGGTGGCGCTGGTGACGCAGGTGAGTGGTGTACCGGAAGAATTTACCGAAGCTGCGCCTGCAAAGTACGGGCTGGTGGTGCCAGTCAAGAATCCGCTGTCCTGGTTTGCATAGCAGATGTTGGTGGCCGTGTAGACGTCGCTGTAGGCGTAGTCGAAGTTAACCGCAACGTGCTCGCTGGGCGTCAGTACGCCGCTCAGGCTGGCAGTGCGGCTGAAGTCCACGTGATTCAGAGAGCCGTACAGCAGGGCAGCGCCCGAGTTGTTGGTGTTGTTGTGCCGCTCCGAGTCGTTGTAGGCAGCCGTAAAGGTGGCCCACTTCTCGGGACGGAACTTGGTGTGCACACGATAGTGGCGCACCTGACGGGGCGACATCGCAGTCATCGCATTGTCGTCGTAGAGAGCTTCAACCGAACCGTTGATGTCCCAGTTGCTGTTCACGCGATAAGCCGCATTCAAAATGCCGCCGTTTTCGGTGATGGCAATGATCGTGCGGGTGGGGGTGGCAGCGGAAACGGCAGTGTTGACGCCAATGTTGCGGTTGCCGTAACGGTAGGTGAAGGCCACGCTGGCCTTCGGCGTAACGTTCCAGCTGGCCGTCAGATTGTTGGTCAGCTGCTCATTGCCGAAGTAGGTGTAGGAGCTGCCATAAACCAGACCAGTAACCAAAGCGGAGTTGGTCACGGTCGTCGTAAACGGACCGGTGTAGTTGATCGTTTCCGACGTGACCGGCGTAGTCGGCGTAGCCACCTTGGTATAACCGGAGACATTCAGAGTGCCCGGCTGGGCATTCGCGGTCAGGGTCACCTGATCCGACAGATCGAAGTCCTTGGTCGCCTGCCAGACGACGCCAAACTCCGCATTGTAGACCTCACGCTTGGCGCTGCCAGAGGCGGTGAAGTATTCGTTGCGGGCGTTGGCGTTCAAGCCCCAGGCGTTCTCGTTGTAGCTGGGCATATTCATCGTCATCCAGCTGTAGCTGGCTTGGCCGTTGAAGCTCAGGTTCTTGATGCTGTTTGACTGCAAGCGCAGCGTCTCGCTGGGCATGGTGGTGCGGATCGGATTCGTCCGCGAGTAGCTGGTGACCACCGCGCAGGACGGGTCGATGATCGGCTTGCCACCATTCGGCGAAGCGGAAAGGAACTGGCCGGCCGTCGCGAGGCTGTTGCAGGCAGCAGTGCTGTACGGCGCAAAGCTGGTCGTGCTCGTAGCCGAACCGTTGCTCGACAGATCCCAGTTGCCCAGGTAGGCCGGAGTACCGTCAGCTTCCTGCACCAGGAATCCATTCGGGTCCAGAGTGAAGTAACTGTTCTCCTTGTAACGGTGGATCCGCTGCTCGTAGCTCACCATGGTGCCCTGAACCGGCTTCCAGTCGATCGCCGCCGTGTACTCGTCGGTCGAGTGGCGCAGGTACTCTTCCAGCAGCGCGCTGTACTTGAAGATGCCAGCCGAGCGCGAGGGCTGCAGTGAGGGGCCCTGCATGATGTTCTGCGAGTATCCGAAGTGAAGGGTGACCTTCGACTGCGGATAGAGGGTCAGTTCGGTGTCGGTCATGCGGCGTACGGAATTGGTCATGACCGCGGAGTGCTGCAACTGCGGAAAGGCCAGGGTGCCGGTAGGCGCAGTGGCCAGGCCGATGGGCAGCGTCAGGCCAGCAGGGACATTCGAGTTGCCCAACAGGTCATAGTCAAAGTACTGACGGTTGCGGCGGAAGGTGCCGGTGAACTCATACAGCTTTGCCTTGCTCAACGAGAGCCGTGCAAAGTTGTAGGGCTCGCCGCCAAAGCCGGTGCCAAATGCGCTGGCATCGTCAACCAGAGCCTTCTTGTTGCTTGCGAGTTTGTGCAGTTCGAGGGTCTCACCGCTCACGCGGGGGCCGGACTGCAGGTTAACGAGGGTGTCGTACATTGCGCCGGAGCCAACCTTGTTGGCCACGCGTCCACCCACGTCCACCGAATGGCGTGCTGAGTAGCCATCAGGTGTGCTCATCTTCGAGGGATTCACCGCCGGCTCCTGCGCCAGAGCGATGCACGCTGCCATCGGCATGGCGATGGCCAGTCCCGCGGCCATTAGGCTCATGCGGGTCGACCGTGCAGGTAGGTGCCGTTTCAAACAGCCTGTGTTCATAAAAGCCTCACTTCGTAACGTCTCGTGTCGTGTCGGAACCTGTTTGCAATTCATCCGTCAGCCTGCAGCTTCCGTGAGCAATGCAGGGTAACGGGAACCTCATCAGCGCTTGAGGAACTGATCGAGATTCGAGCCATGAACCATCGTGTGGCAACCGATGCAAGGCGTAACGTCGCTCGATTGGCTCAGCAAGGTGGCGTTATGGACAGCGCCTGTCCCCACCATACTGTGGCACTGAGCGCAGAGAACGTTGATCGACGGTACGTTCAACAGCCTTGCATTCTGCGAGCCATGCGGCGTGTGGCAGGAGAGGCAACCTTCACCCTTGACAGCGGCATGCTCATAGATGAACGGTCCACGCTTCTCCATGTGGCACTTGGTGCAAATTGCGTTCTGATCGGCAGTCGACTTGAGGTTGCTGTTTCCAAACGATCCATGCACGTCGTGGCAGTCGTTGCACTTCACCGCGCCTTCGTTCACCTTGTGGTGGAAGGGCATCGAGAACTGAGGCTTCACGTCATTGTGGCACTGGAAGCAGAGCTGCGGCTGCGATGCCTTGAGCAGATGCTCGGTTCCGTTCTTGGCGTGAACGCTGTGGCAACTGATGCAGCTGACGTTGGCTTTGGCATGAGGAGAACGATCAAAGTTGGGATGAGATGCCGCATGGCAGGTCTCGCACTTCGCGTTCACGTCCTTGGCCGAGGCTTTGGATGGATTGAAGATCTTGGTGGTATCGCCGCCACCTTCGACGTGCGCCTTGCCGGCGCCGTGGCAGTTCTCGCAGGTGACGACCTTGTCGCCATGCTGCACCATCTGGTTGTGGGGGTTGCCCTCGAAGCCCTTGGAGACTTCGTCGTGGCAGGTGGCACAAGTTTCCGAGCCTACAAAATCTGATGAGGCGGCGGCCTGCGCTTTAGGGGCATCCTTCTTTTCCGCGGCCGGCGCGGCAAAAGCTACAGCTGAAAATACTCCGGCAGCCAGCATCAACATCAAACAAGCACGCAGTCCCGTCAGAAAACCCGGAGCCGCACCGATTGGCAATCGCGTTACAGGCCTAACTTTACGCATGAAAAATACCGCCTTGGATGCTCTCATTGCGCCACCTCCGAAACAACTTTACCAGCGTTTTATTGCCTGATCCCTTTCACGGAGTCCCACCTTGCAGGAAGGAACCGAATTGGGAACTGCTGGCACGGGTCATTTGGGACACAGGGCTCTGTGTGGAGCATCACTCCATGCGGTGAAGGGTACGTTTTTTTACACCGGGCTGGCGGTGATTTTCATCACAACCAATCTGATGCCCTCTCTTGGTCCTGTTTAACTGGTTTTCAGTGATACAGATTCCAGGGCTTTGCTCCTTTATTGATGCATTTGTTGATTCTGTCCTTGAATTCAATGCACTGGCGTGCCGCAGTGGTGCTTTTGCCCGTTTTTCGCCTCAATCACTCTTTTTTCTGCGGCGGATACATCTGGCTCTGGATTTGTTCCGGCTTGGGGCTCCCGTCTAAACCCGAAGTTTCCAGAGAGTTACACGCGTGAGCCCGGTCACATCGAAGCCGGGAAATATTCCTGCAGACTTTCAGTGGAAGCTGAACTGCTGTTCATCCCTCGCGAATGCACCTGTTCCTGGGCCAAACCAGGTAGAAATGCACGCGTTGGCGGAATGCGGCAAGGTAGCGGATTCGCACGGGGCAGGATCATGACGGACGTACAGATGACGCCGGAGATGCAAGCACGCCAAAGGCATGCCACTCGGCAGGTGCCGGCTGGCTGTGCAGCCTGTTCCAATCGTCGCCCCGGCTGGTTCTGCTCGCTGGGCAGCGCCGTGCTTGCCGATCTGGAACTGGCCACCAGCACCATCTCTTTGCCCGCACAGGCTACCTTGTTCAGCCAGGGCGAGGATGCGCGCTGCCTTTATCTGATCTGCAACGGATATTTGAAGCTGACCACCGGGCGGCTGGAAGACCGGCAGATGATTGTGCGGGTGGCAGGGCCGGGGTCGATGCTGGGTCTCTACGCCGTTCTTTCGCATGGTCTTTATGAAGTGTCGGCCGAGTCGTTGACCAGTGCCCAACTGCGGCCGGTGGAGCGGGATCGCTTTTTGAGCTTTTTGCGCAGCCACAAGGAAGCGCAGATGCGGGCCGTGCAGTGCATCTGCCAGGAATACCGTTTTGCCCTGCAGGACGCCTGCCGTATTGCTCTGTCTGAAACCGTTGCCACCCGGCTGGGACGGCTGCTGATCGAGCTTGCGCACCAGATCGGCGAGCACCTGAGCGGGGGCGAATTCCGCTTTCCGCTGCTGCTCACGCACGAAGAGATGGCTTCGATGACCTGCACCACCCGCGAGACAGTGACCCGCACCCTGGGCCAGTTCCGCAAAGAGGGCTGGATCTCGATCGAGGACTCGCTGGTGACGATTCACAATCCCGACCGGCTGCAGGCGCTGCTGTAGAGATCGATAGCGTCGCTCGGCCGGCAATTGCCGCCTCCATTCGCAAGGCTTTCATGCAGACCGGTTTTCAGGCGCTATCATAGGGACTGGGAGCCACCACCGCCCATGAGCCGTACTTTGACCTGCTTTTCCCTTGTTTTTCTGTCGGGCTGCCTTGCAGCCGCGCAAGCCACCACCCCTGCTGTTGAAGCCTCTACGCCCGCTGTCACTTCCGCGGAAAGTCCAGAGATCAACCAGTTCCAGAAGATTGAAGATTCCTGGTCGACAGCAGTCAACGAGCGCGATCAATATGCGCTGGAGTTGGTGCTGTCCCCGCTGTTCGTCGATGTATCGGCGACCGGCGACATCACCACGCGGAATCAGCAATTGGCCCAAGTGGTCATTGGCGAAGACAAAACGCTCCACGTGTCGCAGCGGGTCATCACCGTGCGCATGTTGGGTGACATTGCCGTGGCCAACGGAACCTATACCTTGCACCACAAGGTCAACTCTGCCGTGGTGGATGAAAAGGGCGTCTTTACCCACGTCTTCGAGCGGCTTCGCGGCGGCTGGGTTTGCGTCAACTCCCAGCGGACTTCGGTACGCGAGGATTCAAACGCCAAGCCCAAGAAGCAGTCGGGGACCGAATCTCCGTTCCATATCCCACTGTTCGGCAAAAGCAACTAAGCAGACTCGTTCACGGCTTAATCGTCCCGATTTGCGCCCCGCTAACCGGGACGATTGACGTTCGCGCTCAAGGAACGTCCTTCAACGCCGATACTTCATCCAGAAACTGTAGCGCCCGGTCAACCAGAGAACAGCCCGCCGAGGCGATGGAAGGATGTCGGACCCTCATGAGGATACGTTCGCTCGGAATTCGTCTGGTTGCCGCGACTCTGTTGTTGGTGGTTGCTGTATGCTCGGTATTCGGTGTTATTACATGGCTTTATTTTTCAATGCGGACCCAGCGGGACGCGGCGCGTGAGGCAGGCTTGGAGTCGGCAGAGGTGCTGGCCCGCTTTGCCAACATTGACGAACTTTCAAGCCAGCGAGTCGGCGATGCAATGCACGTTCTCCAGCAGCAGGTCCAACTCCTGGGCGATCCATCGCTGAAAGGCTCAGCCTCCCTCAATGGAGCTTCGGTCCCGAATCTCGTTTTTGGCAGCCAGCCTCAGGTCGAGAACTTCCAGGTCGTCGATCGTATCCGCGATCTGACGGCGAGCACAGCCACCATCTTCAGCTGGGACGGCGCTAACTTCACGCGCATCAGCACCAACGTAATGAAGCCGAGTGGTGGACGGGCGCTAGGCACTGTACTTGACCCAAAGGGAAAGGCCTTTGCAGCGCTCGCGCAGGGTCTTGTTTTCAAAGGTGTGGTCAACATTCTTGGTTCGCCTTATATAACCAGCTACTCCCCGCTCAAAGACAGCGCAGGGCACCTTGTGGGAGCCCTCTACACCGGCTACCGGCTGGATTCGATCACGGCTCTGGGCCGCAGTATCGAGGACGCGCAGATTCTGGACCACGGTTTCGTGGCGCTGATGGATACCTCCGGCAAGGTGATCGTGCACGGCCGGCAAATCTCCGACCAGGACCTCGGCAAGATCCGCGCGGATCACTCCGGCTGGGTCATCGCTGAAGCGGCGTACCCGGCGTGGGGCTATCGCGTCTTCACCGCCTATCCGACCTCGGATGTGATCTGGAGAACCATTAGCACCCTGATGGTGCTCTCGTCAGAGACGGTGATTCTGGTGGGTCTGATCTTTCTTCTGCAGCTCATCATGCTGAAGCGCCAGGTAATCCGTCCGGTAAAAACCCTGACCAGCCGCTTGGACGATGCGGATCTGAACACGGTGCTCGAGGTCGAGCTGCAGGACGAGATTGGGAACCTGGCCAGCAGCTTCAATCTGTTTGTGGCGCGGATCAGGCACACGCTTCTGGATGTGCATGACCGCGCCTCGGCCACTTTTGCAAAGTCCAACGAGATCCAGACCATTGCACAGTCGTCCGTAGCCAGCCTGGTGCAACAGCGGGAGCAAGCGGAGGGTGCCTCCGGTGTTGTTACCGAGTTGTCGCGCGCCATTGCCAGCACCTCCAACCACACTGACGACGCTTCAGTACAGGCACGGGCGGCGGCAGAAGCAGCGCGGCTTGGCGGCGAACAGGTGGCCGCTACCTTCTCGCAGATGGAGCAACTGGCCGCGGATACGCAGGAGAGCGCCAACCGCGTAGGCTCGTTGGCAGAACGCGTGCAGCAGATCGGCTCCATCGTTGGGGTGATTGAAGAGATTGCCGCCGGCACCAATCTGCTGGCGCTGAACGCCTCCATTGAGGCAGCCCGTGCCGGTGAGCATGGCCGCGGATTTGCCGTAGTAGCTGGTGAGGTGCGCCGTCTGGCAGAACGCACGGCGCAGGCCACGCAGCAGGTGGCTTCGCTGGTCTCCGGCATTCAAAGCGAGACCTCTCAGGCTGCTTCCGACATCGGCGCGGCATGTACCCATGCGCAGGGTGGCGCCAAGGCTGTTTCAGGCCTGCGAGAGACCTTCAGCAATATCTCGCAACTCGTCTTTGAAGTGGACACCCGCATCGCCAGAATTGCCGAAGCCGCGCGCCAGGAGGCCAGCTCTGCCGACTCCGCTACCAGCACCATGCAGATGGTGGCTACCAGCGCCAGAGAGAGCGCCGAGGGAGCCGAGCAGGTGGTCGTGGCTTCAAAACACCTGATCGGGATTGGCGAAAAGCTGGAAGAACTGGTGAATCAGTTCGGCGTGGCGCGCTAGGGCGGCAGCATTTCCTGACCGCTGCTGCGATCAGGCGCGCGGCCGGCTCTGGCCCTGCAGCCGAATCGACACATGCACCAGGCTGAGTGCGGCCGGCGTAACGCCGGGCATACGGCTGGCCTGGCCGATGGTGAGGGGCCGCACGCGTTCCAGCTTCTCGCGCATCTCGCGCGAAAGACCGCTGATGGTCCCGTAATCGAGCCACTCCGGAATCGTGACCGACTCAGCCGCCTTGAGCTTGGCAATCGACTTTTTCTGCTGTTCGATGTAGCCGGCAAATTTGATCTCGGTTTCAACGGCGCGCAACTCGGCACGACGCTGGCCGGGCAAACCTACCGCCCCGGCGAGCCACTCGGCCAGCAGCGGCTCGTGGCTCAGTTCTTCACCGAGCACCGTAAGCACCGGCTCGATGCCCACCTCAGGCCGCTTCAGCAACTGTGCCCACGTGAGGCCAGCAACCGCGGTTTGAGTGGAAAATCCGGCTCGCTCGAGCTTCTCCGGGGACAGCTTGGTGGTCGTCAAAAGCCGTTCCAAAGCCACCATGCGCTGCTGTTTGCGTTCGTAATCGCTCCAGGCCTGGTCACCAATCAACCCCAGGCGGCGGCCGTAGGGCGTCAGCCTGCTGTCGGCGTTGTCGATGCGCAGGTGCAGGCGAAACTCGGCGCGCGAGGTAAACATCCGGTAAGGCTCATTGGTGCCCTTTGAGATCA
>Ga0302270_10000867_pt1 | contig 31479 bp, 26 predicted proteins | sample III_Bog_E2_3_FD_198773 | JGI IMG/M metagenome (GOLD analysis project Ga0302270, IMG submission 198773) | Peat permafrost microbial communities from Stordalen Mire near Abisko, Sweden - III_Bog_E2_3 | ecosystem: Environmental > Terrestrial > Soil > Wetlands > Peat | place: Sweden: Abisko... | reverse complement strand
CGCGATCATGTTTCTTGCCAATGGGTCGGCGCTGCTCTGCTTTAAGGTTATTAACAGATATGCCTCTGTCTCTCACACCTTCTCGACCCTGGTCATCACCTACACGACGTGCGGAATCTTGCTTCTGGGTTGCAATTGGAGAAAGCTCACCTGGCCCCATGCAGCAGAAATGAAACTCAGCCTGATTGCCGCCGCGGGCATGATGGGCGGGCAAGCGCTGATCATCAGGGCACTGGCGATCAACACAGCCTCTTCCTTACCGATCATCCATAGCACTTCGATCATCGCGGTGGCGATCGCGTCGGCTCTGATGTTTGGGGAGAGGCTCACCAGATACTCTGGCAGTGGACTTCTGTGCGGCCTGGTATCCATCAGCTTGCTTACCCTCGGATGACGAACGAGCCTACGGATGAATCGGCGCTCCGCAGGCTGGCCGGCTGTCTGGCGCTTAGTCGGGACGCAAGGTTGAAGCCGGAGATTCGAATCTACACTGATTGACGATAGGAGACTTAGCGATGCATGGTTCGGTCACACGACGTTCGTTGATGGGCGCTCTCGGCTTCGGCGGCGCCGTCCTCGGGTTGCCCGGCTCGGCGTTGTCCCAGGAGAAGCCGCCCGTTCAGGGCTTCGAGAAAACGGCCGCTGGAGCCAGTACCTCGGCAGGTTGGAAGCCCTTCTCCGACCGCAAGGTTCGAGTGGGCCTCGTCGGATTTGGCTATTGCCAATTCGGAGCAATGTTTGAATTCCAGCACCATCCGAACGTTGAGGTGGTGGCTGTCAGCGACTTGATTCCCGAGCGGTGTGACGGACTGGCCAAGGCCGTCGGCTGTGACAAGAAGTATCCTTCGCTCGAAGAATTGGTGAAGGACAAGAGTATCGAAGCTGTATTTGTAGCCACGGACGCTCCGAGCCATGCCCGGCTTGCCATAGAGGTTCTCAAGCACGGCAAACACGTGGTCACGTCCGTTCCGGCGGTTTTTGGCTCACTCGAAGACGCGGACAAGCTGTTCGAGGCGGTCAAAAAAAGCGGCCTCAAATACATGATGTTTGAGACCTCTTATTTCCACGAAGATCTGTACGCAATGCGGGAGATCTACAAAGCAGGCGGTCTAGGCAAACTCGTTTACGCCGAAGGCGAGTACTACCACTACTCGGATGTGGCGCTCCCCTCCTACAAGGGATGGCGCATCGGCCTGCCCCCGTTCTGGTATCCCACCCACGCGGACGCCTATTACGTGGGTGTGACCGGTGGCAGTTTCACCGAGGTTTCGGCCATGGGCATTCGGAGCACGCTCGACTTATATAATCCGGCGAAGAATGTGTATGAGAACCCCTTCGGTACGGAAATCGCGTTGTACCGGACCAGCGAGGGCGGGACGGCACGGATGGCCGGCAGTTGGGACACCCCGGGCGCAAGTGGCGAGATGGGCCGGATCCGCGGGCAGAGAGGTTCCTTTTACGACAAGTATGAGGGTCTTGAGACGAAGCTGCCTCCTACCGATCGTCCGCCGCTGCCACCGAACGTGGACCCCGGCTTCCACGGCGGCTCGCACGGCTTCCTGATGAACGATTTCGTCTCGGCGATCATCCAGGACCGCAAGCCGCTTGTGGACATTGCCCAGGCACTCAATATGACAGTGGCTGGCATCGTTGCTCACCAGTCGGCGCTGAAGGACGGAGAATTGATGAAGATCCCGCAATACAAACTGTGAATTCGCATTGAAACTTCTCGGGGCTCGACCGCCAAAGGGCGATTGAATCTGCAGCAAGATCGGGTCAGAGATTGGCGGCCATCTGGGCCTCGGCCTGGTGGGCCCCGTCAATCTCTGGGTGCGGTGCTGGACACTTGACTTGGTTCGGCGGGGCGGGGCCTACCGAACCAAGTCACAGCGGTAGTGAAGCGTCAATCCTTGAGCTGTACAAGCGGGCAGACCTCGCTGGGGTTCGGCAGCGCCGGTATCCCGAGCGTCGTTGAATGTGAAATCGTCAACGTACGTGCGAGAAAGGGGACGTCCAGGACATCACCGGGGCGATTGCCAGGATGCGGAATCCCGTTCCGAGTTCAAGCTTGTAGCAGCATAGTGTTACACACAGGGCCGAGCGCGTTGCAGACCCAGTGGGACGTGCATTCCAAGCGATGACTTTCGGTAAGAGCCGGGAGACCAACCCGTATTCGCAGCCGGCTTCGAGGAGACACATGGCGAGAAGGGTAGAGTTTTTGACGGCCGAGGAAGCCCTCCGGCTGATCCCCGACGGAGCGACGGTGGCGACCGGCGGTTTCGTCGGTTGCGGTCATCCCGAGTTGCTTACCCTCGAGCTGGAACGTCGCTTCCTTAGAGAGAATCACCCGCGGGATCTGAGCCTGGTGTATGCCGCCGGCCAGGGCGATGGGAAAACGCGGGGCTTGAACCATCTGGCGCACGAGGGCTTGGTGCGCAGAGTGATCGGCGGCCACTGGAACCTGGCGCCAGCGATGGGAAGACTTGCCGTGGAGAACCGGATCGAGGCTTACAACTTCCCTCAGGGCGCAATTTGTCATCTGTTCCGATCCATCGCCGCGGGTGTCCCCGGCTATATCTGCGGCGTCGGGCTAGGCACATTCGTCGACCCTCGCTTGGGAGGCGGACGGTTGAATGCGAGAACCACGGAAGACCTTGTGGAGATCGTGAGCCTGGATGGGCGGGAGTGGCTGCGCTACAAGCCTTTTCGGGTGGATATCGCGTTGCTGCGCGGAACCAGTTGCGATTCATTCGGGAACATAGGGTTCGAGCGAGAGGCCGTGTTCGGAGATTCCCTGTCCATCGCCCAGGCCGCGAAGGCGGGCAAGGGCAAGGTGATCGTACAAGTGGAGCGCAGGGTAGACGACTATTCCCGCGATCCAAAATCCATCCACCTTCCAGGAATCCTCGTCGACGCCGTTGTGTTGGCCCCGCCAGAATACCATCAGCAGACCTTCGCGGAAGCGTTCAACCAGCAATATGTCGAGCAGGGTTCCATCGAAGCAGTCAATCTGGATGCTGCCAGCAATGGCGCGAAACTGTTCATCGCCCGCAGGGCCTTGCAGTCCTTGCGCGCAGGCGACGTAGTCAACCTGGGCATCGGTCTTCCGGAAGCTGTGGCCCGGGTGGCGAGGCAACAGGGGCGCCTGGATGAGTTCACTCTGACTCTCGAGTCCGGGCCTATCGGAGGGATTCCGGCTGGCGGACTGAGCTTTGGCGCAGCCGCGTTGCCCATGGCGGTCATCGACGAGCCATCCATGTTTGATTTTTGCAACGGAGGTGGACTGGATGTCGCCGTATTGAGCATGGCCGAGTGCGACAGGCACGGCAATGTGAACGTGAGCAGTTTCGGCGGCAAGCTCGCCGGCGCCGGCGGGTTCATCGACATCTCGCAAAACACCAAGCGTCTGGTCTTTGGCGGCTCTTTCACCGCTGGCGGATTGGATGTGGCGTTCGAAGACGACCAGCTAAAGATCGTAAAAGAAGGTCACGTGCGAAAGCTCGTAGACGAAGTGGAGCAGGTTACGTTCAATGGGGCAAGGGCGTTCGCGGCGGGACAGCAAGTTCTATATGTCACCGAAAGATGTGTTTTCGAGCTCGTGCAGGGTGGGCTGGAACTGATCGAGATAGCTCCCGGGGTGGATGTGGAGAAGCATGTGGTGAATCAGATGGGATTTAAGCCGATCATTCGGAAGTCGCCGCGAGTGATGTCCCCCGACCTTTTCCGGCCGAGTCTGTGAGCCAAAACAGCGCCCATCCGGATCATGGTTTGGGTGTGGGAACGAACAGGATAGATCGCCTCGTCAGCCTATGGCGGAAGGTCAGGCGAACAGCTCCTGCGCCCGCCGCAGCCGGCGCACCACATCCACACCGTTACGGCACTGAACCGAGCACACCGCGCAATCGCCGCAGTTCACGCTCTGGATGGCGGCGGGCAGTTTAAGGAAGTGCTCCCGTCCCAGCGCAAACTGGCCGTAGCCCTCGGCATATGTGACATAGCGCAGCATGTCGGTCACTGGCAGGCCCTTGCTGCACTGGCCCTCACATCCGTAGCACATGCGGCAATAATCCGGCCGGATCTGATCCAGCCGTGCGGCGAGAACGCGCTCCTCGGCCGGCCCCAATGTGCCCGTCATGGCCTGGAAGTTCATTTCGAGTTGTTCCATGTCGGTCATGCTCGGAATTGCCGTCGCGAAATACGGCTTCCGGATGGCCCATTTCAAAGCCGCCAGGCCGGCCATCGGACGCTGCATCTGGACCGTCGGATTTTTCGTCTTCAGCCCGCCTGCCATCACCTTCATCGCCACCAGACCCAGCCCGGCCTTGTGGATGCGCTCAAAAGTGGCGTCGCGCGTGTCGCCCATCGTGAAGTTGTAGGTGGACAGCACCACTTCGATCTTGCCGATCTCCAGAATGCGATCCACCATGTCGTTGGGTGAATGCGTGCTCAGCCCGATGTGGCGGATTTTGCCTTGCTGTTTGGCTTTAACCCAGGCCTCTACGAGCTCGTCCGGCACCTGTGCCGGTTTGTCCCTGCTGTGGATGTACCAGATGTCCAGGTAATCGGTGCCGAGTTCCTTCAGGCTGGTCTCGAGTTCCGCGGTCGCCTCGGCGGCCGTCTTGGCTTCGGACTTGCTCGACAGAACAATGTCCTTGCGCCGGTTTTTCAACGCCGCACCGACCATGCGTTCGTTGTTGCCGTTCTGATAGCCGCGAGCGGTGTCGAAATAGGTGACGCCCATTTCGAGGGCGCGGGCGATCACGCTGGGGTCTGAGGTGATCATGGAGCCGAAACCCACCGTCGTCACCCTCAACCCGGTCTTGCCCAGCACACGATAGCTCACCTGATTGCTTTCTGCCGAGGCGGCCTCCACGGGCATTACCGCCGCGGCGGGCAGTGCGGCCGCAGCCGCCAGGAAACTTCTTCGCGACGGTTCGAATCCCATATCCAATCTCCTCAGTTTGAGCTCTCAATCTCTTTTTACCGCGGCCGGGGCGGTTGTGGGAAGCCACTGAAACTTCGGTTCCACCCTGGTTACCAGGACAGCTCCTCGGTTGCTAACCAGGATTCCGGCTTGACTTCATGCCCTTCACTGATCATACGTCTCACAGCTCTTCCATGCGATCGCCACCTGCTCTCCGCGGCGAGACGGTTACGCTTGGAAGCGCAGATTTGCCCGAATACTGTTCATTTAACTATCCTGACGTGCTTGAGAACTTCGATGCGCCGTGTGCGCTGCCGCCTCCGGGGGTCACAGACTGTAGTTGTTCATCTTCCGCTTCACTGCGCGCAAGTTGACCCGGTTTCTGCTGCGGACGACGCACTCTTGGAGGATCTCGTCGAGGATCGCTTCATGCAAGGCTGTCCTCTGGCGAGGGGGAAATAGTAACGGAACGATGGCGCGGTTGGTCTGCGCTAACGCTTCGCGCACTTTCCCGGCGGGGAAGAACTTGGCGATGACTCCAAGGCTGATGTAGCCGGCGATCCGAATCCCGCCAGGCAAGAACGCAACGGTACGAGCCATTCCTGGAGTCTCCCGCCCCAGACAGAAGAACACCTTGGCGTTATTAAGTGAAAGTATTGGAGTTAGCGGCATGAGAATGACCGGACCGTCGTGGGGCAGACTTCAGTCTGCAGACCGGCTTCAGCCGGTCTATCCGGCAAGTATTGCGGGGCTGAAGCCCCGGGCGGAATGAACTCTGCCCCACGGCTCGGACCGTGGCTTTCGCGCGAGCGGTGTTACCCTGCCCGTAGTTCCCAGTGCGCGAACTGCGCCGCCCTGCAGCATGTCCAGCGTGGTTACCGCTAATGCGGCAATGCGGGCCGGCCTGGAGACTGGCGTTCCCAGGGCAAGACTCAGTAGCTGAGCGTGCCCGTGCGAGGCGTTTCTTCCTCGTTCGGCAGGTAGATGGCCTTGCACTTCTCGCAGCGGTAAAGTTCGGCGTCTTTGCCGTACAGCTTCTGCAACTCCTCGCCGAAGAAAAACCAGCGTTTGAGGTGGCCGACGCAGAGCTTGCCTTTGGCGTCCTTCAGGCTGCAAGCCCGCATGCGCGGAGCGCGCTTGCGGATCTTCGTCCCATCGCTCAGTTCGCCAACGTCGACGGCCTGAGGGATGTCTCTGGTCGCCTCAGCATACTTAGGATTCGCCATGGCTGCTCGCTAAACAGTATTGTTTCACACGCCCGCATCCGGAATCCAGACGTTCGGCCGCGCGCCGCCCGCCGCACGGTAGCCAGCGCCGGCGTTTCGTCGAGTCCGTCAAGGGTCAGCGATCCCGCTCCGCCGATTCAGCGGCGAGACAGGCCGGGATCCCTGCCCGGTAGGATGCATAGCGCAGACGGACGCCGAGCAGGCGGACGACCGCACGGCCATCGACGCGGCGATTATTCCGGAGCGTCGCGCTGACCGAGTCCGGTGGCGCCGGCTCGGGCATGGGTAGCCCGGTCAGGGCCGAGACGAAGCGGCAGATCTCCAGGCTGGTGCAGGGCTCCTCGTCGGCCACGGGCCACGCACCGGCCTGCTCGGAGACTAAGGCTGCGCGGGCAAGTACTGCCAGGTCCTCGACGTGGATGCGGCTGATGAACCTCGTGCCATCGCCGGGCAGGCGAAAGGTCCCACGCCGCATGGACTCGTGGACCCCACGGCCCGGTCCATAGATGGCGGCGGGGCGCAGGATCATCGAGGTCCAAGGGCCGGCCTGGACGACGCGCTCGGCTTCCACGCGCAATTGCTCGCGGGGAGCGCGTGGGGCCTGGAGTGTCCTTTCATCTACGTGGACCTGCCGGCCGTAGACGCCCGTTGTCGAAAGGTAGATGACGCGCGCGGGCTTCCGGCCGAGCGCGTCGAGCAGGCGCGCCGTCGGATCCTCCCAGCCTCCGGTCCTGCCAGCGACGAGAGGCACGGAGTGCAATACTCGAATTCCCTCCGGGACAGCGGCTCCAGTGCAAGTCAGAGAGGCCGGATCGTCGAGGTCGAGGCGCAAGCTTCGGACACCCGCCAGCGCGAGCCGCTCCGGGTGCCGGGAGGTCGCCCAGACTGCATGTCCCCCGGCGGCCAGGCCGGCAGCTACGCGGCGCCCGGTGAACCCGCAACCCAGGACCAGGAAGTTCATGCCGTCACCCCGCGGCTCCGCCCGCATCGAGCTAAACAGACCATTGCATCCGAAATGCCGGAGGCGTTAAATTGAGTGGTCCTCCCTAAGGTGCCTGCCGATGAAGTGGAGCGCATGGATTTGTGTGTCCTGTCTGGCGCGCGCACTGGCCATCCTGCTCGTGCTACCGATCCTGCTGCGAACATAGCCTTTGCCGCGCGGCGCTTCCGATTAACAAGTCCGATCCTGGTCAAAGGGGCTTCCTGCGTTCAGCCGGACCGGTGCTTCCATCGTACCGGGCGCTGATGTCAGCGGAAGGTCCGCAGTTCGGGACTCTCCAGGTGCGCGGTCCAGTTGAAGGCGAACAGGCGGGGTTGGTCCTGGTTCACACTCAGGATCGTGATGTTGGAATTGAGGGCGGCTCCGGCGAGTTCCATCATGTCGCCGGCTTTCAACGGCAGCGCCAGCCCCATCGCGATGGCGACGGGCGTCGCCGAGGTGAATACCGCCACGCGCCGGCCGGACCGCGCCGTCGCGAGAGGCTCCTCGGCGGCGGCGTGGACGCGCGCGATGAATTCGGCCCACGACTCGCCATCAGAGGTGTAGCGGCCCGCTACCCAGGCTTGAACGACCGCGGTATCGGCAGGGGTCCAATGGCGATGAACCTTCGCATCGCCGGAGGCAATGGCCTGCCGCAGGGCCTTAAAGTGGCTGCGGAAGACCGGATCGTCGGCGGCCATGCGAGGCGCGACGGACTCATACACGGCATCGAGATCGAACTCGTTCCAGCGCTGATCCGTGCGTGCTTCCGGTTGCGGCAAGCCCGCTTTGGCCATTGTCTCGAGGACTGTAGCGGCGGTCTCCTGCTGGCGGCGCAGCCCGCCGCACCAGACCTCGTCGAAGCACACGCCCTCCCGTGCCAGCCAGGCTCCCAGCGCGCGAGCCTGCGCCTGCCCGAGGCTCGAAAGGCGATCGTATTCATTGCGGGTTCCCGCCTGTCCGTGGCGGATGAGGTAAAGCAGATTCACGAAGGACAGAGTACCAGACACACGAAAAGGGAGCCTTTGCGGGCTCCCTTTCGCGAAATACTTCGGGCTGCCGGATCCCTAGAGCGGTTCGGGGAAACGCAGGTTTGATTTGCCGATGGCTCTCGCGAGAATTTCCACTGCTTCCGGCTCTTTCACGCTTCTGGACGTCGCCAATTCCGCGACGATCATAACGCGCGCCCGATCCAACATTTTCTTCTCCCGGAAGGAGAGAGGCTTGTGGGACTGGATGGCCGCCAGCGACTTCAACACCTCGGCGATTTCCTGGAGGCTTCCGCTCTGCATCTTGGCGGAATTCTCCTTGAATCGGTCCTTCCAGTCTGAACTGGACTTGCACTCGCCACAGGCGAGGAAGCCTAGCATTCGAGCGATCTCACCATTGCGTGTAACCTTCCTAAGTCCCACCTGCTCAACGTGGGAGAAAGGAACCATGACGGTGAGGCTGTTGTATGAGAGCCGTAACAGATAAAAACGCTCAGACTGAACGCCGAAAGACCGCGAACTGATGTTCTCGATCGTGCCCACACCGTGGTTGGGGTAAACCACTTTTTCGCCAACTTGAAAGGTCATGCACGGACCTCGTTACACCGTTACACTTTTAGGCAGTTGCACGTATCGTTCAAATTAAATGAATCGTCGTGCAAGCTGAATTCATTGTGGTGTGTTCTGACGAAACCGTCAAGCTGTTTCTTTTCAGCATTATAAAGACTTAATCTTACTCGGGCAGGCTACCTCTGCCCGGGCCGATTTCAGATCTCCAAATCCGAAAAAACGCAAGATAACACGTGGCTTAGGTGCTACAATGGCCAGCCATTCCCCGATCTTCGCCCGCGCTCACGCCTTGTCGAACAGGTCGCGCACGAACGCCAGATTACGCTTCATATCGTCGGGCACGGAGTGGGACGGTGAATCGGTCTCAAGATTGGCGAACCCGTTGAACCCGAGAGCGGCGATGGTGCGCATCACCTCGGGGAAGTCGATCTTGCCTTCACCGAGGTAGTGCGGGTTGTCTTTCAGGTGGAACTGGCAGATGCGCTTCGCGCCCAGCCACTTCATTTCCTTGATGATGTCGAATCCGCCGCCGGTCGAGTTGCCGACATCGTAGTAAACCTTTACGGAATCACTCTTGGCGCGGTCCAGGATGCGGACGTTGTCCTCGGCGGAGTTCGTGTTTTCGAGGCCGAGAATCACCTGGCTCTTGCCCGCTTCGGGACCGATTTCCTTCAGGAAGTCGCCGACGTAGTCCATCTCCTCGTGCGTCGTGAGAGCCCCGCGTCCGAAGAAGGGGAGCAGCACCACTTTCGCGTTGAGCTTCCGCGTGATGGGGATCGAGTCGGCCACCCATTTCTGTCCGAGTTTGTCGCTCTTCAGGTAATTCGTATGCAGGATGTCCAGGCAGGTGCCGGCCGCGGCGATGCGGTGCTTTTTCAGCTCGTTCAGGTATTGCTGCTGGAGCGCTTCGTCGGCCAGCGGCAATTTGTCGCCGCCCGGTTTCCTGCCGAGACTGATCTGCACGCCGGCGAAACCGAGCGAGGCGGCCAGCGCCACCGCTTCCGTCTTGCCGGAGAGGTTGAGGTTCCAGTCGGTTACGCCGAACTTGAGTTTCGACTTAGCCGCGAAGAGCGGGGTCGCGGCGAGCGCGGTGGCGCCGTAAATGAACTGTCTGCGAGTGTGTGTGGAAGAAAACGTCATGGCTTTGATTCCTCGAGTCGAACGGGCGGTATGTCCTGGCTGTTGATTTTCTCACCAAACGAGTTCTGGTGCGCCTCAATTGTGACGACCCTCGATAGACCGCTCACTTCGAGCGAGCAGGAGGGCGTATCCCATCTGGCGTGGAGGCGGCCCGGCGCCTCGTCTATGTGACAGGGCCAGGCACTCGGGTCCAAAGGTTGTCCCGACAGCGCCAGCGTGAAGACGGCCCATGCCTCACCCGTGTTCGCCCAGCGCACCGGGCCAGCGGGCTCGGGCGGTTTGAAATCTACTGTGTAGGTGGCGGTGCGGCTCGTACTCGATCCTTCAAGCTGCAGGGACCGCGATTGGAAGCGGCCGCCGCGCAGTTGAAAGGCGGCATGAATATCTCCTCCTCCGATACTTCCTGTGTCGCCTTCTTTGCGGAAGGAAAACCCCTCGGCCAGACCTTCAAAGGTGAGTTCGAGGAACAGGCGGCCGCATGGGAACTCCCCGTTCCGGATCGGGTCGAGCGTCGGATGACGGTCGCCGCCCGGCGAGCGGAAGTTCACGAGCCCAAGCAGGTTGCCATCCTGCTGTACGGTCCACACCAGCCCCGACGCGAAGTCATACCCATCCTTGATCATCCGCAACCGGACGATGCGCGCCGGACGCTCAGGGCCGCCGAAGTAAGCGAGCAGCGGGCGGCGCTGCACCCAGAAATCGCCCTGATTAACGCTGCCGAGCGAGAAGTCGCGGCCGACGAAAGTGGCTCCTTGCACCGGGCGGCACGACGTTCCGGCCACACGGCCCGCTTGCGGCGCAAGAAATGCCTCGCGGCGAAAGTACGAGGAGGATTGCAGGAATGCGCCCGCCAGTTGCTCCGGGCAGCGGAAGTCGTGGATGGCGGTGTCCAGGTCTCCGTACTGGCCGCGCAGAGCGGGATTGGCGAGTCCCAGCCGTCCGCCCAGGGATTTCTCCAGCCAGAAGGGCTCGCCCAGATCGGTCTCGTAACAGCGGCTCATGGGACCGGCAAACTGTTTCCTGAAGCCGTCCCAGTGGCGCGCCAGGTGCAGCCAGAGCAGGCCCTCGATTCGCGCGGCGCCATCGCGCACGGGACCCGGCCGCAGGTACATGCGCATGCGCGTCAGGTCGGTCAGTGTCACCTCCGCATAGACTGGACTGTTGTACTCGGCGAAGCTGCCGCTCTCTCCGATGTACGCCTCAATGCGGGCCATGCGCTGTCTGGCGTACTCCGGGAGATCGGCCAGGCCCAGGCGTTCAGCGGCGGCGGCGCAGACGAATGTGCCTTTCACGGCGATGTTTGTGTAGTTCGTCGTGACATCTCTGCGCTGCACGGACAGCACCGCGTAGTGGATCGAGTCGCGAATCCGGCCCCGCAGGCCCGCCTCCAGCCGGTCGCCGTGGCGGATGTCGACCAGCAACAGCGTGCCGCCCAGGAAGTCGGCCCAGTTCCAGTCGGCCTCGGCCATTTGGGCGGGCGGCTCTTCCAGATAGTAGCCCCAGAGGCCATACCACTTGCTCACCGGATCGGTATCCTGCAGTGCGCAGACGCGATTCAGGATCTGCTCGGCGCGCACGAGACCGGTCTTCGCGCCCAACTCCAGCAGCGCCAGGGCATAATCCGCCGAGGCGCGCAGGTCATGGACGCGGCCCTCGCGCAGCTTCGTATGGTAGCGGTAGCCCGGCCCGAAGAGGCGAGTGACCAGCGCCTCCTTCTCGTCAAAGCGCGGCGCTTCCGTCGAGGCCGCCTTTTCGATCAGAATACGATCCCACGCGGCGGGCCAGCCGGACTCGGGTTTGTCGCGGCCGCAGCCGGCAGCGGCCAGCACCGAACTTCCGATCCACGCCCGGCGTGTCAGCATGAAGCGCCGCGCTTCACTGCCTGCCTGCGTCGTCTTCTGAATAAGGGTCGCGCCAGGTTGGGTGGCGATTCAGATTGAAGAAGCGATGCGCGCGGCGCCGGCTTGACGCCGCCAGCAGGCTCCGTTGCCACGCGCACAATTGCCCGGAAGGCACAGGGCATGGCCTCATCATAGCCGTTACATCGCCAGCTTTTCAGCCCAGTAGAACTTCCTCTCCTTCAGCAGATCCTTGACCGCGAGCGGCAGCACGTCTTCCTTCAACGCCTCGAGAATCACGTACTCGAAGGCCGCCTCGCCCAGTTTGTTCCATTCCTCTTGGAGTGCCCGGTCCAGGTGCCTGCCCGAGTTCAAGGTCATCCAAAGCCCGTTCTTCGTCGTGTCCAGGTTCGGAGACGAGCCCGCCCAGCAGCGCCCAGTCGCCGTCAGTCGCACTCCGTAAATCCCCGGGCGCGGCTTGCGCTCCTTGTAAGCCCTGATAGCCGCTTTACGTTCTTCCGTTGAAAGCATAGATATTCTGCTCCGGTCCAGGCTTGGAAGGGCGAGCGCCACATTTTGCGGGCAAATCCACGCGGAGCGGACCTGCACTTCTGAGAATCATCTTACTGAACAGGCTCTCAGCGGTCGCGGCCGGTCACGAGATCGGTAGCCGCCATCAACGCCTTCTGAGCCGGAGATTCAGGGATTCCCGCGAGCAGCGCGCGCGACTTCTCCGTGAATTCGCGGGCACGCTCCCGGGCCCGTTCGACGCCCTTGTAGCGGTCGACGAGCTTGCGAATCTCACTGAATGGCACGTGCTCGTAACTCGAATCGGCGAGGACGCGCTGGACCAACTTGCGCTCGGTGGGCGTCGCCTCGGCCAGCGCGTAGATCAGAGGCAGGGTCACTTTGCCTTCATGCAGATCGTTTCCGACGGGTTTGCCCAGGACCGACTCGCGCGAGGTGAAGTCCAGGATGTCGTCGACCAGTTGGAAGGCCATGCCCAGGTTCCAGCCGAAGTCGCCCAGCCGGATCTGGTCCGAATCGCTCGCACCGCCAATAATCGCGCCCAATCGCGTGCAGGCGGAGAACAGACTGGCCGTCTTGCGGTCGATCAGCTCCATCGAGTCGGCTTCGGTGACGTCGAGCTTGCCGATCCAACCCAGTTGCAGCAGTTCCCCGTCAACCATCTGCTGGGTGAGGGAGATGAGCAAGTCGAGAATCTCGAAACTCCGCAGCCGCAGCGTGAGCTGAAAGGCCTGCATGTAGAGCCAATCGCCCGCGAGCACCGAGCGCTGGTTGCCCCAGACGATGTTGGCGGCGGGCTTGCCGCGGCGGGTCTGGGCGTCGTCGATCACGTCGTCATGAATCAGCGTCGCGGTGTGGATCAGCTCGACGATCGAGGCCAGCCGGATCGCGTCCGCGGTCGGCTCCTGGTAGAGCCGGCAGGCGACCAGCAGGAGGATGGGCCGCAGGCGTTTGCCGCCGTTGCCCTCCAGGTGCTGCGCTATGCCGGAGACAGCTTCGATGTTGCCGACCGACGCCAGGCGCAGTTCCGCTTCCATCTTCTCGAGGTCACCCGAGACGAGACCGAGAATCTCGCGCGCTGTCAAAGCGGTACCCAGCTTGCCAAGGCCCATCGAATGCGTCCAGTTTATCGGGCTTTCGTCATCGTCCGCAAACAAAGCCGTTTCCAGTTGGCGGTCGTCGCGTCAGCCACCTCATCCAAAGATAGTCCCTTAACCTCGGCGACTTTACGCGCGGTCTCAATGACAAAGGCCGGTTCGTTCCGTTTTCCTCTCCACGGGACTGGCGCCAGATACGGCGCGTCGGTCTCCACCAGCAAGCGGTCGAGCGGCGTGCGACGGACGGCTTCGCGCAGTTCTTCGGCCTTTGGAAAAGTGATGATCCCGGAATAGCTCAGCAGAAAACCCATGGCGAGCGCCTCCCCGGCTTCGGCGGAGCTGCCGGAAAAACAGTGGAAGATGCCGCCGGGCCCGCCGGTTCCGGGCCAATGTTCGCGCAGCAGTGCGACGGTGTCCGCCCAGGCTTCGCGCGTGTGAATGGCAATGGGCAGGTCCGCCTCCAGCGCAATCTGCAGTTGGCGGGCGAAGACCGTACGCTGCGTCTCGCGCGGGGAGAAATCGTAGTGGTAGTCCAGACCGATTTCGGCAATCGCAATCACCTTGGGGTGCGCGGTCAGCGCAATCAGCGCTTCCCAGGTAGACTGGTCCGCCTTCGACGCGTCGTGCGGGTGGACGCCGACGGTCGCGTACAGGAAGTCGTACTTTTCAGCCAGCCGTATGCCCGCGCTCAGGTCGGGCGGGCCGTCGCCGCTGCCGATGGCGACCATGATCTCGACGCCGGCATCGCGCGCACGTTGAATGGCCGCATCACGATCTTCGTCGAAGACCTGCGCGTCGAGATGGCAATGCGAGTCGATCAGGTTCATTTCAATCGGGCGCCAACCGGCACGTCTTCGAGGAAGCCCGCCAGCACGGGCGAGGTGTTTTCGAGAGAGGCCGCGACGATCATCCCATTACTCATGATTCCGCGCAGCTTGCGTGGTTGCAGATTTGCGACGATCACCACTTTGCGTCCAACGAGTTGCTCGGGCGTGTAGGCTTTGGCGATGCCCGCGACGATGGTACGCGGCTCGCGCTCAGCGACGTCCATGGTGAGCTTCAGCAGCTTGTCGGCCTTCTCCACCTTCTCGGCGGTCAGGATTCGGGCGACGCGGAGGTCGACCTTGGCGAAGTCGTCGAACTCTATCTGCGGCGCCACCGGAGTGATGCCCTCGGGTGCGGTCCACTCAGCCTCGCCCGGCGTTTCTGGCATCACCGAACCAAGAATTCCATTGATCTCATTCTCAATCGGTTCCGAGACAGCCCGGCCGAGTCCATCGGGCAATGGAAGACGTAGACCTTCCGGCCTCCTTCCTCGCAATTGCGGGGCAACCTGATTAAGTGTTGCTTCGCGAACAAGTAACTCGACGGGGGGCGCGGTCTTGCCGAGCAGCGCATTCTGGCGAGCGACTTCCACCACTTCGAGTTCGTTCATCTTCTCGACTGTCTGTTTCAGATCGAGGCGCGGGAAGAGTTGTACGGCCTCGCCCACTGCTTGCCCGCCGGCGAGTCCGCGCCACTCCAGCCGGTCAATACGATCGTCGAGGAGCGGCGTCGTCATGCCGAGCTGCGCCCAGATCTTCTCGGTGATCTCGGGCAGCACCGGCTTCAAAAGGATCGAGACGATGCGCAGCGTCTCGGCTGAGGAATAGAGGATCTCGTCGAGGCGCGACTGCGAGTCCGCGTCTTCCTTCTTCGAGAGATTCCACGGCTGGTACTGCACGATGGCGCGATCGACGAAAGTCAGCAGCGCCCAGACCTGTTCGAGCGCGCGGTGGAACTCGAAGCGGTCGAAGGAATCGCAAAACGCGGCGGCCGTTTTGGTCGCTTCATCCGCGATCGCGGCACCACCCGTCGAGGCGGGGATCTTGCCGCCGCGATATTGCCGGATCATGGCCGTCGTGCGGCTGAGCAAATTGCCCAGCCCGTTGGCAAGGTCGGAGTTGTAACGTCCCACCAACGCGTCGAAGCTGAAATTGCCGTCGCCGCCGAACGGGATCTCGCGGAACAGGAAATAGCGCAGCGGGTCCGCGCCCATCACCTGGCGGATCGGTTCCGGCCGCACGATGTTGCCCTTCGACTTGGACATCTTGTCGTTGTCGAACAGCAGCCAGCCGTGGGCGAAGATGCGCTTCGGCAATTCCCAGCCGGCCGCCTTCAAAAACGCCGGCCAGTAGATGGCGTGGAAGCGGATGATCTCCTTGCCCACCAGGTGCAGGTCGGCGGGCCACAGTCCTTCGCCTTCGACGGCGGTCCAGTAGGTCATCAGAGCGTCGAACCACACGTAGAAGACATGGCCCGGCTCGTCCGGCACAGGGATGCCCCACGTAATGGTCGTGCGCGAAATCGAAAGATCCTTGAGATCGTTTTTCAGGAACGCGAGGATCTCGTTGCGCCTGATTTCGGGCTGAATGAATTCAGGGTGCTTTTCAAAGTGATCGAGCAGGAATTCCTTGAACGCGGAAAGCTTGAAGTAGAGATTCTCTTCGGTGACCGTCTCGGTCGGACGGCCGCACTCCGGGCACGGATCGCCGGGCTCGGCGTCGTTCACGTACAGCTCGTCGAACATGCAGTACTGGCCGGTGTAGCTGCCCTTGTAGATGTAGCCGTTCTTCTTGCAGGCGGCGTACAGCTTGCCCACCGCGGCGGCCTGGCGCGGGTCGGTGGTGCGCAGGAACCGGTCAATGTGCAGGCCCAGCTTTTCCCACTGCGTGCGGAACTCTTCCGAGATCGTCGCGGTGTACTGCTCGGGCGTCTGACCCATCTTTTCGGCGGCGCGCTGAACTTTCTGCCCGTGCTCGTCGGTGCCGGACGTGAGCACCGCGTTGTAGCCCGTCATCCGCTTGTACGTCCGGATCATGTCTGCCGCGAACGTCGTATACGTGTGGCCGATGTGCGGCGCCGCGTTGACGTAATAAATGGGCGTCGTCAGGTAATACTTCGGAGCGTTCTCATCCTGCATTATTTGCTACTCGCTTTCCACACCAGCGTCGCGACGGAGAGTATTTCTTTGAGTGGCACACCCGTCTTGAGCGCCAGTTCGCGGCAGTCGTCGTACTCGGGCGACGCGCCGAACTCGCCGATCTTCACCCTCACCGGGCCAAACGGCGTCTCCACGGTTTCGAAGCCGCGGGACTGCACGCGCCGTTCCGCTTCATAGACCCGCAGGCCGAGCGTGGTCGTCTCCTGGAAGATGATCGCCGCCAGCGCCTCGCGCGTCTCCGGAGTCGCGATCACGCGCAGCAGGCTGCCGGGGCGCTGCTTCTTCATGAGCAGCGGCGACAGCGTCACGTCCAGCGCGCCCGCCTCGAACAGGCGCTCCATAGCGAAGCCGAGCACCTGCGGTGTGCAGTCGTCGATGTTCGCTTCGAGCACGCTGACCGCCGTCAACTCGAGCGCGCCGCTCGCCTCGCCCACGATGACGCGCAGCACGTTCGCCATTTCGGGGAAATCTTTCGTGCCCGCGCCGAAGCCCTGCGCCGAAATGAGCATCGGCGGGAAAGCGCCAAAGCCGGCCGAGAGCGCGGCCATCAACGCCGCGCCGGTGGGCGTGGTCAATTCCGTTTCCGGCCCGCGCGCGTAAGCAGGAATCCCAGTGAGCAGCAACGCTGTCGCAGGCGTAGGTACGGGCATCGTGCCGTGATCGGCCTCGACCGTGCCGGAGCCGGTGTTGATCGGCGAACAGTGCACGCTCTCAATGCCGAGCAGTTCCAGCGCGTAGCAGGCGCCCGCGATGTCGCAGATGGAATCCACCGCGCCAACTTCGTGGAAGTGCACCTTCTCGATGGGCACGCCGTGGACCTGCGCTTCCGCCGCTCCCAGCACTTCGAAAACGTGGACCGCGTTCGACTTGGCCGTCTCCGGCAGCGCCGACGCTTCAATCATCTTGACGATGTGCGGCAGGTGGCGATGCTTGTGCTCGTGCTCGAATTCGACGTTGAATTTCGAAGCGGCGATGCCGTGGCGCTTGACCCGTTCCACGGAGAAGCGTGCTCCGGTGCCGAGCGAGTCGAGCCCAGCGAAAAGTGTCTCAGCCGGCGCGCCCGCGTCGATCAGGGCCGCGACGGTCATGTCGCCGGCGATGCCGGAGAACGCGTCGAAATGGGCAATTTTCATGTTTCTTTAGTCCCGTCCCGCCAGTTGCGGAAGCAGCTCTCCGCAAGGGCCGCGCTGTGTACAGATTGCACCGGGGCGGCCGCTCCTCGCGTCCCCGGTGCCCAATTCTCAATTGTCGCCCGTAAGGGGTGCGGCGCACCACTGGCAGCGAAGCCGGGTAGTGGGTCCATTTCCGAATGGGTGATCAATTTGTCAGAACCGTCCGCCCGGGTGCTGCTGGCCGGCATTTGTCCGAGCGCGCACCTTTCGTCCAGGTGGACAGGTACGAGAGTGGCTTCCAGCCCTGAAGCGGGCCAACTTTGCGCGTTTGCCCCGTCGGCGGTACTCTTGCGCAATGCGACCCCTTCGGTATTCCATCAACGTCACCTTGGACGGATGCTGCGATCATCGTGCATTCACACCGGACGAAGACCTGTTTCGTAACGTAGTCGAGAACCTTGAACAGGCCGATGCGCTCCTTTTTGGCCGGATGACCTACGAAATGATGGAGGCGGCGTGGCGGCCGCCGGCGCCGACGGGAGCGAGGCCTGAGTGGATGGAACCCTTTGCGCGGACGATCGGCGCCGCCAAGAAGTACGTTGTGTCGAGCACCCTGGAACGGGTCGATTGGAACGCGGAGCTCGTGCACGGGGATCTACGGAGCGCCGTTGAGCAGCTCAAGCGGGAGCCCGGCAAGGGACTGTTCACGGGAGGCGTGAAGCTCCCGCAGGCGCTGGCGGAGCTGGGATTGATCGATGAGTACGAGTTCGTGGTGCATCCCAGGCTAGCGGGCCACGGGCCGACGTTGTTTGCGGGGCTATCGAAGCCCGTCGACTTGAGGCTCGTGAGCCGGCTGGAATTCGGCTCGGGGGCGGTGGCGATGCGGTATGAGCCGAGAAGGTAGCCATTGGGCTTGGCAAGCCCGAGTCGGCCGTGTCATGGAGCAATTCGGGCCAGGACTCCCAGAGTCTCGACCAACCTGACCGGCGGTAAGCGCATCCCGGTGACAGTAGTCGAGCAGGTCCCGCCTGACTCGATCGCGTTCGTGCTTCGGAACCCGGGGATTGCGAGTGGATCGTCGGTAATCCGGAAGCGATCGAGGCGTGGCCGGAAGACGGCTGCCGAAATAACGCGCATCTCGGAATACGATGCCGTACGCACGCCATACTCTTGGGTAACAAGCCATCTGCAAACCGACCCACTACTCCTTGCCCCGTGGCGCCGATGATAGGATGACAACGATCCTGACGGACCAGAAGGCCAATTCATGTCTCTGCTTTCTTGCTTGAAGAATGGCGTCGCGCTCGCCGCAGTCTTGTTTGCGCTGACTATGGGAGCCACCTGCGCGGCCGATTCCAGCGCCGCAGTCCTCACGCCGAAGCCCGGCCCGGCGCCCAGGATCAACGGGCCCACGGTGTACGGTGTGCGACCGGGCCGGCCGTTTCTCTATCGCATCCCCTGCACCGGCGTGCGGCCGATACGGTTCTCGGCGAAGGGATTGCCTGCGCCGTTGCATCTCGATCCCTCCACGGGAATCGTCAGTGGCCAAACGCCGGAGAAGGCGGGTGACTATGCCGTGGAGTTGCGAGCTGCGAACAAGCACGGGAAGACCGCCCGCCGATTCAAGATCGTCGTGGGTGAAACCATCGCCCTGACGCCGCCGATGGGCTGGAACGATTGGTACACGCACTACGATCACGTCACAGACAAGCTCGTGCGCCAGGCGGCCGACGCGATGATCGCTTCGGGCATGGCGGATTACGGCTATCAATTCGTCAATATCGACGACTGCTGGATGGTGAAACCCGGCTCGGACAATCCCGAACTGAAGGGCGCTCCGAGGGACGCGGATGGCGCCATCCGGGCGAACGGCCGCTTCCCGAACATGCCTGCGCTCACCGCCTACATTCACGCGCGCGGGCTCAAGGCCGGCATCTACACCGGGCCGGGACCGCGGACCTGCGCGAATTTTACGGCCAGTTACCAGCACGAAGAGATCGACGCCCGGACCTTTGCGAAATGGGGCTTCGATTTTCTGAAATACGACTGGTGCTCATACACTGAAGTCGCCGGCGGGAAGACGCTGGCGGACTACAAGCGGCCTTACGAACTGATGGGCGGCATCCTGCCGAAGATGGATCGCGACATCGTCTTCAACCTCTGCCAGTACGGCATGGGCGACGTGTGGAACTGGGGCGGCGACGTGGGCGGCCACGCCTGGCGTACGACCGGCGATCTCGGCCTGGAGAAGAATTCGAGCCTTCCGGGATTCTACTCAGTCGGGTTCAAGAATGCCGGGCACGCCGAAGCGGCGCGTCCCGGCCGCTGGAACGATCCGGACTACATTCTGATCGGCTCCGTCGGCGACGCTTTCCACAACGATGCTCCGCCGTCGCCGACCAAGCTGACACCCGACGAGCAGTACTCGTACATGTCGATGTGGTCCCTGATGGCCTCGCCTTTGATCTTCTCCGGTGATATGAATTACTTGGATGAGTTCACGCTGAACGTTCTGTGCAACTCCGAGGTAATCGAAGTGGATCAGGATTCGTTGGGACGGCAGGCGCGCATCGTGCGGCATACGGAGAGCGACTTCGTACTCGCCAAGCCGATGGAGGACGGATCCCTCGCCGTGGGAGTGTTCAATATCGGCGAGAAGCAGGCGCGAATTCAGGTAACGTGGGCCGAACTCGGGCTGACCGGCCAGCGGCGGGTTCGTGACGTGTGGCGGCAGAAAGACATCGGCCAGGCGAGCGGCCAGCTCAGTGTGGAAGTGAACCGGCATGGCGTGACGCTGGTTCGATTGTTTCCGCGCTGACATCGTTCCGTGATGTGGCCCACGCCTCAGCCTCTCTCCTCAGGCACGCGCCGGTCGAGGGCATAACGCTGGCGCAGGTAGTCGAGATACTCGCAATGCTCGTCGTCGCGCGCCTCTTCGCAGAGCGCCGACCACATCTCCTGCCAGGTCATGGCCCAGACGTCGACTCCGTCTCTTCGTGCACGCAGCGTGAATTCGTGCGCCTCGTCGCGGTGACGGCGGCCGGCCGGACCGGAGACGTCGAACCACAGATAGAGCAGCGTGAACTGTCGCGCGCGGCTCCTTAAACCGAGCAGGTGTTTCAAGAGCTGCGCGGCGTGCAGATGCCGGTGTACGCGGTCCTCGGGCGAGATTCGCTGCGCCAGACGGGCGAGGTTGGGCCACTCCTGGAAATAGGCATGCCCTGTGTGGCCGGGGCGCAGACCGTGCTGCGGCATATCCGCATAGGGCTCGCCGAACTTGGCCTCAATCGCGCACAGGAAGGGTGAGCAGCCCTCCGCTGCCAGAGTGACGTCAGCATGCGGTGGCGTGCCATAGCCCGCGGTAATCGGAAACCGGCACTCGAAACCGAGCCAGACGGGGTGTTCAATGTGGAAGCCGAGAGCGTGCAGCAGTTCGCGCTTCGGCCGGAAACGCCAGTGCGCGAACACGTTCACTGCCAGCGCCGCCGAGGATAGCAGGGAATAGAGATGCCCGCCCTTGCCCTCGCTTGCCAGTTCGCCGCCCGAGCCTTGCAGGAATTCGTTTTCCGTAGCCACGTCCAGCGGCTCGAAGAACTGATCGGAAAGCCGGAAGACCGCGCGCGAGGGTGACGTCGCGTTCAGCGGATGGAACGGCAGGCCCTGGCGCTCGGCCCAGCGGGCCTGCCACTGTTCGAGCTTCTGCCTCAGAGTCACAAGCGTGCCCGTCTGTGGCGCACGCTTTAGCGTGCCGTGGTGGCATTCATGCCACCATTTGCCGGACGCCGGGATGAATCCCGCCGCTGCACGCTAAAGCGTGCGCCACGAACTTCAAACCACAAACAACACTATCCGGGGAGCTTCGCGTCAAGCACCTTCTGCGTTTGTCTGGCGCGATAGGCCTCCAGCGCCGCGATCAGCACAGGGCGGTGCAAAGCGACGATGGCCACGGCCAGCAGCCCCGCATTCACGGCGCCGCCTTTGCCGATGCCCAGCGTGCCGACCGGAATGCCGCCCGGCATTTGCACGATCGAGAGCAGCGAATCGATACCGTTCAGCGCCGCGCTCTGCATCGGCACTCCGAGCACAGGCAGCGTCGTGTAGGCCGCGGTCACGCCGGGCAGGTGCGCGGCCCCGCCGGCTCCGCCGATGATGACCTCCAGCCCGCGCGCGCGAGCGCTCTTGGCCCACTCGGCCAGCGCGTCCGGAGCGCGGTGCGCCGAGATGACGCGCTTCTCATACGGCACACCGAACTCGTCGAGGATCGCGCAGGTGTGCTGCATGGTGTCCCAGTCCGTCGTGCTGCCCATCACTATGCCGACCAGCGGTTTGGCGTCCATGGTTTCTGTCTCCTGGTTCTGAGCTGAAAACTGCGAAAAAAGGGACGGCCTTCCCTGTGGAAGGCGCGTCCCCATTATGGTCTCAATTCCTGGAGACTACTGGCCCTGGCTGAGCGAGAATCCAGGCTTGCCGTCGAAAGTGTATAGCCCTTCGGTCTTGATGATCTCGAAGCCCGAGCTGTTGGCGCGCTGCATCAGATCGATGACCTGCTGGTAGGCGACCAGCGGGTTTGCGTTGTCGCTCTGGTAACGGACTCGCCAGTGATCGCAGGTCAGCGTATCCTTCAGGCCATCCGGGTAGACCTTCACGCCGCGATTCGAGACCATGATGAGCTTCAGGCCGCCGCCGTTCAGAGTCTCCGCGCGCTGGCCGAACCCGACCGGATCGCCGGGCGGATAGTAGAAGAAAAGATCGACGCCCACGAGATCGCGCTGGGGCACAGGGCGTACGACGGACCCCGCTCGATCGGCCTGTTTCGCAACGGCGATGTACCGGACCGGCTTGAGCTTCTGCGGCTCCTGGCCGAGCCTTGCGACGATGGCGTCGCCAAACTCCTTCGTGCCCACCTGTTTGGTCGTGTACGGATTCTTGCCTTCCTTGGCAATGTCGTACGTGTGGACGCCATCCTCAATCGTGCGCAGGAATGCGTTGTGCACGCGCTCGGCGATATCGTACTGCCCGATATGGACGAGCATCATCACGGAGCCCAGCAACAGACCCGACGGGTTAGCGAGATTCTGCCCGGCGCGGCGCGGCGCCGAGCCGTGAATGGCTTCGAACATCGCATACTTCGCGCCGACGTTCGCCGAGCCGGCCAGCCCGACCGAGCCTGCGATCTGCGCCGCCACGTCGGAGAGAATGTCGCCGTAGAGGTTCGGCATCACGATCACGTCGAACGCGCCGGGGGTGTCGGCGAGCTTAGCCGCGCCGATATCGACGATCCAGGCCTCGTTCACGATATCGGGGTACTCGACGGCGATCTCGTCGAACACTTTGTGGAACAACCCGTCGGTCAGCTTCATGATGTTGTCCTTCATGAAGACCGTGACCTTCTTGCGGTTGTTGCGGATCGCGTATTCGAACGCGTACCGCACGATGCGCTCCGTGCCCGAGCGCGTGATCAGCTTCAGGCACTGCGTGACGTCGGGCGTCTGCTGGTGCTCGATGCCGGCGTAGAGATCCTCTTCGTTCTCGCGAACGATGACGACGTCCATGCCGGGGTGCTTGGTGGGAATGTAGGGGTCGTAGGCGACGCACGGACGCACGTTGGCATAGAGGCCCAGCATCTTGCGCGTCGTCACGTTCAGGCTCTTGTAGCCCCCTCCCTGCGGCGTCGTAATCGGCGCTTTCAGGAAGACTTTCGTGCGCAGCATCGACTCGATCGAGCTTTTCTCGATGCCCGCCGTGTTGCCGCGGAGATAGACCTTTTCGCCGATCTCAATTTCTTCAATATCCAGCCGGGCGCCAGCCTCCTTCAGGATATGGAGCGTAGCGTCCATGATCTCGGGGCCGATGCCGTCGCCTTTGGCGACCGTGATGGGAGTGTTTGTTGCCATTGATTACATCCAGTCCAGAAAACTCTGATTCAACTCGCGCCGCGCGGGATTCCGGGCGAAGGCTCGCAGCGTCTCATGTCGGCTAAAACTCTTCCCGCCCGACGTAGAGATCGCTGATTTCCTGGCGAAAACTCTCGATCGCTTTCGTGCGGCGAAGCTTCATGGTAGGGGTCAGCTCGCCCTGCTCCAGCGAGAAGTCGCGCTCGATGATCTTGAAGCGCCGGACCTGCTCAAAGGGCGGGAGCTGCGCGTTGACCTTCTTGACGATCTTCTTGATCTCGGTGTTGACGGCCTTGTCCTGCGACAATTCTGCGAGATCCCTGGCGGACGAGGAGACGCCGCTCACGTTTTCGGCAGCCTGTTCGTTGATGCTGATGAGCGCTGTCATGTAAGGTAGACGGTCGCCGATCAGCAGGATCTGGTTGATGAGCGGGTGCATCTTGAAGAGTCCCTCGATGCGCGAGGGGTAGACCTTCTTGCCGTTTGAAGAGACGATGAGTTCCTTCTTGCGGCCGGTGATCCAGATGTAGCCGTCGGCGTCGATCTCGGCGATATCGCCCGTGTGCAGCCAGCCGTCGCGCAACACCGCGGCCGTCGCGCCTGGGTCTTTGTAATAGCCGGCGAAAACGGTCTCGCTGCGAATCAGCAGTTCGCCGTCCTCGGCCGTCTTCAACTCGCAATCCGGCAAAGCCTTTCCGATGGATCCAAACCGCGGCTTGTCAGGGGGATTCATCGCGACGACACCGCCCTCGGTCAGGCCGTAGGCTTCGATCAACGGGAGACCGATGGAGGCATAAAAGTCCGCCAGGCCTTTGCCCAGGGGTGCGGAACCGCTGCAGGGGACACGCAACCGGCCGCCCAACCGCTCGCGGATCTTCGAGAAGACGACTTTGTCGAAGAACTTCAGCGAGGCCAGTTGCCAGGGAGCCGGAGTGCGGCCTTGCTGGCGGGCTTGGCTGACTGCGGCTCCGACGCCCAAACCCATGTAAAAGAGCTTGCGAATGGCCGCCGGCCTTTTCCGGATTTCAGTCGTGATGCTGGCGTACATCCGCTCCCAGACGCGGGGCGGAGCGATGAACAGCGTGGGCCGCACAGTCCGCAGCTCGGTGGGCATCTTCGAAAGGCTCTCGCTGAACCAGGCGGGCACGCCATGCCGGATGAGCAACAGCTCCAGAACCAGACGTTGGGTGATGTGCGCCGAAGGCAGGAAAACCAGGGTCGAGTCGGTAGAACTGATGGGAAACACCTTCGCTCCCATCGCACAATTCGCCAGGATCGTGTTGTGGGTGACCAGGCCCATCTTCGGTTCGCCCGTGGCGCCCGAAGTCAGGTACAAAATTGCGATAGATTCCGGCGTCACTTCATCGCGGATCCGGTCGAGCAATCTTGGGTCGTCGATGAGCGCCTCGGCTCCAAGCTGCCGCAACTGGTCGAACGTAATCGCACCTTCGGCTTCGCCGGAAAACAGAATCCGCTGCGCGGAAACCTCGCGCATTCCGCCATCTTCGAGCGCGGCCAACATCTTGAGGTTCTCGATGAAGATGGCCTTCGGCGCGGCGGCCTTCAGTGTCTTCACCTGATCGGCGGCAGGCAGGCTGGTGTAAACCGCCGCGGCGATGCTGCCGTTGGTCATGATGCCGACGTCGGCCAGGAAGAATTCGGCGCGCGTTTCCGAAGCGATTCCGCAAATGTCGCCCAGGCCGATGCCTAGCGAGCGCAATCCCGCCGCGACTTCTTCGGCGATCTCCCGGTACTCAATCCAGGTCCAGCTCTTGTAAACGCCATCTCCCTGAGGTTGATGTAAGGCCGCTGCGCTGCCGAGGAAGTCGGCAGTGGCGGCCAGCATGTTGTAAACAGTTCTTCGCTCACGAGGGAGCTCAGGCGGCAGCTTGGCCATACGCTTCGGATTCTCCCAGAAACTCGACGGACAACGCCACAGGGTTACGGTCCAGACTTTCGCCAGCACTATCCCAGAAAGGCTGACGCGCCGGATGCGACCCCTTCCAGAGTAAACTAAGCATCCGTTCTAAGAAAGAAAAGCCTGGGGGCTTCCAGGGTCGCCACGAAATGACTATGCCTGAGTACCCACCGCTCGCGCGAAAGCCGAGGCCGTGTGGTGGGGCAGGCTTCAGCCTGCGCGGGGCTTCAGCCCCGCAGTCTTCGCCGGAGACCGGCTGAAGCCGGTCTGCAGACTAAAGTCTGCCCCACCACGCCCCGGCCACTTTCATCCCCGTTGGTGGCCCGCCGAGCCATGGCGACTCCCTCACCGCTCGCGGCGCCGTTCCAGATCGGAGCCGCGACCGTCGCGCGCCTGGGAACGCCGATCTCCAGATCGGCTCCGTTCGCCGGACTCAGCGCTTTAATCCAACTTATAGATCGCGAGCCCGGTGAGCAGCTTGGGGTAAAAATCGGTGGACTTCTGCGGCATCACGCCGCCGCTGAAAGATGTGGATGCCACTTGTTCGATGCCTGTCGGTTTCAGCAGGAACGCGATCTGTGCCGCCCCCTTGCGGACCTCGGCCACGGCCTGGTCGATACCGCGGATGTAGCGCAGGTGCTTTTCGTCGCGCACTGCTTCGTCGGAGATGCCCAGCACTCTGTCGAGCAGGGTCTCGTGCAGAATCCGGACATCGAGCTCGCCTCGCGCGGTGCGCTCCTCCAGACGGAAGAGACGGTCGCCGATGGCCGCGCCAATGATGGTCCGGTCTGGCCGCTCGGCCCAACTGTCCAGCAGGGCGCCTGTCGAGTCGATTTCGTCAATGTCAAAGTGCGCCGAAGCGGCGCTCAGGAACCCATCCGGAAGGCTCTCCGGGGGAATGCCACTGACCAGCCGGTGGGTGGCCAGAATCTTCAGTCCCGGCGAATGCATGTTGACGAAGGTCATCATCACACGGTCCGCGCCGGGCATTCCGGGATTCGCTTTGTACATGCCCAGCGCGGTCTCATAGCGGTGGTGACCGTCAGCGATCAACAGCTTCTTGTCGGCCATCAACTGCTGGATGCGGCTCGCGTCGACAATCTTCCAGAAGCGATGGATGACGCCGTACTCGTCGGTGATCTCGGCGAGCGGCGGATGCGTGGCCGCTTCGTCGAGCAGGCTGTCGATCGAGCCCGACGGATCTGGGTACAGCATGAAGATCTGGCCGAAGTGCGCGTGCGTGGCCCGCAGCAACTGGGTGCGGTCCTTTTTCGGCCCCGATAGCGTCTGCTCGTGGCGATGCACGATGCCCGCCGAATACTCTTCCAGCGCGCCGAGAGCGATGAAGCCCTTGCGCACCAGCCGCTCGCCGGTGTCGGGCACCGTGAACTCCTGGAAGTAGGGGAACACGCCCGGTTCGGCATCCTGGGCGAGGATCCCGCTCGCGATCCAGTCCCGCAAGTAAGCCGCCGCGCGGGAGTACACGTTCTCCGTCGCGGAGTCCTCCGGGCGCGATTCGCCGAGGATCACCCGCACCAGATTGTACGGGCTCAGCGCGAGGTAACGCGTCCGCATGGCCGGCGAGATCTTGTCGTAGGGCTGGGTGACCAAGTCCGCCAAAGCGCCGGCTTTCTGCGTGTATCTATAGGGTTGGAAGGGGGTGATTCGAGCCAAACCACAGGATACCAGACGCCCGCGGTCCTATATCGCCTGGACCGTCACGCGGGTGTGCGACATAAGAAGTGGCCGCCGGTGTGATTCGCTGGCAACGTAGCCGGAAGCCGAGCGTACGGGCACGCCAGGCACGGGGCGCTGTTGTGGGGCAGCTTGGCAAGCTGCGGCCGATTGACAATCGGCCAACTGGCACGCGGGCGCGAGACGGCGGCGGTAGGCAACCGCCGCGCAGGCTGCCAGCCTGCCCCACGGCTCCGGCAGCAGTTCCATTTCTACGTCGCGCCCTCCCCGTCACGCTACGATGAACCTCATGGCGTTTGAAAGGGAACTCGAACTGGCTAAGATCCTGGGCAGCAGCGCGGGTGAACTCGCGCTGGAGTACCAGCGGCGCGGCGTCTCCGCCGAGGATAAGCCCGACGACTCGCCCGTGACCGTCGCCGACCGCGAGTGCGAAAAGCTCATCGCGAGCGAGGTTCTGAAATCTTTCCCTGGCGACGGACTGCTCGGCGAGGAAGGCGCCAATCGCGAGGGTGCTTCCGGCCGCCGCTGGATCATCGACCCGATCGACGGTACCCGGGATTACGTGCGCGGCAACCGCCTATGGTGCAATCTCATTGCGCTGGAGGTTCAGGGCGTCGTGGAAATGGGCGTCTGCACGTTCCCGGCGCTGGGCGAATCGTACTGGGCGGTGCGCGGCGAGGGCGCCTGGCGGAATCTCGACGGGCAGACGAGCCGCATCCATTGCTCGGCCATCGACCGTGCCTCGCGCGCGGTGCTGTGCGTGAACGGTCTCCAAAACACGCTGAAAAAGCCTCATTCGGGTCAGATTCTGGCGTTTTTTGAGCAGTTTTGGACGGTCCGCAGCCTGGGCGGGGCGCTCGACGCGATGTACACCTGCGCGGGACATGCCGACTTCTGGTTGGAGTTTTCGGCCAAGCCGTGGGACCTGGCGGTGATTCAGGTGATCGCCAAGGAGTCGGGGCTGCGCTACTTTGACTACACCGGCGCCGATACGATCTACGGCGGCAATGCGGTCCTGTGTGTGCCCGCGTTGGAGCCGGTCGCCCGAACGTTCCTGGGACTTCCCTAGCGTTCCAGACCGTAATAGTACTTTTTCGTGCCGACCGCTTCGGAACGGCGAATCGTGCCGGAAACACGACGCATGCGTAATGTTTTGTATCACTTGCGCGGCCCGGAAGGCTGCGATCTTCGATTCCGGTTGCGTTGCGGTTTGAGAAGGTTGACTGTTTTCTCTTTTTCTCTCGCCCCAATGTTAGTATGATTTTTAAGATAAAGGCGTATTTTGATCCAGGTCTCTAGGGGTTGCTCATGATCTATTCGCGTTCAGCGGAGTATGCGATCCGCGCGTTTGTGCTGCTTGCTTCGGTTCCCGAGGGCAAGTACGCCATGGTGAAGCAGATCGCGGAACAGGGTGATATCCCCGCTCATTTTCTGGCGAAGATTCTGCAGCAGCTTGCGCGGAAGGGGTTCCTTCGGTCGAGCAAGGGCCCGACCGGCGGATTCTGCCTGCGGGTTCCCGCCGCCGATATGAATCTGCTGAAAATCGTCGACTCCGTCGACGGGCTGGCGGACTACGAACGCTGCATTGGCGGCATGACCGAGTGCAACGATTCCGCGCCCTGCGGGTTGCACGATAGCTGGAAGGCGCTGCGCCAACGTATCATGGAGTATCTGGAGCGCACGTCAATTGAGGACCTCGCCAAGGCACTCGATCAAAAGAAGCGGAATCTCGCAAAGGTTCACAAAGGCACGCGCTCCACGACGAAGAAGGCCTGAGTAGCGGGTCTTTTTCAGACACATACGGCTTGAGAACCAAGCCGAGGAGGCGCTGGATGCCCATCCGTAAGGGGGACCTCTCTACCCCGCAGAATATGCTTGTCCCGATGGTGGTCGAACAGACCTCTCGCGGCGAGCGTGCGTACGATATCTATTCGAGGCTGCTCAAGGAGAACATCATCTTTCTGGGCACGCCGATTGACGACCAGGTGGCCAACCTGATCATCGCCCAGATGCTGTTTCTGGCCTCCGAAGATCCTGAAAAGGACATCTCGCTCTACATCAATTCCCCGGGCGGTTCGATCACGGCCGGCATGGCCATCCTCGATACGATGCGTCTGGTCGAACCGAACATCGTGACTTACTGCGTCGGCCAGGCGGCGTCCATGGCCGCGGTGCTGTTGGCCTGCGGGACCAAAGGCAAGCGCTACGCGTTGCCGCACTCGCGCGTGCTGATCCACCAACCATCCATGTCGGGTCTGGCGGGCCAGGCCAGCGACATCGACATTTACGCCCGTGAGATTCTCCGCATGCGCGAGATCCTGAACGGCATCCTCGCCGATGCGACGGGCCAGGACGTCGAGCGAGTGGCTCGCGACGTCGATCGCGACTACATCATGGAAGCCGAGCAGGCTGTCGCCTACGGCATGGTCGATAAGATCATCGCCAAGCGCGAAAAGTAATTCCCGCCAATTGTGGCGCACGCTTCAGCGTGCAGCGGCGAGATTTATCTCGACGTCTGAAGATGGCGGCATGAATGCCGCCACGGCACGCTGAAGCGTGCGCCACAGGGCGCTGGAACGCCGAACCGGCTAGCACCGGGCGCTGACGATCTTCAAGTACTTTTCATAGGCGCGGTCCCATTCCGGGACTGCGCCTTCCACTTCGAACCGCTCCAACTCGAAGGACTGACGGACGATGGCGCGAAGGCCTTCCAGCCCGTCTATCTCGCCCGCTCCCAGAGCCTGAACCAGCAGGTTGCCGATGGCCGTGGCTTCGCCCGGACCGGCTACGACAGTGCGCCCCGTGGCCTCGGCGACGAAGCGATTGAGGAGCGAGTTTTTCGATCCGCCGCCAACGATATGGATGGTCCCGATGCGCCTGCGGGTGACCTCTTCCAGGCTTTCGAGCACCTGGCGGTAGCGGAACGCCAGACTCTCCAGGCAGGTCCGGACGAAGGATCCAGGCGTCTGTGGAGCACTCTGGCCGGTCCGGGCGCAGAACGCGGCAATCCGCTCGGGCATCGAGCCGGGTTCGAGGAACGCATCGGGGTCGATGACCGAGGCGAACGGCGCGGCGCCCGAGGCCATCACCGTCAGCTCGTTGTAGGTGTACTCGGCGCCCTCCAGCGCCCAAGCCCGGCGGCACTCCTGCACCAGCCACAGCCCGGCGATGTTCTTGAGGAACCGGACCTTGCCGTCCACTCCGACTTCGTTGGTGTAGTTCAGTTCGAGCGTCCGGGCGTTGATTACCGGCGCGTCGAGCTCGACGCCCATCAGGCTCCAGGTGCCGCTGGAGATGTAGCACCATGGCGCATCGCCCGAGAACGGGCCCGCGGCAGGCACCGCGGCGACCGCGGAGGCCGTATCGTGACCCGCCGTGGCGAACACCGGCGTCTCACCCAGGCCCGACGAGTCGCGGATCTCATCCAGCAGTCCGCCCAGCTTCGTGCCCGGCCGCACTACCTCGCCCAACAATCGCGTGGGGAGCGACAGCGCATCGAACAACTCGGTGGCCCAGCGCGCCTCGGCCGGATTCCAGAACTGCGACGTGCTGGAGATGGTCAGTTCGTTCTTCTGCACGCCCGAAAGCCAGTAACTCAGCAGATCCGGCATGAACAGCAGACGGCTGGCGGCGTCGAGCGCGGGCGAGCCCGATTGGCGGATAGCGTTGAGTTGGAACAGCGAGTTGAACTGCATGAATTGCAGTCCGGTGTGGCGGAAGACCTCGGCGCGAGGCGTCGTCGCGAACGTCCGCTCCATCATGCCGTTGTTGCGCGCGTCGCGGTAGTGGCGGGGATTGGAGAGCAGTTCGCCGCGCGAGTCGAGCAGCCCAAAATCGACTCCCCAGGTGTCCACGCCGATTCCGCTGAGCTTCAATCCGCGGTTTCGTCCGGCGACGCGGAGGCCCTCGCGGATCTCGTGGAACAGCCGGAAGGCGTCCCAATAGAGTCCATCGGGGAGCCGCACCGGCTGGTTCGGGAAACGATGCAGCTCCTCCAGCGCGAGCTTCCCTTCGGAGAGACTTCCCAGGATGGCGCGACCGCTTTCAGCGCCCAGGTCGAGGGCCAGATAGTGACTCATGATTGCCTGCCTTATGAGATTTCAAGAACGGTCGTCCCGTCATGTCCGCTTCGGGACATAGCACTGGTCTGTTGAGAATCAGTTCGCGACAAGCGATGAACAAGGCAACCGCTCCCTCACGGTCGCGTTTCCGTTTGGGATCGGAGCGGCGACTGCCAGGAAGCCGGGATACCTCGGCGAGCCGCCGATGGAGATGAAAGCCGGATGACACCCGCGCGAGCGCGCCCCTGGGAACGCCGATCTCCAGATCGGCTCCGTCCGGCGCACGCGTCGGCCGTCGGAAACTGCGGGCAGGCTGCCGGGCGCGCGAATGTGCATTGGAGTTGCCGCTCACGCAAGTGATTGGAGCCGATCTGGAGATCGGCGTTCCCAGGAGGGATGACTTTCGCGGGAGCAGTGGCGCTGAGCGATTTGCGGCTGCACTGGACATTGCTCTCTCCGGCTTACTCGTCAAAGTCGAAGACCAGCTTTCCCACGCCGTCCGCGTAGTTGTACAGGAGCTCAAAG
>Ga0302270_10000866_pt1 | contig 31502 bp, 30 predicted proteins | sample III_Bog_E2_3_FD_198773 | JGI IMG/M metagenome (GOLD analysis project Ga0302270, IMG submission 198773) | Peat permafrost microbial communities from Stordalen Mire near Abisko, Sweden - III_Bog_E2_3 | ecosystem: Environmental > Terrestrial > Soil > Wetlands > Peat | place: Sweden: Abisko... | reverse complement strand
GCGGGCAGATCCCAGGGAACAACGGGGGGACGGGACAAGGGAGGCCTGCGCTTGGGTGCGGGGTTGGTCGTGTTTGTTTGTTTTCACTTCGTGTTTACCTTACACTTCCGGCACCCAGCATTGACCGCACAATGGTTTACCTTGTTCTTGAAGTGACAAAACTTCCGAACATTTTCGCTGCCGGTACGTTTGCACTGTTCGCCGTCACCTGTTTTCACATTTTGTCATGGCGGCGCCAGAGGATGCGGATGAGTTGTTCAAGGCAAAGGTGGCGCGTCTCAACGAATTTGCGGAAGAATGGTTGGTGGACTTGAAGGCAACAAGGGTCATTGTCAACAGCAACGCTGTTGATGACATTGGTCACCGTTTCAAGAGGATGTTCGTCGCGTGGTGCACAAATTTGAAGCAAGAGATTGCAGTTGCCGCACACCAAACGGCAACGAAACGGTTTGGGCGAATGTATCGTGAAGGTATTGTGCTGAGCAGCACAGAACACCTTGACCCTCAGGCGCTCGAGTGGCGAACCAAGGGCGAGGCAGCACGGCAGATCCTGTTTGACCTTTGCGAGCAGATGGGAACGAACGAAGAAGCGTCAAAACGTTCATCCCAACCGGGTTGGTGGCTGTGCCTTCGTGAACAGGAGAAGTGCGCTGAAGTAATACGGGAGACGACAATGCTCGTGGCAACATCTCGACGGTGGCAAAAGGTGCTGGTGGGTGGCTGTGGCTGTGACGATTGCATGTTGCGCACAAGTGGCAAAAAATCGAGCACAGGCAGCGTTGGTTTGTGAAGTGCAACCGGCTGGCAGCAGCAACTCAAAGCGTCATTGGTTAACGCCTGTGGGATTGCAGGTTGAACTCAAATGGCTGCTCCAACGTGCACGTTCTCGTCGTGTCTGCTATGCACAGAGTGCGAGTGCACACGCAGTGGCTGCACAATGGTTTGTGGAGACGGTGGCCAGACCTGCTGCAGCTGCGGATGCGAGAGAAACAATTCATGCGGGGCGTGCAAACGCGAAGTGGAAGAGCTAACAAACAGAAACCATGAGCTCATCTCTTTGTTGGCAACAATGAAATTAGAGCGCGACAGCCACAAGCGGCGCGCGCTTGCTGTCGCAACCCAAGCACAGGCTTTGTTGGCGGAGGCGATGCCGGTTCCTCTGGTGGCACAAGCAGAACCATTCCTTTCGTATGATGCACCGACGTTCAATGGTGAATCCAAAGAAGAACCCAAAGACCCCGTGTAAAGTCGAAAGCAGCACCATCGAACGGGTCGTGGAGTCTTCACGTGGTCTTTTAACGGGTTTTGAAGGGAACAGGACGGTTTCCACTTGAAGCGCAAACAAATACCGTGCCTCTGTGGTTTGCACGTGTGTCGGGAATTTTGGCGAGTTGGGTTTTGACGAAGCCACTTTAAATCGTTTTTCGCCCAAAAGCAACGGCGTGAATACAAAACCGCAATCGCGGAATGAGCGACTGGGCAGTTGGGATTGGGACTTGGTTGGGGATTGTGGCCGTCGTTCTGATTTTTTCCCGAGTCATGGCGGCAAGGATTGACGCGGCGGGAGCTGCGCCGGCAGCCGCCTTGCGTGTGGGGTCGACCGATGGGTACAGCTTCCGAATGGAGCCGGAGATGCTGGCAGCGCTCAAGGACGTGCAGGACCAAATCAACCGCCTGCAGCAGCGGCAGGTGTCGGCACAGCTGGCAGCGGGCATGGACGTGCGGCAAATTGACGTGAACCTGCAGGTGCCAACAATGCGGCTGGGCAAGGCTGTGGAGCCTCGGATATGGCTGGAGGACATCAATTCTTTCCAGCGGGGCGCCCTGCTGACCAACAACGCCATGGATGCGCTCATCTTCCTGCTGCAATCACACGCCAAGCGGGCGCCGCCAGCGCACCCTGATGGCGCGCCGCCGCTGCGCGTGCACGTTTGCAACTCCACCTTCTGGCAGCGCCTGGCCAACATTTACGCGGAAGAAGTTCGTCTGGAGGACGGTGGACGGTCGGCGGCGGCGGCGGCTGCCCCAGCAGACGGGCTTCTGGCGTACGAATTTGGTGGCGTGCGGGAGGACCTGCTGGAGCACGGCGTCGACATCCGCGCCATGGACGTCATCTTTATTCCCATAATCGAGCCTGGGAAGGTGCACATCTACCTGGCGATCGTGTGGCCGCAGTTGCAGGTTGTGCAGGTCATGGACAGCATGGCGGGCCCGTCGCGTTCCTTCATCACTCCACTCAACACGCTCATGCACTGGCTGGTGGACGAGTGGCGGTACCGGGATTTTATTGACGCCCACGGCGGTCCAGGAAACGCTGCGCGCGACGCGCACAACTGGCACAGGTGGCAGCCGGCGGTGGACATGGAGAAGGCGCCGGCAGAGTGGGCGCGGCGCGATGCCATGCTCCGGCGCGTGCAGCTGGTGGGCAACCCTTTGCACATGCCGGTGCAGCGCAACGGCACCGACTGCGGCGTGTGGATGCTGGCGCTCATCTACCACGCGCTGGTGCATGCGGGCGGCATGCGCATGGTGCGCGACGTGTTTGGTGCACGGCCGATTCCCACCGTGGACTGGGACCACACCGACATCAACACGCTCAGGGCGTACTTTGTGCAGTGCATCCTGTGGGAGACTCTTCTGGACGAGCTGCTGACGCGGCCGGCGACGGCAGCAGGAGGGGCCGCCTTCCATGAAGATGCAGAGGTTGCGGGTGGGACAGGGGGGGCCAGTTCCGGGAGTTGCAGCAGCATCAGTGCTGTGAATAGCAGCGGCAGCAGCAGCGGCAGCGGCAGCAGCGGCAGCAGCAGCGGCAGCGGCAGCAGCGGCAGCAGCAGCGGCAGCAGCAGCGGTGGCGGCGCCTCGTCATCCACGTCGTCATCCACGTCTTCGCACCCGTGCCCATATCCTGGCCCAATCCCAATGCTCCTCCCTAGCGCGCAGCTGCAGTCCGTAAATGCCGTGTATGGGACGCACGGGGCAGCGGCACACGCGCCACGGTACACGCCTGGGCGAATGCTGGCATCCGATGGTGTTTTCATGGTGCCACCGTCCTCTGTACTGCATGACCCTGACATTGAGATTTTGGAGGACGCGTTGGAGAATGACGTGGTGCCGTTGGTGCACAGGACGCCGACACCCGCGGTTGTGGCCGCACGGGCACAAGCGGCTCATTACACGCCCGGAAGCTCGCACGTGCACCGCGGCGAGTTTGTGCACGGAAGAGCTGCGCATGCGGCGGCAATGCACGACGACGGAACTGTGTGGCCATAGTTCTGCGTGCGCGCGTACATTATTCATCCGAGAAGCTTGCGTGTAAACTGTGACGCTAGCGTTTACACTTTGAAGGTTGACTGCGCAATGCGCCTATAGCTGCGCACGCCCCTTGTCGCCCCGCACAGCACCCACTCGATCAATGGCCTCGTTCCTGGCAATGACGGCGTCAAGGACGGGCGTGGGCACGGAGGCGGCGGCAGCCTGCGCCTGCAGCGAGTGCGTGTCTTTTGGAAAGCACGTGCCGCCGTAACCACAGAGGCCATCGGGTCCAGGCACGGCAGTGTGGCTGGTGCCAATGCGTCGGTCGTCTGCGGCGACAACCACCATCGCGCTGTAATTTACGCCTTTCGAGGCGCAAAAGGCGGCAACCTCGTTGCAAAAGGCGACCTTGGTGGCGAGGAAGCAGTTGCGGAAGAGCTTGATCATCTCCGCCTCGACCGGCGTGCACACGTGCAGGGCGTCGCTCTCAATGACGCCGGCGGCTTTGGCGTTGTGCAGGGCCATGCGCACAGCGTTGTCCGACGTGTTTCCAAACACCGACGTCTCTCCAAACACGGACGTGTCTCCAAGCACCCAAAGTGGGCACTGACGGACGTCGGCGGCCCAGTTGGCTTCGGTCAGGAACTCGGGCATGAAGCTGACGCCCTCGCTGTCGCAAAAGCCGACGGGCACTGTCGACCGCACCACGATGGGAATGTGACGTTTGAGCGCGCGCACGCTGGCAATGGCGGCGGAGACCCAGTCTGTGTGCGCGGAGCCGTCGGGGCGCTGCGGCGTGGGCACGGCAATGAAAATGACGTCGCTGTCTTCAAGGTCTGCGAGGGTGGTTCCGAGCGGCACGCAGCGCTCCGGCGACAGGTCAAATACCTTGACTTGGACGCCATTGCAGGCGAGCGCACATGTGGCCTTGCCGACAAAGCCACCGCCCAGCACGCCGATGCGCACGACGAAAATGTCGGTCGACGGCACACTGTTGCTGCCGCGTCCATTGCTGGAATCTCCGATTCTGCTGGCATCTCCGATTCTGCTGGCATCTCCGATGACGCAACTGCTTGCTGCGCTGCTTGCTGCACCACTGGCAGCACCGCAGGCATCACCGCGGGCAGCGGCGACGCGGTGGCGGCTTGCGACTCTCGCTTTGGCCGCTTCGGTCTCTCCGTCAGTGTACGGCCGACGCAAAATCGACATCTCATCCTCGTCAAGGACAACGTAAACGTTTGCGTCGGCACAAGTCCTGACAAACACATGGTCATCAAATGGCGCGTCAAAACCTCGTAGGATGTATCCATTCGATTCCGCGTACCGCCGCAGTTCGTTCAATCGTTGTGTGGTGATGATGACCGGGAAAGACATTGTGACGTTTGCAAGGAAGAGAGACGGCGGAGCTATTAATTTTTGGTATTGATGCACAAGGCGAGCGAGGCGCATGGAATTTCAATAAACAAATGCGGTTGAACGCTCAGCATGCCCACCGTCACGCGGCACAAGCAGGCACTCGCAGCTCCACGGCAACGTCGAACAAAGTTGGAGAGGTTTGCGACGTGGGGGGCGCTCATCACGCACCGGGTGGCGGCGTGCCGCGCGCGGTCGCTGGCTCGCGGGTGCTATGTGGGCGACGACACGGCCACGCTTCGGGCGCAGCTCACAGCCGCGCTCGAGGCGCAGCACCACGCGTGCGCGCTGTGCAGCCGGCACATGACACTGGTGCGTGGCTCCCCGGCCACGGCATCGGTGGACCGCATTCGCGCCGAGGCGTGCAGCTACCTGGGCAACGCGCGGTGGACGTGCTGGGGCTGCAACTCCAAGGGCAGTGCGTGCTTTGGGCGGCACGCGGGCGCGGCGGCCGCGACGGGCTTGTGCCACACGTACCCCGATTCGCCGTTCCGCACTCTGACGGCGACAGACGCGCCGGTGTTGATGGAGGCGGAGGTGCGGCGGCGCGCGAGCCCGGCTGGCCGCGCCGCGGCGGCAGCGTGGTCGGTGCGTCGCGCCGCTGCGGAGGCGACACACGAGGCCGCGCTCATTCGTGTGTGAGTGTGGAAGCGTACTACATCATATAGCTCAGCATGCTGCCGTCGGGGTTTCCTGCCGCAAAGAGGTCGGCGAGGAGGCCGTCCACGGGGTCCAGCCGTGAGACGTAGGTGGGGTCTGGGTCCTTTGTGCGCAAGGCCGCAGCCACCGCCCCCAGGCCAGGCAGGGCTCTAGCGCCACCACCGCCAAAACCACCACCATATGGAGGGCCACCACCACCGCCAAAACCACCACCAGGAGGGCCACCACCATATGGAGGGCCATATGGAGGGCCACCGCCACCGCCACCGCCAGGAGGATGTGCAGCAACGCCAACGTGAGGGTGGTATATGCCACGTGGAGGGTTGAGGGGTGCTGCTGTTCCGATTGCATACTGTTGCTCACCACCGCCTTCTGCATCCAGCGCCGCGCCTCCCGACAAGTCGGAAGACAACTCGGATGATGACGATGACGCCGCTGTTGATGCCGACGACTCTAAAATTGTCTCCAGAGGCGTCGGATATGGAGCACGACCTGCCCGCATTGCCGGCCTATTGGAAAATGATTGCTGGGTTTGCCTCGAAGCTGCAGCAGTTTCCTGCGCGGCCAGTGCGCTAGTCAGGGGCCCTGCCGCAGCAACTGGTGGTTGTGGTTCTCCCGTTGCTTGTAGCCTGTCAACCACGGCCGCGTTTCCAAGGGAAAGCTCCGGCACGACTTCGAATTGTACGCCGTGTTCCAGGAGAGTATCAAATGTGGCTTGCACATTGTACAGTGGGTCGCGCGCCCAGTTATTGTCCATCGCTAGAACGGTAAATGCGGTTGAAAATGCCCGCACCCGGTACGCAAAGCTTTGTAAATTACGGCGTGGGAAGAACGTCAGGATGTCATTGAGGTGCATCATGCGCACTGCAAAATCACTTGCGTAGGTCGCTTCGTCTGCCAGATCTATGTGTACATCTCGGCGGAAATTGGTATACAGATTTAGCAGCGTTGTGTCATCCCGGTTCTCCAGAATCACGCTCCCTGGTCTACGTTGCGCTGCAATTGTTGCCTTTGCCGCCGCAACTGCTCGCGCCTGCCGAATCATAACCGCTGCCGCAGCCTCCACATTTTCGGCAAGCGTGAATGCGAACCAGGCGTCTCTCTCATGGAGGGACCGCAGCTCGTTGGACGCGTTGACGCCGTCCGTATGCGTGTTTGCAGTCTTTGCCTCTCGTAATGCAGCACTCACGAAAGTGTCCGCTTGTGCCGGCGAAATCACTCGTAGCGTCACAACCGCGTGAGCCACGTCCAAGGGCGATACGTGTCGCCTGTTGGCAAAGGCCATGACTATGGTCAAGAATGTCTGCATTTGTTCGAGGGTTCCTCCTTGGTGGAACCATAAGGCTGCGTTGTCCAACATTTCCAGTTGCTCCGTGTCCGTCAGCGCAGGAATGTCGGGCGCCAAGGCGCGGTTGGAGCGAAGCCACCAATTCTGTATTTCCTCCGCTGTTGGTACGCGTGCGCTTCCCATGGTGGTCATACGACCAAATGGCTCAGACGCTGCTTCCGATTCTTCCTCCGCGTCTCCCAATACCGGAACAATAGCACCGGCAGGCACTTCTGATGAGACCTGGTCATACGCTGACGCAGGATACGCTGACGCTGACGCATACGCAGGTGCTGCCTCTGGTGCAAAATCTGACGCTGCGTGAGCTGATGGTGCAGCCGCTGCTGACGTTGATGATGCAGACGCTGGTGCCTCAATGTCTTCATATTCATTGTCGTCGTCAAGGTCTTCAGGCTGCGCGGCTCGGCCAGGTTGATGCTGCGACGCTGTGGCTTGCACAAGTGTCTGCAATTGCGCGGCATTACTCTGCTGCTGTTGTGCTTGAGCAGCAGCAGCAGCAGCAGCAGCAGCACCACGCGCTACTCTGTTGTTGTATCGAGTAGCCGTTGGGTTCTCCGGGTGTGTACTTGGGTCGTCCGCAGTTGCTGCTTCCTGTGCGGTTGAATTTTGCCTTGAACTTGAATGTAATGGTTCTGTCACCTGTTGCAACGGATCATCACTCGCCTGCTGCTCTTGCCTTGAACGTGATCGTGTACGTGATGCTATTGCTTGCATTTCTTCGTCAAACACAGAGACAGAACGTCCAAAGGGAAAAGGTGCAACTATGGGGTGTGTTTATATATAGTAGTCATTCGGCGGGGTGAAGTGTTTGGTCCAGCAGTGTGCACACACAATTGGTCGAGTACGTTGTCGGTATTCAAAGCGGCCGCTTCACCCAAGCAAATCCTTGTTTCAATGGCAACCTGCCCAAATGATTCCAGGCGAGAGATGTGGCTTGAGGCGCACAGTCAAAATCTGAACGAGAGTGACGAATACGGTGGAATTGGTGGTGCGCTTGTCCTTGTCAGTGACGAAGAGGCATACAACGCGTACGATGCGACCGCGGGGAAGGCGGTGTTGGCGAAAACCAGCGGTTCAGACGAAGCGACGGCTGCACATCCGCCTTGGCGTCTTGTCGTTCCGGTGGCTGCCGCCATGGCAGGGCTGACGGTGAGCGCGCTGACGTATGCGACCCTCTCGACGGCCGGCCGGGCGCCGGTCATTCTTGTAGACACCGCCGGCCGAGCACTGGTGTATACAATGGCGTCTGGGGTCACGGCGGCCGTGGGTCCCTCCGCCGGCCTCGCCACGTGGGCTGTGGGCAGCGTGGCCGCCCGCGGGGCTCGGGAGGTGGTGCGGCAGTCGGTCGAGTACACGGCATTGAGCGCGGCGGCCGCTGGCGGCTTGGCGGCGACGGTGGCGACCTTGGTGTTGGTTCGTGTGGGCGAGGCGGCGGTCCGCGTCGCCCAAACTGCCGCGTCCGGTGCGGTCACGTGGACGGCGCAATCCGCGCCATCCGCACATGCAGCGGAAGCCAACGACAACCCTTGGCGCTCACCAGCCTCCCCGTCGTCACCGGCTGGACCTGCCACCAAAGTGTCTCGGCGGCAAATGCTGTGGGATGCAGAGGTTGATGCGACGACGAGTTAGCGTGGCGCTTGGCGCGGTGACGACGCCCAGGTGGCACGCACCACGTTAACAGCGCACATGTCCTCGCCGCGCAGCAGTTTGAGCTCGAGTGCTTTGGCCAGCAGGGAGGGCGTGAGCACACCGTCGTCTTCCGCACCCGCCGTTTCGCGCAACAGTAGCACCGCCGACTGCGCCGCCAGGGCCCGCTGCACGACGAGCAGCAGGCCACCCGCATCAGTGGCGGCCCACGCCTTGAGCGACGCGTTGAAGGCGGAGGGCATGGTCACGTCAATGCCAACCACCGCAAACGGGTCGTCGTCCGATGTGGGCCCCCACGTATTCAATTGCAGGCAAACATCGCGCGGCAGCACTCTGGCGGGCGCTGCCGCAGCCGAGCGGAGGGCAGTGGCGAACGCCTCTCGCCCCGCGTGGAGCCACGCGACGCACAAGTGTGGGTTGGGGCACTGCAGCACAAACCCAACGGTCATTGTTTCTGTCTCCGGCATCCACGTGAGGCCGAGGCCGCCGGCTTTTCCATCGGCCATGTCCTGTCCCTCCCCCGAAACACACGCGGCAAACAAAGCCGACTCAAACAAATACTCAAAGGTTGATCATGGCGTGCGCACCCGGTAATTTCCGCGCGCAGGGCGGCGGCTGCAGCCCGTGCGCAACCGGAACGGCATCCCGCGATGGGCGGGCAGCACTCGCGTGCTTTTCCTGCACTGGCGCCACGTTCGCACCGGGCCAAGGTGCAGTGGCCTGTTCGGCATGCCCACCTGGATGGTACGCCAACAAGAAACATACGACGTGCACACCGTGCGACGAGGGGATGCAGGTGGGTTTGGACGGCATCTCGTGCACCCCCTGCATCGGGTGGGGATGCGTGCAGGCGCTGTGTCCACCGGGCGTCGTTCCTGGCGTCGGTGACCCGTTGGCATGCCGTCCGTGCCACGGGCCCGCGTGCGGCAACTGCGCGCCGGGAACGGTGCTCAATGCCAACGGGTCGGGGTGCGTGCCGTGCGTCGGCGACCTTGTCAGCAACGCCAACGGCACCGCGTGCGTGTCGTGCCCCGTGCCGGGAACCGCCGCTGCCGACGACCATGCGCGCTGCGTTCCTTGCCAAGAGACGGGGCGAGTCGTGTCTGCAGATGGCCTGAGGTGCGTCCAGTGCGGTGGCGCGACGGTGGCAGTGCCAGGTGCGACTGGGCGAGGCACCTGCGAGCCTTGCCCTGGTGGCAGCGTTCCGGACGCTGTTCACGGCGCCTGCGTCCGTTGCGGCGCCGGCGCCGTGCCGGTGGGTGGCGGCACGTACTGTGCGGCGTGTCCTGGGGCCACCGTACCGTCGTCAGACGGCACCGTGTGTGAAGCCTGCCCTGCCGGCGCTGTCCCTGTGCCCGCTTGCACGGGCTGTGTGGCCTGTCCTGACGGAATGCACCCGACAAGGGACGGTCTGACATGCGAGGCGGGGCGACCGCATCGGATCCATGCTGCGTCTGCTGCAACTACGTCAGCTCATCGCGCGCCAAGGACGCAAGTGCCTGGATGGGGTGTCGCGGCGGCACTGTGCGCCATTGTCGGGATTGTGTTGCTGGTGGTCGTCTTGCGCGCCTTTTTGCGGAACCCACGCATGGCGGCCAACGCACTGACATTGCCCCGTTGAAATGATGGGATTTACGCTGTTGTCAAACACGATTGTTCCAATACGCCCGTTTTTTACGTAAAATCCTTTCGTGAGCTGCATTGCCGGTAATGGGGCTCAAGGGCGTGCTCGACTTGTTGAACAAGGAATGCAAACCCAAGCCAGCGCGGCCAGTGACGGACCTGTCCGAGTTCGGCGGGCGACGGGTGGCGTTCGAGGCCAACTCACGGTACCACGCCTTTGTCTTCAACACGCTGCTGCAGCACGGCGCGCCGCGCGTCCTGGACGACGCCAACCACGCAGCGCGTGCCGGCATCATCCCCGTCTTTGTGTTTGACGGCGACGCCATGCCGGGCAAGGAGCTCACGCTGGCCGCGCGGGCTGCGGAGGCTGCGCAGGCCGACCGGCGCAAGGCCGCCAAGGAGGCCGCTGCTACTGCCGTCTCTGTTTCAACAGGAGCTGCCCTCTCTGCGAGCCCCGCAGCTGCGTACCCAGCAGAGGCTCGGTCCGACGAGCTGCTGCTGCCCGAGACAGGTGCCGAGTCCGCTAGCGTCGAGATTGCAAGCGCGGTCGCTGAAAGCAGCAGCAGCAGCAGCAGCAGCAGCAGCAGCAGCAGCAGCAGCAGCAGTGGTGCGGCGCCTGGGGCCGTGTGGGGCCTCACCAGCGCGACCGACATTGAAGAGGAGATGCGGTGGGCGGACGAGGCAGTGCGGACGGCGACGGCGGCGGGGAAGGACGTGCTTGGTGTTGCGGCGACGCGGTCGCGCGCCAACTGGGGTGCCATCATGCGCCTACTGGCGCGTCGCGGCTTCCAGGTGGTGCAGGCACCACACGAGGGCGAGGCGCACTGCGTGGCGTTGCAGCGCGCAGGCGCGGTGGACGTCGTCTTTTCCAACGACAGCGACTGCATCGCGCTGGGGTCGCCGCACTTTGTCCTGTTTGCGGGGCGCAAGAACGCGTACGCGCTGACGCAGGAGGCGGTGCTGGCGGCGCTGCGTGCCAAGTCGGGCCCGACCCTAAGTGTCGCGGGCATGGCGGCGTGGTGCATTCTGTGTGGCAACGACTGGACACCGAAGCTGCTCGGTGGCAACTCGCCCGCGCGGCTGCTTCAGGCGGTGGTGCGCAACGGCAACTCGCTGCTGCGCACGCTGTGCGACATGCAGCGGCCAGGGTGGAGCTACCCTGTACACCCAGAAATCTGGACCCTGTTTTGCAACCAGCTGCGCAATGCCGCCAATGCCCTTGTGGCGTGGTGCCCCGCCGTCATGGCTGACGTGGACGCTTTTTGTCTCGCACGCGAGGCGGCGGCAGCAGCGGCGTCATCGGCGTCGGTTGCTGATCTGGGAGTTTTCGGAGCTGCGAGCACACCCGTCGTTGGCGGCAAGCGCAGCGCAGCGGCGGCAGGCCTGCTGCCCGCGCCCGCGTCCGCCGGGTCATCCGCAAAACGCACCAGTACGTGGACGCAGATGACGCTAGAGGATGTGGCCGCAATGGCCACGCGCTGAAGGCGCATGAATCGCGTATTGAAGCGATTTTGCACTCTTGCGCATCGTCAAGTAAAACGCAGAGAGCCGAGAGTTTGCGTTGCGTGCACGTACCCCATGGCATCACTCTTTCTTGGCGGCGCATCCCCATCGTTTCCTGGACACGTCGCCATGCCCGCGCGGCGCTTGGACTGGGACGCCGTCGTGTACCACGGCAAGTGCATGGACGGCTCGGCGGCGGCGTGGGTGGCGTCACGAGCGCTGCCGCTGGGGCCAGAACTCCTCCTCATTCCGCGCGTGCACGGCTTTGACGGCGACGCGCTTCCGTCGCTGCCGGAGCAGCTGGTGGGAAAGCGGGTTCTATTCCTGGACTTGTGCCCGGCGCTGCCGGTGCTGATGGCCGTGCGTGCTGTTGCTGCGGCGGTGCTGGTGCTGGACCACCACGTCAGCAAGTTCCGCGAATGCGGCCACCTGGACTATTGCTATTTCGACGTGGCGCGTGCGGGCGCCACGATGGCATGGGAGTACTTTTTCCCCAACAGCGCAAAATTCCCTCCGTCCGTGCTGGCATGCATCCAGGACCACGAGAAGTGGCAGTTTGGACGCGCGCATGCGCAAAGCCGGGAATTCACGTACGCGTGGTACCTGCTGACGGACCCCGCATCGCCCGACCACTTTCAGCAGCTGGATACGCTTGCGCTTGCGTCGCTAAAGCTGGCACAGGCGGGCGAGGCGGGCGCAAAGCACATTGCGCTCGATTTTGAAGACAGCACGAAGCGCGAGTCGGCTGCCTTTGCCTCCTTCGTTGCGCAGGGAGAAATGGTGGGGAAGTGGCTTGCCGTGGACCCGGCGCCCGAGACGCTGCGCGTGGCGCTGCAGGACGTAATTGTCACCGCGCGTGCTGTCAATGTCCCGTACATTTTTGCGTCTACAGTCGGCGCAACGCTGGCCGCGACAGTCGCCGACATTGGCATCACGTGGGCGTTTGACGGCGTGCGGCGCAAGTTCAAGGTCTCCCTGCACAGCGCACCCGACTCGTCAGTGGACGTCGGCACGGTAGCCAAAGCGTTGGGCGGAGGCGGCGACGTGCATGCAGCCGAATTTGAGGTCGAAGCAAGTTTGTGGCCGTTGTGGAACAGCGACGATGTTTGGTACGTCTGAGCGGAGTCGTGCCCGTTTGGTGGATCAATGTACGGGTGCGGGCTGGCACGCGCACATGATGTCAGAGGCGCTCTCGGCGGAGCGGCCCTGTTCGTCCAGACTGTCGCGGCAGCAGCATCTCTGCGCCATTGCACACGTCCAACACACGAGTGCAAACCCCAGGAGCGCGGCAGGGATGCTGATGCTCAGAATCGCCACCGGGGAGAGGCTCATTGCGCCAACTGCCGGACGGAGGTTGTTTGTGTGTGGGCCATTGTGCCTGCTCGCCACAGTCTGACGTTGATTGTTTCTATTGTCAGTGTCAGAATAAACACGACAGTCACTACCGCCACGCTGCACAGCCAAACGGGAACCATGTCCGAGGCAGTGGATGCAGTTACCCTCATGAGAAGGACACCCGGGCCGATAATCGACGCCAATCCCGTTGCAACAACCGCCGGAATTGTTGTGGCCAATGACGCAGAGGCGTCTGTCGATGCTCCCGCCGATGCGCAGGATGTCATTGGTGTCGATGCGCAGGATGTCATTGGCGTCGCTCTCGAAAAGCCAGACGATGTCTTGGTGGAGTCTATGGAACCCGTACAGCCCGCAGTGCCGTCGGGCACGGTCCAGAGCGAGGCGACAAGCGCGACGGACGACGCAGGAGGAGAGGACGCGTGGCCGTGGGTGAATGACATGACGCAGGTATCCCACGCCGTGAGCAGTCTTGATGACGAGCGGGCCGCGCTGGCAGCGCAGGTATCCGCGTACGTGGCACTGCTGGCGGCCATCCCCTTCGACATTCGCCGCACGCTGCTGCCGCCATCCATGAACGCGGCGCTGGCGGCGGGCGTCGCGCCGTCCCTGTCACAGCTTGAGCGAGCGACGGCGCGCCTGCGCAAGGCGGCAGCCAGTACGCCGGACCCAGCACAGCCCACCGCCTTCGGCGCCGCCGCGGCCTCCACGTCAGCATTGGCCGTAGCCCAAGCGCCATACGATGACAGCAGCACCACCGCCCTGGAGCTCCAGGCACTGCAGCAGACGCAGTCCTTGTTGCAGCAGGCGCAACCCACCGGGTCTGGTGGGTTGCTGTCGCCAGAGCTGTCGCCAGAGGTGGCGCAGGAGCTGTCGCCAGAGGCGGCGCAGGAGCTGTCGCCAGAGGTGGCGCAGGAGCTGTCGCCAGAGTCGGCGCATGAGCTGGCGCCAGAGGCGGTGCATGAGCTGGCGCCCGAGCCGGCGGGGGAGGATGGGCCATCTCCACTGGCGGAGGCGCCAGAGAATGCTGTCGAGTCGGAACCGGAGAACTCGTTCGCAGAGTCGCAAAAAGACGTTTCGGCAGCCGCTGCACCGGCTTCTCTCGTCATTGTGACAGACACCGTCACGGATGACGTGCAGGGCGGCGGCACCAGCGGCCTGGCCAACGTCACCTACGAGGACGACAGTGACAGTGACGAAACGGACACGGGATCGGCAGTGCATCTGCCTGTTGCGGACGTGACAGCGCCAACAACCGAACAGAGAGAACCGCAGCATGCACCGACCGCGGCCGACCTGATCGATGAGCTGCTGCGGCACACACCCGCCGAGCCATGATGGAAGTAAACGCGGTTCGTCACCCTCACAATTCGGATGGCCGCAGCAGCCGTTACAGACGCCGCGCCCGCGCGCATGGCAGCCGGGCCGCCGCCGCTGCGACCGCAGGTTACAGGTCTGGTGCACCGACCAGCTCCGGCGATTGCTCCGGTGATTCGCCCTGCGCCGGCCGCTTCGGGGGCAGGCGCTGGCGCTGCAGGAGGAGCAGGGGCAGCAAAAGCAGCAGGGGCAGCAAGACCAACAGCAGCTAGCGAGGCCGGGTGGGTCGAGACGGGGCGCAAAGGGCTGCCCGACTTTGAGCTCGTGTTGCCCACCATTTCGGTAGAAAAGACGGCCACCTTCATTGGCGAGCCGGGCGTCGGCAAGACCAGCGCCATCCGGCGGTACGTGATGGCGGGTGTGGGGCTGCAGGCCAACATCATCATTGGGTTCAACCCCAACGAAGGCGCCAACCACGCGCTGGCTGCCTTTGCGCCGGGCATCTTCATCCACGACTACTTTGACCAGGTCGCCATCATGCGCGGCTACAAGTGGGCGCTGGCGCTGATGATGAACAAGAAGCGCAAGAAGACCATCATCATCATCGACGACTGCAACGCGCTGTCCACCCAGAAGGGCAAGGAGTTCTGCGCGTACAAGACGCCCGCCGTCAAGGCCGTGTACAAGAATGCGCGGCAACGCGGCATCGGGCTGCTGGTAGGGCTGCAGAAGGTGACGGACACGTCCACGGACGCGCGCGCCGCCACCAAGATCTGGGTCATCTTCCGGCAAACCATCGACACGGAGATCGAGTCGCTGCGCAAGAACTGCGCCAGCCACCTGCCGCCCGCCGTGTGGCGGCGCATGCTGGACTCGGCCACGAACGTAGCGTACCACGCGCTGGTGGTCCTCAAGGAGGAAATCAACCGCGCAGGCCCCTTCTCGGGGTACTACGCGTGGGCGGTGCCCTTCAGCAAGTGGGACCCCGACACCATGGACATGAAGACGCCGCTCGTGGAGCTAGGCGACCCAAAGTGGTGGACAATATCCCGCCTGACGGAGCGCCCCGAGGTCAAGATGCCGCTCAAGGCGGCGTGCTACATGGACCCCTTTGCGGACGACGTGGACATGGGCGGCGAGGGCGGCGCGGCGGCGGCGAGCAAGCCCGGCGGCGGCAAGATGGGAACAAAGAGCAAGCGGGGCAAGGGACGGAGCGCTGCTGCCGATGCGTTTGCCGAGGTCGAGTTTTTTGTCGAGTCGGCGCTCAAGGCCGCCGCCGAGGCAGATACCGCATGACGATGAACAGTGTCGTGTGGAATCGTGCATTTAAGCGGATTTGAGCAACACGTGCATCGAACGAACATCCCACAAAACACCCGTCGTTGCCCGCCCAGCGTGTCCACCCACTACCAAAACACGCCAACAACCGCCACACCAACCCAACTCACGCCCACACCACCCAACACACACAACCTAGTTGACTGCATGCATAGAAATGGGCTCCCGCGCTGACATATTAAATCAGCTGGAGACGCAGATTTTGCAAGAATGGAGTATCGTGCCGTTGCGCCTTGACACACCCACCATCGTCGTCAAATGGCGGCTGCATGGACTCGTTGGGTTGCCACAACAACTCGAGTTTGCTTGTGCGCTGAGCAACGAGGCCTTGCGGCGGCGCTTGCAAAAAGGAAAAGGGCAGTGAAACGCAGTTTATGGCGGCCGCGCCATGCAAGACGACCCGTTCCGGCAAGCCTACACGACCCTGATGTCTGACATCGTGGCGCGATGTGGCTGGGACCGGCACCCGCGCCTCCCTCGTCGTCGAGGGGGGCAGTGCGGCGGCCGCCGACCATCCGGAGCGGCAATTAAACAGACTCCATATTTAAGTGGATTAGTGGTGGAAAATGTGGAACCACATGCGCTCCAAAAAGTGGGCGGCCTGCGGGGCATTGGCGTAGGACACCGTCTCCAACAGCGCAGCGTAAAAGGCGCGTGGGCGCGACCGGATTGCGTTGCGCGTGACGGACATGTACCCACCCCAGTACACACAGAACCTGTCCATGGTCGGCCACGGCTCGTCGGCGGGCATGTACTTGTGCCAGAACGCACCCATATTCATGCCCGCAGGCTTTAATCGCTGGCCCCGGTAGGAGGAAAGCGAAAAGTTGGGGTTAAAGACAGCGCGTGTGGCGGGGAGGGGCAAGCCGTCCCGCAGCGTGTCGGTGACAGTCGCCTCAGACAGCGTCCACGGCAGACCTATTGGGAACGTTGTCGCCCACGCGCCCTGAAAAAAGGTGACTCGCGCTGGCAGCGTGTCCCAGCGATCAAGTATGAACGTCAGAAAGGTGTGCGCCTCACGGCCCACGTTGGGCAGGGCGTGCACCTCTGCCGCGCCCGGCAGCATCTCGCGCACGTCGTCTTCCCCCCCCTTGTTGTACACAATCACACGGCTTGCGTACGGCGCCAGCCAGCGCAGGTTCTCATTGAACCGTGCCACCACGATGGTGTGGTCTGCGAGCGTGGCGACCCCGTGCGGCGGCGTGGGTGGGCTGGCCTGCACGCCGCGCCCGTCGGGCTCTCGCACATAGGAGGTAATGTGGGCCGCAAGAAGGAATGCGGACACCACCAGGAGCAGTATTATCACTGCAACAATAAAAATTGCGACGAGACGCCACGCGTTGCCGTTGCTCCTGTTGCTCCTGCTGCCTTCGATTCTTTCGCTGCTGTTGTCGTCACGTCCGGTTCCACTGCCTTTGTCGGTACTTGGAGGTTCTATGGCGGTATCGCCCATGTTACCGCACTGTTTGATTTGTATTTGTTTTTAGTACTTGCGTCGGTTTTGAAATCATTGCATCATTGGGATGCAGGGACAACCCCCGCCATTGTCTGCACAAGTCGCTTTCTTTGCGCCTTTGCGCGGTTGGCTCCTACGCGCGACAGCTTGAACGCGGCGTTACGGTGGGGGAGTTGCTGCGTCGCCCGTGCCACAATCCGCTGCAGCGCGCTCGCGTGCCGAGGGGCTGCGGCTGTGACTTCGGTGGCGCCGGTGTTTCCGTGATCTGTGTGGACATGCGCCGTCACCAGCACGACGACGAGAAGCAAAACTACCACCACAGCCACAATGAGCATTGGCAGAAAGAAGCGCGTCTTGGACGCCATGATGCTTTTTGGCGTGGGGTGCGGTTTACGTTAAAGCCATGCCCGAGGATGATTCTTGTGTATCACGTGCCTGGTGCAGTCAAGTAAACAAACGAAAGGAAACCAACGCACATTTCTGCCAACAATGGATGTGGACGATATTTTTGATGCCATGTATGGAGCGGGTGCGGTGAATGCAGACGAAGACGCGGGTGAGGATGAGGTGGTTGCACGGATGCACGCAGCGAACATGAGCGTGACAATGATGATGATGGGGCGATATTTCGAAAGACTGCGGGACATCTGATCCAATGGGGCAGTGTTTGAAATTGCTAAGTCCTTGGTTCGCCATTCGAGCGTTATATGTTGACATACAACTAATTTCAATGCTGCACAGCCAGCCCGTCCGCCGTCCATGGCTGTGCCAGCAAGGCGTACCAGGGGTCGCCAGCATCGCCTGTGCGCTCGCGACAGGGCCGCTGCAGCCGCGTCTGCACGGGGATCTCTGCGCCCCAAAAGGCACGGGCCAGCGTGTCGCCCTGCGAGCCAAAATGTGTCGGCGCCAGCGTGTAGTGCGCCCGGTCCGCCGCGGCGCCCAACGCGGCGGACTCGTGCCCTCCAGCGGCGGCGGCGGCCATGTTGGCAGCCAGTGTCTGCGCCGCACCCGCCTCCGCCTCGCCCAGCAGCGCGTCGAGCGCTGGGTCCGCGACGCCCGGCGCCTCTCTGTCGCGAAGGCGGCGGCTGTTCCACAACCCCGCCGAAGTTAGCACCAGCGCCGCCAGCTCGGAGCAGATCATGCTGCCGGTGGTGGGCACATTGGCGGCGGTGGCGGCGGCGGCAAGCGGATGGCGCGCGTCCACGAGGCCAAGCAGCCCCGCGACCAGCACAAACGGCGTGCGCGTCCGAAAGTCCGTGCGGAACTGCCACCCAAAGAGTTCCGGGTGCCCCGAAAGAAGCGCGGCAATGCCGCCGGGGCGCGCGGCAATGCCCGGACGCAGCGGCCGCAAAAACAGGTGGCCCTTGATGCACTCCGCGTACGCCGGCCAGCGCACGATGCGTACGCGGTCGGGTGTGCGCGCACCATGCAGGCAGGGCCCGACGTCACCGTCGGCGAGGCAGTTCATCGCGTCGCCGTGCTCCATCACGCCGCTTCCAATGTCAATGACGCACGGGCCGTGGTGCGGGTGCATGTGGATGACGCCGACGTGCAACCGCAGTGCCTCAAAGAACAGCCGGCGCAGTGCGTACGCGTTGATGCCGCGCGGAATCATGCGATCGTCCTTTGAGTAGGACATCACCATGTCACCCTCACGCAGATGCGGCGAAATGGCCGCCGCATCCACGGGCTCGATCCAGTGGTCCGTGCCCATAATGCACATCTGTTGGCCACGCTGGAGAACACCCGCTACCAAAAGCGCATACACCAGCATGAGGATGACGACAATGAGTGCCAGCATGGCGGCAGTGCGAAAAAGCCCGCCGACAGCAGCACTGTCTCCGGAGACACTGACTCCCGAGACACGCCCCGTTTCACCGCCCATCATCATGTGCAGTGTAAACTCGCTTGGTTGTCGCACACTCAATTTGGCGCGGCAGCCCCACACATCATCCCAATTTCAGTACCCGACCAATCCGAATGGCCCACAGGTCGCCACTGCTAGTTGGTCGCGGCAGCGCACCAGGTACGCCGCCACGACCAACATCCACCACGCAAGCATCGCGCTCTGCAGGCTCTGCAAGTTCTGCACAGAGCCCTGGACACGAGACTCGCGCACTGACAGAGGCAGCGAGTGCGCTGCACAAAGACCAAATAACTCTGCGTGACGCAACGGCCACCATGACGGCGGCGGTGGAGCTGGCGTCCGCTGCCGTCGCGGACGCGGCCCGCGCACGAGCGCGCACCGCCGCGTTGGAGCTCGAGGTCGCCGCACTGCGTGCCGCGCTGGCAGCACAGACCAATGGAGAGGTGGCGCGTCTCCGGGAGATGACAAGATTGCAGGCGTCGGTGTCGGGGACGGCGGCAATGTGGGAAAGCGCGCGTGGAAGTGTGATGGCCACGTCCCACCTGTCGTAGGTTGTTGTAGTATAGCCTGGTGACTGTAGGATTGCCTTCTTCAACCCACAGAAGCAATCTCCTGCCGTCGTCGGCGCGCTGCCAGCGAAAACACAATGGCCACGCCAAACACAAGCAGCAGGATCGCGGGCAGCGCCCATTCGGCCCACCACGCGGGGCTGCCTGGTGGATCGGCGCCGCCCAGCGGCTTGGCGTTCACGGGCGCGATGATGCACGCCGTGCCCGTCGAGTCAGCCACACGGCCGTTGGAGCACGCGACGCAGTTTGCGTCAGGAGTGCGCCAAAACGCCGGACCCAGTGTGGAGCAAGCCACGCAAGCGCCTGTCGCGGTATCGAGACCAGTGCTGCTGCCGGGGCAGCGGCAGCGGGTTGGGTCACCTGGAAAAGGGACCTGCTCGCCTTGGCACTTTGTGCACGCGCCCGACGCCACCACCGCACCGGCTGCACACGTGCACGTCAGTGCGACGGCATCCAGGTCTGCCGTGTGCTCCGGGCAGATGAGTATGGTGCTGCCGGCAGCAAACGACCACGGCTGGTTGCCCGTACACGGCGTGGCCGCCAGCGCCGCAGTGATGTTGGGAGCAAGAACAACGGGGTTCGTCCACAGGGTCGCAGGGACGGTGACGGCTCCCTCGCTCGTGCTCGTTGGCGCCGGTGCACGCGACCCCGTCAGTGTCATCTGCACACCGGCGGTGCCGTACTCGCGCAGCAGCGCAGAGACGCGCAGTCCGGCACTGACACCTGCGCCTGCCAAGGTTACTTCTGGAACGTTGCTGTCCAGCACCACTGAAAAGGACTCGGACACGCCTCCAGGCGGCGCACCCGCCACCTGCAGTTGGACATTGACCTGAAGACCTGCCGGCATTACCGCTGGGCCGATCCACGTCAGGACGACCGTGTCACCGTCCGGCAACCCGAAAGGCAAAAACGGGTCGACGAGCTCCGTGCGTGTGGAGAGGCAAAAGTTGGTGGCCAACGGCGCTGTGCGGGAGTTGGCAGTGGGGACGCAGCTGCCGTCCGCGGCGGGCGCTGTGCCGGCGGGGCACGGGGAGCATGGCGAGCCCGCAGGCGCGTGCGACCCGAGCGGGCACGGCGTGCACGCGGCGGCGCCAGACGTGCCGTCGGTAGAGGTGTTGGCGGGGCACGGCGTGCAGGTGGCGCGCGCGGCCGAGTTGCCGGCGGAAAAGGTGTTGGGCGGGCACGCGGTGCAGTCACCAGGCACGTCGCTTCGCACCGATCCCGGCTGGCAATTAGGACACGTCCAGCGCGTGTTGCAGCTCCCAGCCAGGCAGCCCTGCATGCACGTCACACGCGCGCCGTCGTCTGTGATGCGCCGCGTGCAGTCGGTAATGCAGGCATCTAATAGACACGTCAAGGGGCACGCGTCGAGCGTATCGGTGCAGCAGTCGCCGATGCCACGGCAGTAGCGCAAAGAGCACGGACCGCCCGTTGCCATTGCGGTTCGTTGCAGGGATCACGGTTTGTTTGCGCGTGGCTCCCGCACGCCTGTTTGATTGGCGTGAGACTCTGGCATCTATGCGCGCAGCACGGACAATGGATGGCATCGAGTGCAGGCCGGAAAAAGTCGATGCCGGCGAGCCAGAGGATGTGTTGTGGCACATGCAAGCTGCGGGCGGCGAGCAGCTCCTGGCGGACATCTGGCCGACGGCGGCCGTTGTCACAGATGCCATAGCGGCCGCCGCGACGGACGAGACGGACGCGGCACGATGGACGGCCTTGACCGACAACGCGTCCGTGCTGTTTGCTCCGGGGCCTCCATCGGCGTGGAGTGCCGAGACGTGGCTGTTTCTGCTCGGTCCAGACCGTCTCGCCAAGCGCGTGCCGTCGACTGCCAACAACGATTCAGTGCCACGGTGTGCAGCCCTTGTCTGCAACGGCACCAGCTTGGCCCACATTGCCCACGTGTTGGTGCTGGTGAGCGCGTACGGGCGTCCGCTGGCGGGCGTCGACGTACAACCCGTGCTGGCCGCTGCTGCGGAACCACATTGTTTCGCAAAGGGGAACGGGACAGGGAATGGAAAGGGAATGGGAAAGGGAAAGCAGAGGGCCAAGAGCACCAAGGCACAAACGAAAACGCAACAAGCACTTTCACCAACATTTCCACAGGCGGAAGACACCATTGACTTTGCGCTGTGCCTCGATATGCTGTGGACGGCGCCGCCGGACGCAATGGCGGCAGCTGCCGCTGCACTCGCAACCACGGCAACAGCGGATGACACGGAAGTGGTGGCAGGAGCACCTGCTGGCACATCTGGTGTGGAGAACGAGCTCCATCTCGAAAACTGCACCGGCGCCGCCGCCGCCCACGAGCTTCATGCGTTTCTCGCCGCACGTGGGTGCAATGGTGCGACAGGCATACCATGCCGCGTGCATCTGCATATTACCATGGTGCGTGATGAGCTGGTGCGGCTCGTACGGCTGCGCGTGCAGCGCGCATTGGGGGCGGCGGTGGATGCGGCCGGAAAACGGCAATGCAGTGCCAAGGACGGCAGTGCCAAGGACGGCAGTGCCAAGGACGGCAGTGCCAAGGACGGCAGTGCCAAGGACGGCAGTAGCACCAAGGACGGCCGCGTGATCGTCGAGAAACGTGTCGACGGGAGCAAGAGGAATGGCGGACGTGCACGCGGCACTGCTGGCGCCGCTCATAGACCCGTGGATGGCCACGTGGCGCGCGTTGGGTCTGGCCAAGCTGAACCAGATGTGGCTCATGCGACACATGGGGTACACGCTGCCGACGCACGAGGCCGACTTGCTGGCTGCTGCGGAGGCGCCTGTGGCGCCGGGCACGCCGCTGTCGCAGCTGCCTGACCCGCCAATGGCCATCGTGCGCGCGTTCCTGGGATTGCGCGCTGTGGCGGCGGCGGGGGTGGAGCCTGCCACCAGCCTGCCGGCGGCCATGAGCGCCACGTACACGCGGCGGTCGGCAGGCGATGGAAACGAAACGGCAGGCACGCCCGAGACATGCATGGTCATATTTCTGGACCGGTGCCCCGACGAGTCTGGCACCCCCACGGAGCCGCAGGCCAAGCAGGTGCCAATCCACCTGGTGCAGGCTGCGTTCGAGGCGGCCAGGGCCAGCGCGCACACGCATCTGGTGCTGGTGGCGCCCGGAAAACTGTCCTTCAAGGCGGCGGAGCTTGTGCGTAGCACGAGCAACACGTGGGTGTGGCCTGTCGCCAAGCTGGCGCTGGTGCCGCAGCGGCACGACGCCGTGCACACGCACGCAGCGCTGCCGCCAGTCGACGTGAAGGGGCTCATGGAGGGCATGTGCATCCAGCCCGTCGAACTGCCTTCCATGAAAACGTCGGACCCGGTGGCCACCTTTTCGCTGTGGCCACCTGACACAGTGGTGCACTGCCGAAGGTTCATGCCGGACGGTGGCTACTTTCGATTGGTGCGTCCAGCGGCACGGTAATTCAAATCACCACGGCGGCGAATACACGCCCCTGTCATAGTCTATGTACTTGTACCACGCGAGCGGGCACCGCCGCACGTCTGCGTCCTCGATCACATCCGACTTTCCCTTCTCGTCGCCAGCGCCGGTAGTGTCCATGTCGCCTGGCAACTGCGCCGGGCAAAACTTAATAAAGCGGTGGAACTGGGGTACACACGGCGCCCGCGATCCCGGGCGCAGGTTCCCCGGCTGCATCAACAGGCCGCGTGGCGGTACCGGCACCGCGCCCAAACCAATGCCCGTCAGGAACGTGGACACAAAGTCCGCCACTTTGTGGTCAAAGTACACCAGCGCAGCCGGCAACGGCGCGCGGAAGGTGGCTTCAAACCCGACCTTGTCCAGTTCCTCAAATTTCACATCCTCGTCGAACGCATCGGAACGGGCAGGGTCAAAGGTTCTTGGTTTGGCAGCGGAGGAGGCTGTGGGAGCGGAAGAGGCTTTGGCAGCGCCAGATACTGTCTCGGCTTCCGCGGCTTTGTCGGATTCGATAGCTCTCGCAACGTCGCCGCTGTTTGCCACCTTGAACGTGTCTTTGAAGCCGTCAATTACTGCGTGCGAGACGAGCACGTGGGGCACGAACCTGCGGCATTCATGGTACCAGGTTGTAACCGCTTGGCTGCTCATGAACGCCCGCACAAGGTAGAGGCGGCTTCTCAGGGCGCTCATGAAGTACTCGCGAAGTGGTGGGAAGATCATGTCCATGGTGCCCCGCTCCGTGCGCAGCTCCGGCGCCAGCGCGCACAGCACCGGCTCAAACGCCTCTACATCCAATGCTGCGCTGACCTCGCGACTGGTTGATACAGACTGTGAGCCCGTGTACATCATGTCGTCCACCTCGATCAACGTTGCTGGAAAAGGCACAACTAAACTAGACGTCGTGAACGAAATGGGGGGGTGGATGTCTCGGCTCCGCCACAGCGCGACAAACATCACGGCGATGTAGTAGTTGGACTTGGACATGTATCCACTATCCAGCACGAGGCCAACAGGCACGCCGCGATCCATGGAGGCTACCACCAGGTCGATGCAATGGCCCAGTGCCACCAACAACTCAGCCTGTGGGATGTACCGAATGAGCGGCCAAATGTGATCCGCATACTGCCGCTGCTCCGTCGTGCAAAATGACATTGCCCACTCGTGTGCACGATGTGGGTCCACGACGTGCTCATTGGCATGTGGGGGGCCACGTAGCACCAATGCACCGGATGCAGCCACGTGCCGCTGCAGCTGCGCCCATGTTCTTGCATCGTCTTCCTCGTTCTCGCGAAATTTTGGCAGCAGCACGGCAGTGAGCAGCCACTTAACAGTCTCCGGCTCGTACTCGAGCACTCGATGTGACAGAGCCGTAAGCTTCTGCGCCAGCAGGTCCCCGCAGGACCCCCTGTATAACTGGTGTGTAATTCTTGCGCGCGCCTCTATCTCCTCCTGCGGAACAATGTACCCCGCTTCCTTGTTGATTGTGGGTGTCAAGACGCTGTCATCGAGCTTCCAGGTGCGCCCGCCCACTGTTTCGGAACGCGGTTTGGCAAACGACACTGGAAATCGAATCTGATTACACAGGTTTTCGGCTTTCCCTCTTGACAATGGGAAGCCGGGCTTCATGCGCGCCCAATGTGGATGCGGCAGTGCGGAGCGCAGCGCGGACACGGCAGACAGCAGAGGAGCGCCGTTCGGGTCCCTGTCTTTCACTGCCCCGTCACGCTGGTACACATCTAGCTCTTTGTTGATTCTGAATTGGAATGGCACGTGCCCCAAGATGTGTGACGGTGGCGCCAGCGACAACACGTCCTCCAATACACCAGCTGCGGCCATTGTTTCAACACACGAATGACCTTTACTTTAAATCACGTGACAAACGCCAGATGGCGCGTGTACTGCTGCCAACCATCATAATGTTGGGAGACCACGTCACAATTGCGACGGGGTGCACGACGTCATTTGCTCCCGCATCACCTTCTTTTGCTCTTGCGCTTGTGTCGACGTCAGTGCTGGCGCCAGCGCTCGCGTCAGTGCTCACATCAGTGATCGCATCAGTGCTCGCGTCTTGGACAATCTCAATCAACAGTCGCTCGTCAGCAACTGCCGGCACGCCAGGAATGAATGGCCATTCCTCCTGCAACAGTACCCCTGTTCCTGAACCGGACTCACCACTCAGCGTCATCCAGTCTCCCAGCAGCGGCATCACGAGCCGGTCGGTGGCGCCCGTGAACGCGCATACGCGCGCAATCTCGCACTGCGTGCCGTCACGACTGGTCGGTCCGGTCAGCCGTATTGCGCTGCCTTGGCCAAAAGGTGCAAACACCGCAATCTGGGCGAGAGGAGTCGCGGAGAGGGATGCGGCACGCATCTCCGTTTGCAGGATTTTCTGGTGGTTTTGAAAATGCAAGCGCGCAATGTGCACGTCGACAAACATCCAGAGGTTGTTCACAAGGTGCACCCGCGCAGCCTCGCCAGCAACATGTATTGCCGGCCGAAGTGCGAGCGACTCGAACCACCCTGGCGGCAGCGTCGACGCAAGGGCGGTGCGACCAGTGGGTCCACGGGCTGCGTCGTCCAGCGGTGGCGGCCACATGGGAACACATCGGGGCAGTTCAGGAGGTGGTGACAATTTGAAAAGTGCCCAGTGCATCGTCTGTGCCAGATCTGTGACTACCGAGAGTGGTGGGAAGGACAGACGGCCAGGTGGTCGCTCCTCTCCATCCGGCAGCAGGTCTACTCCAAGCGCCTTAAAGTGCACCAGCACAGTGTCCTCGAGCATGCGCTCCCGGGCACGCGCCGCCTTTCTCTCCTCCAGGAGCATCTCGCCTGCCTTCGCCAATTCATCGGCGCTTGGCGCTGGTGCGCTTGGCACTGGTGCGCTCGTTTTCGTGCTGGGCGGCACGGGGAGAAGCCCTACGTCAAACTGTGCACAGCGAATGCTGTGCTGCCTATCCTTCGTCTGAATGCACGAACATGCCCCGCCGCCGTCGCTGTCTGCGGCCACACCGGACTCAAACACAACGAAATGGTCTGGCATCGCTGCCGCCTCCTCCGGCGTCAGGACCGAGAAGAGCACGTGCGCAACTACGTATCCCGTCACGCGTCGACCTGCGTGAAAGCGCAGCGTGCCAGTTTTGGTGTCGTGGTGCACCCGCAGACCCCTGATGCCGTGCGGCCGCGCCGCAATCGCGGCAAGCATGGCTTGCACGGCGTCATCTTTCGTGGTGCTCACGGCGCCGCTGGTTTCGGATGACATGACAGCTGTATCCGCGCTCGTCAGTGTCATTGCGAATTTGCGTTTCTCATTGTCCGTTTCGAGACAGCGACCAGCAGCCATACAAGCAGCACGAGGACGAGCACACCCACAATGGCCAGCCACATGCTTCCGCCAATGCCACTGCGAGGGCGCGCGTCGTACGCCACGGCGTCGCGTCGGAACACCTCGGCAAGCGCGGATGCTACGGATGGGCGGGGCGAAGCCTGCAGTGCAGCCTGCAGTGACGCCGTCTGTGGACCTTGCTGTGCACCATGCTGTGCACCATGCTTTGCACCCTGCAGTCCAGCCGGATGTGCGACGTCGTCCTCGTCGTCGCACTGCAGGCTACACGCAGCGCCCTGCTCGGAGCCGAATTCGGCGTCTAGGTCGGGCGCGCTCACTCCGGCGGCCCATGCAAATCCTGCCTCTCGTAGCCACGCGTGCATCCACGGAACCAAGGCGTGTGCGGCATCGGGGGGCTGCCCGCCCACCGCTGCAAGTGCAGGGCCCAGACGCACTCCAAGGTAGTGGTCAAGCAAATCGACGCACACCTGCACGAGCGTCAGGAGAACGGCGCGCTTCTCCGCTGGGATGGGCCCGCCCACTGTCATGGCGCTGTCGCCCAGTGTGAACGCCACCGCCATGAGCGCGCGCGCCACGGATTCGGCGTGTGCAGGGGTGGGCGCTGCGTACTCAGCCTGGATGTCCGCCAGCGTGCGCTCTGGCTTCTTGAGCCGCCGGTTCACGCTGTTGTGCAGCTGAACCTCCCACGCCTGCGCTGCGGCGCGCGGCCATGCCAGCGGCGGGCGCGCAGTCATCTCGCGTGCATAGTGTGGCGCGCAGTTGGCCGAGCACGCCAGCAGCTCGCCAAAGTACATGAGCAGGCGTGCGAGGCCGCGCGCCTTGGATGCGCCCTCGTCATGCACCGCGTGCGACACGGCGGGTCCTGGTGCTGCTGGGTGGCCTCCTGTGTCTAGGAATGCTGCAGGAAGCGCTGCTGCCAGGCAGTTGCGCAGCACCCACGTGTGGGGTGCCCACGCAGTGAGCTTCATTGCTCGTACACGACGAAATGTGTGATTGGGGGTCTGTTGCGATCGCAGCGACGTGGGTGGAGGACGCGTTTACTTGGCAGCACCCGTCGCTCCCAAGCTTTACGCGCCACGCTTTACGCTCCACTCTTCACAGCACCATCAAAGCACTTACGCACGCCCAAACAGGTTCTACCAACCAGTACATCAGAGTCTGTCACGCACTGTCTTTCTGCTCTGTAAGCGATGGGTGACGCAACCACCATCGGCAGCCGCTTTACGCGCGCTGGATCCGCAGCTGCAGCCGCCAGCGATGCAGCGCCTCCTTTACCCAAGCAGGCTCGGTCGCCAGCGCGCGTCGCCGCCGCGCCATCGGTCAGGGTTGTGACGTTGCAGCAGCAGCAGCAGCAGCAGTACCGCGATGCCCCCGTGTACGACAGCACAGTTGCGCTGTCGCTGGCAGGGGCCGGTGACAGTACCAGCACGTCGCCAGCGGATGCCAAGACGCTGCTCACGATTGCGGTGGTGGGTGTTGCGTTGCTCTTAGTCCTCTGCGCCTTCTTGGCCGTTCGCGTCGTGTCGCTAGGTGCTGCACACAAGTCATCCGTAGACGCGCAGCGAGGCCTGCAGGAGCAACTGGCAGCTGCCGCCGCAGCCGCATCCAGAACGCACGTCGGCCGGGTGCCGCCCCCGCCCCAGCAGCAGCAGGAGGAGGAGCCTGGCGGCGGCGCCGTCACGGACTTGACATCTGCCGCTGCCGCCACCGCGTGGTTGTCGCAGGCTGGCAGCGTCGTCCTGGCGTACCGGCCCAGCTGCCCCATGTGTGTGCAAAGCATGCAGGCGTACATCACCGCCTCCACCGACCCATCTGCGGCGCACATCAAGTTCGCCCGCATCAACGTGCAGGCGGTGCCGGGCGGGTGGCCGGACCAGGCGCGCAACACCCCCGGCCTGCCTACATGGCTGGTGCGCACGCCGGCGGGCGTGCTGACACGCATCATCGGCCGTCGTGCGGCGCCGGAGCAGTTCCTGGCGTCACTGCATTCCAAACTGGCCGACTTTTCCAGCGACGTCGGTGGCGACCCGGCATGCGTCCACAAGAAGGAGGACGGGACTTTTGAAAAAGTCCCCTGTGTGCCTTTGGAGTGAGACAGAGTGGCAAGCGAACTGAGTTTCAAATGACACCTTCCTCGTTTGCGAGTGCGGCCGCCAGCGACAGCATGTTTGTCCCCATGCTGCCCTCTCCCGCCTTTTGTGCAAATGACTGATTCTCCTGCGTGGAGAGCTTGTGCTGCATCCAAGTCATGTGGCATGGCTCAGGTTCGGGCGCGTCGACGCAGCGCCGCTTGCCAGGTGGCGGGCGGCTGCCCTGGCGTTTGAGGCCGGGTGCGCGCAGCAGGCTCAAGCTGCTGGCCACGCTGCTGCCGCCGCTGCTGCTGGTGACGCGACCGGCGGCGCGGCTGGCACGGTCACGGCGCTTGAACCCTGGGAGGGGGGGAGAGGGTGTGACGAGCTCTAGAAATGTCGGCATGGTGTCGGCAGCAGATGCGACGTGTGCGACCGTGTCTTCCAGCGGCGTCTTGTGTTGGTTGTACGATGCGAGCGCCGCCGCAAGCCACGGCGGTGTTCCTGGGCGCGCACTGGCATCGTCGTCGTTTCTGGAGTCACCCACAAGCACGAACGGCGGCTCGGCCGCCAGCTGCGACACCAGGTGCTCCAGTGACGTCTCTGGCGCTGTCTCTGGCGCCGACTCCTGGAGAGATGGTGGAAGAGCAACGGCCGCCATCAATTCCGCGAGGGTTTGTGGCGGCGGTGCCTGTGGCAGCTCCATCGCTGCCTCCTCGGGCACTGCCTCTGTGGGCACGCCGTGCCCAGACGCTGCGTCAACTAAAGGTTGGAGTGCTGCAGGTACGGCCTTGCGCTTCCTGCTGGGCTTGCAAGAGCTCGTGCTGGTGCTCTTGGTGACGATCGTGCTGGCGGTGGCGCGGTGGCGCCGTGAAAAGTGTCGCGAGTCACGGCAGCGCTCTGCCGCAGACAGCAGCATGGGCTCGCCGACGTGCGCACCCGCCATCTTGACGATGAATGCCATGAGCGCCAGGTACCGCGCCACGATGGATTTGTGGTCGTTGGGGTCGCAGCGCCGCAGCCACGACAGCGGCGCAGGGCATGTCTGCAACGCGGTTGGGTCCTCCAGCGTGTCGTACTGCTGCCGCTGGATGCTCTCCGTCATGGCGGGCGGGATCTCAATGTACAAGCCGTCCTTGTCCACGTCGTCGGGCAGGTTTGACGGGTCCGCGAAGGGCCACAGCGCCGCTTCTGCAGCGGAAATGGGCGGAAAGATGACGCCTGTCGCGTGGCGCACGAACCCAGGGAAGCCATCGACGGGAGTGCCGCCGTGGTACGTGGGGACGACGTCGGCGGCGGCGGCAGTTGCGGCGCCGGCGCCGCCGCCGGCGGGCAGGACGTCCGACAGCGGCGTCAGCCCCAGGTTGGGCACCGTGGATGCTCCAACGCTGGGTGCACGACTGCGTCCAATACCGGACGAGTTTGCAGACGCTGCTGCAGTGTCGCGCCCACCGCACCCACGAACGCGGGGCTGACGGGCGCGCACACGCACCCGCCGATGCCGCCTCTTGCATCCGTCGCTGCTGCCATCGCTGTTGTCGTCGTCTGTGCTGGAATCGTCATTTCCCGCAGCCTCGCTATCCTCCCTCGCGCTCGAGGAGCTGGCAGAGGAGCTGGACGAGCTGGTGCTCGATGAGCTCGAAGAGGAGCTGGAGCTCGAGGAGCTGGAGCTCGCGGAGCTGGACCGCGTTGCACGCCGCACGTTGCGTCGCGCCGGCGGTGGTGCAAAGGGAGGCTGTTTTGTGGCCATTCGTCCAAGGCGTCTGGGCGCCAACACTGGCGACACTTTGCATGGTGCCGTCACAAGTACCTCCTTTTTCGGTGCAAAAAAATTAGGCGTGCTTGCTCTCTCAGAGGTCTCTTTCTGGTGCCCGTTCCTCGCCATTCTGCTTTCTGGTGGCGATTCTGTCTGCTCCATGAATCGCAATAATATACGTGCAAATCAATGGCGGAATGGACGGGTGCGCTGGTGTAGGAGGCGGATACCAATTGGGGATGTCGGTTCTGTGAAAAAAGTGACATTTGTGTGGGTCCGAAAGCCAAGTATTTTTTTCCGGCTGCCTGTTTGTGCCTTCCTTTACTCCTGCGTGCAATTTGCACAGAGACAGTCGTGAGTGCTGCAGTTTCGAAAGGGAAATCGCGTTGCAGTCGCAGGCAAACAATCGTACGCTTTTGACGTTGGTTTTTGAAACGCCGGAGCCTGTCGATTTACGCGTGCCCGTTTTTGCAGAGGTATGAGCTTCGGTGCCGCCCTCCTCCGTGCCACTCGTGAACGCGATACTGTTGTCGCTGAAGCGGCCCAAGCGTACTTGGACGCTCGTGACGTTGCTGTCGACGCGCATGACGATGACGCAGACGACACCCCCCTCGCGCAGTACTGGGCACGTGTGCGTCGCGAGCAGCAGGCTCGCGGCGTCGTTGCCGCGCATGACAATGACGCAGACGACAACCAAGACGACGACCACGACGACGGGGATGATGCCTCCGAAGATCATCTGCCGTTGGGCGAATTTGACGTGCCGCAGCACCCAATTGCACTGTTCTGCAACGCGATGATGCCCGCTGCTGCGTTTCGCTCGCGCCCGCGACCCAGTGTGTCGTGGCACTGGGACGCGGACAGCTTCCACGCGCGCGGCGTGGCTGCCGAGATGAACGACATGCAGGCCGCCATTTCTGACACCGCGGCCGGTGACCCTGCACGAGCGTCACTTATCGTCATGAACGTCGTCCTGCCTGGGCTGCCAATGGCCGCCATGGCGGCGGCGGGTGCAGGGCCGCTGGTAATGGAGCTTGTCGCCATCGCCAAAAACGCCGGCAGCGCTGCAGCTATGGATGGCTTCACCAACGATATCGAGGCCAAACTTGCCACCATGGCGACAAAGTCACTGCTGCCGGAAATGTCCGTCATTGACTTCACGTCATCGAGGGCGCTAGATCTTGGCGTCGTCGCCCTGCTGCTGGACCTCCTGCAGGCACTTCCGCACGAGAGGGCCTTGATGCGCAGTAAACTCGGTACAGCTGTACAAAACGCCATCTCCGCTGGCGCGTGGGGCATCCAGCCCGTTGGCGCCGTACTGATGCTGCTGGCGGGGATTGTGCTGGACAACACGGACCAAGGGGCATGGCCATTTTCCACTGCTCCAGGCACCGAGTGCCTGTGCGCCGCCGACCTCGCCTCCGCCGTTTTTGACGTGCAGTGCGCCCACGAGGCCGACGAGCAACTTGTGGCGACGCTGCACCATTCACACCGCAGCGCTGGCACGCGACCCGAGTACCGCATGGCGTGGACGCACCCAGTCGCACCTTCTCTG
>Ga0302270_10000865_pt1 | contig 31518 bp, 20 predicted proteins | sample III_Bog_E2_3_FD_198773 | JGI IMG/M metagenome (GOLD analysis project Ga0302270, IMG submission 198773) | Peat permafrost microbial communities from Stordalen Mire near Abisko, Sweden - III_Bog_E2_3 | ecosystem: Environmental > Terrestrial > Soil > Wetlands > Peat | place: Sweden: Abisko... | reverse complement strand
TCACAGGCTGCGGAAAAACTCGCGCCAACCTGCATTTGTGGCGCTGTTTTGAAAGGGCGCGATTTTAATCGTGCCACAAACGCTTTGAAAGGAACGCCGGCTTGAGCCGCTGAGGGGTGTCTCTCACAGAATTAAGGCCTGTTAACACTACTGGGGTGGACGGCGTTGCGGATGAAAATCGGGCCAGACCGGGCCCCCACGGACAGCTCTTGGTCCGTGGGGTGGAGAACCGGGCCCCCACGGACAGCTCTTGGTCCGTGGGGTGGAGAACCGGGCCCCCACGGACAGCTCTTGGTCCTTGGGGTGGAGAACCGGGCCCCCACGGACAGCTCTTGGTCCTTGGGGTGGAGAACCGGGCCCCCACGGACAGCTCTTGGTCCTTGGGGTGGAGAACCGGGCCCCCACGGACAGCTCTAGGTCCGTGGGGTGGAGAACCGGGCCCCCACGGACAGCTCTTGGTCCGTGGGGTGGAGACGAGGCGGAGGACGAAGGCTTAGGCTAGCCCCGGATGGAATCCGCCCGAGCGGATGCAATCCGGGGAAAGCCCCCACTTCATTCCGGGACCCTGCGGCGTTTGTCGGTATCAATTCACCCAAGAACGGAGTCGGGACCTTCGCCGGACTTGCTTCCTCGGCTAAGAGAGGACAAAATTCAGAACTCAACGATCACGTATTCTGGCGCGGGGGAACGCCACCCTTCCTCAGCATCTTCGCTGCCACTCGAAAGAGATCCGGAAAATCAACCCTGTTATCTTCCCTTCCGCCAAGCAGGCCAATGCGTATCATGGCATTTGCCAACAACACGAATTCATCCCCCTTGGACGGCACTGGAAACGGGGGAAGAAATCCACTATTCTCATTGCTTGCCGCCTCTAAGATTACTTTTATCGTGTCACTCTCTTGCCAGCGTTGGAAGATCGCGCTCAGTTCGCAGGGAACAGTGATTCCCGCGAGAGGCGCGAGCGCCCTCTTTACCCATTTGTATTCGATCACTAGCTCAGTAACACGCACTTGTGATGCCTCACGGAGACCGTGCCGGATGCCCTCTGCGGAAACCACTTGCTGGGCTGGAGCTTGGCCGAACTTCGCAGCCTCAACTAAAAGCTTGATGAAGCTGCGCGGCGTAACCTTGCCTTGCGCATCGCCCAAATGCTTATAAGGCCAGTCGTATGTTCCGCCCTTCTTTGGATTCGCGCCCATGTAAAGCCCCGCGAAACGGTCCATTACTTGTTTTTGAGCGCTTCTGTCAGAAAGAAGAGGCCAGTGACGACGCCTCTGCATGACATCGGAAGGAATTGCGATGCCAGCATCTTCCACCACGGACCGAAAACTCTCAATGCCGATTGATTGATTCGAGAGTTGCCAATATAACATACCGTAAAGATCAACCTGTCCCCACTCAAGTTCAACCCGTCCGCTCCTCAGTTTTGGAAGTTCGACAAACCGTAAGTTCTCATCTTCCAACTGCTCTGGACGAATAAAGACTTTAGCCTTGATAGCACGGTAGGCGCGCAAAGCCCATATTGCCTCAAACAACGCGTCTACAAGACGACTTGACCGCACCCATTCGCGTGAGAGTGTATCAAGGGCGTCAAATGTCACCAGCAGTATTCGCCCAGATGCCGTTAATTCTTTGTCAAGTATTCGAAGTTCTTTTTCGGCATCTTCCGGGGCCGAGTATCGATTCATTACTTCACGGATTGGCTGAGGTTCTTCATCTTCACTGAGCGCCCATTTTGCGGCGCGAAGGATCGCGGCTTGCCAGTACTTAGGCCCTTGTTCAACCTCTTGCTCCTGATTCTTTGGAATTTCATTATCGATGGTTCTTGCATCCAGCAATCCCGCATACCCGGATTTAACGATCAATTGATCCAGATGCAAGTGCGGGTACGCCTCTGCTGTCACCCTCCTTGTATCTTCTTTTCCTAAAACGCCCGCCCAAAAACTCTTACCGGTTCCCCTTGCTCCCACAACAACCGGAGTATTCGGGTCAAGCGCATTGGCGTGCTGCTCGGGCGTGAAAATTTCATCGACGGTCGGGCTGTGGTCTCCTGCGGCATCGTGGTCTGATGGCAAGGATGCAAGTGCGCGCCTGATTGCAGCAAAGTCAATCGCCATTCTCGCTAGCTCCTCTCCGCGTCATCTATTGAAGCATCGACTATCTCACTGGCCATCTTAATCAGACCGCCAAATGTGTCCGAATATGCAGGTGTTGTGAGGATGCTGGGATCAGCGACAGGGTCAAAAAAACGAAAACGATTATCGTCAAGGATAGCCATCGTGACTGGCATATCTGTCTCAGGAATAATTTCCAACGCACTGGTAGCGTCTTTGCTCCACTCAACATCAAACGTATCTTTGTAGGAGGAAGGGTCAACGTCCGTGTCAGACTGCGTCGTCGGGCGAGAAAGGTACTTATCTCTGAGCGATTCCATACGCTCAGCAAAACTGGCGGATTTCTTGGGATCTATCGGAGCTTTCGCATGAACGATGTGCAACCTGAATCGCCAATCATCATCCTTATTTATTGGAAGAATTCCAAGATTTGCAAAAAGAAGTTCATATCCCGAGAATGCCTGAGGTTGGTCCAAGCTAAACAGGAGAACTTCTGCACCCAATCCTATAACTGCCGCTGCTGTTGTTTCATGCAATCCAGCGCGCGCATCCACAAGAATGGCATCGTAACGGCTGGGATCAGCGAACTTTTCAACCAGCGTCCTAATATGATCAGAGAAGGTGAGCGTCTCCCCATCAGGTCCATCTCCGGCTAAATATGCGCGTGCAAGTTTCGCAAGCACATTTGCGGGATTGCTAAGTGATCGCTTTCCGATTGCAGGAATTACATCAACACGGCCGCGTCCGCCTCCTGCCCATGAATGTCCAACAATATCGGCGAAGAACTCATTATCAAGAGGATTTCCAATTTCTAATTCGACTAGGTAGTCCAACAAACCATATTCCGGCAAAGTATCGTCCGGCAGAAGCAGGTTACCAAGTCCCGGGGCTTCCAAGTCCATATCGATTGCGAGCACTCTGCGGCCTTTGCTCGCGAGTTCGGCGGCCAAGACACAAAGAGCAGTTGAACGGCCAACGCCACCTTTTACGCTCGCAAAAACAAAACGGGCGGGGCTGCCAGATGAAGGCGAAGGTCTTCTCAGCCAATCTGCACCTACCATGCGCCGATCAACCAAGGCGACAACGCCATTAAATAGAGTGTGACTGATCTGCAATCGGATCGCGCCATCAACCTTTCTGATCCGGTCGTCGAATAGTTCATCCGGGGTTGCGATGGCAAATCCATCTTTGTCCACATACGCGCCAAGCTCATCAGCAGCTTGCTTCGCTAAAGCTATGCGCTCGTCCCGTGAGTGACTGTCGCTCAGTAGCACAAAGGTCAGTTTTCCCGATGCGTCGCGAAGGAACAGATTCCTAGCAACGCTATCCTCTCCCCAAGTTTTCTTGACGAGAGCAGCAAACGCAGGAAGAGAATCATCAAAACGAATTGGAATCTTCACCTTTTCACCCTGAGACCCGCAGTCGCAAATAATCGTTTTGTCACTTTAAACCACTCTGTCAATTCCGCGTTGTTGGTGCTTCCCGTCTCATGGTAACGACGATTCACATTCCATCCAGCAAAAATATCGGGCTTGAGAACATCGAACATGGACACGGTGTATTTCGAGCGTGCCCCGAAGTGCTTCCGTGCAGCAATGACAAGTTCCGGAAGATGTACATGGGGGGCGTCTGCTGCCGTGCGCAGGGATTCAAACCTAAGCTTGATCGCACACTCCGCCGCAAATCCAATGAGGTGCCCGGCATTGTCGGGTCTTCCCGACGATTGCAACGCTGCAGCGTCCTCGAAATGTCGCAATGCTGCACTTTCGTAGTTTTCGGCCACGCGTTCCTCCAACTCTATCCAGCTTAACGATATAGATCGTATCATCGCGGACATGCCCTGTTTCCAGGGCGTGTGGAATTGGGTATTGCGGCGCAATGCTCCCCCTTAGATTATTATCTCCTTTATTTTGTGTTGCATGAAGTCATGTTTTAGGATTCATCCTCGCAAGTCGGCTTCTCGCAAGTTATCGATCTCTTGCGCCCAACTTGCCCTTGTAATTCACCTGTATGACAAAAACCTCCACGCTCCCCTTGCCGTGACGCGCGTGCGCCCCGTCACAGGTGGCGCAGGTAGTTTGCCGATAATTACCCTCTGAAAGCGCACAATTCATTCATGGTGCTTCGAATGGGCGGAAACAATCAATCCAATGCGAGCCTCCCGCCACCGTCTGCCCCACCGCAGGTGGTTTGCCGAATCTTCGCAATAATAGGGTCTAAGTTGAAACAAAATAAGGAGATATTCCCATCCTGTTTCGTCCCCTTTCCCTTCGCCGTGCTGGGAGGAAGGCAGCGCGCTCTTCCGGAAGCCTACAGCGGTTTCAATTCTGCTCTTTACAGAAACCTCGAAGCCAAGTGGCATCTTTCTCAAGAAAATGCCACCCCGCATGAACTCCAGATGGCAACATGTGAATTGAAACCGCTCTAAAACCCCCGGAAATGCGCCGTAAGTCCTTTGTTCTCACATATCCGTGAGTAAGTTCTTTGATATGTCATATCTAGCGCCGCCCATCCGGTAAGCGCATGAAACTAATCCACTTAGTTTCAGGACCAGAGGGGGGGAGATGTAAACATCGGTGGTATAGACCGGGCACATCCCCGACAGATTGAAACGTGGATATGAAAGCCAGTACCCGGCAAGCCGAAGCTAGCAGCTAGAACCTAGAAGCCGAAAGGCGGCCTTCAGTTGCCCGTTGCGCCCCGGAGACCACTTTGAAGTCACCTTCCTGGTCGGCCAGCGAACTGCCTCCGATCCAGACCGTGTAGTCGGTCGCCTCCATGGTTCGGACGCTCGCCACGTTATAGAAAGACAGCTCGTTGAATCCCAGCGGGAAAGTGACCTGCTTCGATTCGCCGGGAGCCAGCGTCACGCGCTCAAATCCCTCCAGGCTGCGCACCGGCTGCTCAACGCTGGCGCCCAGATTGCGCACGTAGCACTGCACCACCTCGGTCGCCGTGCGGTTCCCTCTATTGGTCACGGTCGCGGTCGCTTCAACCAGAGCGGTGCTGCGATTCGCAACCGCCTGTGCAAGCGGAACGCTGGTTCTGGAGACCTTGACGTTGCTGTAGGAGAAGCTGGCATACGACAGGCCGAAGCCAAACGGGAAAAGCGCGCTGTTGGACACATCGATGTAGCGGGAGAAGAAGCGCGTGTCCCCGCCGGGCGGGTTCGATAGGTCGATGCCGGTGGCCGGCCGCCCGGTAGGGAACTGGTTGTAGAAGAGCGGCTCCTGCCCCACCGCGCGCGGAAAACTCATCGGCAGCTTGCCGCTCGGCGACACCTCCCCATAGAGAATGTTGGCGATGGCGTGGCCGGCCTCAACGCCCGGAAACCACACCTCCAAAATTGCGGACACGTGCTGCGCCGCCCAGTCCAGGACCAGCGGCCGGCCAGAAAACACCAGCAGCACAATCGGCTTGCCCGTGGCCGCCACAGCCTCCAGCAACTGCTCCTGGTTCCCCGGCAGATCCAGATACGCGCGGCTGCCTGCCTCGCCGCTCATGGCATTCGATTCACCCAGCGCAAGCACCGCCACATCCGCATCCTGCACAGCCTTCACAGCCTCGGCGAACCCGGCCTGCGAGGCGTCGTCGATCTCAGTTCCCTTTGCGTACAGCAGGGCGCCACCGGTCTTCTGCGCGCGCTCTAGAAGGGCCTGGCGAATGGGGATGATGTCCGGATCGCGGCCCGCGCCACCCCATGCCCCCACCATCTCCGCAGCCTCATCGGCCAGCGGCCCGATGAGCGCAATCTTTTTGCGTTCAGGCGAGAGCGGCAGCAGCGCCGCGCCGGCGACGTTGTCATTCTTGAGCAGCACGATCGACTCTTCAGCTGCCTTGCGAACCAAAGGCCGGTGCTCCGGAACGGCTGCGGTGACCTCGACGCCCTGGGCGTAGGGATGCTCAAAAAGTCCAAGGGCAAACTTCACGCGGAGCACCCGGCGCACCGCTTCATCCACCACCGCCATCGGCACCTGGCCTGAGCGCACCAGCGCAGGCAACTGCGTGTCATAGAAGTGCGACATCATGTCCACATCCACCCCGGCTGTGATGGCCTTGCGCGTGGCTGCTGCGGGATCGAGCGCGATGCCGTGGTTGATCAACTCCATCACCGCGGTGTAGTCGCTGACCACGAATCCGTTGAAGCCCCACTCGCCGCGCAAAATCTTGTCCAGAAGATACGGATTGGCGGTCGACGGCACGCCATTCAGTGCGTTGAACGCGCTCATGATGGTCGCAGCGCCGGCCTCGACGGCAGCTTGGTAAGGAGGCAGATAGTCCTGGCGAAGAGTGATGTCCGACATGTCCGTTGTCGAGTACTCGCGACCCGCCTGCGCCGCTCCGTACGCGGCGAAGTGCTTCACTGAAGCAGCTACGTGGCCCGGCTTGGAAAGGTCGTCGCCCTGGTAGCCGCGAATATAGGCCCGTGCCATGGCTGTGCCCAGGTAGGCGTCTTCGCCGGCGCCCTCGGCTGTGCGGCCCCAGCGTGCATCGCGGCTGATATCCACCATGGGCGAGTAGAACCAGCGCACCCCGCCGGTGCTCGCTTCTTCAGCAGAAATCCGGCACAGGGCAGTCAGCAGTTGAGGGTCCCAGCTTGCGGCCAGGCCCAGGGGGATGGGGTAGATGGTGCGATAGCCGTGAATCACATCCGCTCCGAAGATGAGTGGAATGTGCAGCCGGCTCTTCTCCACGGCCAGGTGCTGATACATGTCGGTGCGCGCCGCTCCGATGGTGTTGAGCATGGACCCCATGCGGCCCGTCACGGCCAGTTGCCTTGCGTCAAGGTGATTGGCCGTCACCGGGTTGATGGCGACGATCACCCCCGCGTTGTCTGCCGGCTTTTCATCGGCGGTCTGCGCATCCGGAGCATCGCCGGTGTCGTTGTATTGAACGAGCTGGCCGAGTTTCTCTTCGAGAGTCATCTGCCGTAGCAGGCTCTCTACCCGGGCTTCAATCTTCGGGTCGGCGAGCTGCGTATTGGATGGATGCGTGGCCTGGGTAGGCTGCTGGGCCTGGTCGTGCGGCGCAAACGCGGCCAGGGCGAAGCCAAGCGCGGAAACGGAGAGGAGCGTGCGCAGGGGAGGATTCGTCCACAGATCTTGAGCGTGCTTCATTGTGAGGGCGCCAACTTTCGAAGTTTTCACAACAGGGTTCCTCCGAGGCATGATCTGCGGAACGGGATTCGATGGCTGGCCGGTGCGAACAGCCGGAAAGTGCGGACGGCAAAGGTCGAGCAAAAGTTGGGAATAGGTCCCTTCAGGGGAGACAGGGATGGTTTTTCAAACGTTGCGCAATCGTTTGCGCGCACGAGATTCTTGTATCACCTGGAAATCCAGTGAGTCAAATTGTGTCGAATCGCAAGAGGGGAAATGAGGATTGAATTGAAGGCCCCCGGAGATCGGCGTCATGCTACAGAGGCTCGACCAGACGACAGAAGAGAGGTGAGCTGGATTGTCTTGACAGCGCAAGGTTATGGTCACGACAATGATGCTGCGCAATCGATTGTGCCGGCGCTGTGTCCAACCTTGCTTCCACTCTTTGTTTATGAAGAAAATGTCGAACATTTCCGGTGTTTCCCTTATGCAGGCGATGCGCGCTGGGATCGTTGACTGCGCTTCGGCTCCTTCGTTCGCGGGGTGGAGTATAAGCCGGCGTCAGGCAATTAAATCGCTGGCTGCGGCAACGGGCTCTTTGATGGCGGCATCGATTGGCTGCGCCGGCGGGCAATCGACGACAGCGCCCGTCACCCCGACTGCGCCCTCCTTGCCGGTCGGAACTTTTTCACCCACCGCAGCGGACCTCACCTTCCTCGACGATCTGGAGCAGCAGGGCTGTCTCTACTTTTGGGAACAGGCCAGCCCGATCACCGGCCAGGTGCTGGACCACGCGGCCAACAATTCGAACGGCCAGATGGACACCGGCACAACCGAGGCCAGCATTGCGGCAACAGGCTTTGGGTTGACCGCGCTCTGCATCGCCGACCAGCGCGGCTATCTGACAAGCACGTATGGCTACGCGGCCAACGTGACGCACGCGCAGATTGTCGAGCGGGTGCAGACCACACTCAGCTTTCATTTGAACAGCATGCCGAGCGAAAACGGATTCTTCTACCACTTCAACGATGTCAACACCGGGCAGCCGCTCGCAGGCTCGGAGGTCTCATCGATCGATACCGCGTGGCTGATGTGCGGCGTACTGATGGCGCGCGCGTGGCTGAATGATCCGACAGTCACCTCACTGGCCACGCAACTCTATGAGCGAGTGAACTGGCCGTGGTTTCTGAATGGCGGAACGACCTTCAGCATGGCATGGTATCCGGCCTCGGATGCGAATCCCGGTTTCACGACCACGCGCTACGATACTTACTGCGAATTGATGGCGCTCTATCTGCTCGCAATCGGCTCGCCCACCCATCCGATTGCGCCGTCCTGCTGGAACACCATTGCGCGGCCGATTCTGCAATACGAAGGTTACAGCTACATCAGCAGCAATTACGATCCGCTGTTCACGCATCAGTGGTCGCACGCCTGGTTTGATTTCCGCAGCAAAAGCGACGCGTATGCCAACTACTTCAACAACTCCATCGCTGCAACGCAGGCGCATGAAACGTTTTGCCTGCTCGCCTATCCGCAATGGTATAACCAGGACTATTGGGGCATTACGTCCTCCGATTATGCAGGTGGCTACACCGCGTGGGGCGGCCCTCCCGCGCAGGGACCCATCGATGGAACAGTCGTTCCATGCGCCGCTGCGGGCTCGCTGCCCTTTCTGCCCAATGAGTGCCTTGCCATGCTGCAAGCCCTGCGTTCGGCCTGGGGAACTTCGGCGTGGGGGCGCTACGGTTTCGTGGATGCCTTTCATCCCTCGGCCAATTGGTATGACACCGATTGCCTGGGCATCGATCTGGGCATTTCTGTCTTGATGGCGGAGAATCTTCGCACCGGTTTTGTGTGGAACACTTTTATGAGCAATCCTGAACCGGGGAACGCGATGCAGTTGGTGGGATTGCACTAGACCAGCGGACAGCATTGAGGAAGTTGAGATGACCAAGAGCAGAATTTCGTTTCAAATGAATCGGCGCACATTGCTTGCGGCGATGGCTGTGGCGGCTGGATGCGCTCTGGCGCCCAGGGGCCTGGCCTTTGCGGATGAGCCCTGGAAGGCGAGCAAAGAGGACGAGGCATTCCTCGACGATCTGGAGCGGCAAGGCACGCTCTTCTTCTGGGAGCAAGGCAGCCCAAAGACAGGCCAGGTCCTCGATCGTGCGCGCAACGACCTCGCCGGTGGTCGCGATCCACGGCGCATGGCAAGTATCGCGGCGACTGGGTTTGGGCTGACCGCGCTGTGCATTGCCGATCGTCGCGGCTATCTGCCGCATGCGCAGATTGTGGAGCGGGTGAAGACGACACTGGAGTGGCACCTGAACAGCATGCCGGAGGTGCACGGCTTCTTCTATCACTTCACGGATATTGAGTCCGGAGAACGTGTCAAGGGCGTGGAGCTTTCTTCGATCGACACATCGCTGCTGCTGTGCGGAGTTCTGACGGCGGGAGCGTACTTCGAAGATGAAAAGATCCACTCGCTGGCGCAGCAGATTTATGAGCGCGTGAACTGGCCGTGGATGCTGAATGGTGGCAAGACCTTCTCGATGGGCTGGCATCCGGAATCAGGTTTTCTCGACTCGCGCTGGAATACCTTCTGCGAGTTGATGATGATTTACCTGCTCGCCATTGGGTCTCCCACCCATCCTGTTCCGGCCGAGCGCTGGGACAGCTTCAAGCGTCCGGTGATTCATTACAAGGGATACGACTACATCAGCGGCAACGACCCAATTTTCACTCATCAGTATTCGCAGGCCTGGTATGACTTTCGCGGCAAGCGGGATGCGTATGCGGATTACTTTGAGAATTCAGTCACGGCGACGCGCGCGCACAAGGCGTTTTGCCTCTCATACCCCAAGTGGTACAGCGAGGACTACTGGGGCGTCACTGCCTCAGATTACGAGCGAGGGTATACCGCATGGGGCGGACCGCCGGCCCAGGGGCCGCTGGATGGAACCGTGGTGCCTTCGGCGGCCGCCGGATCGCTGGCTTTTCTGCCTGCCGACTGCCTTTCCGTTCTGCGTGACCTGCGTGCCAAGTGGGGCAAGCGAGCATGGGGACGCTATGGCTTTGTCGACGCATTCCACCCCGCGGCCAATTGGTATGACTCCGATGTACTGGGAATCGACCAGGGGATTTCAGTGTTGATGGCTGAGAATCTTCGCTCGGGAATGGTGTGGAGCGCGTTCATGCGCAACCAGGCAAGCGTGGATGCGATCGAGCGCGCTGGATTCCATGGCAAGGGGCTCGATAAATGAGTGGAACCCAGAACGACTGCGCGCTTCGTCCGAACACCGCATTCAGATTTTTCGCACGTGCGGAAGCGGTCGCCGCTATGATGGGAGCATCCTTGTGACCAAAGCTCCGAGTAAGCCGATCACACTGAAGGAACTTGCGGCAACGCTGCAGCTCTCTCAGTCCACGGTCTCCCGCATTGTCAATGGCGCGGCGTCCGCGCATCGCATCGCCAAGGAGACGGAGGAGCGTGTTCTGCACGCTGCGGCGCTCTACAGCTATTCCGCAAACACCGTGGCCAGGAGCCTGCGCCAGAAGCGGACGTTCACCATTGGCGTGATTGTGCCGGAGATCAGCGAAGGCTACTCCACGGCGGTTCTCAGCGGAATTGAAGACGAGCTTCTCAAGGACGGCTACTTCTATTTCGTCGTGAGCCATCGCCATCGCGCCGACCTGCTGGAAGGGTATCCGCGCATGATGCTGGCCCGCTCCGTGGAAGGAATCATTGCCGTCGATACGCAGTTGGAAGAGGAGATACACGTCCCGGTTGTATCGGTTTCAGGGCATATTCGCAGGCCGGGAGTCATCAACATCGAACTGGACCACAGGATGGCCGCGCGGCTTGCGCTCTCGCATCTCAAGACTCTGGGACACAAACGGATCGCCATCATCAAGGGGCAGGAGTTCAGTTCCGATACCAACCAGCGCTGGGAAGCGATTCGAGAGGAAGCGAAGAGCCTTGAAATCGTTTTGGACCCGCAGCTTGTAGTGCAGTTGAAAGGGCCGGAGCCGGGGCCGGGACCAGGCACGGAAGTCACGCGCGAGCTGCTCCAGACCAAACAGCCCTTTACTGCGATCTTCGCCTTCAATGACGTTACGGCGATCGGCGCAATCCTCGCTCTTCGCGAAGCGGGTCTCCGCGTGCCGCGCGACATCTCCGTCCTTGGCTTCGACGACGTGCTGATTGCGCTCACCAACAATCCGCCGCTCACCACCATCCATCAGCCCTTGCGAGGGATGGGCCAGGCCGCGGCAAGCACGCTGCTCGGGCTCATCCGTGACGAGATTCCGCACCCGCATCCTCCGGTCATCACAGTCTTTCCAAAGCTTGTGGTGCGCAAGTCGACCAGCCAGGCGCCGGTACCGGTGGCTGGCGGCTGAATCGGGCTGCACGGCTTGCGCCTTGACTACCCCCCCCCAGGTCTTTGGCAAGCCACTTGTTTTCAATGGGTTGAAGCCAATGTCTACTGTAAAGTACTTATATTCAAGAACCTGGAAGGCAAATATTTGAAACTGCGGAACTTATGTGGACTCGCGCCTGAAGCGAAAGGGGCGGAACGCAACGCCGCGGCTGCGCACATCGCGCACAACCCTCCAAAGACCACACAAACCTCCGAAGACCATAGAAATGTCCAAGATCAAGGATAGCGGATTGACGGAGATAACCGGCAAACGGAGATTCTGTATAAGTCGCTGATACTAAAATAGATAGATTAAAATGCCAAAAAAGGGCTTGACAACTTTTTGGGGCTGCATTCGTTCGGGGACTTCTCCAACTACCTGCCAAAACGGAGCGCGCCTTCCGATTCCGGGAGGCGCGCTGACGTTTTACGGAGCTTTGAATCGCTGGTTAGAACTGTATTCGAGCCAGGAATTGGATCAGATCATCCTTCCAGATGGAGGCTACGGTGTGGGTGCCGTGGCCTCTTGTTGCGTCTGAGATAGGCAGCAGAATAAAGCGCGCGTTGGGCATGCGCTTGACCTGCTGCTCGGCGATGCCGAGTTCGGGCGGGTTGATGTAGTCGTCGGCGGAGTTGATCCAGAGGACGGGCGTTTTGATCTGGTCGAGATGCGGGCTGGGATCGTAATTGCGGCTGGCGTTGATGTAGAAGAGCATGTTGTTGGCGTCGGTTGCGGCCATGGTGCGGGCCAGATAGCGGTCGACATACTGTTCTGAGAGCTCGCGGGTGGGCGCCTGCTTCTGCATCTGGAGCGGGGCGGAGCCCATGACGAGCAGCATTTCATTGGCGGTGCGGAGGCCTTGCGTCGGCTGGGTTTTGTATTCTCCGTCTTGCCAGGCGGGGTCCTGCTTGATGGCTTCGATGGCCATGTAGCGCATCATGCGGTTGCGGCCGGCAATCGGGACGGGCAGGCAGGCGAAGGGCGCGAGCGCGTCCATGAAGCCGGGATAAGTTTCGCCCCAGACGAAGCTCTGCATGCAGCCCATGGAGGTGCCGAGGATGAGGCGGAGGTGGTCGATCTTCATCTCGTCGAGCATGAGGCGCTGACTGCGGACCATGTCGTCGTAGTCGTAGGCGGGGAAGCGCGCGTGCAGGCCGTCGGAGGGCTTGGAGCTTTGGCCGTGGCCGATGTCGTCGGGGAGGATGAGGAAATATTTGGCGATGTCGAGGGGCTGGCCGGGGCCGAAGAGGACGTTGGAGAAGATGGGATTGAGGAGGGAATGGGCGTCGCCGCCGGTGCCGTGGAGCAGGAGGATGGCGTTGTCGACGTGGCCGGCCGCGTTGCGGTGGGGCGTGCCGAGGGTGAGGTAGTGGAGCTTGAGTTGGGGCAAGATTTCGCCGGTGCCGAAGCGGAAGTTGGGGAGATTCACTACGCCGTCGGCGGTGGGCCATTTGGCGGGTGTGGTTGCCTGCGCCGATGAGGTTGACGCGGGCATGGACATGGTCTGGCTGTGGGCGGTGAGGATGCAGCATAGGCAGAGCAGAGCGAGGGTGTAGTTACAGCGCATCTTCATGGGGATATGGACCTCATTCGCGAAAGCAAGTGCGGGCAGGTCTAGCGTCGACGCAGGCATGGGCCAGTGTCAAGTTGGATTTGGGAGGGGTGCTTTCAGGTTGCAACGATATAATCCGTCGCAGCGGAGCAAGATGACTAACTCCAGGCACGCTCTTGAATCGGCGATCGAAGGGCTCTATGCGACCTTTGCGCGATATCCGCGACCGGAGAGGATAGAGTACTCTCCCTGCGGCTGTACCAAGCCTGAAGAGGTCGCTCCTCTGCTTGCCGCGCCGCTCCGTGCGCTTCGATTCGCTGACTTGGGCAACTACTGCTTCAGCGCAATGACGACTCAGGGATCTGTGGACGATTTCCGCCATTTTCTTCCTGGCTTGTTTCAAGGCGCGGCAGAAGAGGAATTCGCATACAACATCGAGATTCTCTTTGGGAAGCTCAGCTACGCTAAATGGCTAGCGTGGCCGAAAGAGGAAATAGCAGGGGTCCGAGCCTACCTGAGCGCAATTTGGAAATTTGGAATCGATTCGTTCCCCATTGAACAGGGCTTGCCTGGCGTCTATGAGGTTGAGACTCTCCTCGCTTCCATAGCCGTGACAGGAGAGGTGTTGGACCCATACCTCAAGGCCTGAACTGAGACGAGGACACCTCAAGCAGACCGGAACCTAGTCCAGTTCGTGACCATGTACGGGGCTGATTTTTCCGACGGGAAGACTCTGAACTTTGCATTTTGGGAAAGAGCCCAGCCGGCAGCTGCCGAACTCCGAGAGTGGCTCTTGAGGCCGGACACGCTGGATCGCGTTTCTCGCTCTGCGCACTTGGTGCCGGTTGATGGATTCGAGCATTTATTTGAGCCGGCCGTCGCGATTCTCAGAGCCGAACAGCGGGCGGCCTATTCCTGATCGAAATGAGGAGTAGAATCACAGGTAATCCTGTTGGGCGGAGAAGCCTTTGGCCAGCGCAACTCAAAACATTACGAAGCTGACGGCAGAAGAGGCTGCAAATCGCCGCCTCGCTGTTGAAGGCGCTATAGGCTCGCTTCGCATTGAGGGGATAGAGCCGGACGGTCGAGAACTCGAGATCGCGAATCAATTCGCGCAGGGCGAGATCGATCTTGCCACGATGCATGCGCAGATGGACGCTTATATCGAAGCTGATCTCTAAGCGCGATGAAAGGCGAGCCGAACGCGATCGATCCTCATTTAGACTCTGCCAACGGAGTTCTTCGCAACCTTCGCGGGCTTACCGATCCTCGGCAGCTCGACCGATTCGAGGGGCGACAAGCGTTCAAGGCGTTGATTGACCTCACAATCAATCCAGTGTTTGGAAACTTCGATCAGGCACACCTGCAAGCCGTCCACAAGCGCATCTTTGCGCAGGTGTATCCGTGGGCCGGCGAGTTGCGCCGGGTGAACATCGCGCGGAAGGGGTCGTATCCTTTTGCGCTGGTGCAATTCCTGCAGCGGAATTTGGATAAACTCTTCAGCCAGCTTGCATCTGAGGGGCATCTCAAAGGGCTTGGCGTCCGCTCCTTTGTAGATCGCGCCGCGTTCTATCTGGGTGAGTTGAATACCCTGCACCCTTTTCGCGAAGGCAACGGCAGAACGCAGCGGGAATTCATTCGCGAACTGGCGTTGGAGGCCGGGTACAAGCTGAACTGGAGCCTGGTTACGCAGAAGCAGATGTATGAGGCATCGTCTCTGAGTCACAACCTGGGCAGGACGTCCGCTCTTGCCGAGGTCATTCTGGCCGCGCTTGGCAGACCCGCAGGCAAACGGCTTCCGTGAACTGCCGCGGCGCGCTAGAATTCTTGTGAGCGCTATGTTCAACCGTGCTGCAAGTCGCATTTCCTCGACGCCTGTGTTGAAGCGGTTTCGCCGCGGTCGGCCTGACCGTGGACGCAGCGCCTCCCGCTGAGTAAGCTTATTCCCGATGAAATTTTTCGGACATCCTGCTTGATGCAGGGTCCGACTGTGCCGGCAGGGGCTAAAGCCCGGCTCATTTTGTTGCGTTTATCGGCACGACTAAAGTCGTGCCCTAGAAAGAAACTGCATGGGAATTGTCAGACGGCAGGCCTTCATCGACTCCCACTCATCGAGCAAAAAACGCTCCGACCCAGAGGGTACCCCGATGGGGCACAGTTTCATCCATCGCGGGTCGGCGAAGGCGGTGGGCGACTGTTACAAAGCCTGTCCAAAATGAGCTTTTACGGCCCCTGAAGCCTGGGGGCCTGATCCAGAGCTTTAACCCTTATATCCGTACGTGTGGAGTTTTGACATCTATCTTTCGTGATCGATCCGTCTGTGAGCGGATAGAAAGGCTTTTTCCCAATGAGTTCCCAAACCATGAACAGCTTTGACAGCCGGGGTACTCTTGCTTCCGGCGACAAGTCCTATACCATCTACCGGCTTCCGGCGCTGGCGGCCAAGGGATTCAACCTGAGCCGGCTGCCCTTCAGTTTGAAGATTCTGCTGGAAAACCTGCTGCGCCGCGAGGATGGCGTGAACGTGACCGCCGGGGACATCTGCTTTCTGGCTACGTGGAACGCGAAGGCCGAGCCGAGTCGCGAGATTGCTTACATGCCGGCGCGGGTGCTGATGCAGGACTTTACCGGGGTGCCCGCGGTGGTGGACCTGGGCGCGATGCGCGACGCGATCAAGACGCTGGGCGGCGATCCGAACCGCGTCAATCCCCTGATCCCGGCGGAGCTGGTCATCGACCACTCTGTCCAGGTGGACGAGTTTGGCGCCGGGGGGGCGCTTGCCGCGAATACCCTGTTGGAGTTTCAGAGGAACCGCGAGCGGTATGCGTTTTTGAAGTGGGGACAGACGGCGTTCCGGAACTTCTCGGCCGTCCCGCCGGGGATGGGCATCTGCCACCAGGTGAATCTCGAATACCTGGCGCGCGTGGTGTTCACGACGGAGATTGATGGTGCGACGGTTGCGTACCCTGACACGGTGGTGGGCACCGATTCGCATACCACGATGATTAATGGGCTGGGCGTGCTGGGGTGGGGCGTGGGCGGCATTGAGGCCGAGGCGGCGATGCTGGGGCAGGCCGTGAGCATGTTAGTCCCGCAGGTTGTGGGGTTCCGGCTGACGGGAAAGTTGAAGGAAGGCACGACGGCTACCGACCTGGTGCTGACGATTACGCAGGCGCTGCGGAAGCTGGGAGTGGTGGGCAAGTTTGTGGAGTTCTACGGGCCGGGAATTGCGGAGCTACCGCTGGCCGATCGCGCAACCATCAGCAACATGGCGCCCGAGTACGGCGCGACCTGCGGCATCTTCCCGGTGGATGCGGAGACGCTGCGCTACCTGCGGCTCACCGGTCGCGGCGAAGATCAAATCGCGCTCGTCGAGGCCTACTACAAGGAGCAGGGGCTGTTCCATACTGCGGATTCCCCTGAAGCCGAGTACACGCAGACGCTGGAGCTCGATCTGGCCACCGTGGAGCCGAGCGTGGCGGGGCCAAAGCGGCCGCAGGATCGCGTGCTGCTGAAGGATGCGGCCGCTAGCTTTGAACAGCAATTGCCTGGGCTGCTTTCGCCGACGGCCAAGCCGCTGGGCACGCGGACCGCGGCAGCCTGGAAGCGCGAATCGGTCACGGACACCGGCCTCGCCGAGAAAGTTCCGGTGCATCTGACCACCACGGTGAAGGAACGGTTCGGGGTTGATCCGGACACGTATCTCGATCACGGGTCGGTGGTGATTGCGGCAATTACAAGCTGCACGAATACTTCGAATCCTTCGGTGATGGTGGCGGCGGGGATTTTGGCCAAGAAGGCTGTCGAAAAGGGCCTCACTGTGCCGCCGTGGGTGAAGACTTCGCTGGCGCCGGGCTCGCGCGTGGTGACGGACTATTACACGAAGGCTGGGTTGCTGCCGTATCTCGAAAAGCTGCGCTTCAACGTGGTGGGGTATGGCTGCACCACTTGCATCGGCAACTCGGGGCCGCTGCCGACGGATGTTTCAAAGTCGATCGACGAGCACGGACTGGTTGCGGTGAGCGTGCTGAGCGGCAATCGCAACTTCGAGGGGCGCGTGAATGTGGACGTGCGTGCCAATTATTTGATGTCGCCGCCGCTGGTGGTCGCCTACGCGCTTGCAGGCAAGATCGGGCATAACTTCGACGCCGATCCGCTGGGCACGGACGAGGCTGGGCAGCCGGTGTTCCTCAAGGACATTTGGCCGACGCAGGCTGAGGTGGCCGCGGCGATCGAGAAGGGGTTGTCGAGCGAGAGCTTCCGCAAGGAGTACGCGACCGTTTCCGATGGCGACGCGAACTGGCAGGGGCTGAAGTTCCCGACAGGCGACGTTTACCAGTGGGAGCCGGATTCGACCTACATTCGCAAGGCGCCGTATTTTGACGGCATTACCAAGACGCCTGCGCCGGTGAAGGACATTGTGGGCGCGCGGGTGCTGGCAGTCTTGGGCGACTCGGTGACGACGGACCACATTTCTCCGGCGGGCAACATCAAGGCCAATGGGCCGGCGGGGAAGTATCTTGCTGAGCATGGAGTGAAGCCGGCGGACTTCAACAGCTACGGTTCGCGGCGCGGCAATCACGAAGTCATGGTCCGCGGAACGTTTGCCAACGTGCGGCTGCGCAACAAGCTTGCGCCGGGCACGGAAGGCGGCGTGACGCGGCTGCTTCCCGAGGGCGAGGGCATGTCGATCTTTGACGCCAGCGTGAAATATGCGGAGCGCGGCGTGCCGCTGGTGATTCTGGCGGGGAAGGAATATGGGTCGGGGTCGTCGCGCGACTGGGCGGCCAAGGGGCCGAACCTGCTCGGCGTGCGCGCGGTGATCGCGGAGAGCTTTGAGCGGATTCACCGCAGCAACCTCGTAGGCATGGGGATTCTGCCGCTGCAGTTTGCGGAGGGGCAGAATGTGGAGTCGCTGGGGCTGACGGGCGAGGAGGTTTTCTCGTTCGCTGGCCTGACCAACCTGCTGGCGGAGAAATTCGCCAGCGGCCGCACCTTGAATGTAGAAGCCAAATCCGCCGACGGCACTACCAGGAAGATCGAAACGAAGGTACGGATTGATACGCCGCAGGAGATTGAGTACTTCGAGCACGGCGGGATTTTGCAGTACGTGCTGAGGCAGTTGGCGGCGAAGTAACCACGTTAAGAGGGGATGTTTGGGAATCCCAGGTCTCAAAGTCGAGACCTGGGGCACCCGACGGAAGGAGGTGCTCAGATGGCAGGTCGCTGGGGCTTCATCGGTGCCTTGACGGCGTTCGTTATGTATCTTCCCTTCCTCTATTTCAAAAACTTCGATTTCGAATCACTTTTCTATCTTCTTTGTCTTCTCCTCGGTACGGTTGTGCTGGCAGTCGCAATCATTGCCCGACGGCTTGCAATCAAGCGTTGGACGAATTGGCGCCTTTTTGTGACTGTTGCCGCCTTCTTGGCCGTTTCGGTTTCTATGTTTTTGTCGACGGAGTACCTCCGCCCGTGGGCTCGTTGGGTCATTGCGTCGGGAAAGTACAAGAATCTCGTGTTGCAGCAAAAGCCAGATCGTGGATCGGGCCTCCGTCACCTGGAATGGGATGGATGGGGTTGGGCCGGCATGGATACCTCTGTACAACTGGTCTACGACCCTACTGACTCACTCGGTCGCGAGCTGAAACAGAATCCCAATGGGCGTTTTGCGGAGGTCGCGTTGAAAACGGCCAAGGTACAGCGTCTTGGCAAGAACTGGTATTCCTTGACTCTGTATACCAACGAACCTTGGGATTCGGACGACTGAAGCGATCAGCTTGGAATTCAATTCTGACCCACGGGTTTGCAGTTCCGTCTATACTCTTTGCATGCGGAATGAGTTCACAGCGATTATTGAACGCGACGGCGAATGGTTCGTTGGCTGGTCGCCGGAGATTCCGGGCGCCAACGGACAGGGCCGGAGCGTTGAAGAGTGCCGCGAAAATCTGGGCGCTGCTATTCAACTGATATTGGAGGACCGCCGCGAGGATGGGCTCCGCGGGGTTCCTGATGAAGCTCTTCGCGAGACGGTCACGCTTCAGTGAAGCGGGAGTCTCTGTTGCGTCCCCTTCGGTTCCATGGGTGTTACCTGAAACGCGAAGGTGGCTCACACTCCTTGTGGTGCAATCCTAAGACAGGCCAGATGGAAGCGGTTCCCCGCCATACCGAGGTGGCTGATCTTCTGGCAAGGAAGATCTGCAGGGGATTGTCGATTCCCGAAATTGGTCGGTAGGGCAACGTTTATGTCGCAGGCAAAGGGAATCGATGCGCATGGGTCCAGGCCGCACCTCTGTACGAAAGGCTTTGGGAGCAATCGCACTGCTTCTGGTCTTTGCTGCTTCGTCCCGCTTGTCCATTACTCAACCGGCAACGGGTGGCGCGCAGGTTGGACTGGCGCCTACGCCGCCGATGGGCTGGGCGAGCTGGAATCACTTTTTTTGCGACTACGATGACCAGACCATCCGCGATCAGGGCGACGCGCTGGTCTCGACCGGCATGCGCGATCTGGGCTATCGTTACGTGCTGATTCAGGAATGCATCGCGCCGACGCGCGCTGCCGATGGAGCACTCATCGTGGATGCGGCGCGCTTTCCGCATGGGATGAAGGACCTGGTCGATTACCTTCATGCGCGCGGACTGAAGGCCGGAATCTACACGGACATCGGCGCGCATACGTGCTTCCCCAATCCACTTTACGAGGGCAGCTATCAGCACGAGGAGCAGGACGCGCGCACCTTTGCGGCGTGGGGGATGGACCTGGTGGAGATGGATTTCTGCAATCATCCCGAAGGCGTGACGGGGCGCGCAATTTATGAGCGGATGGCCGCTGCCATTGGGGCGACCGGCCGGCCCATGCTGTTCTACCTCTGCTCCTGGGGCAGCGAGGAGCCGTGGACGTGGGCGCAAGGCAAGGCGCAGTTGTGGCGCACCACCGGGGACATCAGCATGGTGAAGAATCGCGCGGAGTGGAAAGATGTGCTGCGGAATTTCGAGTTGAACGCCGCGCATTCGGTGTTCAGCGCTCCCAACAGTTGGAACGATCCCGACATGCTGGAAGTCGGCAACCAGGGGCTCACACTGACCGAAGCGGAGTCGCAGTTTTCCATGTGGGCGATCTCAGCAGCGCCGCTGCTGGCCGGCAACGACCTGACGGCCATGAGCGATTCGGTGCGCGGCATCTATACCAACCAGGAAGCGATCGCGGTCGATCAGGATACCCTCGGAGCCGGTCCGGTGAAGATCGCTGGATCGGATGATGTGGTGGAAGTTTGGACGAAGGCTCTCGGGTCGATTGGCAGCGGTCAAAGCGCGGTGCTGCTGCTGAACGTTTCTGACGCGCCTCAAATTGCGAAGGTGCAATGGAGCGACCTGGGGCTCAGCGGCAAAGCCGCCGTGCGCGATCTGCGGGCGCACCGCGAGCTCGGCGAATTTCGCGATGGCTATCAGGCCGATATCCCGGCACATGGGTCGATACTGCTGAAAGTGAGCGGTGAATTTTCCTGGAAGAAAGGCGCAACCTACGAAGCCGAGGGTCCGGGGAATCTCCGCGAAGGGAACGCGTCGCTGCTGGCTTGCGCAGAATGCAGCCAGGGCTATGCGGTGTCGCTGCGCGGCGGTGCGCCGGGGTTGAAAGGCGGTTCCATCACCCTGACCAACGTTGCCGTGCCGCGATCCGATGGCTACGTGCTGAGCATTTTCTCCGCGGGCGCTCACGCCGGCACACAGGTGGAGGTACGCGTGAACAATGACCCGCCATCGACCGTTCACTTGAAGGCTGGCGGTCAAGGGGCTACCCGGATTCCCGTCGCGCTCAAGCAGGGCAGCAACTCCATCGCTTTCCGTCTGGCTGGAGAGGGCAGTGTGGATCTTGACCGATTCGTCTTGAGCCGGTAACGGAAAGTCCTTCTGCACGGGTTGAAGTTGACGCTGACGGAACCAATAAGAGGCTGCTGACAAAGGCCGCGTCCGAGTGAAATCCGACAGGATACTGCATGGGGCTAAAGCCCCATCTCTCTCATATCAAAGCAACTTGCGGCACGACTGAAGTCGTGCCCTGACAAGAAACAGAATGGAAGGTGGAAAAACCCGATGGCCGATGGTGGGCCTTTGCGGTCTCCCACCCATCGAGCAAAAAACGCTCGATGGATGGGGCACAGTCTCATTCCCCGTGGGTCGGCTTCGCCGGTGGAGGACTGAAACAAAGCGCGTCCCATGGCGAAATGCTGAAGCGGGATGTGAATTGCGCCTTGGTTGGAACGCGGCCCAGGCTTGATACAAGGCGTGACCTATGTCGGATGTTGGAGCTGCAAAAAGCGCCACTCCGGAATGCGGAGTGGCGCTTTTGTTTGCGGAACGCGGATTACTTGCGGCGGGCGGCGGCTCTTGGGGTGGGAGAGATACGCTTTGGCTTGGCTGCGGGTGGTTCGGGCGCCGGCGCCGGCAGCACTTCCTCTTCGCGGGGGGCAAAGAACTTTGCGCCTTCCGTGTGCTCGCCAATCACGTGCAGGCGGAGGAAGTTTGTGGAACCGGACTTGGTGCGGGTGCCGGCGACGATGGCGATGACCTCGCGCTGGCGGACGAAGCCATTCTGCTCGAGCAGGTTCTCGGCCACATCGACCAGCGCCTCGGTGGTGTTGACCTTGGGGCAGCGGATGGGGGTTGTACCCCAGAGCAGGTTGAGGCGATTGATGGTGATATCGACCGGGCTGAGGGCGTAGATGGGCGCCGAGGGATGATACTTGGAGAGCTGGCGGGCAGTTGATCCCGACTCAGTGAAGAGCGCGATGCCGCGCAGGTCAAGGTCGTCGGCGGCGTGGGCCGTGGCTTCGCAGATGGTCTCGGCGATGGAGAGATGGCTGGTACGCTCGCGGGGCTCGTAGTGCGTGTCGAGCTTGATGCTGAGCTCGGCTTCGGTGACGATGCGCGACATCATGGCGACGGACTCGACCGGGTATTTGCCCACGGCCGACTCGCCGGAGAGCATCACGGCGTCGGTGCCGTCGTAGATGGCGTTGGCCACGTCAGAGACTTCGGCGCGGGTGGGGCGCGGGTTCTCGATCATCGATTCCAGCATTTGCGTCGCAGTGATGACCGGCTTGCGGTACTCCGAGGCGCGGCGGATGATGTGCTTCTGGATGGCGGGGACTTTCTCGGGCGGCAGTTCGACGCCGAGGTCTCCGCGGGCCACCATGATGGCGTCGGCGGCCTGCAGAATGCCGTCGAGCTGCTCAATGGCCTGGGGCTTTTCGAGCTTGGCAATGATCCAGGTTTCGCCGCCGTAGGCTGAGACGCGATTGCGGACCAGGCGCACGTCTTCCGCGGTGCGGACGAAGGAGACGGCGATGGCGTCAACGCCGTTCTTGAGCGCGAACTCGAGGTCTTCGGTGTCTTTCTCGGTGAGCGAAGGCACGCGCACCGGAATGCCGGGCAGGTTGATGCCCTTGTTTTCACCGAGCATTCCGCCATTAATGATTTCGCAGATGACGTCGCCGCCGTCCACCTCGTGAACCCGCAACTCGATGAGGCCGTCGGAGAGCAGAATCCTCGAGCCCTGCTCTACGTTTTCAGCCAGGGTCTTGAAGGTGGTGCCGACGATGGAGGCGGTGCCCTGGATGTCGCGCGGGGTGATGGTGAGCCGCTGGCCGGCCTTGAGGAGAACCGGCTGGTGGTCCTTGAGCTTGCTGGTGCGGATCTTGGGTCCTTGCAGATCGCCGAGGATACAGAGCGGCTTGCGCTCCTCGCGGCTGACCTTGCGGATCATCTGGATCAGGGCCAGCTTCTCCTCGTGGGTTCCATGAGAGAAGTTCAGGCGGACAACATCGACGCCTGCGCGGACCAGGTCGCGGAAAACCGGCTCGGTGTTGGAGGCCGGCCCGAGAGTGGCGACGATCTTTGCGCGGCGTGGGGAACCGGAATCGGTCAGGCTTTGTTCTGAAAACGGCATGAGAATGCTCCAAATGGGTTGCAGTTAGGGAAGAGGGTTGAATGGAAGACGGCCCGCTTCATTGTACATCGAGGGCGGGTTCCCAGCCCACGGACGAGAATGTATCAAACGATTGCACAGGGGCGATTGCACAGGGGCTGCATGCTCAAAGTTTTTCCACCCTTACGCCCCCTTCAATTGCGTGGACCAACAGCGCACGGATGCTTGTTTTATCGACTGTTTTCCGCCGCGTGTGAACTTCATTTTCTTCCGATTGATTCACAGCAGGAAGACGCTGGCCATTTTTCGCGGTGGATTGGGGCGAAACCCGGCAATACCATCATGCAGCGCGCGCAGTGCGATGGTCGGTGAGAACGGTCACTGACGTGACGATTGCGTTTCGGCTTGAGCAGCCGAGGCAAATTGGACCCCGCGGCGGCGATAGAGTGCGCCGTTCATCTCCGCGCCAATGAGTACGCTGAATGTAGTGATGTAAAGCCAGACGAGGGTGGCGATGCCGGCGCCGAAGGAGCCGTAGAACATGGAGTAGTCGGCGATGCGCGTGACGTACCAGCCGAAGGCCAGGGTAGTCGGGAACCAGATCAGGGTTGCGGCCACGGCGCCGGGGATCACCCGCAGCCAGCGTTCCGTGCGCCTGGTTCCAAAGTGATAGACAGCCGTGAGAACCGTGGCGCTGGTGAGCAGCGCGATGGACCAGCGCACAATTCGCCAGAAGAAAAGAACCATGTGGCGCAGTTCGTGGTCCGAATTCTCAATCATCCAGGCTTCAATCTGGTGGCCGAAGACGACCAGCAGGGTGGCGAGCGCCAGTGGAACCAGGGCGATGGGAACCAGCATGAGGGCGCGCAAGCGGCATCCCCAGAAGCTCCACCCGTCGCGCCGGATGCGGTAGGCGCGGCGAAAGCCTTCCATGAGCGAGAGCATCATGCCCAGGCCGGCAAAGACGCTGAGGCTGGCTGCGGACCAAATGACCTGGCTGGAGTGAATGCGGCGGGAGAGCATGTAGGACTGGAGCACGCTCATGGTGTCGCCGGGCAGAAACTGCTGGGAGATGCCGCGGATTTCGTTCACCAGCGTGGTTCCCTGGGGCAGCTCGGCAAGAACGGTGGTGAGCACCAGCAGGGCGGGAAAGAGCATGAGCATCCCGGAATAGGCAGCCGCCTTCGCCGTGTTGAGCACGTCGTGGTCAAGGGCCTGGCCGATTGCATCCCGAAGTGCGAGGAGGAATTTGCTCATGCGCGTCACTGGCTAGAGTAGAGCATTTCGGTCGATTGCGGCGATACGAGTTTTGCAACGGAGAGGAAGGCGGGAATTGCTCATTGATCCTCCGGACGGATTGGCGTCAGGCGATAGCCATGATCGGGATCGTTTTGTACAACTGGGCAGCGGCGGAGGGTATCGAGGATCCGGAATCGGTATCGGCGCTTCGTATCTGTGCTTAGTATGGAGGAGCCGGCACTCTTGTACATGCGAGGCGGCAAGGATAGTCACAGGGAGACACTGAGATGCCAGAGCGGCCAGACAAGCGTGCGGATGTTCCACTCGGCGACCGGAAACCTACGAGCCATGAACGGACGGCTGGTCAACTATGGGATGCGTCGTACCGGGCTGGGCCGGCGCCATGGGATATCGGGCGACCGCAGCAGGCAGTGGTGCGTTTGGCATCGAAAGGCGGGCTTGCGGGCCCGGTGCTTGATGCGGGCTGCGGGACGGGGGAGAACGCTCTTTGCGTTGCTTCGCTCGGATTGCAGGTACTGGGCATCGACGTGGCGGAAACGGCTCTGGAGATGGCCCGTGAGAAAGCCAGCAGCCGGGGGATCAAGGCGGATTTTGCGGCGGCTGACGCGTTTCAACTGGAGCGTCTGGGGCGGCGATTTGAAACGGTACTGGATTGCGGACTGTTTCACACGTTCAATGCCGAGGAGCGGCCGGGATACGTGGCGAGCGTGGCGGCCGTGACTGAGCAGGGTGGGACGTTGTACGTGTTGTGCTTCAGCGATGTAGGGCTTGAGGGTGGGCCGCATCCTGTGAGTGAAGACGAGTTGAGAGGGGTGTTCACGGCAAGCAGGGGCTGGAAGATCGCTGCTATTGAGCCGGACCGGATCGAGACAAGATTTCATGACAACGGTGCGCCGGCCTGGTTCGCGACGATTCAACGGCTCTAGAGTTACACCTTCCGCAGAAGCGTAATGTGGGTTCGATGGCCGCCACGCAACGTGACGCCGGAAGGATTACGGCTTGCGGACGAACCGTTTATGATTGCCGAGCGATGAATATTTTCTCGAACGGCTCTTCAAGGAAATCGATCTGTCTTCTGCTGCTGACGGGCTGCGCCTGGATGTCAGTAGCGTCTCAGGGCAAGCCTGTTCCGAACCCACAACTGGCGTCAAAGGAGCTGAATGCGCGAGTTGAGGCGTTGCTGAAGAAGATGACGCTGGATGAAAAGATCGGGCAGCTGGTTCAGTATTCGGGAGGTTGGGCGAGCGGGCCGAACGCCTCCAAACTGAAGTACGACGAACTGGCAGCCAAGGGCGAGATCGGCTCGTTACTCAACGTGGTGGGTGCGCAGGAAACCAACCACTTTCAGCACATTGCGGTGGAAAAGTCGCGGCTGCACATTCCCATTCTGTTTGGGGAAGACGTGATTCACGGGCACCGGACCACGTTTCCGGTTCCACTGGCGGTTGCGGCAAGCTGGGATGCCGCAGCGGCGGAGACGGTGGCGCGCCATGGAGCCGTGGAAGCCCGCGCGGACGGGATTCCCTGGGTGTTTTCGCCGATGGTGGACATTGCCCGCGACCCGCGCTGGGGGCGGATTATCGAGTCAAACGGCGAGGATGCTTACCTCAGCTCGGCGATGGCGCGGGCGTGGGTGAAGGGCTACCAGCAGGACGATCTTTCCAAGCCGGATTCGGTGGCCGTGAGCGTGAAGCACTTTGCGGCGTATGGAGCGGCCATTGCGGGGCGGGATTACAACGCGGCGGACATGAGCGAGATTACGCTGCGCCAGGTGTACCTGGAGCCGTACCACGCCGCAGTGGAGGCGGGAGCAGCTACGGTGATGAGTTCCTTCAACTCGATCAATGGAGTGCCCGCATCCGCCAATCCCTTTACGCTGACGCAGATTCTGCGCAAGGAGTGGGGCTTTGACGGCTTTGTGGTCTCGGACTGGGGTGCGGTTTCAGAGCTGATGAACCACTCCATCGGCGATGGGCCGACGGTGGCGCGAAAGGCGCTCGAAGCCGGCGTGGATATGGACATGGAGGGCAACCTGTTTGGAACCACCATCGCGGCGCAGGTGCGGGCGGGCAAGATTCCGGAGAGCGTGGTGGACGAGGCGGCGCGGCGGGTGTTGCGGGTGAAATTCGCGCTGGGCCTGTTTGATCATCCCTATACCGCGGAGGGGCCGGCCTACGACGCGACGCCTGAACGGCGGGAGGCGGCGCGCAAGGTGGCGGAAGAAACCTTTGTGCTGTTGAAGAACGATGCTGTCGAGGGCATCGGAACGCTGCTGCCGCTGACGGCGAAGGCGAAGAAGGTGGCGCTGATTGGTCCGCTGGCGGATAACCCGCGCGAAATGCTGGGTGCGTGGGCGGTGACGGGCGATCCAAAGTACGTGGTTACGTTGCGCACGGCGCTTCAAGAGAGACTGGGCGGCCGGCTGCTTTATGCCGAGGGCTGCGGACTGCTGAGCGGCGAGGATGGGAACGTTCTGAAGCGGATGAGATTTACCGGGCCGGCGGCGGCCGACGATCATGCGCCGCCGCCCGACGACGCCAGGACCATTGCCGAGGCGGTAGAGACGGCGAAGCAGGCGGATGTGGTAATTCTGGCGCTGGGCGAGAGCGCGGACTGGATGGAGGGCGAGGCTTCAAGCCGGGCCCACCTTGGGTTCACGGGCGCACAGGAGAAGCTGCTGGAGGCCGTTGTGGCTACCGGCAAGCCGGTGATCCTGGTGGTTCTGGCGGGGCGTCCGCTGGAGCTGAAATGGGCTGCGGGGCATGTGCCGGCGATCCTGGAGGGCTGGAGTCCGGGAGTTGAGGCGGGCCACGCGCTGGCCAATGTGCTGCTCGGCGACGTGAATCCGTCGGGCAAGCTGCCGTCCAGTTTTCCGCGGGCGGTGGGTCAGGAACCGCTTTATTATGCGCAGCTTCCCACTGGGCGGCCGGCACGCGGAGACTTGAGTCACCTGCCGACGAATGCGCAGGAAAAGTTTGTATCGCGGTATATGGACGAGGACAACTCGGCGCTGTTTCCGTTTGGGTGGGGGCTGAGCTATACGCGGTTCAGCTACGCGCAGCCGACGATTACGGGAGCGGCGGTTGCGGTGAAGCAGGTTCTGGCAACGCGGGACGCGCCGGTGGCGACGGTGGGCGTGGACGTAAAAAACACGGGAAGCGTGGCCGGGACCGAAGTGGTTCAGCTCTACATACGGAACACGGCCGCGAGCGTGGAGCAGCCGGGGCGGGAGCTGAAAGGCTTTGCGCGGGTGACGCTTGCTCCGGGCGAAACAAAACACGTGGAGTTCCCTCTGGGCTTCAACGAGTTGAGCTTTTATAACGCCGCGATGGAGCGGACCGTGGAACCGACGACTTACAGGATCTGGGTGGGCGGGAGTTCGCTGGCGAAGGCGGAGACGGCGCTGGTGGTGGAGTGAAAAAGCAGGGATTAGGGATTAGGGAACAGGGACCGAGGGAATAGGGAATAGGGACTAGGGAATAGAAGAACACGGCTACTGCTGAATGTAGTGGCGCTGCGCGGTTACTTAATGATCGAAAAGGCCGGGCTGTGGGGCTGCATTTTGAGCGAGTGAGGTTTGTTTTGCTCGAATGTGGGCGGATGTATTTATGAAAAACATCCTGTTATAGGCGGACGAAAAGTATTGAAAACGATGCGATTTTGATCGATCTAGGGCCTGTTGCCGGCTGTCTTAGGGCTGTTTTTTTGAGGTCGCGTTTTCCCGGCGCAAGCAAATATTCTGGCGAATCAGTCAAAGTTCGAATCGTGAGTTGACAAGAATTCTGTTCGCTCGTATTGTTCCCATAAGACATTTATGGGAACGATGACGGATTCGGGCGAATTGATTCAAGGGACGCTGGAGATGCTGATCCTCAAGGCTCTCCTGCGCGGGGCACTGCACGGCTACAGCGTGGCGGAGTGGATTCAGCAGACATCGCAGCAGATGCTGAAGGTGGAAGAGGGCGCGCTCTATCCGGCATTGCACCGGATGGAGTTGCGCGGGCTGCTGAAGTCAAAATGGGGCATCTCGGACAACAATCGGCGGGCGAAGTTTTATGAGCTGACGGCGGAGGGGCGCAAGCGGCTGGATGCGGAATCGCAGCGCTGGGCAAGGCTTTCGTCGGCGGTGGCGTTTGTGATGCAGGCGAGTTAGGAGATGGAGAGAAGAAGCAGATCCTTCGACTCACCACCCCCGAGCTGAAGTACGCTCGGGGCCCCTTTCGCTCAGGATGACGATCAGTCTTTGAGGGGCGCAAAAGAGGTAATGCATGGCACAGAATCTACATGAGTTTCTGCTTCGAGTGAAGGCGCTGTTTCAGAAGCGGCGCATGGAACGCGAGATGGCCGATGAGCTTGCGTTTCACCAGGCTATGCTGCAGGACAAGTTGTTGAGACAGGGGGTTGCAATGGCGGATGTGAGCGCGGCAACGCGACGGAGTTTTGGCAGCGCGAGCAGGTGGCAGGAGCGGCTGCGCGAATTGTGGCAGTTCAGAGGCCTTGAGAATTTTAGCCGCGACGTGAGTTATGGCGCGCGCGTGCTGCGCAGATCGCCGGGGTTTACGGCGGTGGCGATTCTTACGCTGGCGTTGGGCGTGGGCGCGAATACGACTGTTTTCTCCATCATCAATGGGCTGCTGCTGCGGCCGCTGGCTGTGCCGGCGAGCGACCGGCTGGCGGTGCTTGGAATCAGCCAGGGAAATCCTCGGATCAACTACACCTTTTCAGAGCCGCTGTTTCGGAGCGTGGAAAGCAGGCACGGCGTGTTTGAGCAGGTGTTTGCGTTCGATCACGCGGATCTGCAGGTGAAGGGCAGCGGCGGAAACGAAAACGTGCCCGGTCAAATTGTGAGCGGCGAGTTCTTTCCCGCACTGGAGACAGCGCCACTGCTGGGGCGCACGCTTACGCCGCAGGATGATCGCAAGGGCGGCGATCCGGCGGGGTATGGTGTAGTGATCAGCGAGGGCTTCTGGCAGCGCTGGTTTAACCGCACGCCGGATGTGATTGGGCAGAAGCTCACCATCAACAATGTGCCGTTCACCGTGGTAGGGGTCATGCCTAAGCGGTTTATTGGAGCCGATCCGCTGGAGCGGCCGGAGCTGTTTGTTTCCATGTCGACCGAGCCGGCGCTGAATGGCGAGCGCAACATGACGGCAGACGGCTTCCATTCGTGGTGGCTGAATGTAATGGGGTGTCTGAAGCCGCAAGCAACGCTGTTGCAGGCGGATGCGCAGGTTGCGGCAGAGAGTGGGGCGGTGCTGCATGAAGCCGTCCCCGATGCGGGATGGATTGCGAGCAAGGAAAAGCAGCATTTTCATTTCATCGCTGAAAACGGATCGGGTGGATTCACGTATCTGCGTTTGATATTCCGCAAGCCGCTGACGGTGGTGTTTGCGATGTGCGGAGGGATTCTGCTGCTGGCTTGCATGAACCTGGCGAGCCTGCTGATGGCGCGCGGCGCGGCGCGGCAGCGGGAGCTTGCCACGCGGCTGGCGATGGGCGCGACGCGGCGCAGGCTGGTGCAGCAACTGCTGGTGGAGAGCCTGTTGATTGCCGTGATGGGTACCGCTGCGGGGCTGGCGGTTTCACCGCTGGTGGGCAAATCGCTTTCGGTGATGCTGCTGGGCGGCGAGATGGACATGCAGATCGATACTTCGCTCGACATCCGGGTGTTTGCGTTTGCGGCGCTTGCCTCAATCGTGGCCACGTTGCTGGCTGGCCTGGTGCCGGCGCTGCAGGCCACGTCAGGCAGCTTGAATGAACACATCAAGAATGGGCAGCACACCACGCAGGCGCATGAGCGGCAGCGGATTCTGCCCAAGATCATGATGGCCGGCGAAGTGGGACTGGCCCTGATGCTGGTGGTTGGCGCGGGGCTGCTGGCATCGAGCCTGGTGCGGTTGTACCGCTCGGGTGCGGGATTTGATCCGCGCGGAGTAGAGAATATCTCATTCAGCATGGATCAGCAGCCTCTGAAGGGCGACGCTCTGATGCAGTTCTACCAGCAGCTTGGCGATGGACTGAGCCATCAGCCCGGCGTGACGAGCGTGAGTTTCGCGCGCATTGTGCCATTGACGCATCGTGTGTGGGACCAAAACTATTCGGGTGCGGGGGGGAAAGAACAAGACCTCAACAGGAATGACGTTGGGCCGGATTACTTCAAGACCATGCGCATTCCTCTGCTTGATGGGCGCGAGTTCACATGGAGCGATACGAAGGCGTCGGGATTGAAGATGATTCTGAACAAAGCGGCGGCGCAACTCCTGTTTCCCGATCGCAGCGCGCTGGGACAAATGGTCTTGAACAAGGACGACAAGACGACGCTGCAGTACGAGGTGGTTGGCGTCGTGGGCGATGCGAAGTACGAAGAATTGCGCGAGATTGCGCCGCCGACCGCTTACTCTCCGATGGCACAGGACATTGGCGACCGCTCGCGTTCGTATAACGCGGTGGTTCGCGTGGATGGGCCGGCTGGCCCGTTGGCGAATGCGGCGCGCGCCTTGGGAACGAAGCTCGACCCTGGGATTCCGGCGCCTGTGATGACGTCAATGGAGCGCGTGATTGACGATTCGCTGAGCGCGGAGCGCACCATGGCGCTGCTGGCCGTGTTCTTTGCGGTGTGCGCGCTGGTAGTCACGGCGGTAGGGCTTTACGGGACACTGGCGTATGCAACGGCGCGGCGCACCAGCGAGATTGGGATTCGCATGGCGCTCGGCGCGCAGAGAAGCCAGGTGGTGGCGATGGTGTTCTTCCAGAATGCCACGGTGGCGGCGACGGGAACGGCGATGGGCGTGGTGGCCGCACTGCTTGCGTCGCGCGCGCTGGCCAGCTTTCTGTATGGAACGTCCACGCACGATCCGTGGGTGTTTGCGGGTTCAATCTTTGCGCTGGCGATGATTGCCAGCGCGGCCTCGCTGTTGCCGGCGCTCCGGTCGGCGCGGATCGATCCGATGACCGCCATCCGCTGCGAGTGACCACCTGCGGTGGGGCAGACGCTCGCGGGAGGCTCGCACCGTTGCATGGAACAGACGCTCGCGGGAGGCTCGCTCGCTCCTGGTTGTGGTTGCGGCAGAAAGAAGCCGCAAATTAGGCGTGTTTTCGTCGCGTCCCTCCAGGACGCGGATCGCTTTATGGCGGCTTTCCCAGGGCGGC
>Ga0302270_10000861_pt1 | contig 31547 bp, 27 predicted proteins | sample III_Bog_E2_3_FD_198773 | JGI IMG/M metagenome (GOLD analysis project Ga0302270, IMG submission 198773) | Peat permafrost microbial communities from Stordalen Mire near Abisko, Sweden - III_Bog_E2_3 | ecosystem: Environmental > Terrestrial > Soil > Wetlands > Peat | place: Sweden: Abisko... | reverse complement strand
CAGGGTTCCGGATCGGGGCGTTTCCGCAACCGCTCCCAGGCGCGCCACCCGATGGCCACCGCGGCGGGCAACAGCGGGATGGCGATGCACCCCACGGCGGAAAGCCTGGTCCAGGGGTCGTCGGACAAGATCCGGGTGCGGTTGAACAGGAAGAGGTCGCAGGCCCAGTGGGAGAGGACCACCGTCAACGCGTCCCAACGGATGAAGGCCCAACCCCACAGGATGCCCACCAAGGTGATGGGGACGATCCTCGCCCACCACGGATCCGCGGGGGGCAGGAAGGATTCCCCGCAGTGGACGGCACCGTAGACCAGGGCGGGGAGGCACGCCGCCGCCCAACGACCGAGCCCCAGGCGCAGGATGGCGTTCCCCGCGAAATGGCGGTAGCCCAGTTCCTCCACCAGGCTGATCTGGAGAAAGAACAAGGCCAGCAGCAGGGTGGGATGGGAGGAGTTCAGGCCGTAGAAGAAGAACCCCCGCGGTTGCAGCTCCACGAGCGCGCCCGGAACGTGCGACATCCCCCAGGTGGCGAGCGCGAGGACGCCCCCGGCCACCCAGCCCAGGAGGAACCCCCGCAGGGAGGCGTGTCCCACGCCCACGTGGTTCCAGCGCAGCCGCAGGAAATTGCGCAGGGCGATGCCGCGGTGGCGCGGAGCCTCCTGGTCCAGCGCGTCGGAGGCCGCCACGAAGCAGAAAACCATCAAGGCCGGAAGCAGGTCGCTGATCGCACCCTGCAGAAGCGTCCGCGCCGCGGACATCCACCGGGGACCCACCGGGTCCCAGAGTTCGAACAGCCGGGGCCCCCGCAGGAGCCGAACGGCACCCATGCAGAAAACGACAAGCCCCGCCCCGATCGCCGGAATCTTGAACCCCACCAGGCCCCTGCGCACGGCCCAGAGCTTGTAGAGGAAGGCGGCGACGCCCATGGAGGCGAAGACCGAGAAGGCCACGGCCTGCACGAACTGTTCCAGGAACTGCCTGCGACGACCCTGCCGGATCCAGGCGGGGGGCACCACCACGGACGGACGCACCTCCCGGACGGACGCCCCCGCCAGCCACACGGTCATCTGCTCCTCGACATCGGACCCGGGCGCCGCGGCGCGCTGGAACACGAAGGTCTGGTCGTCGCGGGAATCCAGGTGGCGGACCTCGCGACGGCGCAGCTCCCAACCGGACAGATCCTGCCCGATGTGCTCGCGGACCGCCGCGAGGACCGCCGCGCGGGCGTGCGCGGAATCCAATCGCGCGCCGGCTTCGTCGTCTTCGGTGGTCCGGTTCCAACCCACCAGACCCTGGCTGGGATGGATCCAGAAGGTGACGACTCCCGGATTTCCCGCCTTCTTGAACTGGACCTCGTGGAGGTACACGGGCAGTTCCGAGAGGAGATCCTGGGTCTCCCGGCGGGTGCGCGTCCTCTCCAACCAGGAAAGGGCGGGTTCGTCCACCACCAGCTGGCTTTCCGCACTCCAGTCCCCCAGATCCTGGCCCACCGCCGACTGGTGCTCGATCGCCATGCCTTCCAAGGCGCGGGCGTTGGACAAGATCGGAAGGTCGGCCACCGGCCAAAGCCGGTCCAGGGAGACGAGAAACCCGGCGCCGCAGACCATGGCGGCCCCGAGTAGGAGCGCATCGGTTCGTTTCATCCGAGTCCCATTCTACCCTATATGGGTGCCGGGCCGCGGTAGGTGCATCCCGCCGTGCAGGTTTCCCGCACCGATACGGACGACAGGAGTGGCAAGGCCGGCGACAGCCGGTCCCAGATCCATGCCGCAAGGCTTTCACTCGTGGGATTTTCCAGTCCAGGGATCTCGTTCAGGTACCTGTGGTCCAGGATCTCGTGCAAGGGCTTCCAAGCCTTCTTCAAGTCGGCGAAGTCCATCACCCATCCGGTTTCATCGCCGGGAATCCCGCGGACACCCACGCGCACCTGGAAGGAATGCCCGTGCAGTCGACCGCACTTGTGGCCCTCGGGCACACGTGGCAACACGTGTGCCGACTCGAACCCGAACTCCTTCCAGATTTCCATTTCTCCCATCCAGGTCGCCTCCGCTCCGCTGTGCCCCAAAGGGAACTCCCCGAGGCCGCTCCGTCACCGGGTCTATCTTGTGGACCGCGATCGCGGAGCGCATGCCGCGAACCGACGGGGAGGTCCTCATGAAGCGCGTGGTCGTGTTCGGGTTGATCGGAGCGGGTGTGCTCGTGGTCCTTTGGGGGGCGCTGGCCGTCGCCGTCTGGGTGGCGTTCCCGCCGGCCAAGGTGAAGACCATGGTCCTCGACGAGGCCGGGACCCTGCTCCATCGCAAGGTGGAGCTGGAATCCGCCCGGGTGCGGGTGTTCCCCTTCCTGGGAGTGAGCCTGACCGGCCTTTCGGTGGGCAACAACCCCGACAGCGGATTCTCCCCCGAACCCTTGGCGAGCCTGAAATCGCTGGATGTGAGGCTCTCGCTCGCGAGCCTCCTGCACCTGTCCCCGGTGGTCGACGCCATCGTCCTGGAGAAGCCCGCGATCCGCCTGGAGGTGCTCGCGGACGGGCGCACGAGCCTGGACGGGATCGGGGGTCCCAAGGACACCACCCACCCTGTCCGAGCGGATTCCGTCAAACCCCTGACCCTTCCTTTCCCGCTGACGGTCCGCAAGATCTCCATCGTGGGGGGGTCGGTCGCCTACCTCGACCACAAGGCCGACCGCGAGGTGGTCCTGGGCGACATCTCCCAGGAGGTCTCCGTTTCCGCGGACAAATCGCTCCAGAACGTCGAGACCAAGGGAACCCTCTCCATCAAGGACATATCCGTCTCCGGCAAGGGCTTCCCCTTGCGCAAAGGGGGGATCCACCTGGAGGTGGAGCACGACATCTCCTTGAACTTGCCCGGAGCCTCGGTGGAGATCCGCAAGGTCCGGGCCTCGCTCCAGGACATCGGAGCCACCCTCTCGGGAACGGCCTCCAACATCCTGACCCGGCCGGTGGTGGACCTGAAGATCGAGACCGACGAGCCCATCGACCTCTCCAAGGTGCTCGCCCAGGTGCCCGCGGAGATCAGTCCCGAACTCTCGAAGCTTTCGCTGGCCGGACAGGTGGACTTTTCCCTGACGGCGAAGGGCGAGGTGGGCCCCGCCGCCGTTCCCGACGTGGAGGGCGTGATCCACGCGAGGTCCATCTCCGCGTCCGTGCAGGGACTTCCCGCCAAGCTCTCGGGACTGGGATACCGGGTGACCATCCACCACACGCGCACCGTGGAGATCGATTCCACCGGGTGGGTGCTGGACGGTGCCCCTGGCAGTCTGTCCCTGGCCGTGGACAGCCTTCCCGTGCCGCCCCACAAGAGCGTCCCCGTCCTGCGGGAGTTGTTCGCCCAGGGCAAGGTTGACCTGGGATCGTTCGCCCAGGTGGTGGCGCCCCTGGTACCCGCCCTGGACTCGCTGAAGCCCATGGGCGAGCTTTCCTGGTCGGTTACCGGCCACGGACGACTGGACCCGCAGAATCCCCTTGGGCTCCAGATCCAGGGGACCGCCGGACTCGCCAAGGTCTCCGCGAAGATTTCGGGCCTCCCGGACAGACCGGTGGTGGACGGGACCGCGACCCTCGCCAACACCTCGGCGGGAGCCATCCTCGCCATCGCCATGGGTCCCACCGACCTTTCCGTGGACGCCAAGGTCGCCGACTGGCTGGCCCTGGTCCTGCCCAAGCTCGCCCAGGGGAAGACCACCGCCATCACGGTGGCCGCCCGATCCAAGAAGATCGATCTCGATCGCCTCCTGCCGCCCCCCGACACCGCGAAGGCCAAACCCTCGGCCCCCCCCTCCGAACTCCCCGTCCTTCCGAAGGTGTCGCTTGCCGCCACCTTCCAAGCCGGTGTCGTCCAGGCGATGGGCCTTTCCGTGACGGGTGTCTCCGGGAAGGCGAGCCTGCAGAACGGGCAGTTCGCGGAAAGCATGTCGGCCTCCCTGGCCGGCGGGAAGATCAACCAAAATCTGTCCGCGGACCTCTCCGACCGCAAGGCGCCGGGCATCCATCTGGTGGCCGACCTCGCCGGGGTCCAGATCCACGACGTGCTGACGGGCCTCAAGGACCGCATCCCCCCCGGTGCGGCCAGGAGCCTCTACGACAAGGTCTACGGCAAGGGGGGTGGCCACCTCCAGGCATCGGCAAAGGCCCCCATCGCGGACATCGGCAAGAAGTTGACCGCCGACCTTTCCGGGTCCCTCTCGGACGGCAAGATCGTGAACTTCCCCGCGATCGCGAGCATCACGTCCAAGGCGCACTCCATCTTCCCGACCGTGCCCTCGTCCAGCGAGCTCGACTTCAAGACCCTATCCGTCCAGGCGCAATTGGTGGAGGGCAGGGTGATCCTGAAGGATCTGGTCGTCGACGGCTCCAGCCTTGGGCTGGTCCAGGCGCAGGGGACCGTGGGGGCCGACCAGAGCCTGGACATGCACGCCCAGACGCATCTGCCTCCGGGGGTATCCGGTGCGCTCCAGTCCGGGGTCTCGTCCTTGTTCTCCTCGATCGGGATGTCGGGAACGAGCTTTCTGCCCACCGACGCCCAGAAGCGGGTGGTGCTGGGCTGGCACGTGACGGGAACCGTCGCGGGCCCTTCCGTGGCTCCGGAACTGGCCAAATCCGCGGGACCGGCCCAGAGCCCCGCCTCCCAGGTCAAGGAGAAGGTGGGTAAGGCCGTCCAAGCCCAGACGGAGAAGGTCAAGTCCCAAGCCGAGACGGCCGCCAAGCAAGCCGCCCAGGGCCAGACCCAGCAGGCGGTGCAAGGCGTGAAGGGCGCGGCCCAGGGCCTGCTGAAAGGCATCAAGAAGCCCTGGTGACGGCTCCTCAGCCCAGGGCGGCTACGAGCGCGAGGAACGCTTCCCCGCGTTCCCTGTAGTTGCGGAACAGCCCGAAGCTCGCGCAGGCCGGCGACAGCAGGACGGCTCCGCCCGGAGAGACGGAACGTCGGCAGTCCTCGAAGGCTTCCGCCAGTCCCGGCTGGTCGCGTACGGAAAACGGCAACGCCCCTTCCGCTTCCAGCGCCTTGCGCAAGGCGTGGGCCGTGGCCCCGATCAGCGCGACGTGCCTCAGGTGCCCGGCCCCCCGCAGACCCGCGGCCAGTTCCGAGAAGTCGATCCCCTTGTCGGATCCGCCCAGGATCAATGCGACGGGGGCCGGGGACAGGGCTTCCATCGCCGCGAGGGTCGCCTCCGGCCTGGTCGCGTAGGAGTCGTCGTAGAACCGGATTCCCCCGCGTTCGCCGGCGAACTGCAGCCGGTGGGCCAGGCCTTCGAAGGCGATCGCCCCTTCCCGACAGGCTCCGTCGGAGGCCCCCAGGATCCTCGCCGCGCTCCAAGCCAGCGACGCGTTGGCGAGCTGGAACGCTCCGGGCACGCGCAGTTCGGACCTGCGCAGGAGGATCTTCCCCGTCCTGCCGTCCGAGATGGACTCCATCCCGGGATCCAGTTCGCCCCCGGACCCCACGGGATGCTGGGAAGCGGACCCCGCCATGCCCACGAACACCGAACCCGGATCGCCGCAGAGGAAGACGGAATGGTCGGAATCCGTCTGTTCCTCGCAGAGACGGGCCTTCGCGTTCCAGTATTCCACCTGGTCGCGGTGCCAATCCAGGTGTTCGACGGTGACGCGGCCGCAGACGCCCAACCGGGGAGCGAACGCGGCGGGATCCAGGCTCGGAAGACCCCGCACCGGTGCGAGGTCCGACAGCTGGAAGGAGGAAAGCTCCAGGAGGGCGATGTCCAGCGGATCCTCGCGAAGGAGGAGGTCGAGCATCGGCGTTCCGATGTTCCCTCCCACCGCGTGCGCGATCTTGGCCGAGTCGAGCATCCGCGACAGGATGGTGGTGACGGTCCCCTTGCCGAAGGTGCCGGTGATTCCCGCGGCGACCCCCCCGCGGACGCCCTGGAAGAGAGCCAGGAAGATGTGGAGCTGGGAGACGATCCGTCCGCCGCCGGCGGCGAAGGCGAGCAGTTCCGGCAGATCGGGCCGGATTCCGGCGGAGCGCACCGCAGTGCCCTTGGCGGGCAGTCCGGAGAGGTAGAGGGGGCCGGTGCGCCCGACGCATCCTTCCGGAACCGGCGTGGCTGGATTGCGGTCGCGGAGGGTCAATCGCTCGTAGCCCGCGCCCAGGAGGAACTGCGCCGTCGATTGTCCCTCCAGACCGCCGCCGACGATATCGACGGGTTCCGGGACGAGTTCGCGCAGCGCGTTCGACAGATCCGAGGGCGTCTTCATGGAGGCACCAAATTAGGTCGGCGGCCGGTCCGGGTCACAGGAGCGTCGCCAGCACCATCTCCATGGATCGCCGGCCGGTCCCGGACATGTCCTGGGGATGCAGCGCGACCCGCACCCCGAACGGCGACAGGATCCGTTTCTGCAGCGGGAGGGTCCGATCCCAGAGGGTGGCGAGCGGACCGTCTCCGCCCCACGTCGAGAGCGCCGGCGACCATTCCGTGGCCCCCGGCCTGGCCACGCCCAGACGGAGATCCACTTGCCGGAATCCGAGCTTGAAGAGCGCCGGAAGCGAACCGCGCGGCAGGTTCCAGCTGGGCGGACAGAATCCGACGGGTTCGGGCAGTCCCGCGTCCTCCCAGTCGAGCAGCGCCCTGCGCGCCCGGTCTGCGACCCGCACCGGATCCATCCCGGAAAATTCCGCCTCCCCCCCGCGGTCGCCCCGGTGCGTCCAGCCGTGGACCCACAGGGGATGGCCCGCCGCGTGCATCTCCAGCAGGCGTCCGACGAATTCCCCGGGAAGTCCCGCGCCCTTTTCCGAAGGCCCCCCCTCGTGCCGGGGGATCACGAACAGGTCCAGCGGGGGAAGGCCAAGGCTGGAACACAGGTCGATCCATTCGACGCAGGCGTCCCAGGTGTAGGGGGAGACGTCGTGCAGCCGGATCCGGATGGACTCCCTCGCGTACTTTTCCTCCATGCCTCCCAACCTAGCATCCCCCGTTTCCGGCCGTCGCCGTTATCGACTGATCGTCTACGATCTGGACGGAACGCTGTTCGAAACCATTCCGGACCTGCGCACCGCGGCGAACCTTTCCTTCCGGGAGAGGAATCTCCCGGAGGTCTCCTTGGAGGCGGTCCGCCTCGCGATCGGCGACGGAGCCCGGGTCCTGGTCGAACGGCTCTGCCCCCCCGGAACGGGCGCCGGGGAAATCGAGGCCATCCTCGACAGCTTCCGCGGGCACTACCTGCGGGTCTGCCTGGACCACACGACATTGCGCGAGGGAGCGCTCGAGTTCGTGCGCCGCCGCGCGGGCGCTCCCTGGCGGCTCCAGGCCATCCTCACCAACAAGCCCCAGGATCCCACCGATCTGCTGGTGCGCCACCACGGATTGCAGGACTGGATCGGGAGGGCGCTGGGTGGAGACACCGGCTTGGGCCGCAAGCCGGATCCGGCCGGGCTCGAGAGCCTCCTGGCCTGGGCGGGTGCGGGACGCGACCAGACCTTGGTGGTCGGCGACGGGCCGGCGGACCTGGCCGTCGCGCAGGCGGCGGGGGTGGACGCCGTCCGACTGGATGGAGGATACGGTCGGCCCGACGAGCTCGATCGGTTCCCCTGCGCCTGGAGGGCCGGAAGCTTCGCGGAATTGGAAACCCTTTGGCCGCGGGTCGAGCCCGGAGCGGATGCCGGACTCCCGTTCGCGGCCGCTTGGCATTAGATTTAGCCGCCAATGGCGTCCAAGTCCAAATCCAAGGGCTCCCCCAAAAAGGTTTCACCGGCGTCGAAGCCTTCCAAGGCCTCCAAAGCCAAGGCGCCGGCCGCGAGGCCCAAGGCGAAGCCGATTGCCGGCAAGAAGGCCCCCACCCGGCCAAACGCCAAGGCCGCCCCGAAAAAACCCGCACCAAAGGCGTCCAAGGGCGCACAGGTCGCGGCCAAGGGAGCGCGGAAACCCGCCAAACTCCCCCCTGCTCCCAAAGCCAAGACTTCCTCCGGCAAAGCCAAGGTCGCTGCCAAATCCCCCAAGAAAGGGATCCCCATCAAGTCCACCAAGGCGTTGAAGCCGGTTCCGGCGAGGCCCAAAGCGATGGCCCCCGTGAAAACCGCTGTGAAGGCCGCACTGAAGCCCACCCCGAAGAAAACCACCATAGCCGCGAAATCCACCCCTCCCGCCAGGAAGGCGCCCTCCAAGGCGATTCCGACTCGCGTGGTGGTTTCCAAGAAGGGGGATCCGCGCAAGCCGGTCCCCGCCGCCAAACCCCTTGCGCTGCCCCCGAAGGCGGCGCCCAAGACCGCGGCCAAGCCGGTCAAACCCGCTCGGGTGGTCCCAACCACCGTTCCGGTCAAATCGGCAAAGGCCCAGAGCCAGCCGGAGAAGGAATCGCGCCGGTCCAAACCCGATCTGTTCACGGGGCCCTTCTTCCAGGAAGTACCCGTCGGCTCCGCCGCGGTGCGCAAAAGCCGGGTTCCACAGGTTGCCGTGGTGCCGTTGCGCAAACCCAAGGGCGAGGAGAGCCACGACGAATTGATCGCACGGATCGAGAAGGAATTGTTGACGGTCCGGATGGCGGGGAAGAAGGTCCACCGCGTGCAGGTCTGCACCAAGTGCTGCATCAATCCCGTGGATCCCAGCTTCATGGTGGATCGCGACACGGGCTACTGCACAGAATGCGCGTTGGTCCTGGGTCTGGGCCACACCCGCGAGGCGAGGCAGCAGAACTTCCACCCCAGTCTCATGAAGTCCGAAAACGCGGAGCTTCCCGAACCGACCTGACGGCGAAGGATCCGAGGCCACCGCTTTCGGTGGCCTGGAGCTGAACCGCGTCGCCGATCCACACCCGATCCGAGGCCAAGATGTCCCAGAGCGACCTTCCCCGCACCTTCCGCCAGCTGTTGGCCGCCCTGCCAGCGGATTTCCGCCGCACCGTGCTGGAAACCCTGCTGACCGACAAGGAGGCGAGGCCCGCGGCCCAGGAGGCCCTGCACATCGTCGCAGGCCTTCGCAAGATGCGCCCGCAGACGCTTTCCCAACTCGGCCGCGCCGAAAGGATCCAGATCGTCCTTTCGTCCTTGGGCCAGCCGGCGCTGGAAAATCCCGCCATGCAGGCTCTCCAGGTCTGGTTCCTGCGCAAGGGGCGCCCGATCATGGCGCAGCTTCTGGACGCATGGAAGGTGTCCCACACCGACGGTGAGCTCCCCGACGACGCCGTGTTCCCGCCCCTGACCTCCGATCAGGTCGTGGAAGCTGCGCGGGAAGTCGCGAAGACCCATCCCAGGGAAGCCGTGGCGGCCTACCTGGGCTACAACCACATCGCCCCGCCGACGCCCGCCTGGGAAGGCGTGTTCGAGGCGGCGCTGCGGGAACAACTGGCCTAGACCGTTCTGCCGGGCGGGCCCGGCAAAAAAGAACAGGCTCGGGCGGGTGCCCCCCTCCGCCGACGGTCCGATATGGACGGAACGCGGCTCCGTGACGATTGGCACGCCTTTGGATTGTGACTGGATCCGGAAACGGATTTCCACCACAGCCAGGAGGCGTAGATGGATTCGATGGGATGGGTCGGAGCGGCGCTCGCGGTGACAATATCTGTTGCCGGGGCCGAAGCGCCTCTGCCGCGCGACTTCTCGCTGAGCGGCGACCGCAAGAGCCACCTGGTCGACGATGTGATCACCGTGAACGTGGGCGAGGACAACACCGCCACCAACAACGCCCAGACGAGGACCCAGAGCCAGAGCACCGGCAAGGTGGCGGTGGGCGGCAACACCGGTCTGCTGAAGTACCTGCCGAGCGCGGGAATGGGTTCCGACCTGGAAGCCGGCTTCAACGGCCAGGGAAATACGGTGCGGCAGGGATCCATGACGGCCGTGGTCAGCGCCCGGGTCATGGAGGTGCTTCCCAACGGGACCTTGCGCATCGAAGGGTCCAAGCAGGTGGTGATCAACGACGAGACCGAGGTCCTTTCGGTTTCCGGACTGGTTCGCCCCGAGGACATCGCCGCGGACAACTCGGTCCCCTCCGGACGCGTCGCCGACGCCAAGATCTCCTACAGCGGTCGCGGCACCGACGCCAACGCCCAGCAGCCCGGGTATGTCGCCCGGTTCCTGGATTGGCTCTTCTGACCATGCGCCACCTTCCGACACTGATCGCCCTCGCCGCCTGCTCCGCCTGGGCGCAGGTCCGGGTGAAGGACGTCGCCGACGTGCAGGGCGTGTCCGTGCAGCGCCTGGTGGGCTATGGGTTGGTGATGGGCCTGTCCGGGACCGGAGACAGTCCCAACTCCGCCGCCACCACCCAGTCGACGGCGAACCTCCTGCGCAACATGGGCCTGGAAGTGGATCCCACCCAGTTGCGGCTGCGCAACGTCGCTTCGGTGATCCTGACCGCCGATCTACCGGCCTTCGCGAAGCCCGGCCAGAGGATCGACGTGCAGGCCAGCTCCCTGGGAGACGCGCGTTCCCTGACGGGAGGCGTGCTCCTGATGGCCCCGTTGAAGGGCTCCGACGGGGAGATCTACGCCCTGGCGCAGGGTTCGGTGGGCACCGGCGGCGCCATCAGCCAGAGTTTTTCGGGAGCGTCCCTCCAGCAGAACCATGGTTCCTCGGGAATCCTCCCCAGGGGAGGGATCGTGCAGCGCGAGAACGTGGCGTCCCGACTGGACGACGGACCCCTGCGCCTGACCTTGCGCGATCCGGACTTCAGCTCCGCTGAAGCCCTCGCCCAGGCCATCGACAAGCAGTTCGGGGCCGGATCGGCATTGGCCGAGGACGCCGCCACCGTGAAGTTCCTGGGGAAGGACCCGGACGGGGGTCGGACCGAGCTCGTCGCGCAGATCGAAAACCTGCGCTTCGAACCGAGCCGCACGGCACGGGTCGTGGTCAACGAGAGGACCGGCACCATCGTCGCCGGATCGGACGTGCGCATCGCCGAGGTCGCGGTCACCCAGGGGAGCCTCACCATCCGCGTGGACCCCAACTGGCAGGTCAGCCAGCCGGCCGCCTTCTCGAAGGGGACCACGCAGGTGGTGGCCAACCCCAAGATCCAGGCGACCGAACCCAAATCCCAGATGCAGGTCCTGCCCGCCAACACCAGCGTGGGCGACCTCGCGAGAACCCTCAATTCCCTGGGGGCGACGCCGCGCGATCTCGTGGCCATCCTCCAGGCCATCCAGAAATCCGGTGCCCTCCAGGCAGAACTCGTCCTGATGTGAGCACCCCATGAAATTCCGGCAGAGAACCCAATCGAGAAAGACACCAGACCACGGGGCGTGGCCGAACCGGGACAATCCCGGATCGCCGGAATCGACGACCAGCCCCATTCTCCGGATCGAGCAGCGGCAGGGAAGCCGTTCCGGCCGGTTCCAACGAACCTGAACAGGGAGGATTCCCGATGCGCATCTACAACAACGTCAACGCGATCGCGATACAGAACGCACTCGACAACACCAACGTCGAGATGTCCAAGTCCTTGGAGAGGCTCTCCACGGGCCTGCGGATCAACCAGGCCGCCGACGACCCCGCCGGACTTTCGGTTTCGCAGGGCCTGCAGACGCAGATCCGCGGCAGCCAGATGGCCCAGCGCAACGCCAACGACGGCCTGGCCATGCTGCAGATCGCGGAAGGCGGAACCCAGCAGATCACCGCCAACCTGCAGCAGATGCGGGAGCTGGCCATCCAGTCGTCCAACGGCACGTACGCCAACACGGACCGCATGTACATCAACGAGGAGTACACCGCCCTCGCCTCGGAAATCACGCGGATCGCGCTTTCCACCACGTACAACGGGATCCCTCTCCTTTCCTCGACCTCCACGCTGTCCTTCCAGATCAGCGCGGCGGCCTCGGGAAACAGCTCCACCATCAGCTTCACCGGAATCGACCTCGCCACCGGACTCAGTTTCGGTTCCGTGTCGCTGCAGTCGAAGGCGCAGCTCGCCATCGGCCAGATCGACGCCATCCTGACCTCCGTCCTCTCCATGCGGGCCCAGGTGGGCGCGATCATGAACCGGCTGGAGGCCACGGTCACCAACCTCGGGACCATGGTGTCCAACTATTCGTCGGCCTCGAGCCAGATCACGGACACCAACTTCGCGACGGAAACCACGAATTTCACGCGCGACCAGATCCTGACCCAATCCGCGACGTCCATGCTGGCCCAGGCCAACCAGCTGCCCAACAACGTGCTGTCGCTGCTCAAGTAAGCGCAGTCGGACCGGGCTCTCTCCACCCTTGGCCGGTTCGGCTCCCTCCGCCCCTCCCGGGTTTACCCGGGAGGGGCTCTTTTTCGTTCCCCCCCGCGCAGGCATCCGGCTTCGGACGGGGGAGTACTTTTGCGATTCGGAGCCAATGCGACATCCTTCCCAACACATCCCATCCCTTCCGAGGTCGCGAGCCCTCGCCGGAGTGGCGATGGCCTTCCTGGCTTTCGCCGGTTGCGACCTGCGCACGCCGCGCTCCCCGCGCGAGGTCCGGGGCGGACTGGACCTCTCCGACCTGGACCAGGGACCGGAAGATTGGGCCGACAGGCAGGTGGATCGCGGTCGGATTCCCGATCTGGACACCATCCGCATCGGAGATTCCCTGGAACTTCTGGTGCGCGCTCGGGGAGGCGAGGCCAGCCGGTGGCGCCACAAGATCCGTTGGCCCGCGGACGACTATCCCGTCCTCACCTGGAAGTGGTCCCCCGGACGTCGCGTCGACAGCACCCATTTCACCCGCCGTTCCGCGCCCGCCGCCGTGATGGCGGTGGACGTCACCCTGGCGTCCGCGTTCGGCTTCCACAAGACCCTCCGGTACATCTGGAGCGCCCGCCGCGACCGCGGCAGGGAGTACCTGGGCGATGGCTGGCATCCCAAGGTGGTGGTGCTGCGCGACGCCCGGGACAGCTTGGCGCCCCGCTCCGAGCACGTGGATGTCTGGGCGGATTTCGCCCGCCTCTGGGGATTCCAGCCGCGCCACCAGGCGCTTTCCATCGCCGTGGCCGTGCACGACCCGGATCCCGATCGCAGCCTGGTCGGACGGTTCGGGACCATCATCGCCCACCCGAGCAAGGACACAGCGCCATGAACGGCTCCTACGACGATCGCCAGGACCACATCCCGGACCTCGCCACACCGGAAATCGAAACCTTCCGGTTCGTGTTCCCGGGCTCCGACACGGAGCTCCGCGTGGAGACTTCCGAATTCACCTGCGTCTGTCCCAAGACCGGCCTCCCCGATTTCGCGACCCTGCGGATCCGCTACCGGCCGAACGAGCTCTGCCTGGAACTCAAGAGTTTCAAGGAGTATTTGCTCTCTTTCAGGGATCTCGGGGTCTTCCACGAGCACGTGGTGAACGTGCTCAAGCGGGATCTCGTGAAAGCGTGCCGTCCGACGTGGCTGGAGATCGAAGGGGTCTTCAACGCGCGGGGGGGCATCACCACCACTGCCATCGCCACCTACGGAGACATTCCATGACCACCTGGAACTTCAGCTCGGGCCCCGCGATCCTGCCCCGCCCCGTCGTCGAGAAGGCCGCCGCCGCGGTGCTCGAGTTCAAGGGCACCGGCATCGGGGTCCTGGAATGCTCCCACCGTTCCAAGACCTACGAGCCCGTCGTCGCCTCCGCGGAGGCGCGGTTGCGCAAGCTCATGGGCATTTCCGACGACTACGGCGTGATCTTCGTGCAGGGCGGCGCCTCGCAGCAGTTCGCGCTCGTGCCCATGAACCTCCTGGCCTCCACCGACACCGCCGACTACGCGGACACCGGAACCTGGGCGAACAAGGCCATCAAGGAAGCCAAGCTCTTCGCGAAGATCAACGTGGTGGCGAGCACCAAGGAGGACGACGGCACCTACCGTTCGCTGCCCGGCCTGATGCACCTCACCCCCGGCGCGAAGTACCTGCACATCACCTCCAACAACACCATCTTCGGGACCCAGTGGCGCGAGTTTCCGGCGGCCAAGGTGCCGCTGGTGGCGGACATGAGCTCCGACATCTGCTCGCGCGTGGTGGACGTCTCCAGGTTCGGCGTGATCTACGCGGGCGCCCAGAAGAACCTGGGTCCTTCCGGAGTCACGGTGGTGATCGTGCGCAAGGACCTGCTGGGCCGCACGGATCGACAGATTCCGACCATGTTCGACTACCGCACCCACATCGACAACGGATCCATGTTCAACACGCCTCCCGCCTTCGGGATCTTCGTGCTGGACCTGGTCCTGGAGTGGCTGGAAGGGCAGGGCGGCATCGAGGGCATCCAGAAGATCAACGACGCCAAGGCCGCCAAGCTCTACGCCGAGATCGACCGCAACCCGCTGTTCAAGGGAACCGTCGAGGTCGCGGACCGCAGCCGCATGAACGTCTGCTTCCTGACCGCGAAGAAGGAGCACGAGGACCTCTTCAAGAAGCTGGGCCAGTCGCGGGGATTCGTGGACTTCACCGGACACCGCTCGGTGGGCGGATTCCGCGCCTCCATCTACAACGCAATGCCCGAGGCGGGCGTGGACGCGCTGATCGAAGCCATGAGGGATTTCGAGAAGAGCAATGGTTGACGATTCCCGTCCGGAATCCTCCCTCGGGGAGGAGGAAGGCGGGAACAGGCTCGGACGGCTTCCGCTGTGGCTCCGGCGGCGGAGGCGGTTCGCGTGCGTGAACTGCGGCTACGAGGGCTCGGCCCGCGTCACCGGGGTGGGTCCGCTCCTTTGGGTGGTCCTCCTGGCCATGGCGTGGAACGCGTGGATGTTCCACCACGCGGGCATGGAGCCGGAAGCCCTGTTCGCCTGCCTGGTGGCGCTGGTGGGGGCTTGGGGGACCTCCAAGATGCCCCGATGGATCCGCTGTCCCGCCTGCGGCTGGAAGCACCCCGTGGACGGCCGCGACGCCCCCTGAGATGAACCCCGTCCGGCGAAGGCGCGACCAAGAGCCATGACCCTCGCCGCGCTCCTGCTGTGCGCCGCCATCTCCGCCTCGCCGGACTCCTCGAGCCGGTCGGTTCCGGCGGCGATGTCCGCGGCCTCCTCGATCGGCGGCGATTCCTCCCGAACCGGCACGTCTCCCGGTTTTCTCGGCAGGGCCTGGGACTGGACGAGCCGGGATTTTTCCGTGCTGATGGCCGCCTCGGGGAACGTGGACTTCGCCACGGACCTCTGGGGCCATCCCCTCGGGAACGACCTCCCGCCCGGTTACAGATCCGACTTCTACCTGTGGGTGGATTTCTTCCAGTGGAAGGGGTTCATCTCCACCTGGCTGATCGGGAACACGACCATCATGTCCCGCGACGACACCACGGCGCTGCGGCTCTCCCGGATCCGCTACATCCTCACGCCCGGCTACCGCTACGAGTTCGGAACCTGGCAGATCCAGGGGCAGATGCTCCACGAGTGCATCCACACGGTATCCCGACCCGAAAGCGACCAGGGCGCGACGTGGTGGAATTCCTTCGAGATCGGAGCGGGTTCCATGGGCGCCTACCACGACCATCTCGTGGACGACTACCGCCGGGAGAAGGGGTTTTCGGGCCTCAGGTTCGACGGCCAGTTGAATTTCGGACAATTCCTGTACGGCGAGCGCTCCATCTGGATCGGCCAGAACCACGACTTCCGGCAGGAGCTCTTCGGAACGGCGCGCCTGCGGCTGGGAAGCCTGGGGCCCTTCGGGTTCTTCCAGGACGTGGAGCCCCATCTCTGGCGACGCGCCACCGGCGACATCGTGCAGAAATGGACCCTTTCCACGCACATGTACCTGCTCGGAAAGCACAACGTGGCGGGCGTCTACTTCCGGTGGATCCCCCTGGACCAGAGCCCCATCGACAACGAGGACCACCTGGGCCAGGTCGGGTTCGAGATCGTGTTCTGACGCTTCCGGGGCACGGACAAGGGGCGGGTCGCCATTCGCCCGCAAGCTCCTACCTTTCCGGGGCATGGACACGGAACTGCTCGAGCAGCTGAGCCTGCGCATCGACACCTTGATGGCCGACCGGCTCCGCCTTCGCCGGGAAGTGGAACGCCTCCAGGCGGAAGTCGGCAACCGCGGCTTCGAACTGGAGGCCGAGCTGGCGCAGGCGAAGTCCGAAGTCGAGGCCGCCCGCGCCGACCTCGAGGCCGCCCGCGCGGAGGTCCAGGAACGGGACGGACGCATCCAGGCCGCGACCACCCGGGTGCAGGCCCTGGTCGAGCGGCTCCAGCAGGATTGACCTGTGGCCGACCGGCCCCTGGACAACACGCGTCGCGTCGCCATCGGCGGCGAGTCGTTCAACGTGCGCTCCGACGCCGCCCCGGAGACCATCGACCAGGTGGCCCGGCTGGTGGACGACCGCCTCCAGCGCGCCCGCGTCGCCCTGGGGGAGACGGACCGCTTCCGCGCCGCCGTGCTCGCCTCCCTCCAGGTGGCGGGAGATCTCGTGGAGACGCGTCAGGAATTGGAATCGGCGAAGAGCGAACTGCGCGATCTGCGCGAGAAGCTCGGCGACCTGGCTCGCAAGCTCGCGGAGGATTGACATGCTCCTGATGGAAGGGAAACCCGTCGTCGAGGCCATGCGCCAGGGTCTGCGGACCCGCATCGAGGCGCTGAAGGAGAGGGGGACGTTCCCCTGCCTGACCGTGACCCTGGTGGGCGACGATCCGTCGTCGCACATCTACGTCAACGCCAAGGACAAGGACGCCAAGGAGCTGGGCATCGAGTCGCGCACCTTCCGGTTCCCCGCCTCCACGACCCAGGCCGAGCTGGAAGAGCATGTTCGGAAATTGTCCGCGGACCCTTCCGTCCACGGAATCCTGGTGCAGTCCCCTCTGCCCCGGGGGCTGGACGAAGCCGCCGTGGTGGATCTGATCGACCCCCGCAAGGACGTGGACGGCTTCCATCCCCAGAACGTGGGGCTCCTGGTCCTGGACCGACCCGGCCACCGCTCCTGCACCCCCTGGGGCGTGATCCAGGTCCTGCGCCACTACGGCATCGCCACCGCCGGCAAGCGCGCGGTGGTGATCGGACGCTCCGACATCGTGGGACGTCCCATGGCCAACCTGCTCCTGCACAAGGGCGCCTTCGGCGACGCCACCGTGACCGTCGCGCATTCGAGGACCGCCGACCTGCCTTCGGTCGTGAGGGACGCCGACATCGTGGTGGCCGCCATCGGCAAGGCGGGATTCGTCAAGGGGTCCTGGCTGAAGCCCGGGGCGGTGGTCGTGGACGTCGGGATCAACCGGGTGGAGGATGCGTCCGCGCCCAGGGGATACCGCGTGGTGGGCGACGTGGAATTCTCCACCGCCAAGGAGGTGGCATCCGCCATCACGCCGGTTCCCGGTTGCGTGGGGCTCATGACGCGGGCCATCCTGATGTCCAACACGGTGGACGCCGCCGAGAGGCTCTCCTGAGCGCCATGTGCATCCGAAGCGGAGCCGGTTTTTCCGGCTCGTACCGGCGCCTCCCGTGAGCGCTCTGTCCGTCAGCGAGCTGACCCGGGCCATCCGGACCACCCTCGAGCAGGATTTCGACACCGTGCTGGTGGAGGGGGAGATCTCCGGACTCAAGCACCACGGCAGCGGCCATCTCTACTTCACCCTCAAGGACGAAGGAGCCACCCTGCCGGCGGCGATGTGGAAGCCGCAGGTGGGAAGACTCCCGGCCATCCCGCGGGACGGCGACAGGGTCGTGGTCTCCGGCCGCATCAGCGTCTACGAGCCCCGCGGCGCCTACCAGCTGATCGCGAACCTGATCAAGCCCGTGGGGGCCGGCGACCTGAACGCCCGGCTCGAGGAGCTGCGGCGGAGGCTCTCCGAAGAAGGCCTCTTCGATGCCGATCGCAAGAAGGAGCTTCCGGCATACCCCTTCCGCGTCGCTGTGGTCACGAGCCGGACCGGCGCCGTGCTCCACGACATCTGGCACGTCCTCTCGCGCCGCGCCCCGCACCTGGAGCTTCTCCTGGTTCCGAGTCCCGTCCAAGGCGCGGAAGCGGTGCCGGGGATCTGCAAGGCCCTGGAAAGGATCGCTTCCCTCGCGGGAACGCCCGACGAACCCGACGTCGTGATCCTGGCGCGCGGCGGCGGGTCCCTGGAAGACCTCTGGGCGTTCAACGAGGAAGCCGTGGTCCGGGCCGTTGCCGCCTGCCCCTTCCCCACCATTTCCGCCGTGGGCCACGAGACGGACACCACCCTCTGCGATTTCGCGGCGGACCTTCGCGCGCCCACGCCCTCGGCGGCGGCGGAACTGGTCAGCGAGGAGCGCGGCGTGCTGCTCGCCGCACTCTCCGACTACCAGGAGCGCGCCGGCGGAGCCTTGCTGCACCTGGTCGAACGCCGCCGCGAACGGTTGGAGCTTTTGGCCGATCGTCCCTGCCTTCGCCACCCGGAAATCGCGGTGGAGCGGGCCAACCAGACCCTGGACCTCCTCTCCGACCGCCTGGATCGCGCCTTGGGTCTGTGCCGCGAGCGCGCCGGCGCCGCCCTGGCCCTGGCCGCGGGCAAGCTGGACGCGCTGTCCCCCCTCCGGGTCCTGTCCCGGGGCTTCGCCGCGGTGGAAAAAGCCGACGGCTCCCTGGTGGTGCGCTCCTCGGACCTGCGCTTTGGCGATCCCGTGTCCCTTCGCTTCGCCGATGGGCGCGTGCCCGCCCGGGTGGAGGGAGCCTGAGACCAAACCCGCCCCACCCCCATTCTCCCTCTCCACCGGTAGGGCGGTAGAGAGGGGCGAGGTAGGCAACCGACGGAGCTATATTGCTGCCCCTGGCCTGGTCGGCCAAGAGGTCCCACCGGGGGAAATTCGCGGCCCGATGAGCAAAGCCCAAACGTTCGAGCAGTCCCTCTCGCGCCTGGAAACCGTCGTGTCCCGGTTGGAATCCGGCGACCTGCCCCTGGTCGACGCCCTGGAGAGCTACGAGGAGGGCGTCCAGCTCGTCCGTTCCTGCCGCGCGGAGCTGGACCGGGCGGAGCTCGTGATCCGCCGCCTGGTGGAGCGCAACGGCTCGGTGCAGACCGAGGAGGCGTCGCCTTCGGAGCTGTTCGGAGGCGAGGGATGAACGACGTGAACAAGTTCCTCCTCCACGCCAAGGATCGGGTGGAGGCGGCCATCGACCGTTTGGTCCCTACGCCGGAGCATCGCCCCGGCATCCTCCACGAGGCCATGCGGTATTCCCTGATGGCGGGCGGAAAGCGGCTCCGGCCGGCGCTCTGCTACGCCGCCTTCGAGGATTGCGGCGGGGTCGGCGAAGCCTCGGACTGGGGCGCGGTGGCGCTGGAGATGGTCCACACCTTCTCGCTGATCCACGACGACCTGCCCTGCATGGACGATGACGATTTCCGTCGCGGACTGCCCACCTGCCACAAGAAGTTCGGCGAGGCCATGGCGGTGCTCGCGGGCGACGCGCTCTCCATCTACGCCTTCCAGGTGCTCTCCCGCGCCGGGAGCGCGGAAGCCGTCTCCCTCCTCGCCACCGCCCTGGGCTCCGACGGGATGCTGGGGGGCCAGGTGGTGGACATCCAGAGCGAGGGCAAGCCCTGCGACCTGGCCACCGTGGACTACATCCACCTGCACAAGACGGCCGCCCTCATCGAGGCGTCCTTGGAGCTGGGAGCCGTGCTCGCCGGCGCCGACACCGCCCGACGCGCCGTCTACCGCGAGTACGGCCGGTCCATCGGGCTCGCGTTCCAGATCGTGGACGACATCCTGGACATCGAATCCTCCACGGAGAAATTGGGCAAGGACGTGGGATCGGACGTGGAAAACCAGAAGGCCACCTACCCCGCGGTGGTCGGATTGGGCGAGAGCAAGAAGCGAGCTCGCCTTCTCGTGGCGCGTGCCGTGGAACTGACCGAACAGATGGGCCCCCGGGGACCGGTGCTCGCCGATCTCGCGCGATTCATCGTCGAACGGGGGAATTGATGGCAGAGCTCACCGGGCCGCCCCAGGCAGGCCCGATCCTCTCGGGAATCCGGAGTCCGGCCGACGTCAAGGGTCTGGACCTGCGCCAGCTCGCGTCGCTCGCCCAGGAGATCCGCGAATTCATCGTGACCACGATCAGCCGCCACGGCGGCCATCTCAGTCCGAACCTGGGGACCGTGGAACTCACCCTGGCCCTGTTCAAGGTCCACCGCCCCGGCATCGACCGGTTCGTGTGGGACGTGGGCCACCAGGCCTATCCCCACAAGCTGCTCACGGGCCGGTTGGACCGTTTCCACACCATCCGGCAGCACGACGGACTCTCGGGATTCCTGAAACGCACGGAAAGCCCTTTCGACGACTTCGGCGCTGGCCATGCGAGCACGTCCATCTCCGCCGCGCTGGGCATGGCGGTGGGACGCGACCTGCAGAATCGCGACAATCGCGTCTTCGCCATCATCGGCGACGGCAGCCTCACCGGCGGCATGGCCCTGGAAGCCCTCAACAACGCCGGAGACCGCCAGGAAGACCTCACCGTCATCCTCAACGACAACAAGATGTCCATCGCGGAAAACGTGGGCGGCATCTCCAAATACCTGAATCGGGTCATCTCCGATCCCCGCTGGAACAGGCTGCGCAAGGACGTCTGGGGTGCGCTGGGCCACCTGGACAAGCTCGGCAAGGGCTGGGCGGACCACGCCCGCGAGACGGCCAGGAAGGTGGAGGAGGCCGTGAAGGGCATGGTGCTCCCCGGATCCCTGTTCGAAGACCTGGGCTTCCGCTACTACGGCCCGGTGGACGGACACGATCTGCACGCCATGATCGACCTGTTCGAGAAGCTGAAGGTGGTGCCGGGACCCAAGCTGGTCCACGTGATCACGGTGAAGGGGAAGGGATTCGAGCCGGCGGAGAAGGACGAAACCGGCAAATGGCACGGCCTGGGGGCCTTCGACCCCGAGACCGGCAAGGTGGCCCCCTCCTCGGATACCCGCCCCAGCTACACCCAGATCTTCGGGGAGGCCCTGACCGAGCTCGCCACGGCGCACCCCGAGGTGGTCGCCATCACCGGCGCCATGCCCTCCGGTTCCGGCGTCAGCATCATGGCCAAGGCCTTCCCCAACCGGGTCTTCGACGTGGGCATCGCCGAGCAGCACGCCGTCACCTTCGCCGCCGGACTCGCCTGCGAAGGAATCCGGCCGGTGGTGGCCATCTATTCCACCTTCCTGCAGAGGGCCTACGACCAGGTGGTCCACGACGTGGCCATCCAGCACCTCCCCGTCATCTTCTGTCTGGACCGCGGCGGTCTGGTGGGCGCCGACGGACCCACCCACCACGGGGTGCTGGACCTCGCCTACCTGCGCAGCGTCCAGACCATGGTGGTCATGGCCCCCAAGGACGAGGTGGAACTGGTGGACATGCTCCACACCGCCTACGCCCACACCGGCGGTCCCGTCGCCATCCGCTACCCGCGCGGAGCCGGCAAGGGGATCGCCCGCAAGACCGTGCCCTCCATCCTGCCCCTGGGCGTGCCGGAAATCCTCCGCGCCGGGTCCGAGGTCGCCATCTTGGGCATCGGAGCCATGGTGGACACGGCACTCGCCGCGGCCGATCTGCTGCTCGAATCCGGCATCCGCGCGACCGTGGTCAACGCCCGCTTCGCCAAACCCCTCTCGCCGGAGCACTACCATTCCATCCTTTCCGGCCACAGGCTGATCGCGACCCTGGAGGACGGCGTGCGCTCGGGAGGCTACGGATCCGCCGTGGGCGAGGCGATGGCCGACTTGGACCTCCCCCGGCGGCACCTCCTTTTCGGGCACCCGGCGGACCGGTTCGTGGACCACGGAGACAACGCGAAACTCTTCGCGGACCTGGGTCTGGACGCCGAGTCCGTCGCCCGGCGCATCCGCCAAAGCCTGGAGACAGCATGAACAGAGACCGTTCCCAAGGTCCCGGCGGGAGCCGGGGCGGCGACATCCCCTCCTGGAAACGGCGGCCCCGGGCGTTCGCTCCCAAGGTGGCGTTGGACCAACAGGGCCTGTTCCTCCTGGACCAGGAGCTCAAGGGCGTCGCCGACCTCCGCAACGAAAAGGGCCGGGAGAAGACCGGGCAATATCTGGTCGAGGGGGTCCGCGCCGTGGAGACGCTGCTGGACCACGCGCGGGAAAACGTGGTTTCCGTCTACCAGACGGAAGGAATCGAATGGAACCGTTCCTTGCTCACCCGGCAGAACGGTCGACTGACCGTGCGGATCGTTTCCGAGCGGGAGATGGAGCAGATCTCCTCCACCAAGACCCAGCAGGGCCTGCTGGCGGTGGCCATGGCCCGCGCCCTGCGGATCAACTGGGACACGGCGCGGCGCGTGACCCTGGTGGACGCGGTGCAGGACCCGGGCAACCTGGGCGCCCTCTTCCGTACCTCCGCGGCCTTCGGGTTCGACGCCATCGTGCTGGGCAAGGGGAGCGTGGACCCGTTCAACCCCAGGGCCGCGCGCGGTTCGGCGGGGCTCGTCGCGGCCATCCCGTTCGAGACCGGCGTCCGCCTGGAGCAGACCATCGAATTCCTCCACAACAAGGGATTCACCGTGGTGGGCACCACCCCCCACGGCAAGGATGTGATCGAGTCCGTTCCGCTCAAGCACAAGGTCGCGCTGCTGGTGGGAAACGAAGGCCAAGGCGCCTCGGCGAACATCCTGGACCAGTGCGACGCGCGGGTGCGCATTCCCCTGGCCGGCGGGGTGGAGTCCCTCAACGTCGCGGTGGCCCATGGCATCCTGGCCGCGGGCCTGCACGGCAGGACCAAGTAGGGCCGGCTCAGATCTTTCCGCGGTACTCCGCCAGGGTGGCGCAGGATTCCTCCCACACGCCGCGGAGGTCGGAAAGCCAGACGGTGGCGGCATCGGAATTCCGGGTCCGCGCGGCCACCTCCAATCCCTGCACGATTCCCGTCAACCTCGGGAGTCCCAGATTCCCCGCGCTGGACTTGAGGGAGTGGGCCGCGAACGCCACGGAATCCCAGTCTCCGGCGGCGGCGGCGGAGACGGCCTGCTGGACGGGTCCACCCGTGGTGCCCAGGAACATGTCGACCATGCGCTGCAGGAACGTCGGCTGGCCGAAACGACGCAGCGAGCCGAGCACGGATTCGTCGAAGAGCGGCAACTGCTCCATGCATCCATGTTACCGCTCCGACCGGCGCCGGGCAAGCCCGGAGAGCCCTCGGCGGTCGCTGGTCTACTTGTGCTCGTCGTGCGCGGGCCGATGCTCCACGTTCTTGTGGTGGTGCTTCTTGTGGTGCTTCTTGTGCATCCCGTCCTTCCTCTGGGGAACGTCGTGGTCGGAATGCGGTGCCTGGGCCGCGGCGAAGCCCACGGCGGCCAGGACGAGGATGGCGAGAGTCTTGAAATTCTTCATGGCGATCTCCTTGGTTTCCGATCCCCCCTCGACTGGAGGAGGGACCGTTTTGGAGGATACCGTAAAGCGGATCCCGTGCCAAGCTGCAATCCCACGCTTACCCGAATCCCACGACCCACAACACCAGAGATGCAGGCAGCATCCGGAACCGAAGGTATCGATTTTCCGACTTGGGCCGGGGCGACTCCGCTGAAATGCATTTCAGCGGTCGCTTTCGGTGCCGACCACGGGATCTCCAGCGGCGATTGTGCGCAGTTGGTACCCTTCGTCCAAGCTGCACGAAGGAACCCATGCCTGATCTCTTCACCTACCTGGAATACCGGGAGTATCTGAAGGACGCCTACGAGGAGCGGCGCAAGCTCCAGCCGTACTTCTCCTACCGGTTCATCGGGAACAAGGTGGGGATGGATTCCAGCTACCTCACGCGCCTGTTCCAGAAGAAGCTCCACCTGGGCGACGATCTGGTCGAGCGCATGGCCGGGGCCTTCGGTCTCGCCGGAGATTCCCTGGAGTACTTCCGGAACCTCGTCTCGTTCAACAAGGCCAAGAACGAGGTCCAGGCCCGCGTCTTCCACGAACAACTGATGCGGCTTCGGGGCGTGGGATACAGCGTGGTGCGGGAAGACCAGGAGGAGTACTTCTCGAACTGGATCCACGTCGCCCTGCGCTCCCTGCTCGATTACCGACCTTTCGACGGCGATTACGAGGCGCTCGGTGCCGAAATTTCGCCTCCGGTCTCGGGGGACGAAGCCAAACACGCGGTTTTCCTGCTGGAGAGGCTCGCCTTGGTGCGCCGCACCGATCGGGGCTACGAGGTCCTGGACAACCACCTCCATTCGGGGGAAAACTGGCGCGCGGAGGCGATCAAGACCTTCCAGAAGACCACCATGGAGCTGGCATCCCGCTCCCTGGATGCCGATCCGCCCTCGCGGCGCGACATCTCGACGATGACGATGAACATCGATGCGGAAACCCTGGAGGACCTGAGGATCATGGTCCGGGAATTCCAGGAAAACGTCGCGAAGCTCGTGGAGAACGCCACGCGTTCCGATCGCGTCTACCACCTGAACATCCAGCTCTTTCCCATGTCCACCATCCCCGGAGACGGGCCGTGACGTACCGGTCGCGGACTTGGCGCGTCGCGCTCCTCGCCGTCGCCGCGGGGTTCCTGGTCTCCTGCGGATACGATACCGTGGCGGGCAAGACCACCACCACGACCAACGGCGGGGGGACCATCGTCGCGGTGGGACCGGACGGTTCTCCGCTGTCGGGCGCCGTGGCCTACGCCGCGCGATCCTGGGATACCCTCGCCGGAACGCCGGGAATCGTCGACACCCTCCACGGCGACTCGACGGGAGCCATTGCGCTGGCGCGGGATGCCTATGCCTTCCTCGAGATCCGGGATTCCTCGCTGAATCTGGGCGCCTGGGTGAAACTCGTCGTCGTTCGCGATGGAAACACCCGAACCATCCGGCTGGACACGCTTCGGTGCCTCAAAGGCCGGTGGGCCGACCGCGCCAGCGTCGCCCAGGGCAGGCTCTTCCTGGATTCAACCTTCCGGTCGGAGTCCCTGCCGGACGACGGCTCCTTCGAATTCGACAAGGTCCCGGCGGGAGACTACGCGCTGGAACTGGACCCCGATTCCGGGTCCCTCCGCCCGATGGGCGACGCGCGATTGGGCGACGGCGACGTCCGCTACGTCGGATCGGGGAACATCCTGCTGGAGGGCGACACCACCGGATCTCCCCTGTGGATCGACAACTTCGAATCGGGCGGAATCTGGCCCATGATCCGCTCGAGCTACCCTTCGGTGTCCCCTTGGTTCGTCTGGTCGGTCCAGGCCGACCTGATCCTTCCCGGGTCCGTGGAACCCGACTCCATCCTGCGCGCCATCGGGCCCGACTCGTCGCGTCCCGGCAGGGTCTTCCATACCAGATTCACCCCGACGGGTTCCAATGCCCAAGTCGCGGCGGGGATCACCAACCTCGAAATCGACCTGCGGGCGCGCGGCGAGGTCTGCTTCAGCTACCGGGCCGACGGTCCGGTCCAGGTCGAATTCCAGAGGGATTCCATTTCCGGCGTCCGGCCATCCCTGTCGGCCACCCTTCCCCCCGCCTCGCAGTGGAACGACACCTGTGCATCGACCTCCGACTTCGTGCCCGGTACCGACACGCCGGATTCCCTGGCGACCTGGAACGCCTTCGCCAGGCGCGTGCTTGTGATCCAGTTCAGCACATACGGCGCTGCGACATTCCTCGATCTGGACGATATCCGGTTGCGTTGAGCCCAGGGTGCTGCAAAGGATTTCAGCACATTCCTGGGGATCGGCGCCTGCGAAAACCACTGGTCGCCTATGCTCCTGTGTTGAATCGCCATCCAAGGAGTCGAGATGAATCTGGGGAGATACAGTCCGAAGGTTTCGCGCCTCGCCGCGATCGTCCTGGCTGCCGCGGGGCTCTCGCTCGCGCAGACCCTCCCCACCGCGAAATCCATCGCCTCCGAGATGGGGGCCGGTTGGAACCTTGGGAACACGTTGGAGTTGTCGAATGTCCAACCCATCCCCACGCAGGCCCTGTTCGATTCGGTGAAAGCGGCCGGGTTCAAGACGGTCCGGATCCCCGCAGCCTGGTACTCGCATTCCGACTCCTCCTACGTGATCGACCCAACCTGGATGGCCCAGGTCAAGACCGTCGTCGACTACGCCATCAAGGACAGCCTGTTCGTGATCCTGAACATCCACTGGGATGGCGGCTGGCTGCAGGGCAACATCGACGCGGCGGTGACCAATGCCACCCTCCGAAATGCCATCTCGGCCAGGCAGGGGGCCTTCTGGAGGCAGATCGCGACCGAATTCAAGACCTACGACCGGCACATGCTCTTCGCCAGCACCAACGAACCGCAAGCCGATTCCCTCTCCGCATGGAAGGTCCTGCTCGGGTTCCATCAGATCTTCGTGGACACGGTCCGCGCCACCGGGGGGAACAACGCCACCCGCGCACTGGTGGTGCAGGGCCCGAACACCTCCTTCGACGAATCCACCCAATGGATGACCTTGCCCAACGACAAGGCCGGCACCGGCCACCTCATGATCGAGGACCACTTCTACCCCTACCAGTTCTGTCTGATGAGCGCCGACGCGAGTTGGGGCAATGCCGTCTACTACTGGGGCAAGGGATTCCATTCCGCGACGGACGTGGCCCACAACGCCACGGCTTTCGAGGAGACCTACGTGGACTCCCAATTCAACGAGGTGGTCCAGAAGTTCGGTTCGAGCGTACCCGTCGTGGTCGGTGAATTCGGCGTCATCAAGCGCCTGTCCCTGACCGGAGACAACCTCAAGCTGCACATCCTGTCCCGGCGGCACTTCTACAACTACGTGGTGAACTCGGCCATCACCAAAGGCATGATCCCCATCGCCTGGGACGCCGGAGGTCTGGGCGACGGGACAATGTCTGTCTTCCGCCGCAGCAACACGGAGGGCGCCGTCTACGATCTGGGTCTTCTGAACGCCATCCGCTCCGGGGCGGGGCTTTCCAAGCTCCCGGGCGACACCACCAGCGACTACACGCTTCCGACCGGGGACAACAGCCTGCGGGTCCTGTATTCGGCCAAGGATTCCATGAACGGGCAGGTCGACATGCCGCTCGTCAAGACGAACATAAGCGGGTACGACTCCATCGTCGCCAAGATCTACGTGAAAGGGACTTCCCAATACGACTCGGCGGGCGTCGCCAAGTCCGGATACGTGTCCATCAGCCTCGTCACCATGTCGAACAACTGGACTTGGCGCGAAAAGACCCTCGGCTCGCTCACGATGGATGGCTGGAAGAACTACAGCATTCCGCTTTCGACGAACACGGCGGATTCAGCGGCCTTGGTTCCCGCCGATCCGACGAACCTACAGGCCTTCGACCTCCAGATGTATTCGAAGGCTTTCCGCGGAGCGATCTACGTGGATTGGATCGTGTTCAAGACCAAGAGCGGGACCAGCGACACGCTCTACAACTTCAACCAGACCGGTCCCCAGGACGGGAACAACAACGTGGTATCGGTCGATCTCTATCCGACCGCCAACGTTCCCACGGACCTGACCTGGCAAACGGCCACCACATCGGTCTGGGGTGCCACATCCCTCCGCGCCAGAACGACCGTAAACCCGGATGCGCTCGGCATCTTCGCTTCCACCGGGGCGATCCGGGCCTCCTTCCAGGCCACGGGGTCCGAGCCCGCCGTGGCAACGCTCCGGGATCTGCAGGGCCGCACCATGTGGTCCCGTTCCTTCGAAACCACGGCGGGAACCAACGACCTGGAAATCCCGGTCCACGGGTCGGGTTCCGCCATCCTGCAGATCCGAATGGGTGCGCGCGAGCTGGTCGGAAAAGTCTACCGTCCCTGATCGATCCGCGCCTAGAACACCGATGAAGCGCACAACCGCAGCTTGGGCCATGGGCATGGCGGCGGCACTGGGGGCGAGGGCGGAGGCGGCGAAGGTCCTTCTCTTCCTCAGTCCCTTCGGCTCCGGCAACGTGTGCGTGATGAACAACACGCTGGGCTTCAACGGGTGCACCGATTCCGCAACCAACGGCAAGATGACCCAGAACGCCCAGGGCTGGATGGAGTTCGACTTCGCCACGGCCACCAACGAAAACATCCAGCTTTCCCACGGGACCAGCGGGAACAACTGGGCGTGGTCGTCGGGCAGCTTCAACCCATTCACCCTGTTCCAGACCGTGGACACCGTCTGGGCGGTCACAGACCCCTATCCGAGCTCCGCCACCAACGTGGCCATCAAGCTGCTGGCCAGCCGACCCAAATCCAAGACGGTGATGCTCTGGAACCCCTGGGAATCCGCGGGGAAGACACCTTGGATGCGGGTGGAATCCGGAGCCTGGGGAAAGATGAGCGCCCAGACATACCTCCCGGGGTGGTACTCCTCCACCGTGCTCGGGTACAACACCCTGACGCTCACTTTTTCGGACAGCGCGAAAACCCAGTACCTGGGTGCTGGCGGCATCTCAGATTCGACTCGGTTCTCCGTGGACTCCATCGCCGCCGTTTCCGACACCATCTGGGTCCGCGGGTCTCCCGAGACCGCCCCGACAAAGGTCGTCGCCACCGCGGCCCAACCGCGCGCGAAGACCATTTTCCTGTTCAACCCGTGGAACGGGAACCTGCCCGTCCAACGCCCCAAGATCACCATCGGTGGAGCCGGACCGCTGGCCATGTACGCCAACCCCGACTATTGCGGCTGGTACACGTTCAGCTACTTCGACCGGACCCCCACGGTCCTGTTCACCAACGACCGGACCGGAGCCATCTTCGGGAAGACGGGGCTCGGGAGCACCACGGCCTTCGTTGCCACCTCCACCGGCGATTCGGCTTGGATCTCGGAGCCCGGCGGGGTTCCCGTCGTGGGCGCCTCTCCCAGCGCGGACCGCGGGATGTGCGAGATCAGCTACCTCGCGGCCACCATCCGCGACTTCGCGAGCAGCAGGAACACCTCCGACCCCAACTACAACCGCGAATTCGGCCGCGGGGAAGGCTGCGGAAGAGGCGGGTGGGGCGTGGTGAAGGGAATGGCCGACAGCATCCTGGGATCCGACCGCAAGCCCGTCCGCAGCGCCCACGACACCGGGATGAACTACCCCAACAGCTGGACCTACGCGTTCCGTTGCACCTACGACACGACGGAACCCGCCTCCAAGGCGGAAATCGGCGACACGGGACTCGCCGCGAACTGGTTCCGGACGGTTCCCGGGAAGAACGCGGAGACCTGCCGCGACATCCCCCTCGCCCTCGATTCGACCACCGGGAACTACGTGTACAACAGTCCCGAGTTCTTCCCCCTCGACGACTTCTCGCGGCTTTCCGACGGCTCGCCCAATCCCTTCTACGACCAGATCCAGGGCGACGACGGCAAGCTGCACGACTACGGCTTCTGCCTGGAATCGCACGGCAACTTCGACTACAAGAAGGGGCAGGTCTTCCGGTTCGCCGGCGACGACGACGTCTGGTTCTTCATCAACAACCGTCTCGCGGTGGACCTGGGAGGCATCCACGCCACCGCCAAGGACAGCGTCTTCCTCGATTCCATCGGTTCCTACCACGCCCCTGTCCTGGACAGTGCGGGAAATCCCACCTACGACAAGAGCGGGAACCAGGTCTTATCGCTCCAGTGGACCTCCGCGCGGCTCCAGGAGAACCAGACCTATCCCTTCGACTTCTTCTTCTGCGAACGCGATCCGGCCGGGTCCGACATGATGATCCAGACGTCCATGAACCTGCGAACCGACGCGGGGTTCCAGGTGCGCGACACGCTGCGCTCGGTCGGAAACCGGACCTTCGACATCTGGACTTCGCAGAGCCGCGGACAGGGTTGCGAGGCCACCACGAGCCTCGCGCACTCCACCGGAATCGTGTACCTGTCGGGAACGGGGTTCTCCCGGCGGCAGCTTTCCACGGGGGTCTGGTACGGAGGCATCACAGTGGATTCCGCGAAGGGCACCGCCCGGGTGGACTCCACCGCCATCACCGGGCTCGCACCGGGGACCTACACCCTGCGGATCGCGGCCACCTGGGACAGCACATCCCACTTCGACTACGTGTTCACGGTTCCGTTCAGCGCCGGTCCACGGTTCGTGGCCACGCCGCCCGAGTCGCTCCTGCCCGGCGACGTCTTCGTCGTCTCGGTGGCGAGCTACGACAAGGCCGGTCCGGACTCCGCTTCCGTCGCCTTCCACATCCACGCTCCGGTCGGACTCGCCCTGTACGCCGACTCCCTGCGCACCCGCCTGGCCAGTCCCTCCGACACGTTCCAGACGGGAACGAACGGCCATCCACGTCGTTTCTGGGCCGTGGCCGTCTCCTCCGGCACCTGGACCCTGGCCATCGGGTCCGGGACCACCGACACGGTCGACATCTGGGACTCGATCGTCGTGCTGTCCCGCGCCATCGTCTTCCTCGACTCCACGGGCGCCGTCGTCTCCTCCTCCAGCCCCATCCTCCTCGATCCGAACGAAAGCGCCATCGTCCGCATGGCGGTTTGGGCCGCCGACAGCCTTTGCAAGAGCTGCTCGGGGAAGATCGCGCTCTCGCCCTCCGATCCCTCGCTGGTCCTGTCCGCGACATCCGGAGGAGTGAAGACGGATTCCGTCACCCTTTCGGGCGGGAGTACCTCCGTCTGGGTGCGGGGAACCTTCGCGCCGGACTCCGTCTGGTTCGGGGCCGCCCTGGGATCCGACTCCACGGTGCGGGGGATCCGCTCCCCCATCGAGGTGCTCCCGTGGCGGCTGCGGTTCCTCTCGGGCGGTGCGGCGAGCGACGCGATGGTCCCCATCGATCGCGCGGTGGGCGACACCGCCCGCGTCTCGGTCCAGGTCTGGGGTCGGAACGGACCCTGCCTCTCCTGCACCGGATTCCTCGGCCTCTCCACCACCCAGGTCGGGATCGGGTTCGAGAACGCTTCCACGGCTCTCGCGACGGATTCCGTTGCATTCGGATCGGGGATCGCCACGTTCGCGCTGGTCGGCAAGGCTCCCGTCTCGCTCGACAGCTTCCATGTCTCCTACCCTTCGGCCACCACGAACACGGGCAAGCCGGTCAGCTTCCGCGTCGCCCCTCCCGATTCGGCCCGCATGTTCGATCGCGACGGGGACGGACGCGCCGACAGCCTGGTGGTGCATCTGGCCAAACCCTGGGCCGCGGGAAACCAACTGCGCGCCTCCTGGCCCGATTCGTCGTCCCCGAAGATCCCCTCCCGGGTGGTCGTGCTGGACTCCACCACCGTCGTGGCGGTCTACGACACTCCGTTCGCCGCGGATGCCACGAGTTCCCTCGGAGCGGAAGCCTGGTTCTCCTGGGATGGCGTCCTCTGGTCGCCCGTCCTTGCCGCCGACGGGGTTCCTCCCGTCCCGGTGTCCGCCACACTCGCCTGGGGCGACGGCTCCACCCTTCCCGACACCCTGCGGGTGATCCTCTCCGAACCGGTGTCCGCGGTCACCGCCCAAGCACTCGTGCGATTGGGAGACGGCGCGGGAGTTCCGGATCGCGCCGATGTCCGGATCCTCCCGGATTCCAGGACCCTGATGCTGCTCTGGATGCCCGCGTCCCTCGCTTCCTGCCCACGCCCCGGCGACAGCCTGGGACTTCTGCCCGTGGTTTCGGACCTCTTCGGAAACCAGCCTGGCCCCGATGGCAAGAAGGTGGCCATCCAAGGCCCGGTCCGGCCTCCTCGTCTGGCCACCTACCTGGATTCCGACGGCGACGGAAGGATTGATCTGGTGCGCATCTCCCTGGTCACGCCGCAGCCAGGCCCCCTGCCCGACTTCGACATCTCCCTGTCGGGTCCCACCGGCACGCAGA
>Ga0302270_10000849_pt1 | contig 31690 bp, 18 predicted proteins | sample III_Bog_E2_3_FD_198773 | JGI IMG/M metagenome (GOLD analysis project Ga0302270, IMG submission 198773) | Peat permafrost microbial communities from Stordalen Mire near Abisko, Sweden - III_Bog_E2_3 | ecosystem: Environmental > Terrestrial > Soil > Wetlands > Peat | place: Sweden: Abisko... | reverse complement strand
CGAAGACCACTATTCAATCGTTTGAATACAAGCAAATATCCTCCCGCTCCCTCGGCTTTGTCAAGTGCTTCCATGCAGATTCCCGCCTTTCTTTCGTCTCATGGCCACGGGGGCCGTCGACATTCGCCTGACCAACCGCGGCTGCGCTTTGTGCAGCTTTGCTTTTTGGGCGCCGCGGTCTTCCCGTTCCTCGACCGCCTCCAGCATCCATTCGGCCGCCAGCAGTCCCATCTCCCTCAGGGGCTGGCGGATGGTGGTGATGGCGGGAGTGGCAACGGCTGCCGGCAGCACGTCGTCAAAGCCAAGCACAGAACAATCCCGCGGCACGCGCAGGCCGGCTTCTGTCAGGCCGCGCACCACGCCCAAAGCGGTCAGATCGTCGAAGGCCAAAACGGCCGTGAAAGCGCAGCCCGAGACCAACATGCGGCGCGCGCAATCGAGTCCCCCTTCAAAGCCGGAGGCCGGGTCAACCAGGCCGGGCAGTTGAAAGACCAGCCGCTCATCAAACCGGATACCGGCCTCGGCCGCTGCCTCCCGCACCCCGGCCCAGCGCGGCGCGCTGTCAAAGAGTTCTTCCGGGCCGCGGATGACGGCGATGCGGCGATGGCCCAATTCGACCAGGTGACGCATGGCCAACGCGCCTCCCGCTTCGTTGTCCACCAGCACGGAACTGACTCCGCGTCCGGTCAAATCGCGGCTCACGATCATGATCGGGACGTTGTTCTTTTCGATATCGCTGAGAAGGTTGGTTTCATCGAAGACCCAACTGGCAATGACGATCACGCCCTCGGCGCGCCGCTCAAGGATCATCTGCAGATATCTGTCGAAGAGCTCGCGGCTGGTCTGCGCGTCCATCAGCAGAGGAAGAAAGCTGGCCGGCTGAAGGCCTTCCTGGACTCCGCGCACGACGGGGATGCAGTACGGATCGGAGAGGTCGTAGGCGAGCACGCCGATGGTCTGGCTGCGGCGACGGCGCAGGGAACGCGCAAAGGCGTCGGGATGGTAGCCAAGCTCCAGTGCCATATCCCGGACCTTCTGGCGGGTGGCGGGCGCCACATTCTGCGAAAGCGGCGCCTCACTGAGCACAATCGAGACGGTAGACACGGAGAGCCCGCAGGCGCGGGCAACATCGAGCAACGTGACATGTCCGGATCTTCTCTGGACCACTTCTCCCCCTTGCGTTGCTGCCTGCCGGGAGTGACAACTCCGGGTCAGGCGGCTCAGCGCTATTCTGCCACAGCGAGCGGGTCGGCGACTCGCGTTCTCCATTTTTGCACAGCCTCTCGCAATCCAACCATTCCATCTGAAACCGTGTGCATGCATCTGTGGACGGGCAGAGCAGCAGGTTGCATCGGCAAAAATATACTTGGCTCATCAAGCCTCAACAGAGGGGGTGCTGAATGACTAGCGCCCTACCTAACGAGAAATGGAGCCAGCTTCCCAATAGTGACCCCGACTTCTCTGAAAATGCAGTCCAAGGTCATATCCAATGGCATCCCTTCGGCGGGGCCGGGTTCGGCGATGCCTATTGCAAAGTAAGAGCCAACATACTTTTTCGATTCAGAGGCAGTAAGCGTCAAGAATTCTTTGCCTGCGCGCAACGGGATTGGCGCTTGCTTTATGATCTGGATTCCCTTTCGGGTGAATCTGATTGGGAGACGACCATTTTGCGCCGTCATCTCATCTGGAGCGAAGCAATCCATCGGACTTACGATACACATCGCCAAGAGCAGGCGGTGCTTGTCGATTATGTTCAGTCGGTGGAGAAGCCAAAGGAACAGATTTCCTCCTTGGTATGGTTTGATACCGTTGAGGGTTTCGAGAGCCTCCTGCTGAATTCCTGGTATCAGTCGGCCCAACGAGGCTTTGTACGCCTCGGGACCATGCGAAATTGGGAACTTTGTATCGGGAGTGACGACCCTAGCAAGCCCGCAAGCGAGGTAATCAAGCGCACCACGGAGACTATGCAATACATCACCGGCAATCAGTGGGACACTAGCAGGGATGACGGGAACGTATTCAACGCAGTACGCAACATCTCCGGAATAGGGATTGACCTTACGGGAAAGGAATATGGGATAATCGCTTCTAAGCTCACGGCAGACGGAATTGAACTTTTGGATGTGCTTCTCGGCCCAGTCGTACTTGTCTAAGACCTGTTCATAAACAATTTTGGGCGGCGTTTCCGGCATTGCGCTATTCTAGTGGTATGGGGTCCAGTCTGAAAACGTCGCCAGAGTTCAACAGGTTCAACGCCCTGGTAGGCAGGGTGTTGTCGGTTCCAAAGGCTGTTCTGGATCGGCGGATTGAAGAGTACGACCAGCAAGCGAAGGCGAATCCGAAGAGGCGCGGGCCGAAATCCAAGAAGACCACCCAAAAGGAAGCCCAAGAGCGGAATTAGCGGAGAGATGTGCGAAAGATCGCCCTAGACTTCGACCTGACAGTGCTATTACCGTTAGCATTGTTCGCCCTGATTGCTCTCTGGAATTCAATCCGCGCATATCGACAATTTTTGGAGCCTACTCAAGCGCGGCTTGACCGGCACCTACGTTGCCGTCGAACCTTTCCATTTGAACCGTTACGTGGACGAGCAGGCTTTCCGGTACAACAATCGGGCCACCCCAGACAACCCGCTCAACGACTCGGACAGGTTTGCGCTGGTCGTTTCGCAGATCGTAGGCCGACGGATCACCTACGCCGAGTTGACCGGGAAGGCCGATGCGAGGCCATTCTAAGAAGCGGCAAGGCCGAGGGAAGCGCCGTGTATAGTGGGAAGCGGACCCATGGGGAGGTTCGCCTATGACTGAACTGCGCTTCGTTTGTCGGTTTCAGTGTGATGGAGTCGATCACACATTTGTTCTCCCGCGTCAAAGCCCATTAGGAAAATCTGTTGGTGAACAATATCAGCCCACGGGTATTTGGCCGATAGATTTCTTATGCCTTCCGCACGGGCACGTGTGCCGGGTTGGTCGAGAAGCAATCCGTCTGGAAGGAGTAGCGGCGCTGGCCCCAGGTCTACACGAAGGGGTTCTGTGGGAGATTGAATACGAATGTGCCAGACAAAACTGCGGGCAGCGCCAGACCATATACACCAGATATTCAGCAGTCGGAACGCAAGCAGATGTATTACGTGACGTGTTAAAAACCAGAGCGAGGGTCCTCTGTAGCGAGGGGCATGAAGCCAAGTTGGATATGGCTCGGATGGAGCTATCTTTGTTGGGGTCTTAAAAACAAGTTGCATCGCGCGTAGTCCTACCTTATCCTTGGATTAGCGCGTCACAAGGGTTATGCAGAACCGGCCTTCGTCCTGGCAGACGAGGGCCTTTCTATTTGTCGAGTATAAACCTACTTTTAGGCGACAGGCTTCTTCTTCCATGGAATTTTATAGATGGCGGCCACCGCGAGGATCGAGGCGATGATCTCGATTGGCGCAAGCATAAAGGCGACCGCAATAAAAAGTCTGTTTATCAGGATGTAGTCGGCCTCGGAAGTCGGCTTGGTCGTAAAGTTCCAGAGGAACAGCAGTATGAACCACGCCACAACAAGCATCCACCGCTTCATTTTCCACCCCTGGATAGAAGAACTATTGTCGAAAGCAGTGTACCCGATCAGCCGCCCAAGCCGCAAAGGAAGGAGCGGAGTGACGACCAGCAAAGAGGCTTTGGGAAGCAGAAGGTATACCGGCTTTGATGAGGCAGGTATATTATTGCCGTTGCATCTTGTTGATTGCAGGGCGCACAAAAGGCCCTTGGGCAGCCTTTATACGGGCAGCATCCGGGCGATGACCTGCGGGGCGAGGCGGGCCCCGGAGGCGGCAGACAAGAGAAATAAATCCGCGGAATACGAAATTTGCTTGACAGCGGGTGCAAAGGGCAGTAGATTGCGTTATCGGGTATTCAAACGTTTGAATCTCAACGATTGGGGCCGTTTATGAAACTCTCAATGAAAGACAGAAAAGCGAGCGCCGGTTTTATGCGCCGAGTTTTCTTTGCATGCACTCTCCTGCTGTGCGCGACAACTGCCGCACTGGCTCAGGCTGGCCGGGGCAGCATCAGCGGCCTGGTCACCGATCCAAGCGGGGCGGTTGTTCCCGGCGCCAGCGTGACGCTGCTGAACCATGCAACCGGCGTCACGCAGCATACCGTCACGACCGCGGCAGGCTTGTACTCCTTTGTGTCGCTCAATCCTGGCGCCTATCAGGTGACGGCCAGCATGAAGGGCTTTCAAAGCGCCGCCGTGGAGAATGTGACGGTGACCGTCGATCAGGTCAGCACCGTCAACATCGCATTGCGGGTGGGAAGCGTGACCGATACGGTGACCGTATCGGAGTCCGTCGACCTGATGGAGACCAGCAACTCGACGGTCGGCCAGCTCATCTCCGCCGAGACGATTGACCGCGTTCCGCTGCTTTCGCGTGATGTCTACGATCTGGTGCAATTGAGCGCCGGCGTCACTCCGGCCAATGGAACGCCCAACTCGTCCAATTCCGAGGCCATTACCAACATCTCGTCCGGGCGGCCTGGAATTGACGTTTCGTCGTACACCATCAACGGCGCCATCGAAGGTTCTGTCTATTACATGCTCGATGGCAGCCCCCTGGGGATTGCGGAGAACAATGCCGGCGCAATCATCCCGGCGCTTCAAATTCCCGAAGATGGCGTGGATGAGTATCGCGTGGAGACGCAGAACACTCCGGCCTCTTACCAGAGCGGCGGCGCGGGCGTCATCAGCCTGGTCAGCAAGTCCGGCGGGGACAAGTTTCATGGCGACGCCTTCGGGGTCTTCCGGCCAGACATTCTTGCCGCCAACGATTCCTTCAACAAGCAGAGCCAGTTGGCCAACGGCACATCCAACACATCACCCTCCTTTCACCGCTACCAGGAGGGCGGCGCGATCAGCGGACCGATCCTGCGCAAGAAGCTCTTCTTCTTTGCCGATTACGAGGCCACCCAGCAGAAATCGTTCGACGGTTCAAACATCTTTACCGTTCCAACCAGCGCGGAGCGGACCGGCGATTTTTCCGCCGATAGCTTTACGATCTATGACCCGACCCAGCCCGATAATCCGGACGGGACGCGGCAGGCGTTTGCCGGCAACAAGATTGCCAACCCGAATCCCATCGCGGTGAAGTTTCTCTCCGAGTTTCCCAAGTGCAACGCCCCTAACCCGACAACCTGCGATGCGGATACGAATGGAGACGTAAACAATCTCTATGTTCCCGGTCTTGATCCGACAACCGCACAGAAGTTCGACATTCGCCTGGACTATGAGATGAGCGAAAAGCAGCGTCTTTTCGGGCGCTTCTCCTTCGACCGGCTCTTCACCGCGGGTGTCAACGCATTCAACAACCCATGGGATCTGAACTACGCGCAGAACATCACCAACGGACGCAATATCCTGCTGGCGGACGACTACACGCTGAGCCCCACCACGGTGTTGCAACTGCGCTACTCCTTCACGCGCCACTATGAGGTCCAGGGCGGCGACCCCGGCCAAAGCGCAATCGACAACCTGGCGACGCTGGGATTTGCCTCGCCAACTTCCGCCGACGAGGTCTACAAGACGCTGCCCTACGTGAATTTCTGGGATGCGGGCGGCGGCATCGGCGGCACCGCGAACTGGAATACTCTCATCTATGCCAGCGAAAACAGCGATGCCAGCGCGACCCTGACAAAGATCTGGGGCAAGCACGAGATCAGCGCCGGCGCGGAATATATGAAGAGGTTCCTGAATGTTGGCCAGCCGCCGGCGCCCTCCGGCTCTTACGGATTCGACATCTCCGCAACAGATCAAACCGTGAGCTCGGCCGTTGGCGGCAGCGACTTTGCCTCATTCCTCGTCGGCATGGGATCATCCCCGGGCAACGAAAGCTGGGATTTTACCAAGGATCTTTTTGTTGCGGAGGCCAGCCCGTATTATGCGGCATTCGTTGAGGATACCTACCATGCGGCGCACGATTTCACCATCACCTTGGGGCTGCGCTGGGATATCTTCGGCGGCCGCACGGAGCGCCATAACCGCCTGGAGTACTTTGATCCGAAGGCCGCGGGCAACGTCAGCGGGGTTTCCTTCACCGGCGGCGAGGTCTTTGCGAAGAGCGGCAGCCGCTCGCCATTTGCGGCGAATCTGGCGGACTTCAGTCCGCGCCTGGGCGCGTCGTGGCAGCCCACAAAACACCTCGTGGTCCGCGGGGGCGGCGGCTTCTACTATGGCCCCAGCTCGCAGATGGTAGGCAGCGCATGGCTCAACAGCGATGGCTTTTCATCAGTGACCAATTGGAATGCCACCTGCTGGAACGCGGATGGCAACTCAGTGTACAGCGGCACCAACCAATGTGTGGGCGCAGCGGCGGGAAGCCCCGCGCCGAGCATGACGGGCGTCTACTCACTGAGCAATCCATTCCCCAATGGGGTTGTGCCGCTGGTGGGTTCTTCGCAGGGGTTGGCGACCAATCTAGGATCGACGCCCAACGTGATGCTGCACACGCAGCGCACGCAAACCACTTATAACTTCAACTTCGGTCTTGAGTATGAACTTCCGCGCGGTGTGGTTGTCAGCGCGGGCTACGTGGGCAGCAGGGGACTCTTTCTTCCTCTGAGCCAGGTCGATCTGAATGAGCTTGATCTGGGAACAATCCAGAAATATGGCGCATCGTTGTGCGTTGACACCTCAAACGCGGCGTGCGTTACGGTGCCCAATACCTGGGCGGCAATTCAGCCATCCACCAACAATAATTATGGATCGCCGACGGTGCCTCTTTGGGTGAGCCTGCAGCAGTACCCGCAATTCGGCACCGGAAACTACGGCGCGGGAAATGGCGTCCTGGTGCATGGCTATCCGAGCGGCGATTCCGAGTACAGCTCATTGCAGACCAAGGTGCAGAAGCGGATGACGCAGCACTTTACTACGTTGGTGAGCTTTACCTGGGCCAAGCTGATGACCGACGACGGAAACCCGCCGCTGGGCTTTGTCGGTTCTCACGGCGGCGCGCCTCAGGACACCAAGAACATGAGCCTGGAACACTCCGTGAGCCCGCAGGATGTGAAGTATCAGTTCACGTTGCAGGCATCTTATGACTTGCCGATGGGCAAGGATCGCGCGCTAAGTCTGCACGGCCCGATGAATGCGGCGCTGGGCGGCTGGACAGTCAACGGCGTTGCCTATCTGAGCAGCGGCGTTCCCATCGCCTCGCCGGTCTCCGGAGTCGCGCCTTCGTACTTCAATCAGCGGGCTGACTTGACCTGCGATCCCAGCAAGGGCGCGCCGCACACGGCGGCCACCTGGTTCAACTACAACTGCTTTGCGATTCCTGGAGCAGAGAGCGGCGGCTCGGCTGACCCGTTCGTTTCGGGAAGCGCGCCGGCGTATCTTGACCACGTCCGCACGATGGGCGCTCAGGATCTGGATCTGTCTCTCTTCAAGAGCTTCCAGTTGGGCGAAGAGCGGAAGCTGCGCTTTGAAATCTCGTCATTCAATGTTGCCAACAAGGCGCAACTGGGGATGCCGGGAGTGCCATCCATCACTGCTGTCGAAACGGATCCGGCTCAGGCAGCCGCATTCGGCCAGATCACCGCTAACGTCAATTCACCTCGTCAGTTCCAGTTCGGGTCGAGGTTCACCTTCTGATCGCTTCTTCGGCGACGAAATGCCGATGGGGCTTTTGCTCAATCTGAAAGGGCAGACGCAAGCCGGTGTCTGCCCTTCTTATTGGGGAAGATGCAAGCTCTTTTTCGAGGAACAGCGGAACGTTCTAGCCGCGCCATGGCTTGCCATTGATCTAATTCGATCGAGAGCCTCCTTTGCTAAATCGTTTAATTAAACCGAGTTTGACTTGGCGATTTGGACTGTGCTCTCATAGTTGCGGCGGAAGGGGCGACTTGCCCGCCTTCGCCAGAAAATGAGGTTCAAGATGCGGACGCGTCAGCCATTGGGAATAGGGATTCTTTTGTTGGGCGCTTTGTTGAGTGGATGCGGTGGAGGAAGCGGGAGCGGGAGCGGCGGCAACAACATACAACCCGTTCTGTCAGCGCCCACCTTCTCGCCTGCGCCGGGCGCCTACACTTCGACACAAAATGTTGCTCTGGCCGACGGCACCGCCAGTGCGGCAATTTACTACACCACCGACGGTACGACTCCGACGACAGCTTCGAAACTCTATTCGTCAGCCATTGCTGTTTCCTCGACCACGACGATCTCCGCGATTGCCACTGCCAGCGGGTATTCAAACAGCACCGTGGTGCAGGGCGTCTACACCATTACCGCGCCCCCGGCGGCCACGCCCACCTTCTCGCCCGCGCCCGGAGCCTACAGTGCGGCACAGAATGTCGCCTTGGCTGACAGCACCGCCGGAGCGGCAATTTACTACACCACCAACGGCACGACTCCGACGGCTGGCTCCCAACTTTATTCGTCGCCCATTGCTGTTTCTTCCACCACGACGATAGAAGCCATTGCTGTCGCAAGCGGATACTCCAACAGTGCCGTGGCGACGGGCGTCTATACCATTGCCTTGCCAGCGGCGGAGCCGACCATCACGACTACCCCGGCGCAAAACGGCGCCGAGATCGTGAGCCTAGCCACGACGACCCCCGGGGCTACCATCTATTACACCTGGGACAGCTCGACGCCCACGACCAGTTCACAAATCTATGAGGCGCCTTTTCTGGTGGCCTCGGAGTTGACTGTCAATGCCATCGCCGTAGCCCCAGGCGCCTCGGCCAGCAGCGTTGCCAGCCAGAGCTTTTCGGCCAATATTGCTTCAGGAACGCTGGTGTGGAGCGACGAGTTCACCAACACCACCAGCGCCAATGCAGAGCCCAATCCGGTGACCTGGACCTACGACACGGGCGGCGGCGGCTGGGGCAACGGCGAGCTGGAGGACTATTGCGGCTGGGGTTCGAACGCCTCGCCATGCTCGACGGCTAGCCCGAACGCCTACGTCGGCACCGACGGCTATCTGCACATCGTGGCCGAGCAGCCTTCGGCAGGAGTTTACACCTCGGCGCGGCTGAAGACCGAGGGCCTGTTCAGTTTCCTGTACGGGCGGCTTGAATTCCGCGCCCAGATTCCGGAGGGGCAGGGATTCTGGCCTGCGGAGTGGCTGCTGGGGAACAACATAGCCCTGAATGGGGATTCAAATTGGCCGGGCTGCGGCGAAATGGATGTGCAGGAGCGGGTCGACGCGGCACAAACGCCCGATGTCAATTCTGGATCGATTCATGGAACCGGTTTTACCGGCAGCAACATAGGCGCCGTATACGACTTTCCCGCAGGGGAGACAGCGGCCGGGTGGCACACCTACGGCATGATCTGGGGTCCGGAGAGCGTGGCCTATTACATTGATGACCCCACCAAACCCTATGCTACCTTTACGCCAGCAAGCATCAGCGGCTTCGGTGGCTCGGTCTGGCCCTTCGACGCGGGTCCGCAATTCATCATCATGAATGTGGCGGTCGGCGGCGGTTGGCCCGGAAACCCCAATTCAAGTACGCCGTTCCCCTCTCAAATGGTGGTGGACTACGTGCGGATTTACGCGAATTGACGGCTTGCGGTGAGGACTGGGCGCAGAGGCGGCCATCCAATGCCTGGCTGCGGTTCAATCCTCGCAGCCAGCGATTCAAGTTATAGGCGATTGAAGGGATACCCCACCTCGGGTATCCCTTCTTGTTTATGCCGAGTTACAGAGCGAATAAAGTATTTGCACGGTATTCGCAGGGGCTTGACCATCCTGTGACAATTCCCGGCGGATACTGATTCCGTGATCCCGCAAACTCTGCAGAAGGTTCCACTGAAACATTCATCTGGTTCCACATCTCTGGTGGAATCTGGTCTTCCAACCTATATTCCAATCCAGTCTCTCGTTCTGGCGCCGAGAAAGCCCTGCATTCATGCAGAGGTGGGCCGATACAGGCTGCGTCTGGCAGAGACCCAGGAAGATCGCGATGCCGCCTGCCGGCTCCGCTTCAAAGTCTTCAACATCGAACTGGGCGAAGGTCTGGCGAGTTCCTACCAGACCGGAATGGATGCCGACCAGTTTGACATCTTCTGCGCGCACCTGCTGGTGGAGGACAAGCTGGAAGCCGATCCGGCGCGGCGCGTGGTGGGCACCTACCGGATGCAGTCCGGCGCAACCGCCGCGCGCAACCTGGGCTACTACTCCGAGCGGGAGTTCAGTTTCGCTCCCTATGAGCCGCTGAGGGCGGACATCCTGGAGCTTGGCCGCGCCTCTATCGATCGCGAACATCGAACGCCGGAGGTGCTGACCTTGCTGTGGAGGGGTATCGCACAGTATGCTTCCGACATGGGGCTGCGTTACCTGATCGGCTGCTCATCGTTGAACTCGAAAGACCCGGCGGAGGGCTGGCAGGCATACGGCCAGCTTGAGCGCTACCGGGTTTCCGCTGAGTTTGAGACTGAGCCTGCCACTGAATATGTTTGTCCCAGCGAGCTTGGGGGCAGACACGCACAGCCGTCGCCCCAGCCAGAAGACCCAATGTTGCGAGTCCCCACCAAGGTGCCCAAACTGCTGAAGACCTATGTGGCCATCGGCGCGCGCATCTGCGGACCGCCGGCATGGGATCGGGAATTTGGCACCATCGATTTCCTCACTCTGCTCGATCTGAGATTGGTTTCGCCCCCGGCGCGCAATCGCTTTTTGGCTCCGCTGACTACTTGAACTTCCGTGCGATCCGGCGCGCTGTGGCGCTGGCTCTGGCGATTGCCCTGGGAATTGTTCGCTACTGGCTTCTGAAGCTCCGCGGCCCGATCACCATGGAGAAGCGCGCCCTTTGGGTTCAAGGGGTCTGCCGAGGGATTCTCAAGGGCGCGGGCATCCGCTGCAGCGTGGAGGGTACTCCGCCCACCCACGGGCTGGTGGTGGCCAACCACCTCAGTTACCTGGACATTCTTATCTTGAGCGCGGATATGCCCTGCTTCTTCGTCGCCAAGATGGAGATCGGCAGTTGGCCCTTCTTCGGCAAGTCGGCGCAGGTCGGCGGCACCATCTTCATTGACCGGTCGAGCCTGGCCAGCGCCATGTCGGTAGCCGAGCAGATGAGCGAACGGCTCAAGCTGCCGATTCCGGTGCTGCTGTTTCCCGAAGGCACAAGCACGGATGGCAGGCAGGTGCTGCGCTTCCACTCCCGGCTGATCGATCCGGCCACCACGGCCGGAGTGCCGATCACCGCCGCCGCCGTCCGCTACGTCATCGAGGACGGCACACCAGAGATAGAGCTGTGCTGGTATGGCGACGAGTCGTTTGTGACTCATCTGGTGAAGGTGCTGGGAGTTGCCGGCTTCTCTGCCCGTGTGCGCTTTGGCGAGCCGCGCCTCTATCCCGATCGTCGCACCGCTTCCGACCAGACGCACGCTGAGGTTACGGCGATGCGCATGCAGATGCCGCTGCCCTGAGGCTCGAAAAACTCCTTTGAAGCAAGTCGGCGAGTCAGCCGGTCAGCAAGTCAGACGGTCAGCGAGTCAATGAGCGGCGGGGCGTCGCCTCCCGTGGGAGCCTTGGACTCGCGCGGAGCCCAGACCAGGGGAGTGCGCCATCGGTTAGAATTGGTTTCATTCAGCAAACCTGAATCAAAGGACGGTCCCGATGGGTGTCTTTCAATTCCGCTCCAGTGTGCGGAGAAACTGTGCATTGGCGCTTTTTCTGGCTATCTCGGCAACGGTTTCGGTTCTCGGCCAGGCGCCGGCTTGGCCGTTGGACGGACCGTCGTTCAGCGCTTCTGTCGCGGACATTCAGAGCGCCGCTCAAAAGATTCCCGCTGAGAAGTTCATGGACGCAACCGTCTTCTTTGAGAGGGATTCTTACGTGATCGACGAGCAGGGGCGTGTCTCCTATCGTCACACCATGATCTATCGCATCGAGACGCAGGCCGGGGTCGAAGGGTGGTCGGAGACCTCGATGCGCTGGGAGCCGTGGTATCAGAAGCAGCCGGAGATTCACGCGCGGGTCATCCAGCCGGACGGCAAGGTAAGCCAGTTGGACCAGAAGACCATTACGGATGGTCCGGCCCGCGAAGAAGAAGAGGGAACCTACACCGATGCGCGGATACGCAAGGTTCCGCTGCCGGGACTGACCGTGGGCGCAATTGTCGAGGAAGAGACGGTTCTTGAGGACAAGTCGCCGTTTTTCTCGGGCGGCGGAGTGTATCGCGATTTCTTTTCGCGGAATGTGCCCATTATCCATTCCGAACTGGTTGTTGACGCGGCGAAACAGTTGAAGCTCCAATATCGCGCTCACCTTCTCCCCGACATTGTTGTCACCGATGAAGAGCAGGCGGGAGTGCGTCATCTTAAGTTCGTCCAGGGATACATGAAGGCGCGCCAGGACTCGGACATCGAATTGTCCACGCACATCCTCCTGAACCCGATGGTTGAGTTCTCGACCGGCGACTCCTGGGCGGCGGTGGCCAGCGCTTACCGCCAATTGGTGGAAGGGCAAATCGAGCCGGACAAAGTGAAATCGCTTCTTCCCAGCGAACCCTCCGCCAGCCGGATGGAGACGATTCAGCATATCGTATCGCGCTTGCACAAGGAGATCCGCTATACGGGAGTCGAGTTTGGCGAGGCGAGCCTGCAGCCGCAGTTGGCGCCGGAGGTTCTCAAGCGCCATTACGGCGATTGCAAAGACAAGGCCGCGGTGCTGGTTGCGATGTTGCGGGCCGCGGGCATCGCCGCCAATTTAGCTTTGCTCGATTCCGGTCCGGGGCCGGATGTAACGCCGGAGCTGCCCGGCATGAACATGTTTGACCACGCCATTGTTTATCTTCCGGCGGAGGTCAAAGGCAGCGAGCCCTTGTGGATTGACGCCACCGCGGAGTACGCGCAAGTGGGCAATCTGCCCTACATGGACAGGGGGCGGACGGCGCTGATTATCGCCGACGGCACGAATGCGCTGACACTGACGCCAACCTCGAAATCCGAGGATGACACTCTGACGGAGCTGCGCGATGTGGTGATGGCCGATTACGGTCCCGCGCACATCACCGAGACTTCGTTGACGCATGGCGACATCGATGCATATTACCGGTCGGAGTATGGCGGCGCGGATTCGCGCAAGCAGAAGGAAGACCTGGAGAAATACGCCAAGAATGTCTATCTCGCCAAGGCATTGACCAGTGTCGAGCACGGCGATGGCAAGGATCTGAGCAAGCCTTTCGTCCTGAAGCTGGATATGGCCGAAGCCAAGCGCGGCAACACAGTGATTGATGAAGCCGGCGTGGTGATTCCAGACGGCGGCATCTTCAACCGTTTGCCGAACTGGTTTACTACCGATCCCAACCCGAGTGGCGACAAGCTGACCCCGCAACAGGAGGAAGACCAGAAGAAGGCCGTGCAGGCGCGGGTGAGCGAATATGATGTGCAGCCCTTCATCACTGAATGGCATTACAAGATCATCCCGCCCTCCGGCTTCATCCTGAGAGCCCTGCCTGACAACAAGACCACGGAGATGGGGCCGGCCAAACTGACGCAACACTACGAAGTGGATGGCCAGGGCGTGATTACCGGCGTTTTGCGCTTTGATACGGGCAAGGCAAAGTACTCGGTGGACGAGGCGCTGGCTCTTCGCGAGGCCGTTCTGGCGATATACAAGCAGGACGCAATCGAGGTGCTCTTCGATCAGGCCGGGTCGAAGCTGCTCGCCGCCGGAAAGATTCGCGAGGCTCTGGCCTCTGACCGCGCGCTGATCGAAGAGCATCCGAAGGATGCGCTGCATCATGCGCAGATCGGATCCGCGTTCCTTGAGGCCGGCATGGGAGACAGGGCGAAGGCCGAAGGTCAGGAAGCAGTCCGGCTTGACCCGAAGTCCATAGCAGCTTACAGAACTCTGGCGTGGAGTTGCCAGTTCAACGCGATCGGGGTCAAGTATGCCCGCGGGTTCGATCTGGATTGCTCCATAGCCTCCTACAAGAAGGCTCTGGAACTGGATCCGGATGACACAAACACGGCGCTCAATCTGGCCATCATCAATGAGTACGGCCATGACGGCGAGCGGTATGCCGCCGATGCCCACCTGGCGGACGCCATCAGCGGTTACAAAGCGGTGAAGGAAAAGGACAAGTCCACGGGTGACGATTATGAAGATAATCTGCTCATCGACCTGCTCTACAGCGGCCAGTACAAGGAGCTGTTGCAGGAGCTGGAGAAGCTTCCTTCCTCTGACAAGCGCAATGCGATAGGCATCGCGGCGACGGTCGCTCAGCTAGGCGGAGCGGCGGGCATCAAAGCTGGAATTGACCGCGCCGATCATCTCACCGGAGGAACACAGCAACGCAGCGCCGCGCTGGTGTCGGCGGGCGACCACCTGATCCATCTGAGGCTCTACCCTGAAACCGCGGAGATTCTCACGGCCGGCGTTGAAGGGCAGAGCAATGCGGCCGGCGTCACGCAGCAGATTTCATTGTTCCGCCAATTGACCCCATGGAAGAATGATTATTTCCCCGCAACCGATCCGCGCAGCGCGGTGCAACGGATGTTCATCGCGATGCTGACGGGCGACATGACGGAACAACTAGCTTCGGAGTTGCTTGCGCGGCAGGCGTATGGTTCAGATCTGGAATGGAAGAGGAATCTGGAAAAGATCTACCAAAGCCAGGGTGCGCTGCGGCTTGTCGCCGAAAACTCAGGAATGCCCGTCAATGTGCTTCTGGACGTGTTTGCCGGGAACCTGAAGATTTCAGCCGAAGGCGACGACAAGACCGGATACAAAGTCTCAGTGCAAAGCCTGGGATCGAAGGCGCAACAGTTCTTTGTGACCAAGGAAGACGGAGTCTACAAAGTTGCGAGCGACGGCAAGACCTATTCGGAGGTCGGCAATGAGGCCTTGTACCTGTTGCGCAACGGCAAGGAAGCGGAGGCGCGATTCCTGCTGGACTGGATGCGTGACCGGCTGCACAAGGGCGGAGGCGATGATCCGCTCTCTGGTCCGCTTCTGCCGCGCTTCTGGACGGTTGGCGATTCCGGCGGGCCGGAGGCGATTCAACTGGCGGCTGCGTCGCTGCTGGTGTTTACGCCAGCCATCAAGCCGCTTCTGCCCTCAATCCATGCGGCGTGGGAGAAGGCAACCGCGGATCAGCAGCGCCTGGATCTGGGACTCTTACTGGCAAACGGATACGTCGAAGCGGAAGACGGTCCCGCGCTGAAGGCCGTTACTTCAGAGATCCTTGCCAAATATCCCGACTCCTATGAGGCTCTGGAGCTGGCCGGAAGCGCGGATGCGCTGCTGAAGGATTGGAATGATTGGAAGCAGATGCTGGATGCGCGCATCGCCAAGCATCCGGACGATGAGGTTCTGCTTCGGCAGAGGGCCAGTTTGGCCGAGGCGGAGGGCGATTTTCCCTTGGCGCGCGCCGCCGAACAGTCGGTGATCGATAAGGGCAAGGCGACCTCGGAAGACTACAACCGGCTTGCCTGGACGGGCCTCTTCGATGGCAAGGTCGACGCGGATGTCGTGAAGGCCGGGCAACAGGCCAACATGCTCAGCAACAATGCAGAGTTCGATGAACTGCACACGCTGGCATGCCTCTATGCTTTCCAGGGAAAAACCAGCGAGGCGCGTGAGCTGCTGCTGAAGGCGATGGCAGCGGACAACCTGTCAGAGCCGAATTCGGCGATCTGGTTTGCATTCGGCTCCATCTATGAGCAGTATGGGATCAACGATGCGGCCATCGAAGCCTACCGCAAAGTGGAAAAGCCCGATGGCCCGATCGGCCCAACCGACACCTATATTCTTGCCCAGATGCGGCTGAAGGCGCTGGGAGGGCATTAGAGCGGCTGCCCATGCCACTTTTGAGCATGGGCTCGCCTGGCGGGAAGGGGCCGGCTATCTGCCGTCTGAAGCGGGCTTGCCCGTCGAGCTTCGCACCACCAGGCTGGTGGAGACGAGGAATTCGCGCTGCATCCTGGGGCTGTCGGGATCCTCGGCCTGCTGGCGCAGGGCCTCGAAGGCCGCTCGGGCCAGGTCGACGCGGGAGAGCCGAATGGTGGTCAGCGGGGGCAGTGTGTACTCGGCGAAGGCGATGTCGTCCAGGCCGATGACCGACAGATCCTGGGGAACGCGCAGGCCCTCCATGTAGGCGGCGCGGAGGACGCCGATGGCGGTCATGTCGTTGGAGCAGACAATGGCCGTGGGGCGCGCGGCGAGGGCTTGCAGCTTTTGAAAGCCGGCCACGCCGCCTTTGAGCATGTGATCGCACTCGACGATCCACTTCTTCTGAATCCCGAGCCCGCAGGCATCCATCGCCGCGCGAAAGTCATTTTCGCGGGTGATGGCCGAGTGCAGCTTGCGCGGTCCGGCCAGGAAGGCGATCTTCGTGTGTCCCAGCTCAGTCAGGTGGCTCACAGCTGCATGAATGCCCGTGGAGTAGTCCAGCAGAATGGTGCTGGTCTTGCGGTTGCCGAGGCGAAACTCGGCCAGCACCATGGGTACATCGTGATGCATCAACTGGTCGAGCACCGGCTCTTCCTCGCCGAAGGTGAGCACGGCAACGCCCTCGACCTTGCGCTCCAACATGCGGCGCACGCAGCGGGTGAGCACGTCCGGGTCGCTGTTCGTGGAGCTGACCAGAATCTCGTAGCCGTTTGCCACCGCGATCTCTTCAAAGCTCTGAATCAGCTCGGGAAAGAACGGGTTGGTGATGTTTTCAACGATGACGCCCAAGAGCCGGCTGCGCCCGGAGACCAAGGTGCGCGCGTGGGTGTTGGGAAAGTAATTCAACTGGTTGATAGCCTGCCAGACCCGTTTTTGCAGCCTGTCGCTGACCGCGGAAGAGCCGTTCACGGTGCGGGAGACCGTGGCGATGGAAACCCTCGCCAAGGCGGCGACGGTGCGGATGTCGGGTGTCTTTGCGACTGCTTTGCGGGTTTCTCTTCGAGCCACGAAATCGTCCTCTTGCGGAATAGAGCGGACTGAAAGCAATGGTATTGCATTGCGGGGGGCTCGCGAAAGGGGAGAATTGAGCTGCCCGGCCTAAGACGACAGTTGTATTTTCCTCAAGTCTTCAAAACGCGACAGTGGTCCGAGCCTGAAGGCCCCCAAAATTCTCTGTCTTTCCGAGGGCTGAAGCGGCTGCGGAAAAACTCGGAATTTCAGGTGAAACTGGCGGAAAGCGTCCCTCCGCGGCTAAAGCCAACGTTGATTCTGTTGGCCTTGCACGGGGGTTAAAACCCCCGTCTCCCTCCGCATCGCGTATTTCCGCAGCCTGTGAAGCCCCCCGGCTCTCTCCGGAATCTTCGATTTGCAACTGTAGTACCAACCGGAAAAACAAATATGCGGTGAGGGTGAGTTACCGGTTGTCGGAAATCAGGAGGCGCAGGTCGCGCAGGTTTTGCCCGGTTGGGCCGGTGACAACGGCATCGCCCAGCGCACTGAACATGGGACAGGCATCGAATGCGGCCAGCGCGGCCTTGAGATGGAATCCGAAGGTATGGGCACGGGCGACTGTGGTGGGGTCGGCGATGGCCCCGGCCACCTGGGTATTGCCGTCAATGCCATCGGAACCGGCGCTGAGGACGGTGAGCCGTTCTCCCGGATAGCTCTCCAACTCCAGAGCACATTCCATGACAAACTGCTGGTTGCGCCCGCCAGCGCCGGGGGTACGGTCGAGGGTGACGGTTACTTCGCCGACGGAGATGAGGCAGAGCCTGGGGTGCAGGGCGCGCAGCTCATGGAAGCGCTCGAGAAGATAGCGGGCGGCGTCGGCGTAGTCCCAATCATCGCAACTATTGTCCACCTCAACATGGAAGCCGGCCTTTTCGGCGAGGGCGCGGGCATTCTCCGCCAGGTCGAGGCTGGAGAGGAGAACTTCGAAGACCGAATCGCGAAAGGGCGCGTCCTCTTGCGACAGGGTGGCGGCATCGGTGAAGCGGCGCGCGGGCGCGAACCCCGGGATGATGAATTTGGGAAAGAAGGGCGGACGCCAACCCTTGTTGCCGGGCGATTCGGGCAGATCTTCGCGCTCAAAGAAAGCGCTCACCGTTGACGGCAACTTGGCTTTCAGATCGTACTTTGCGAGCAGACTGCGCACCTCGACCACTGTGGAGTGGTCGGGCGAAGTAGGACCGGAAGAGAGCGCGTCAAGGGAACGCAGAGGCACGTCAGGGAGCAGCAGGCTGACCTTCGCGGCCTCCGGCGCGGCGATGGCCAGACGCCCGCCCTTGACCGCGGAGAAATGCTTGCGGAGAGTGTTGACCTCGCTGATGGGCGCGCCCGAGGCTAACAGCAACTGATGGAAGGCCATGGTGTCATCGAGGGAGATCTTCGGGTCCAGCGGCAGGTCAAACATGGCCGAGCCCCCGCCGGAGATGAGAAAGAAGATGAGCGTGTCCTTGCGGGCCTTGCGGAGCATGGCCAGGGCTGCGCGGGCGGCGGCGAAGGACTCCTCGTTGGGCACTGGATGGCCACCCTCAAAGTAGCGGAATCGCCAATCGCGGTGTTTGGGAAGCTGGTTGGAGCAGCAGACGCCGCGCAGGCCGAGGCGGCGGCTCATGCGGCTGAGAAGCGTGTCGAGCATGGGACCGGCGGCTTTGCCCAGCGCGATGACAAAGATCTTCTTGTAGTTGGAGAGACAGATCGAGGCCGGCCCGCTGCCGTCGGGGATGAGCCGATGGAGCATGTTGCCCTCAAAGCGAATGCGGCGGTCGAAAGCCGATTGGGTGCTGCATGCCGCGATGGCTCCGGTAAAGATCTCAGTCGCCGTGGAGTGCAGGATATCGAGGGATGGATCGCTGCTGACCGGGGTCATTGCAGGTGCTCCTTGTCGTTCGAGATCGGCAGCCAACCGGCGCGCGCTGAACCGAGCGGCGCGGGTTGACCGGCAAAGAAGTGATTGGCACGGGGAGGGAGCACCAATGGTCTGGATTTGGCGGCAAGCTCTTGCGCCATTTGTGTAGCTGTCGCAGGATCGGTTCCCGGTTGGACGCGAGCAATTCTCGTGGTCATTCCACAAACCATTCTACTCGCTGCGGGGGCCTGTTTCCCACTCCGGTTTATCGCTTTGCCGGGATCGAAGAACCGCGACTCGCAGAGATTGCAAACGAGAGATTGCGTCTTTCAGCCAATGAGACAAAACCCAGCGTAAGGTATTCTGGCTGTATCATGACAGAATGCCAGCGCATTGATTCGATTGAAACGATAGACCCCATCCGGCTTACGCGTCAGCTCTGCGAAATCGAGTCCACCACCTACCACGAGGGCGCGGTGGGGGATTTTCTCGCTGGTTTTCTCAGCGCGCGCAGGTGGGATGTGGAAAAGACACCCGTTCAGCAGCCGAGGGAGAGTGCCGGCGGCGGTCCGCGGTGGAATGTCTATGCGGGCAGGGCGGGTGAGGCGCCCGACCTCGTTTTTTCAACGCACATGGACACCGTGCCGCCCTATATTCCTTTCAGCGAGGATGAGAATTTTCTCTATGGCCGTGGTGTTTGCGACGCCAAGGGCATCCTGGCCGCCCAGGTGGCTGCAGCCGAGGCGCTGCGCACGGAGGGATTTCGGATAGGGTTGCTGTTTGTCAGCGGCGAGGAACGCGACTCGGCCGGCGCCATTGCCGCCAACAAGTCGCCCAAAGGCAGCCGCTTCCTGATCAATGGCGAGCCGACCGACAATCGACTGGCGCTGGCCTCGAAGGGCGCTTTGCGCGCGGCCTTCAGGGCAACGGGCAAAATGGCCCACTCGGCCTATCCCGAGCTGGGCGAGAGCGCCGTTCACAAGCTCGTCGAGGTGCTGGGTAAGCTACTGACGATGCCCTTGGCGGAGTTGGAGGATATTGGCCCCAGCACACTCAACATCGGCCAGATTCAGGGCGGGTACGCTCCCAACGTGATCGCCGACAAGGCCGAGGCGCAGGTGCTGGTGCGCACGGTGACCGACTCCGGGCCGGTGCGCGCGCAGTTGGTTGCAATCGCCGGCGACAAGGCCGAGGTGGAGTTTACTCTCGATAGTCCCTTCGTCCGGTTGCGCGCTGTCGAGGGGCTGCCCACCATGGTCGCCAAGTTCTCGACCGACATCCCGCACCTCTCGAACTGGGGTGAGCCGCTGCTGCTGGGGCCGGGGTCCATTCACGTGGCCCATACGCCGTTTGAGAAGCTGGCCAAGAAGGAGCTGCTGGAGGCGGTCGAGTTATATGTCAAGGTGGCGAAGCAGTTGCTGAGCTGAGATACCGGAGTCCCGTCTTTTGGGGGCAGAGACCGTCAAGGTGCCTGCCTCAGCCCCGTGCCCGCAGGGCGAACCCATCTGCCGCCAGATCGGCGACGGTTGCGGTGTCCAGCACGCCCAGCATGGCCTCCTGCGCCCTTGCCCAGATGGGGTGGGCGGGGCAGAAGGACTTCCGGCCGCAGGAGGCTCCGGAGACGAGGCAGAGGTTGAGACAGATGGGACCGTCTATGGCTTCGATTACCTGGCGGAGCGATGCCTGGCGGCCGGCGGAAAGAAGCTCAAAGCCTCCTGAATGTCCCCTCCGGGAGGCGACAAACCCAGCGCGGCACAATGCCTGCAAGACCTTGGAAAGAAAGCTCAAGGGGGTTCCCGTGGCGCGGGCCAGAGCGGGAAGCAGCGCGCGCTGATGATCCGGCAGCGTGGCCAGGTGAATGGTCACGCGCACAGCATAGTCGGCAGCGCGGGTCAGCTGCATGGTCGAACCGGATTGTGCCATCGGATCGCTCCTTCCAAATCCTATCGTAATCAATCGTAGCGCGATTGGCCGCCGGCGGGCAGGCGGCGGAGGGCTTAGCTTTGCATTTCTCACGGCCAGATCGACGCTCTGTAGCGCCGACCTCCTGGTCGGCTGTACTGGCGGCGTCCTCGCCGCCAAAGCAAAGCCTCGTTCATTGATACCGTTTGCACACACCGTGACGGAGCAAACGGTTTCCGGCGTGGGTCGGGAGACCCACGCTACAGCCGGCCAGGAGGCCGGCGCTACAAATTCGTTGGCGCGTCTTGTGAGAAATGCGGACTTAGCCTTGCATTTCATCGAAATCCGCGGCGAGCGGACAACCGTCGCAGAGGGGGGCTCGGCGGCAATGAGCTTTGCCCACAGCGACCGTGAGGGCATGAAACTCGTTGAAGAGCCGGGGGTGGTCCGCCGGGGAATCATCGGCAAAGGCCTGGCGGGTGAGATCGGCCATGGAGTCGTATCCCTTGCGATTGTGGCCGGGCGGCGGCGCGAGAAGCCGGTGGCGCGCGGTGATGCGGCGCAGGTATTCGTCGGCGACGGGAATGGAATGGCCCAGGGCGTAGAGCAGGATGGCGTCGGCGGTCTCAGGACCGACGGCGGGCAGGGCCAGCAGGCGGGCGCGCAAGGCGGGTGTGGGAGCGGCGGCAAGCTTATCGAGCGAGCCGGAGAACTCCTCGTCAAGCATGGCGACAAAAGCCTTCAGCGCGGGCGCCTTGCGGGTGTAAAAGCCGGAGGGCTGGATTGAGCGCGCGAGGTCTTCTAGAGGGAGGGTGCGCAGGCCGTCTATGGTGAGCGCTCCGGCCGCGCGCAGATTGTCCAGAGATCGCTCGACGGCCTTCCATGCGGTGTTCTGGACGAGATAGGCGCCGAGGATGACTTCAAAGGGAGTCATGGCCGGCCACCAGTGCTGGGGGCCGTAGGCTTCAAAGAGCAGATCGTGCATGCGGCGGAGGCGCTGGGCGGGAGTGGGTTTGGGCGAGGGCACGGCTGGCCTTGGGATGGAGGAAATCACTCGGCTTAAGAGAAGCATCAAGGCCGTGCGGAATTCGGTGGCTGACTCACTCATTCGCTTAAACGGACATTGTCACGATGGTCAATTCCGCTCAGACCTCAGGAGACCACGGGACTAAAAATGCGACAGCACTCAAAGTCGCAATCTAAACCTTAACGTGTCAACGCGCATGAAGCAAAGGAAAATGATATGCCACAGTTCGGTTCACCTTTTTCAGAGTTGGCGAACGGCAGGAAACTCACGGACGAGGAACTCATCAGAGCGATTCGGTTCATGGTAGCCGCGGAGTACGAAGCAACTCAGATGTATGTGCAGCTTGCCGAGTCAACCGACAACAAACTCGCCGTGGCAGTGCTTAAGGACATAGCGGACGAGGAACTTGTACACGCGGGAGAGTTTCTCAAGCTGTTGTATGCGCTTGCTCCCGATGAAGAGGCGCTCTATGCCAAAGGGGCGAAAGAAGTAGCAGAAATCGAGAAATCACAACTTCAGCAGAAAGTGTAAGCAACGCGGGAACCCAAGCTGCCCTGTACCGGAGCCGATTGCTCAGTCCCGTGGTGCGGCACTGTGTGATTGCTCCCACTGTGAATTAGTGCCGGCATTGCGAGATTGTGGACGCTCGAGTGTGGCACCATGGGTCTATGAAGGCAAGCGAATGTCACACTGTTGACTGGCAAGCCAAATGGATGAGAGACCCATGCAAGAGGCGGAGATGAAGAGTTACACGGAGTACCTGGTCATGGAAACCAGGAAGCGGCGGGAGATGGTGCACATCACCGATGAGGTGGAGAAGATTGTGCGGCGCAGCGGGGTGAAGGATGGGTTGTGCTTTGTTTCGCCGATGCACATCACGGCTGCCGTGTATGTGAACGACCTGGAGAGCGGGCTGATCGAGGATATCGGCAAGTGGCTGGAGGAACTGGCTCCGGCGCGCCCTGCCTACAAGCACCACCAGACGGGCGAAGACAACGGAGACGCGCATTTGAAGTCTCTGCTGCTGCACCACGAGACCACGCTGCCGGTGACGAATGGACGGCTGGACCTGGGACCGTGGCAGCGGGTCTTCTATGCCGAATTCGACGGTCAGAGGCGGAAGCGGGTGATTGTGAAGGTGCTGGGGGTGGAGTAGGGGATGCCGAAGTTACTTGGCCGCCGTGCCGGCAGCTCTGGGTTTCTGGGCTTCGTTCAGTTCCTGGAATAGGTCGCGCTCGTGCTGGGCTTTCTCGGGCAGCTTCGCCTTGGCATAGGCTTTGGCGAGGTTGAAGTGAATCTCGGGGCTGGCGGGACTTAGTTTGGCGGCTAACTCCAGTTCGCGGATGGCCGCATCGAGATCGCCTGTTTCAAGAGATGCACGGCCGAGCAGATAGTGAGCATCGACGGAGTCAGGCGCGATAATGAGGGCTTTTTGCGCCCAGGTGACCGCTGTAGCGCCTTCGCGCTGGCGCATCGCGATCGAGGCCAGGCGCACGCACGGCAGTTCGCTCTTGGGAGAGATGGCGGCTTCGGCCTGCATCTCGGCGGCGGCCTGATCAAAGTCCGAAAGCGCGATCAGCGCGGTTCCGTATGCGTAATGAAGAAAGGGCGCCTTCGGATACTGCTCCAGCAGGAGCTTGAACTGAGGGAAGGCCTCGTCGTAGTTGCTCTTTTCGAGAAGCTCGGCAATGTGCCCGGCGGCTGTGACAAGGGCAGTCTGGTCAGGGGGAGTAGCCTCTGGAAACACCGCGCGCCGCAACAGCGCCAGTCCCAGCGCATACTGGACCTTTGCGGCCAGATTGCCGGTTGCGTCCGTGGCTGTTGCCAATACTTCGGTTGCCTCCTCAAAGCGGCCGGCATGGATGAGAAGAATGCCGTAGGTGTATCGGGCGATATAGAGGTACTCAGCCTTGGCGGCCAGGCCCATCTTCGCGCTGCGGTCGAGATGAATGAGCGCGTTGTCGTAGTCCTTCAGTTCGAATTCGCAGAGGCCGAGGAGGGCCCAGCCGTTGGCGTTGCTTGGGGTGACGGCGAGCGAAACCTTGAAATCGGCGGCGGCGGCGTCATAGCGGGCCTGGGTGTATTCCAAGAGAGCTTTATCCCAGCGCTCGAGATTCTCCTGCGGAGGCGTGACGGCCTTGGCGTCGGCGTTGGGATTGGCGTAAAGAAAGAAGATGCGCTGTTCGGGAGCGGGATGGCCAGCAGCGGCGGGCGTGGCGAGTTTCCGCTCGGCAGCCGCTTTCTCTTTGTTGCCTGAGGCTGTCCATGCCTGCGCAAGGAACAGATGAGCATTCGGATTGCCGGGAGCAAGGCGAACGGCCTGCTGCGCGGCCTTGAGCGATTCGCTTGCCGCGCCCTGGCTCATTTCGAGGCGGGCGATTTCGATCCACGGGAAAGGGCTCTCGGGAGAGATCTTCGTCTCCGCGCGGAGTTGATCCATTGCTTCTTTGTTCTTTCCGGCTTTGGCGAGGGCAAGTCCATAGGCGGAGTGCAGGTAGGGGATCTCCGGATTGGCCTGCAAGAGGGCGGCCAGGCGTGCAGGCGCATCGACGCCGGCGGTTGCGGCTTCTCCGGCCGCAAGCACCAGCGCTTCGCGCGACGGGTCAAGCTGTTCAGGCAGCAGAGGCACGCGCAACAAGGCCAGCCCCAAGGCAATCTTGGCCTGGGGCGAGACGATGCCGGTCCCGAAGTTTGCCAGCAAGAGCTGGGATGCGCGCTCGAATTCACTGGCGCGGTTCAAGAGGATTCCCAGGTGGTAGCTGGAGACGCGGGCGATCTCGTCGTCCTGGACTCCGTAGTATTGCGCCTTCTCGAGATGGGCAAGGGCGCTCGAGTAATCCCCGGTCTCGTATTCGGAGAGGCCGAGGAGGCTCCAGGCTATGCCCAGGCTGGGCGCGGATTCGACGACCTTTTGAAATGTCGCGCTGGCCGCTGCGAACTGGTTGCTGTCATATTCCAGCATTCCCATGTTCCAGCGGCCCTCCTTCCAATCGGGCTGCAGTTCCAGAACGCGCTGATAGTCGCGGATCGCGTCGGCGGTCCTTCCCGTTTCACCCTCCTGGAGCGCTTGCTTCCGCAGGCTCTCGATATCGACGGGCGCCGAGGGAGCCGCGGCAGGGGCTTGGCCGGCGGGGAAGGCGCCGGCAGCCGCCCAGGAAACGCCAGGCGACAGTGAAAGAGCAACCGCAAGGCAAATGGAGCGCAGCATCGGGATGGGCATAAACTGTATCCGCCAGCAAGTATACTTTGTATTGACCAGATGTTCTTCAGCATGCAGCAGAAAATTCTTCGCTCCCTCGAAAACGTCTCTCGCCGCAAGCTGCTTCGCAACTTTGCGACCGTCGCGGCGGCGTCTCCTTTTTATGGGACTCTGCTGGGCCGCGCCGCTTCAGCGCCCGCGCCCTACACCTTCGAGGAGGTGCCGGCCGCGAAGAGCGGCATTCGCTGGGTACACAATGCGGGCAGATCCGCGGAGAAGTACCTGCCGGAGAGCAGCGGGGCGGGATGCGCCTTCCTGGATTACGACAATGACGGCTGGATGGACATCTATCTCGTCAACAGCGGCAAAGCGAACTTCTACAATCCGCCCCAACCGCTGCGGAATGCGCTTTACCGCAACAATCGCGACGGAACTTTCACCGATGTGACGGAAAAGGCGGGGTGCGCCGGAGGAGGCTATGGGATGGGCGTCGCCGTGGGGGATTACAACGGGGACGGCTATCCGGACATTTATGTGACGCAGGTGGGGCGCAATATCCTCTACCGCAACAACGGCGACGGCACCTTCACGGACGTGACCGAGAAGGCGGGCGTGGGCGCGGCCGGATGGAGCACGAGCGCAGTCTGGTTCGACTATGACAACGATGGCAAGCTGGACCTGTTTGTCTGCCAGTTCGCCGAGTTCGACCTGTTGCACGGCTGCGGCAAGGATGCCGCCGGGATGCGCCACTACTGCATTCCCACGACCTTCAACGCCGAGCCGAGCTGGCTCTTCCACAACAACGGAGACGGCACATTTACCGACGTGAGCAAGACAGCCGGCATCGCCGAGCATCTGGGCAAGGCGTGGGGAGTGGTGGCGACGGACGTGAATAACGACGGCAAGATGGACCTGTTCGTTTCCAACGACACCGTGCCGAACTCCCTGTTTATCAATCGCGGAGGCACCTTCGAGGAGGTTGGCCTGGCGGCCGAGGTGGCCTACAGCGCCGATGGCCGTGCCCGCTCCGGCATGGGGCTGGACTCGGCCGATTTCAACGAAGACGGCCTCATGGACATCTTCCTGGCCAATATCGACGAGGAGTTCTTCTCGCTCTACAAAAACAACGGCGACGGAACCTTCGACGATGTCGCAATACCGCTGGGGATCGGAATGTCGACCCGCTGGATGAGCGGTTGGGGGCTCAAGTTCATCGACTACGACAACGACGGCAATCTCGACCTGATTGCGGCAAGCGGTTTTCCCGACGACCAGTTCGATGTGGCCTCCTCCTCGATCCAGTGGAGGCAGCCTTTGCTGCTCTTTCACCATGAAGGGTCAAAATTCCGGGATGTGAGCGCGGATAGCGGGCCAGTCTTTGGCAGGAAGTTCCCGGCCCGGGGGCTCGCCATTGGCGATTTCAACAACGACGGGGGCGTCAGCGTGCTCATCAGCAACAACAATGAAGCCCCCTTGCTGCTGCGCAACAACGTCGGCAAGCTGAACAACTGGCTGGGTTTACATCTGGTGGGGACCAAGTGCAACACCGATGCGGTGGGCGCGCGGGTCAGCTATCAGGCCGGCGACCTGAAGCGCTTCAGGATGAAGGTCGGCGCAGGCAGCTTTCTCTCCTCGCACGATCCCCGCATCGTCCTCGGCATCGGCCAGCGCCCCAAGATCGATTCCCTGGAGGTGAAATGGCCCCTGCCGAGCGGGGCCGTGGAGCATTTCACCGATCTGCCCCTGAACCGCTACATCACCATTGTGGAAGGCACGGGCAAGTGGAAGTGAGCAGGGCCGCGTGTGCCGGGCCGGGGGATGCGGGAGGGTGATTTGGCGGTTTGGCCGGGGCCGGTGAGAGCGGCGAAACTGACACTCCACAGTTGAAAAGGCGCCGCTTTTTCGGGCAAGCGAACGGATAGCAAATCAGGCATAACGAGGTTCCGCGGCGAGGCTCCGGGAAGTTCAACAGAAAACCATAGAAATCCTATGAGATATGGGAGCTTTTTGGCGACTGTTCTCTATCGAAATAAATACGCTTAAGATATTGACAAATAAGTATGTTATGAAGAGAACACAGACCGGATTTGACGCCGTTTTAGCCCCCGAAAAGCTCTGTTTGGGAACTGCCTCATTTTTGGGTCATTTTGAGCCCCGGCGGAATGAGATTTTTAGTGAATTATTCTGTTGACAGTCCGCAGCTCCAAAGCTCACAATGTTGTGCGAGTCAAAAAGCACGTTTGCGCTGTCTTGGACGAGGGCATAGCCCGATATCCGGGTTGCGCGTTTTGTTTGAAGACGACGTGAGCTGTGCCAGTTTTGACCGCTTTCCCGCTGGGGATATGTACGGATCCGGCGGGCAGAACCATGACATTTATTGTCAGGAGACCAAATGATGCAAAAAGGAATCGGAAGAAGTGGTCCTGCGTCCCGATTTAGCTTTGGGATACGCGCGCTATTCACGATCATCATGCTTGTGGCTGTTCCTGTTGCCCTGCATGCCCAGGCCTACTACGGCTCGATCGTCGGCAATGTGACGGACTCGCAAGGGGCCGCTGTTGTCGGAGCCAAGGTAACCGCCACCGCAAACGGAACGGACGTCAAGTCCACAACCACCACCTCCGGCCAGGGCACATTTTCGCTCGCACAGTTGGCCGTTGGAACCTACGTTGTCCGCATTAATGCGCCTGGATTCAAGGAATTCGTCTCCAATGGCGTCGAAGTCCACATTTCAACGAACACCTCGGTGAATGCCACCCTCACGCTTGGCGCGGTCAGCGAAAAAGTGACCGTCCAGGCCGATGAAGTGCAGGTGGAAACCACCTCGGCGTCAATCGGCGAAGTCATTACCGGGCAACAGGTTCGCGAACTTCCGCTGAACAGCGAAAACTTCGTGTCCTTGACCCAGCTCTCGCCGGGCGTCAACGCGGCAGCCAGCTTCGACGGCGTTGGAAAGGGCCTGGAAGGCGGCGTCAACTTCTCCGTCAACGGCAACCCCTACACCAACAACCTGTTCCTGGTTGACGGCGTGAACAACAACGACGTGGGATCGGGCCGCACGATTCTTGTTTACCCGTCCATCGACACCATCGCCGAGTTCAAGATGATCCGTAACTCCTACGGCCCTGAGTATGGCCAGGCGTCAGGCGCGATCATCAGCATTACCACGAAGTCCGGCCAGAACCAGTTCCATGGCGGCTTCTTCTATTCGGGCCGCAACGACAAGCTCGATGCCAATGACTGGGAGTCGAATCACCTCAATGTTGGCAAGGCCAAGTTGCGCAAGAACGACTACGGCTACAACATCAGCGGTCCGATCAAGAAGGACAAGCTGTTTGTGTGGTGGAACCAGGAATGGAACAAGGACATCGACGGCGGCGCCTTTGGTGTTTGCGTTCCGACACTGGCCGAGCAAAACGGCGATTTCAGCGCTTACGGCCCCAATGGCGGCAACAGCGCCGACGGCAAGACGATCGGTGGTCTCGACCAATGCGGCGCCTCGGTTCCGGGCACTACATCCACGACATCAAGTGGCACCACGGTCTATGCCCCGCTGCCGACCTATGAAGGCACAGCCCAGACGCTGAGCAGCATCGACAAGGGCGGCAATGATCTGGCGCAGTTCTTCCCGCTTCCCACTTCAACGAGTATCAGCCCGGGCGTCACCAACTGGGCCTCCAAGATCAACAACCCGCTGAACTGGAGCGAGTGGAATGTCCGGCCGGACTTCGACATCAACAAGTCGAATCGCGCCACCTTCCGCTGGACCCAGGATTCCTGGACCAACCCCTTCCCGAACAACGGATCGAGTTTCTGGGGCGATTCAGAGTTCCCGACCGTCGGTTCGAACTGGAGCCAGCCATCCAAGAGCGTCATGGCAAAGCTGAGTTCGACGATCAACAACAGCATGGTGAACGACGTTGAATTTGGTTTTGGCAACAACGCCATCATCACGACACTGGCCGGCACCGACACCAAGATTGTCGGCGCACTCGTTTCCGACTATCCCGCCATGTTCCCGGCCTCGCTCAAGCAAAAGGACGAGTTCCTGGGCGGATGGGGCGGACTGAGCCCTTACGGCTCCTACCAGGGTGAGGCTTCCTTCTGGAACATCGCCCCCTACAAGAACCATGAGGATCTGTACACCCTTCAGGACAACCTGTCGAAGGTCAAGGGCAATCACCTGCTGAAAGCCGGCGCCTTCTACGGCAACAACATCAAGGTTGAAGATGGCGGCAATGGCGCGGATCGTCCGGGCCTGCCCGGCACCGTTCTTTGCGACAAGGATGCCGCCGGAAACGCCATCATTCCGACCACAGGACAGACGGATCCCGCCTGCATCAACACCGGCAACCCGCTGGCGAACATCCTGGTTCCCGGCGGCAACGCGGCCTTGCCGAATCAATGGTTTGCGAATATTACCGAGGGCAGTAAGGACGTCACTGCCCAGGTCAAGTGGCATGACTTCGAGTGGTATCTGGGAGACAGTTGGAAGGTCCGCAGAAACGTTACCCTCGATCTCGGCTTCCGGTGGTCCTTCTACCGCGAACCGTACTCGGCTGACAAGCAATGGGCAAACTGGGACCCGGCGAACTGGACCGTGGCCGCAGCGCTCACCAACCCCGGCGACTCCTGCAACGGCCTCATCGTTGCGAAGGGAACCAACCCATGCGCGGCTGCCAACGCCCTCATGGCAAGCATTGGAGTCCAGATCGGACCGAACACCGGCGGCGTGTTGTCCTCCGGAACGCAAGGCCCCAGCACGGCGCTGATCAGCGAGAACAACCACGACATCGCTCCTCGCGTGGGTCTGTCCTGGGATATCTTCGGCAACGGCAGGACTGCATTGCGTCTTGGCGGCGGCCAATTCTATCAACGTGAAATCGTCGGAATTGATGAGGGCATGGAAAAGGGCACGCCCTTCTCTCTGAGCGCCACCACCAACCGTACGATCGATGCGGCGGCCAAAAGCGGCGGCGCATCTCTGTCGCCGAACTACGCCAAGGATACGCGTGGAGTCTCGCCGAATTCATGGCAGTGGAACATGACCGTCGAACAGGAACTGGCCAAGAACACCACCCTGGAAGTCGCTTATGTCGGCAACACCGGCATTCACCTTACCTCCATGAAGGCCTTCAACCCGATGCCACAGTCGGAATGGCTGGCGGCGGCTCTTGACAGCAACGGCACTGGCCTCGGCGCGGGCCTCGGCGCCACAGGCTGCAATGCCGGTGATCCTCGTCCGGCTTGCAACTTCGCCGGAATCAATGGCTTTGCCCGCTTTGGCCATGCCACCTATCACTCGCTGCAGGCACTGTTCCGCTCCCAGTTCGGCGCATCGACGTTCCAGGCTTCCTATACCTGGTCTCACTCGATCGGCGACGTGGAAGAGGACAACTCCTCCGGCTCCGCCAACCAGGAAGCATCCACGGTCAACAGCGACTCCGCTCTTGACAAGGGCAACACCAACATCAACCGTCCGCAGATCTTAGTGGCGAACGAAGTCTACTACCTGCCCAAGCTGGCCAACCAGAACATGCTCGTCCGTGCAGTCGTCGGCGGATGGCAGTTGAACAGCATCTTGAACGTTGCGCACGGCAACTCTCTGACGGTTTTCTCCAACGGCAGCTTCACCGACAGCGTGATCGCTGGCTATGATGCGACGGGCAAGGCAATCACCCATACCGCTACGATCAGCCAACTGATCGGCACCGGCTACAACGGCAACAACCGTCCGTTGACCACCGGCCAGGGTTGCAACTCTGGTCAGAAGTCAAACCAGATACTGAATACCGCCGCGTTTACCCTGATTGGCTATCAGCTGGGCACAGTGCCGGCGGGGATCGCTCGTCGCGGCTATTGCTACGGCGCTCCGACCACGGATCTGGATGGTCAGGTTGCCAAGAACTGGGAGATCAGGGAGAAGTATCGCATCAAGTTCTCGTTGGACTTCTTCGACCTGTTCAACCACCCGAACTTCAACTCCGGCGGTCTGGAAGGCGCGGGCTGGAATCCGTCGAACATCAATTGCGGCGCGCCGATCACAATTGCCAATCCCGCTGGCGGCACGACCACGACCTATAACTCGTGCAGCGCCACCAACTCGACCATCAGCAGCCAAGGCAGCGGAGTAGCACCGGGCAACGGCAGCGGCTTTGGAGCGGTTAGCACCTTCCAGAGCGGCAAGGCCTTCCGCGAAGTGCAGTATGGCCTGAAGTTCTCGTTCTAAGGACGAAGTTCAACCACAACGCAAGTCAACGCAACAAGCAAGAATCAAACTGCGGAGCGCTCGTACAGGCTCCGCAGTTTGTTGTTTGCGATAGAATCGATACAGCGTTTATCCATGAAGTTCAATCCTTCTCAATTCGCGTATCGAACGAGGCTTCGTTCGATGTGTTGGTTTGGCCCCGCGTTGTGTGCGGCCCTGGCGTTTGCCCAGTTCATGGCTCCCATGGCGGGCGCCCAGGTTGCTGAGCATCATGCCCCGGCGGCTCGCAGGCCGCAGCCGGCTCAGGATGAACTTGAATCGCGCATCGCGGCAGCCGCGGCAGCCCGCAATGCCGGCGACCCCGTGGCCGTGGCAAGGGCGAATTACCTGGTGATCGCCGCCGCTCTGCGCGAAGTGGCCAACCTCAGGGTGGTTGCGTCGGATGACTCAAAGGCGGTGGAACTCTACCGCGTTTCGCTGCAATATGAAGATACTTCCGGCACGTATGCCGCCATGGCATTCGCTGAAGTCCAGGCCGGCGATCTGGACAAGGCCATCGAGTTTGCGCGGCAGGCTTTGGCGGGCAATCCTGGCGATCTTCGCGCCGAGATGATTCTGGCCAG
>Ga0302270_10000848_pt1 | contig 31696 bp, 35 predicted proteins | sample III_Bog_E2_3_FD_198773 | JGI IMG/M metagenome (GOLD analysis project Ga0302270, IMG submission 198773) | Peat permafrost microbial communities from Stordalen Mire near Abisko, Sweden - III_Bog_E2_3 | ecosystem: Environmental > Terrestrial > Soil > Wetlands > Peat | place: Sweden: Abisko... | reverse complement strand
TCTTTCCCCCCAGACCCCCCTATTACCTCCCCGTCAGAAGCCAGAGGCCAAAATTCAGAAGCCATAAGCGAAAGCGGCGAAAAGGGTCCGAAGGCTGTTACGCCGCCGCAAAAACGAACCCCGGTGAACCCACCCCCTGTCCCACGCAACGGTTTCGCCTCGACGGGCGCGCTGGTTGGTCGCAATCTTCCGGGCCTACTCGGCGAGCGCTACACGAACGACGAACTCGACGCCGCGGTCGGGATGCTTAACCAGTTTCGCGAGGTCAATCAGTGCCACTGGCCTGCGCCGGATGCGGGGCTCTGTCACACGCTGCTGGATGCCTGTGGGTACGATCCGGACGGCTTGTTTGGGTTTCTGAAGCACGTCGGCAAACGCAAACCTGGCAACGGGTGGGGTTGGCTGGTGACGCTGGCTCGCGAGCAGGCGGTTGGGAGGGCGATGTGAAGCCAGGCTGCAAGCTCTGCAACTACACGGGAATGCGCATGTTCACAGATCTGCGAGGCCGCACGGTGGCCGGGCGCTGCAAGTGCAATCCGGCGCCGCCGCCATCGCAGAAAAAGACGCCAAAGACAAAACCCGAGCCGGTGCAGGAAGAGTTGATCGAGAGAGGGCGGGAGTGGTTCAAATGAAGACAACCATCGAGCGTGTTTGCCAGGAGCGTGGCCTCGCAGTGGAGGATCTGCTTAGCGGGTCGCATGCTTGGGAGTTAGTTGCCGCGCGTCGGCTGGTGGCTCACGAACTGCGGGAAAGAAGCCTTAGCCTTCCGGCCATTGGACGGATCCTACATCGGCACCACACGAGCATTCTGTACTTGCTGCGCGTTCCCGCACGGCAGGTCAAGTTCCAATGTGCGCGACAGCCTTGCACGGGCTGCGGCAACGCTCTCCCTGCGGAGCGGCCGGAATTGCGCGAGGTCGGGCTGTGCGATGCGTGCCTTATCCGGATGCACGACGCGATGGCCGCGGAGGCGCAGCTGCAATGACACAGGCACAACGCCCACCGCGACTCCCAGCCTTCCTCACGGCGAAAGAGGTGGCCGGCATCCTGCGGCTCGACGAAAAGACGGTGAGGCGTCGGGCTCGTGATGGCCAGATTCCTGGAGCGTCGCGGTTCGGACGGCAATGGCGCTTTGCTTCTGGACAGATCCTGCGGGCCTTCCTGCCAGCGGGAAAGCCCAGTTGATGTCACTTCATGGGACGCGGCGGTACTTATTGGGACAAAAAGCGCTGGAAATGTTTTTTTCGACCTATGATCGGGGCGTGGAATGACCGCTAAACCCAAGCCCCGCAAACCACTTTCCCGCAAGCGCAAGAGCGCCGTGGCCGTTGTGCTGCCAACCCCCAAGCAGCAGGCCGCGGCGCTCGTCAGGTTTCAGGAGCAGCTCGCGCAAGAGAATGCCGATCTGCTGCGCGAGGGCTACGCCGCCGGGCTGGCGGTCGTGGTGAAGAAGCTGAAGGGCGGCGACGAGAAGGCCTTCGACAAGCTGCTGAGCCTGGTCGATCGCGCCGAGGCCCGCAGTGTGGGCGATTCCCGCGCAGCTGCCACACTGGACGGCGCCGGCGATTCAAGCGCAACGGCAGCTTACACGCTCGAAGAGCTGACGCAAACGTACCGCAGACGGATTTCAGCGGGAGAGACGAAATGACACTCACGGAATTATGCGAGCTACGGCAAAGTGTTGCGATGGGGGTGGCGGAAAGGCTGGATAAGTTTGCCGATGCCCTCGATACTGCGCCTCGACTCGGGGCTGCGACCGACAAGCCAGAGGGTGAGCGCTATGTGCAGATCAGCGATACGTGGCTGCGCTGCCTGGCAGATTCGCTGAGGGCGAATGCTGAACTGATGCGATGAGCGGTGCAAACGTACCGCAGACGGATTTCTGGAGGTGAGGCGAAGTGAAAGAGTATAAAGTCATACCAACGACGGATCTGGCGGGGCCTGGCCAGCTCGAGAAGTGTTTGAACGACCTGGCGCAGCAAGGCGCGAAAGTCGTCGGATTCTCGACGGGCATCTTCAAGGGGAGCGCCATTTCCGCGCTGCATAAAGACGAGCCAATGATCGTGCCGGTGATCATCCTGGAGCGGGAGTCGGACCCGAAGCCCGGGATGCCTCTGCTCATGGTATGAGCCGCGATCTCATCCCCGAGCTGCAGAAGTGGGCGACCTCCATTGCCCGCTCGATCGCCCGCCGGCTTCCGCCTTCTATCGAAGCCGACGACCTGGTCCAGGTGGCGATGCTCGCGACCTGGCAGGCTCAGGACTCTTTCGATTTGCAGCGCGGTGTGCCGTTCACGGCGTACGCTTACCCGCGAGTTCGTGGCGCGGTCCTGATGTCGATCCGCGGTCGGACCTGGCGTGAGGCAACCCACGAGGAGATGCCCGAGGTGGAGACCGCCGGCTGGATTCCCGCCTTCGATGACGAGATCGGCGGCGCCGAGCTGGTCGCCATCGTGGAGCGCTGTTTGGGTGAGCTGCCACAACGCACGGCACAGGCGGCGCGCTGGGTATGGCTCTACGGACAGAACACGCTCGATGTGGCACGGGCGATGGGCGTGAGCCGGTCCACAGTGTACGCCATGCTCAAAGACGCGCGGACGCTCCTGTCGCGCGAGTTCGATCTGATGCGCACACCTGTTCTGTTTGTGAAGAGCAACGTCCATCTCAACGGGAAGGATTTTGAACCCGGGCGGTGCATTCCCGTTACAGATTCTGGCGACGTGCTCCCGGGGCCGCGTCTGAGTGACTGGGTTGGTGACTGGCTGGGCGCTGAGTCCGAGCGTTTGGGCGCAATGATGCAGGAGCTGACGACGGTATGAATGGTCTTTGCCCGGCGAATCTCACGGTTAGGTATACGTTTCGCTGTGACTTCTGTGGAGCGGAAGAAAGCGAAGAATGGCGATGCGCGGCGTTCAACCCAGTGCTCTTTCCCTCCATGCCTAAGGGGTGGCAGGAAGTCCGTGGCAATCCCGTTTGCCCAAACCACGAGGTGAGCGTGGTGATCACATCACGGCCTAGGTCAGACTCGGAGGAAGTCACGCTTCCATGAGCCTTCAGGCGGCCGAGCGTCTCACCAATCCGCAGATCGAGGAGCTGATCGGCAGGCTGCGCTTCGACCATGCCGGGTTCTGCAAGCAGACCCTGGAAATCCGCAACAAGAGCGGCAAACAGGTGCCGTTGGTCCTCACCCCGGGCCAGGTCAAGCTCACAACAGCGATCGAACATCAGGAGCGCCTGGGTCTTCCGATTCGCGTTCGCTGTCTGAAGGCTGGCCAGGTGCACATGAGCATGGGCGCGTGCTCCCATGTCCTCCGCCGGACGGCGTTCACCCCGGGCACACACGCCAAGGTCTACGCGCACCTGTTCGAGGCGACGCGGAACCTGTACGATTACTTTACCCAGTTCCTGGCGAATTACAAGCCGTTCTTTGGCTTGGCCATGCCCAAGGTGGCGCGGACGAACCAGGATCACATCATTGAGTTCGCGAACCATTCTTCGATTGAGTTCGGCTCGGCCGAGACCAGCCGGGGCGGCCGATCGCGCCCATTCAAGGTTCTGGAGCTATCCGAGACGGCGTTCTGGCGTCGGGCTGAAGATCTCCGCACTGGGCTGCTCGCGCGTGTCCCGGACGATCCAGACACGCTGATTATCGACGAAAGCACAGCGAACGGCGCGTCGGGCAGCTTCTATCGCGGCTGGATGGAGGCGATGGATCCCTCTTCGACATCCGGCTGGATCGGCGTGTTTGTTGCGTGGTGGGAGCTGCCGGAGTACTCGCGCGAGCTTGCCGATCCTGCAGTATTTCAGCGGTCGCTCGACAAGGAAGAGTGGGAGATCCGCAACCGCTACAACCTGACACTGGGTCAGATGGCGTGGCGGCGCTGGGCGATTCAAACCACCTGCGAAGGCGACATCAACCGCTTTCACCAGGAGTTTCCGGCGTGCCCGGAAGAAGCGTTCGTCGCTTCGGGCCGCACGGTGTTCGACATGAAGGCGCTGGAGCGGCAGCCGCTGGTCTCTGAGGCTCTAGTAGGCGACCTCTGCGAAGAGAACACGGGGATTCGCGTAGAGGTTCAGTTCAACCCGCGCCAGGACGGCCACGGCCCGGTGTCACTGTGGAAACGCCCCGAGAAAAGGCACTTCTACCTTGTTTCCACCGACGCCGCAAAGGGCATCGACGTCAGCGACCGGGCGACGAGCGCCGATCCCGATTACGCGGTGGCGCACGTGTTCGACACCGCGACGTGCGAGCAGGTAGCGATGATCCGGGACCGCATCGAGCCGTCCAAGTTCGGTGAGATGGTTGTCGCAACGGCCAAGTGGTACAACTGGGCCTACATCGCTCCAGACGCCGATGGGCCGGCCGTGGCCATGATCGAGGCGATTCTGAGATCGCAGTACCCACTGGAGTTGATTTACAACCGTCAGCGTGATCCAGACGACCGCCGACCCCTATTGCTCCAAGACATCGGCTTTTTAACGACGACCGTGACCAAGCCCCAGGCCATTGCCAGCCTGAGCCGGGCGCTGCGCGAGATGACAGTCCTGATTCGCGACAAGACCACGCGCGCCGAACTGCGGACGTTCGTGACGTGGCCGAACGGAAAGCAAGCCGCGAGCCAAGGAAATCACGACGATTGTGTGATGGCGCTGGCTGTGGGTGTCCACACACTGCCGTTCGCCGTGCGCGCCCAGGAGCGGCGGGAGGCCGCGGCCAAGGCCGAAGCGAACAAACCCGTCGCCGAGGTTGTGCAGTACCGGAGGATACGGAGGTAGTCATGGGGGTTTACAAGAGCCCGTCTGCTATGGATGATTGGAAACGCTCAGTGGAACGCAACCAGTCCTTTCAATTCGAGATTCGCGCAATCGATGCTATTTACTGGTCGGCTGGTTGGGAAATGAGGATGTTCGAAGCTCTAAGGGCGGCAGCGCAAAAAGCCGGTGTGGATCCGGCGACAGTAGTCATTTACCAGAGCGTTGAGGAATTCGGCGCCTCCCTTCGGTTTTTGGTCGAGTATGCGTGCCCTGTCAAGGTAGTAAGCCTGTTACCTGCAGCCATGGAGAGCCTACATGGGTGAGATTGTTTCCCGGCGCTACCAGCCAAACCCCGACAAGTGCTGCGAGGCGTGCGTGTTCGGGCGCGGCGAACACGCTGCTTGGTGTCCTAAGGTTATCCGCTGCTCCGAAGACGCCACCTGCCCCGGCGAGTGCATTGTTGGCAACTGGACCGGCCGGGAGATCCCACCCCTGCATCCGCACGCGCCTGGCTGCGTATACTACCGCCCAGCCTGCAATGAACAGGCATGCAAGAGCGCTCCGAGTTCCAACTTGAACTCTCCGAAGACGAACTCTCCAAGTTAGCCGCCCAGATCGACTACGACTTCCGCGGCGCCAACGCTGACCACGAGAAACGGCTGGAACGCTTCCGGGGCTACTACCAGAAGTGGCGCAACCGCGTCGATCCGCCGGCGCCTGGCGACGAGGAAGCTTCCAACTTCAGCGTTCCGCTCGTGCAGTGGAACACGTTTTCGAAGATGGCCACAACGATGCAGGCGCTGTTTGGCGACGACGCTGAAGTGGTGGCCGTGCCGGTTGCTCCCAGTGACGAGAGGTTGGTGAAGAAGATCGGGCGCTACATGACCTGGCGCATGTTCGACTCGATGAATTGCGTCTCAAAGTTCGGTCCCTTCGTGTTCTGGCTGACGCTCTGCGGCCGGGCTTTCGCCGCCGCCCCTTGGGTTCAGGAGACGTTCCTGAAGAAGGGCGAGGACGGCAAGATCACACACGAGGTCTGGTACGACGGCCCTGGATTCGAGCCACTCTGGCCCGATGAGTTAATCGTGCCGGCTGAGGACGCCACCAACCTCCAGGACTTCAGCTTCGTCGTGCACCAGCAGCGGCTCACGCCCGACCAACTCCTGGACGCCGAGCGGCAAGGCAAGCTGTTTGGTATCACCGAGAACTTCGACCAGTTCGTGAACCTCGCCAGTCTGCGACGGCAGCGCAACTGGGAGGCCGAGCAGATCAAACGCGAGAAGGATCTCGACGAGGGGATCACGTACGAGGGCTCGCTCGCCAACCGTGGCACGATCCAGGTTTACAAGTGGTTCGGCAAGTGGCGCTTGCCCGTCGATCCCAAGCAATCCCCCGACCTGAACGACATCAAGGCCCGCGAACTTTACCAGCGCGACATCCTGGTCTGGTACTTCCCCGAGCTGCACCAGGTCTACGGTGTGCAGGACCTGATGGAGCTATACCCCAACATGAAAGACCGGCGCCCATTCGTAGAGGCGTCGCTCGTGAAGGACGGTTCCTACTGGTCGGCCGGGTTCGGGGAGCTGCTCGACTCGATCGACGACGAAGTCAGCGTCAATCACAACCTTTTCACCGAGGCCGGCCAGTTCACCGTTGGCCCGGTGATCTTCTACAAACCCGGCGTCGGCTACAACCCGAAGACCATGAAGTACGAGCCGGGCCAGGCGATACCCTGCGACGACCCCAACAGCGTCAAGGCGATTCAGATCCAGCCGGAGTTGGGCTATGTTGTCGCGAAAGAACAGTCGGTAATGAGCTACGGCGAGCGCGTCACTGGCGTCTCAGATCAGACGCTGGGGCGCGCGATCGACAGGCCCAACGCCCCACGAACGGCTTCCGGCCAGCTCGCCCTCATCGAACAGGGCAACGTCCGGGCGTCGCTCGACACGATGATGCTGCGCGAGGACATCCGCAAGATCATCAATCACATCTGGCAGCTCGACACCGAGTTCTCGCCGCCCAGCGTGTTCTTCCGCGTGACCGACGACGACGCGAATGAGCTGTTTGCGACCAAGAACGGCTTCGGCGAGATGACCGCCGAAGAGCGCGGCGGCCGGTACGACTTTGATCTGCGCTTCGCGACCAGCGTTTGGAGCCGGGAAGCGAAGAAACAGAACCAGATGCAATTGTACGGGCTCGACATGCAGAACCCGCTCGTCGTCCAGAACCCCCGCGCGCTGTGGGTCATCACCAACGGTATCCACGCGGCCATGGGCGACGACAACTTCCGCGACATCCTCCCCGAGCCGCCGGACCTCGGTATGCCCAAGAATCCCAAGGAAGAGTGGGCGCTCATGCTGAAGGGCGAGGACACGCCCGTCAACCCGCTCGACAATGACGACCTCCACCTGCAGGACCATTACAAGCGGGCCATGGACGCGCGCACCGATCCGGACAAGGACCAGGATGCCGTCAACCGCCTGGCTGCGCACATCCTCGAGCACCTCGACCAGAAACGGAAGAAGATGATCGCACAGGCAATCACAGCCCAGCTCGCCCAGCAGTTGGGCCAGATGTCCGGCGTGCAGGGCATGGGCGCGCTGGCCGGGATGCAGCAGCAACCCCAGCCAGCGCAACCACAGCCGCCGCCGCAAGCTCCACAGCGGTTTCCGCAAGGACCGCAAAGTCCGGCGAGCCCCATGGAGCTTCCCAGCCAGAACGTAGGCGGAGGTGTCCGTGCCCCTGTTATATGACACGATCGACATCCAGAACTTGAAAGAGACCGCGCAGTCGGCGGGCTACAAGATCATTTCGCAGCGCATCTACGACATGATGTCGGCGAAGTTCCGCGAGTTGCAGAGTGACCTCGATCCCGTGGCCACGGCGAAGTGTCGGGGCTTCCTGGAGGCGATCAACGTAGTGCTCGGCCTTCCCGAGCGGCTGGAGGCCGAGATGCGGCAGAGTGCGAAAGACTGAGCGCGCCTGCAATTAGCAGGCATGCAACATACCTGCAGAGCCAAATTTAGTGTTTGCAGAGTGGCCGAACTTGGCTACGATGGCAAGCGCCAAGAGATCATGAAGCGCGTCGAGGCAACCGACGGGCACCCCGCTGGTTACGAGAGCACAGGGGTTCCGATCCGAGAAATCACGCTGACGGCCGTTTACGACTCCGGGATCTGCAAAGAAAACAAGTCTTTCGCGGACGCCACGCCCAGTGGAACGATCACGTTTTGCCTGAACAATCCCGCTCTCGCCGAAGCATTCAAGCCCGGCCAAGCCTTCTACGTGGACTTCACTCCAGCCGCGTAAACCGATTCGACCGTAAACCTTTGGCTGTGTCTGCAATTAGCAGGCATGGCCAAAGGCAAACTCAATTCCCTTCCCTCCACGCCCAGGCAGAACGTCCAGGCAGTGCGTCCTCCCAATCCAGCCCCGGCCGCCAAGGGGCCGACCTCCATGGGCTCTTCGGGCTTCCGGGGCAGTGGACCGGGCAACCCGCTGGGCTCCAACTTCCCGGGCCATCCGCTCGGCAGTGCGGTCCCAAGCCATCCGCTCGCGAAGTCCCCGAGCGTCCCCGGAAAGCCGTATGGCCGCTAAGAAGATTCAGATCAAGCCCAGCCACCAGGGCGATCTGCACCGCGACGTGGGCGTGCCGCGAGGTACGCCTCTGTCCGATCGCCTGCTGGCGGCGGCGAAGAAGAGCCCGGATCCGGCCGAGCGCAAGCGGGCGACATTCGCGGAGAACGCCAAGTCATGGCGACACTAGCCGCACCCGTTATCCGCGAGCGCTGCCACTACTGCTCGCGTTGGAAAAACTCCACGGAGATCATCCACCTCTCCGGCGGTGCGGCCATGTGCTGGCAGTGCCACGAGTGGCATTCCAAGGCGATTCAGCACCTCGAGCCTCCCACTGGCTGCCAGGAGTGCAGGAAGACCCTGGATGAACTGCGACAACTCGACCCCAACGGCAATGTACCGATGACGGTCGTCTGCAAGGACGGGATTTACGAGTTTTTGTGCAAGCCGTGCGCAGACGCCTACATCCGGAAACTCGGCGAGGCCGACGTTGCGGCAATCGTTGAGGAGTTGGCCGACAACGAGGCCATCACGCTCTACGACCCGGAAAAGCAGGTCACCAACGCGATTTACGTCACATTGAAAGCCAAAGGCAGCGTTGAAAAGGTCGAGGGGAGACCGGGATTCTGGAGGGCGGCGGCGTGAGCACAATCGCCCAGTTCGACGTGCCGGCCCTGGAGCAGCACTTCACAGTCCAGCAGGTGGCCGAAGCGTGGGGCCTCTCGGAGGCCTCCATCCGGCGCATGTTCGGCGAGCAGCCGGGTGTGCTCCGTAAGGCCGCGCCCACGGTGAGCGGCAAGCGGCGCCGGGTCCTCCTGCGCATCCCGGCCTCAGTCGTGGCGCGCGTTCACGACGATCTCGAGCGTATGCCCGCGCTCGGCAAAGTTCAGCCGCTTCGTCGCGGCGTCAAGTAGGGGCTGTTGGGTATCGAGGAAATGGGCGTAATGCTTCTCTGTGGTTTTGATAGATCGGTGGCCGAGCAGGAGTTGAACGCTCCTCAGATCGGCTCCCGTGCGCAGCAGCTCCACGGCGAAGGTGTCGCGGAAGCGGTGCGGGTGGGCGTGGACGCCGGCGCGGACTCCGATCTCATGGACCATCTTCCAGAGCTGGTAGCGCGCGTTTCGGCTCTCCGGCTTGGGGTACGGAAAGAACAGCGATCCGGAGGGCAGCGCGCCGAGAGCCTGGAGGCAATCGGCCGGGAGATGGACCCGGACGTCCTCATGGTTCTTGAGGGTGCGCAGCACGAGATGGCCGGTGCTCCAGTTGATGCGGTGCTTACCCAGCACGGCCACGTCGCTGATGCGCAGCCCGGAGTAGAGCAGGACGCTCACCAGGGCGCGCTCTGTGGGCGTCAGGCAGGCTTTGAGCAGGGCCGAGACCTCGGAATCGGTGTAGGGCGGCGTCCCTTCCTGAGCGCCCTTGACGTGGTGCACCTTACGCGCGGGGCTTTTCTCCAGCAGGTCGGTGTCGACGCAATAGTTCAAGAACACGCGCAGCCACTTCAGGTAGCTGTTCTTCGTATTCGCCTGGGCCTTCTCCTTGTTGCGGCCGACGACGGAATCGCGGAATGCGGCGACGATCTGCGGCGTGATTTCGCTAAGCCGAACAGCACCCCTCTTCCGCGCGAGTGTGATGAAGAGTTGCAGGCTGTGGCGATAGACGGCGAGCGACTGTGCCGCCAGGCCGCGCAGCTCGCAGTCGGCGAGGTACTGTTCGACCGCCTCGGAGATGGGCAAGAGCCCGGGCGTAGCGCGCGCGGCGGCTCCTGTTTCCTTCTGGAGAGCGCGCTGAGCGCCGGTCTGCCAGTCGCGGGTCTTGAGGGATTCGCGGACGGACTTGCCGTCCACGTCGCCGTCGCACCAGACCGGGCAGGTGCATTTGGTTCCTTTACGGCCGAGCGGTCGGAGCTTACAGCCGGAAATGTGGCGTCGGTAGAGACTCAACATGGGCCGGATTCTATCAATTTGGGTACAAAAAAGGTACACGAGGGAGAGCGATGCAATTAAATCAAGGGGTTACGGACGAAAAAGTATATCAGGGCGTTACGACTTCGCCGGGGCCAGTAGCCGGACAAGACGACAGAGATGAGACGCACCGCCGGCGAATGCCGTTTCTTCCGCACGATTGCCGGGCTGGAATCGCCTGTAGCCGGTTCACCACAGGTATTCTTTTGCGTCACGCCGGTGCTGGTAGCCGTCCAGGACGTGGACCACGCGTATCTTCTTCAACTTGGATGGCGAGAGCTGACCGATCGGCAGGTAGATGATGCTCCGTCCGAGGCGCGCCGCCGTGTTGCGAAAAATGGAACGGGGCGGCTTGGACGCCACATAAAGCACATGCCGTTCCAGCGAATAGTCCAGCCCGGCCAGCAGCAGACGTTCGGACTTGCTTTCGGCCATGTCGTAGTCCGGATCGCTCCAGACGTCGTACATGCGGCGCGATGGCAGCACCATGAGGAACCCCCCGTACTCGGCGCGTCCGATTCCGGGCCCGATCATGTGATCGAAGGGGAAAGTCGAGTAGAACGCCATATCTGACTCGTTCTGGTGCTCTCCCAACCAGGTCGTACAGTAGCCATAGCGGTCCCCGGGATCCTCGTCGAAAACGACGACGACCGCGCCGACATCTCCCGCCAGGCGCTCTGAGCGCCGCACCCAGATCTCCCGGCGGTGCCAGTTGCGGATCGTTTCGCGCACGTCGATGCCGTCCAGCAGCGACGTCCGGAACGGTTCCACGTGGGTCCGGTCGTCGGTGAGCATGGAGCGCGCCTTTTGCCGCAGCATGCGGCCATAGTCTTCGATCACCAGATCTTCGGGCGGATAGCTGCAGATGGCGTCTCCGTCGACACGCTCGGCCCACTCGCCGGGATAGCGCTCCTTCGGCCTGTCTTTGAGCCCGCGCGGCCGCCTCATCCGCTTTTCGCGCATCGGCATCCGGTGCAGACGCATACGGCGCGTGTTCGGCGACAGATCCTCGCTGGTCAGCGTGCGGGTTTCCAGCTCCGATTCCGCGAGTTGCCAAGGCCACTGGCCCGCGGCGTGCCAGACCTCCCAGGCAAAGTTGTCGTCGGCGACCCCACGCGCCGCCGTCAAAAGATCAAACAGGTCCGGCAGCAGCATCTGGGCGCTGAGGGCCAGCTTCCGCGAAAAACGGGCGAGCTGTCTCCTCTGCCAGTTTGTGAGTTGCTCGTTGGTCTGAATCTGGTAGTTCAGCTCAGATTCACGCAGCAGTTCGCGCTGCAGGCTCAGACGGTCGGGCGGTGAAGTCTCCACCTGCGTCCGCCAGTATTCGTAACGCTCGGCGTAAAACGGCGGCAGGTTGCAGACCTCGGCCAGACAGTCGGGGTGCAGATTCACCACCGAAGCGTCGAGCATGGATGCGCTGGGGAGCTCGAGCTCCGACTCGCCGGCCGGTACGTCCAGGCACTTTATGAGGGACGTCACGGACTGGAGTGCGACCACCGCCAGCGTCGCCCGCGTGGGATCGGAGCCCTGTAGCGCCGAGGCCATCTGCAGGATGACCCCATCGCGAGGGGCCGGAGTGCCCGGGGCGCTCAAGGCCAGCTCGACATAAGTGCCGGCCCCCAGCCGCGACACCGCATAGCTGTCGGGCAGAGGAGCCGCGGCGAAAAGGTTCAGCCCATTCGAGCCGTCCATCACGCTTTCGAGCAGGAAGAGCACTTCGGCGCCGGTTTCGCGGGCGGTCCGAATCGCTTCGACATAGGGGTCGCCGGGCTCGACGATCCAGTAGCTGTCGCCATCCTCGTCATCGGACGCCGGATCGGACCAGGACCAGGCGATGGCCGACAACTCAGGCAGGCGCGCCACGGCGCCGAGTATCTCGGCCTGGAGATCGCGCCACAACGGCACCGCGACCGTCTCCGGACGGGCGGCCAGTATCGCCCTGCGCACCTCGGCGGCGAACTCCATGCTGCCGGCCACGACGGGCAGAAAGGTCACATGACCGTGCTGGAGCAGAGTGGTCAGAAGGCGCCTCCAGGGTTGGGCACTGAATGCAAATTCTGGATCGCGGTTCTCATCTCGTTCCTGCACCCAATCTCCACGCCAAATATCCTCTACAAATACCTGCCGCCGAGCCCATCAGAGCAGGCCAAACGGGCAGAGATTCCCGCTTTTTGCTTATAAGTGCTTGATTCCACGTTAAAAAACGGGTACCCCTTACCCGTTTTCCGTCCTCCGGCCCGGGACCTTACGCCAACCTCAGATACCGCAACGCCTCCTCGCCCAAGGTCTGCCGCACCGAAAACTCCACCGGCGGCTTCCATCCCGAGCGGCTCGTCACCGCCGGGAGCCCGGCCATCAGTTTCATGGAATAGCGGGCGATGTTGATGCCGTCGCGCACCGTGTACCGTTCGTCCGCGCCATGCGCCAGTTGAAGGAAATCGGCGACGTAACCCAGCAGCTCGTCGTCGGCGAACGGCAGATTCTCGTGCAGGATTGCCAATTCCTCCTCGCGCTCCGGGAAATCGATCAGGATCTGGGGCTGCAGCCGCGAATGGATGTACTCCGGCAGGTCGAACGTCGAAGCATCGTCGTTCATCGTGGCGACCAGCCGGAAGCCCGCGTGCGCCTTCACCTTGATGCCCGCCAGCAGCGACTCGACATACCGGCGGCCGTCGAGCAGCGGAGCCAGGCTCGCCCAGCTCTTCTCCGACATGCGATTGCCTTCGTCGAGGATTGCGACCCCGCCGCGGATCATGGCCGTCAGCAGCGGCGAGGCCACGTAGCGCAGCGATTGGGGCCCGTCGATCACCGGCTGCACGATCAGGTCCTCGGGCCGCGTGTCCACGGTGGCCTGCATGATGTAGGTTTCCCGTCCCAGGCGCTGCGCCGCGGCGAAGGCGAGGGTCGTCTTGCCCACTCCGGGTTTGCCTATCAGCCGCGGACTCATGGGCATGTCGCGTTCATCCACGACCAGCCACGCAGCCAGCAGTTGCCGCATCGCTTCGTCCTGGCCCACCCACTCCACCGGCAACTCGTCCGGATGAGCGAGATGCAGGGCGACGCCGTCGATGTACACAACCATACGGTCTATTGTGCAGGAATCCTCGCGAAAGGGTAGTGGGGCCTTTCCGGTTAAGCGGCATTTCGTCGACCGGCCTCGCGTCGGCTGCTCGACTATCAGCGCCGGTCCGCGCAGAACTGTCTGCTACACCACGTCGATGACGATGAGAGTAATGTCGTCCTGCTGGGACCTGGACGCAGGTTGCCATTGCCGGATCTCGGAGAGCAGTCGATCCGACAACTCGGATGGCGGGCATGACGGATTGCCGCGGACAACCTCCTCCAGCCTCTTGTCGCCGAAGGAATCACCGTTGGCATTCTCGGGTTCAGTGGCTCCGTCGGTGTAAAGCAGGAAGCGGTCGCCTGGAGTGATCGGCAAAGTACAAACAGGATACTCATCGCGCTCCGGCATGACTCCAAAGAGTAATCCGTTGCTTTCGATTCGCTCCAGATCACCCTGCCGCCAGTGTAGAAGGGGTGGGTGTCCGGCTGCGCTATACAGCGCGTTGCCATCCACGGTATCGAGCCACAAATAGGCCGCCGAAATGAGTTGACCGTGCAATTGCCCGGAAAGGACACGGCTCAACCCGCGCAGTACCGCTCCCGGGTCGCTGGCGCAAGCCGCCACCGATTGCACAGCGACTTTGAGCATGGACGCGATCAGCGCAGCCGGGACTCCATGCCCGCTGACATCAGCCACCAGACAGCCCATCCGGTTCTGATCAACCGGGATGAACTCGTAGAAGTCGCCCGCCACGGCAGTCATGGGAAGGTACGCGGCGCTGATGCGGATGTGATCGAGTTTGGGAACGCTGCTCGGAAGAATCGACCGCTGGATGTCGCGGGCGATCGCGAGTTCGTTTTCAATGGAGAGCAGGCGGTGCTCGTTGGCGAACACCAGCCGCAGCGCGACGTATCCAAACGAGAACAGAAGAATAGCGAAACCGAGGTGGTCCAGTATGCGCGGGCTCGCGTAGCCAAGGGGACCCGACAGGCTGTTATACAGGGCTTCAACGGTGAAAACCAGCGTGCCCGTGGCCAGAACGCCGCGATCCGGCAGAACGAGATACTTGCTGGATAAGCTCGGAACTGCGACTACAGTCGTCAGCACAATGAGCATGCAGGCAATGAGCAACTGGTTGTAGAACATCAACCGGGCGCTCGAGCCGGTAACAAAGAAGAAGGCGCCACCGGCAACAGCAATCGCCAACTCCGCGAAGACAACCACCTGCAGGAGGAACCGGACTTTACCGCAGCTTAGTTCCCGGAAGGAGAGCGCACAAGGGAACACGAGCAGGTACGTCATCGAAGCGTTCGCGGATGGGGCGCTCATCTGAAGCCATCGAGGCAACACCGCTAAAACGACCTGGGATTGACTCAGTTGCACCGCGCCGTACAGGGCGCTCCAGATTCCCAGCCACGCAAAGATGCGGGTTCCGCTGCGCCGGCGAATCGCGGCGATGGCGCACGCCGTCAGTCCGATGAACAGGAAGACTGAACCAAGAATGATGTCAGCCACTTGGCCGCGAAGCATCGAAAGCGCTTGATCGCTCAGACTCACACCTCCCGGAGTCCCCCCAACATAACAGAGAGTATCTCTGTGTGCTCAAGAGCTCCTGGCCGGTATCGATTGGTGCATGCCGATTCTGGTTGGATGTGCTTGCGTGCATCCGCTGGATGGGTCGCGGACCTGAAGTGCGCGTCTCGCACATCGGGCTAAGCTGCCTGAGAATACATAGACACCGGCGGCATCGCCCGGGTTCCGGCCCGCGCGGTGATGCACCGAAATACCACCCACCGTATGCGTTCAACACGACCGTTCATGCCCAAAGGATGAAGACCGCACACCCATCCCCCAGTACAGAACTGCGAACGATAGAGAGCGGCCTTTGCGCCGATATCCACCGCTCCCGTTGCTGCCTGAACGCCAACGGAGCCGATCTGGAGATCGGCGTTCCCAGGCGCGCGGCGCTACTCGTCGCTCGAGAAGATTCCGGAGAACGTCTCCCACGGTTTGCGTTCGTCGCCGCCGACCTGGCCCGGCGCGAGCTCTCTACGCAGCTTGGATAGCGTCATGCTCTGGACGATGACTTTGCCCGGACCCGTCAGGGTCGCCAGGAACAGGCCCTCTCCGCCGAACAGCGCCGTCTTGATGCCGCCGACGAATTGAATGTCGTAGCTGACGCTCTCGTCGAAGGCGACGATGTGGCCGGCTTCGATCTGGATCGCCTCGCCGGGAGCGAGAGGGAACTCGACGAAGTCCCCACCCGCGTGGATGAACACGGCGCCTGGCCCGCTCAGCTTTTCGAGGATGAAGCCTTCGCCGCCGAAGAAGCCCGCTCCCAGTTTCTTGACGAAGGCGATATTCAATTGAGCGGGCGCTTGCGCGAACAGGAAGCCGTCGCGCTGGACCATGACGGTCTGGCCGCTCTTCAACTCGAAGGACTGGATCTTGCCCGGGTAGGTGCCCGCGAAGCCGACCTCGCCGCTCGCGCCGGAGGTTTTGAAATAGGTCAGGAACAGCGACTCGCCCATCATCTTGCGCTTGATCGCGCCCCAGATTTTCTCCCCCAGACTCTCGCCGCTCATGCGCGTCTCCCAGTACACGTTGGGCGTTTTGTAAATCATCCTGCCGGCTTCGGCGTAGATCTCCTGGCCCGGCTTCAGTTTCACCCGCGCAATCTGCAGGTTATCGCCCTCGATTTTGTAGTCCAGCGGCTCCGGCGCATAGGAATAGGAAGGGGGCGCCTGGCCCCATGCGCCGGTCGAAGCCCCAGTCGAAGCCCCGGTCGCCGCGCCAGACGCTGCTCCGGCAGCCGCAGTCCCGCAGCGCGGGCAGAACTTCGCGGTTTCGGCTAAATCGTTGCCACAGCCTGTGCAGAATGCCATAGGTTCTCCTGACCGTATCCCAGTATCCGGCATCAGGTCCGTTTGGGAGTAGCGGTCCTTTGAGATAACGGTAAACGGGCTCGCAAGGTTCACGAAACCTGCACTGGTAGGGCGGCGCTCCAGCGCCGCGTGGGCTCTCCAGAGCCCGCCTGTTTCCGTTGGTTGGCGTTTCAGCGGGGGACGGGCAAGCGGCGGATAGGGCGGACGCTGGAGCGCCGCCTTACACACGGCACAATGCCGCCTGAAGAGCCGCTCGGTTTGGCACGGAAAAGCGCGAGTGACTTGCCATTTTCCCCGTGTCTCTGTTGTGGAATCAAGCAGTTACATTTCCCAAAGGGAAAGGCGTTGCGCTTCTCACGCCGCGGCGTTGCGGGTTGTCGCCTTCGCGACGCGTCCTTGTTATGATGACGGGCGATTATGAGAAAACTCGCCATCTGTCTGGCTATGCTTGTTGTTGCGACGGTCTGCGGCGTGGCGCGCCCCGTCGCGGCGAGGCACGGAATGTCGAAACCCGCAGCGGCCGCACCCGCCGCTCCAGAGGTTCACTTGATCCCGGAGCCGGTCTCGCTGCAGAAGAGTCCGGGTGTATTCCGCCTGGGACCAACCACGAAGATCGTGCTGGCCCACGATACGCCCGAGGTCCGGCGCATCGGAGAGTACCTGCAAAAGGCGCTGGAAGCGCCCACCGGCTACAAGCTGAAGATCGTTGCCGGCCATATCGATTCGACCGCGGGCGGCGTGATCGTGCTGTCGCTGGTCGCCGGCAAAGCGGCCGGCCAACCGGAAGGCTACGAGCTGAAGATGGTGCCCGTTGTGGCCAGCATTCAGGCTCCCGCGGCCGCGGGCATCTTCTATGGCGTGCAGACTCTGCTCCAGCTTTTCCCTCCGGAGATCGCCAGCACGCGGAAGCGGGAGGCCGCCTGGATTGCGCCATGCGTGCAGATTACGGACTATCCGCGCTTCGCCTGGCGCGGCCTCATGCTCGACGTCAGCCGTCACTTCTATGACAAGGAGTATGTCGAGCGCTACCTCGACGAGATGGCCCGCTACAAGCTCAACGTCTTCCACTGGCATCTCACCGACGACAACGGCTGGCGGATCGAGATCAAGAGTTTGCCGCAGCTCACCAAAGTGGGTGCATGGCGCGTGCCGCGGCTGTCCGCGTGGGGCGACCGCGAGAGTCCGCGCGACGGCGAGCCGGTCACTGAGGGCGGTTTCTATACCCAGGATGAGATCCGTGAGGTCATCGCCTACGCCAGGGACCGTTTCATCACGGTGCTGCCCGAGATCGAAATGCCCGGCCACTCGCTGGCCGCCCTGGCATCCTATCCTGAACTCTCCTGCACAGGCGGTCCCTTCCACGTCAACCCCGGTTCGCCGTACTACGGCAAGATCGATAACAACCTCTGCCCCGGCAACGAGCAGACCTTCGAGTATCTCGACAAAGTGCTGACCGAAGTTGCCGCGCTGTTCCCCTCCGAGTACATCCACGTCGGCGGCGACGAATGCATCAAGACCTTCTGGCACGCGTGCCCGAAGTGCCAGAAGAGGATGAAGGACGAGCACCTGGCCAACGAGGAAGAGTTGCAGAGCTACTTCATCCGCCGCGCCGAGCATATCGTCGAATCCAAGGGCAAACACCTGATCGGGTGGGACGAGATTCTCGAAGGCGGTTTGGCTCCGAACGCGACTGTGATGAGCTGGCGCGGCTTCGAGGGCGGCATCGCCGCGGCCAAACAGAAGCATAAGGTGGTCATGTCGCCGGTGGGCTTCGCTTATCTCGATTACTACCAGGGCGATCCGCTGTTGGAGCCGCGCACCTTCGGCTACCTGACCGTGAGCAAGGCTTACCAGTTCGAGCCGATTCCCGAAGGCGTCGATCCCGCCTACATCCTCGGCGGGCAGGCCAATTTGTGGACTGAGTCCGTACCGACGCAGCGCCACGTGGAGTACATGACCTGGCCGCGCGTGCTCGCGCTCTCGGAGACTTTCTGGTCGAAGAAAGAGGCTCGCAACTGGGACGCCTTCGTGCCTCGCATGGAGGCGCATTTCCAGCGTCTGGATGCCGCCGAGGTGAACTACGCCCGGTCGGTCTACGACGTCAAGATCATGCCGGAAAAGAACGCCGCCGCGCAGATGGTCCTGCAGATGAGCACGGAGATTTCGGGCTGCGACATCTACTACACGTTTGACGGAACGAATCCTGATGCCTTCGCGCCGAAGTATGCCGGGACGCCGCTCGCCGTCCCTGGCGATGCGGACGTGATCCGGGCCATTGCGTATCGCAACGGCCACCCCTCCGGGCGCCTGCTCTCGATTCCCGTGAAGACCCTGCAGGAGCGCTTGAAGGGCGAGTAGACAATCCCTGTGGCGCACGCTTCAGCGTGCTGTGCCGGCATTCATGCCGGCATCTTTCCGGACGGCGAGATGAATCTCGCCGCAGCACGCTGAAGCGTGCGCCACAGGAGCCGGTCAGTTCTCCAAGAACAGGGCACCACTGATGTTGCGCCAGTCGGCCTGCGGGCAGGCGGCGGCAAAGTCGTCCACCGGCGCGCCGCCGTCGGCCAGAGCAGGTATCGCGGCAGACTCGGAGACCATCAGTTGGACGCGTTCCATTTCGCGAGTCATCCAGCGGACGACTTCGAAACCTCGCAAAAGATGGCAAAAACTCGCGTTTTGAGCGGGTTTTATGCGCAAAAACCACCCTTTTTCGCCATGCGCCGTTTCGACGACTTCGCCGTCGATCGGCGACATCACGTGAACTTCCGCGCCATGCACATGCATCGTCCAGGCCGGGCTTTGCGCCGTGAGCTTTGTACCCGCGCCCGGCAGTTCCATGGATTCCGGATTCGCGGCGACGCGCCGGGCCAACTCGTCCAGGCCGACCGTAAAGGTGCCGCCGCTCTCGGGCTTCAGCCAGGTGTGGCCGCGGTGATAGTAGCGGTCGAGCGGGAGATCCACGCCGAGCGAGTCGTCGATAACGTCCTTCATTAACGCCGGTGCAGCGCTATGACTGGCGAGCATGGAGACGAGCGCTTTGTGCGTCTCGCACTGTCCGCAATTGAAGCCGAGTTCGCAAACGCGCCCGGGCAACTCGCCGGTACAGGCATGGCGGCAGGCGCGCTCGACGCGCGGCAGATCTTCGAAGTTCTCATGCCAGACGATGGAGGCCGCGCGGTTCCGGCGGAAGTCCCGCAGCGTGCGCCACGCCGCGACGAGCAGCGTGGCGAGGACCACCAGGACGATTGTGTAGAAGACCCCCAGGAAGATGATATGGCCCTTGTCCCAAGCGAAGCCGTAATTCCAGGGAAACATCAGTAACTCCTCGGCGAGCGCAGCCCGCGCGCAGACTCAAGCGATTCGATTTGCCGGTCCTGCTCCAGCGATTCGATCTCCCGCTCTTGCGGGAATAAGGACAGGTAACGGAAAGAAAACGAGTAGACCAGCACGCCGAAGGCGATTACGGCTCCGAATGTCGCGAATTCCTGCCAGCTCGGCCAGTAGCTCAGGAACTGGTCGAAGGCGAGCGTTGGAACGGCGAGCGTCTGAATCGTGAGGACGAAGCGGTTGAGCGCCACGCCCAGGCAGGCCAGCGCGGCGGCGCTCATCAGCCAGGCGCGCTTCGCTCGCAGGTCGGGCCGCAGCAGGATCAGCGCAGGCACTAAGCCGAACGGCACGATTTCGGCCAGCAGCATCCACGTGCCGAACGGGCTCCACTGGTAGAAGCGGTGCGCCGGGAAGCCGTGCGACGGCGAAGTCTGGTTCACCCAGACGAGCGTATCGATGGATTTCAGCAGGATGTAGAACACCAGCAGGCGGCCGGAGATCGCCCCGAGCTTGTCGTAGACGTTTGCAGTCACGAGGCGCTTGCGCGCGATCTTCTCGACCAGTCCGGTAGTCAGCGCGATGAAGCTCGGACCGACCGCGGCGGCCGACAGGACGAACAAAAAGAAGGTGGACGGCCAGATGGCAAAGCCATCGCGGAAGGCGAACGGACGGCCGCGCAGCACGCCGAACAACCCGCCCAGCGAACCCTGGTGGAAGAACGACAGGAACGTGCCAACGCCGGCGAAGACCACCATCACTTTGTGCAGCTCAAATTCGAAGACCATGGCGCCCGACGATTGCCGCAGCTTGCGGTTCTTGAGCAGTTGCGGGATGTACTCGATCATCAGGACGCACAGGTAGCAGGTGATGCAGAACGTCACTTCGGTGAGCATCGAATGGACGTTGGGATACCAGAAGGTGTACCAGAAGCGCAGCGGCTGGCCGACGTCCACGGCGAGCGCGCACATCGCGCCGCTGTAGCAGACCAGCCCGATGACCACGGCGCTCTGGACTACGGCGCGCAATTGTCTAATGCGCAGGATATAGAGCAGGAAGCCCGTGAAGAACGCTCCGGCGCCGAGCGCGATCACGGTCAGGTCGAGGAAGATCCACAAGCCGAAAGCGAAACGGTTGTCCATGTTGGTCTGGTTCAAGCCGCGCGCGAGGCAGAGGAACGCCGCGTACAAGCCGAAGACCAGCAGCACGGCCCAGGGCGCGACCCAGAGCGAGAACTGCGAGAGCGAGCAGCGCTTCAAGCCGCGCAGGATCAGCTCGCGGTCGGCCGGTGCTTCGCTCCTGACGATGGTAAGAGTGCCGCTAGCCACGCTGAGCCTCCTTCGAATCGCCCGCTGCCGCTTGCACCCAGTCGCGGCGCGAATGATAGTAAACCTTCGGTTCGGTCCCAATGGAATCAAGCAGGCGGAACACGCCCTGTTGCCGGGCCAGTTCGTTGACTTGGCTGGACGCATCGTTCAGATCGCCGAACGTAATGGCGCGGGAGGGACAGGCCTCGACGCAAGCCGGAGTGTAGGCGACAGGCCCGGTCTCGTTGTTGGCTACCGCAAGCTCTTTCGCTTCATGCCAGCGGCCGTGGCAGAAGTTGCACTTCTCAACGACTCCGCGCATGCGGGGTGCGACCGCCGGGTTCAGAGCCTTCTCCATGCCGGCCGGCCACGCAGGATCGGCCCAGTTGAAGTAGCGGGCGTGATACGGGCAAGCCGCCATACAGTACCTGCAGCCCAGGCAGCGCTGCGGAATCTGGCCGACGATGCCGGTGGCCGGGTCGAGTTCCACGGCGTTCTGCGGGCAGACCGCGACGCAGGGTGTCTCTTCCTCGCATTGCTGGCACATCATTGGAACGAACGCCGTGCGGCCGGCGTGCTCGTAGCGCACCACACGCATGGGCGTGATGCCGGTGCGTTCGTTCGCGGTGGGCGCGGCGGGCGGTACGTTGTTCTCCACGGCGCAGGCGATCATGCAGGCGCCGCAGCCGGTGCAGCGGTCGATGTCGACCAGCATGCCGTAGCGCGCATTCTTCGACTTGCTGTTGTGCGCGATCATGCCCGCACCACCTTCTTTGCTTCGGCACGCAATGCGCCGTCCCTGGTTTCGCAGAGCGCGAACCAGGCCTGGCCGGCGGCCATCTGAAGCACTCCCGGCTGCACCGCTGCATCGAGTGCAACCTCGACCGAGCATTCGCCGCAGGAGCTGGTGATGCGCGCGCGAGCGCCGTGTTCCAGAGCGAGCCGGCGGGCCGTATCGGGATGCAGAAAGACCTGCTGCGTGCGCGGTTTCAAGCTGGATTCCACCCACAATTTCGTCATCAGCGGCGAGACGTCGGCGCCCATCCAGGCCGTGGGCACGATCTCCAGCGTCGCGGCGGATTCCAGGCGGAACGGCGGCTGAGGCGTTCGACCTGCTTTCAAGGTAAGCGCCTCGGCGTCGTCCTGCCAGCGTCCCCCGGCCATTGCGGCGGTCCAGAATTCCTCCGCGGACTTGAGCGTCGAAACGCGGACCACTTCGCCCGAGGCCGGGTGCATTTCGCCGCGCTTGCCGGGGTAGATGGCGGAAGCGCGTTCCTTGAGCCGGTCCGCGAGCTTCGTCTCGTCGCCCGCCAGGCGTCCGAACCACTCGACGGGCTCGATCGCTTTCGCGGCTGGCTCGACCAGAGGCAGCGAGAGCGCGAAGCGGGCCGAGGCGGAGGCGGGCGGCGTGGGCACGTCGTGCAACCCTTCGAGGTAAGAGATGGCCGGCAGCGCATAATTTGCATGCCGGGCCAGGCCGTTTGTAGACCACGACGCCGAGACAACCACTGCGCCGGGCGCGAGCTTCGAAGCGATCGCCTTCCAGGGCAGCGGCGCGCCGGGCGTCGCGTCGTCGATGAAAAGGAAGTGCAGGGAGGCGTCCGGCACGCCGTCGAGAGAAGTCTCCGGGGCAAGCGGCCCCCAGGTCTTCGGCAGCGGCGTTTGATACCTGCCGATGATCCCGCCCTTGCGGCCGATGGCTCCCAGCCGCGCGTTGAGGCAGGCCACGGCGCGCAGAGTCTCACGCGCTGGCGGGCCGAGGACCGGATGAGTATCCGCTACGGCTACGGCGTTCGATTTCAACAGGTCGTGCGCCGCGGCGGTCAGTTCACTCTCGCTGATGCCAGTCAGATCCGCGGCCTGACGCAGAGTCGCGCGGTCGCCATCGATTGCGGCGACCAGTCCGGCGGCGATGGCCGTCTCCGAGTTGGGACGTATGCGGAACCAGCGTTCGGCGGCCAGCGCCGTAGCCGACTCCAGAGCTTCGGCATGCCACAGGCGGAACTTGCGGCTTGGATTCAACATCCGGCCCGGCGCGTCCCAGGCTTCGAGCACAGGCGTACCGATGCTCAGCAGGACTCCCGTATTGTCGAGATCGAAGGCCGGGACGGCCGGTCCTTGTGTCGTTTCAGCGATGGACTGGAGCGTGGACCCGAGCGTGGGCGTGACAGTCAGGTAATGCCCGCCAAGCTTGGCGAGGTGCTTGCGGTAGAGCAGGGAAGCGGTGCGACCGGGCCGCAGGTCGAGCACGGCGACCGCGCCCTGCGCGCTCGCGATTGCTTTGGCCGCAGCTTCCACGGGCGCATTGGCGGCGCATGGCTTGCCTTCGCGCCAGGTCGTTCTTAAACGGGAAGGATGAAATGCAAGGTGGTGTCCGCACAGGCCGGCCGGGCAAAGCGGCGCTGTATTGCCGCCCTGCGGAGCGGCCCACAGGCTGACGGGCTGCGTACCGGCCAGGCGGGCTCGGACGGCGCAACCGGCGGGGCAAAGTTCGCAGACGGTCGGCTTGTAAGAGATCTCGCCGCGCGGCGTCCTGGGAATCCAGGACCAGTTCTGACTCCACAGGGCAGTGTCGCCGATCAGACGCCAGGGCGCTGGCGAGAGCGCCAGGCCGGCGCCCGCGCCTCCACCAAAGATCAGGAAATCTCTGCGTAGATGGGCCATGGTTAGAGTGCCTCCAGGATTTCGGTCCGCGGCAGGACGCGCACAGTGGGGCGGACCCCCTGGTCCGCGGGCCGACGCCCACGTCGGCCCCATTCTGTGCGTTCGGAGCCGGACCAGGGGGTCCGGCGCGGACGAGGGCGTCCGCCCCACAACGGCAGGCATTCCTTCAATGGCGTGGATCGATTACTCATCTCGTGGTTCTCACTTGTGGCAATCGAGGCAGGTCTGGTGCAGACCGTGCTGCTCGTGGCAGCCTATGCAGTTGTCCATGCGCATGCCCGTGCTCTTGCCCGGCCGGCCCATGACATCGCGGCTGTAACCGCTGATGCGGTTCACCTCGAACAACGGGAGCTTGTCGGATTTGCCCTGGCCGCCGTGGCATTGCTCGCAGGTGAGTTTGGCGCGCTTCAGATGCACGCCGTGCGGGAACCAGGCATTGTCGGGCTGCCGGGCGTAGGAGAGCCATTGCGGTTCCCGGTTGGGCGTGACGTAGTCGGCGACAAACGCCGCCTCGGCTTTTGTCTCGCCCATCGGGGCAGAGTGGCACTCGGCGCACTTCGCCACCCCGGGAATGCCCGCGAAGCTGCCGTCTGAACGCAAGCTATGACAATCGGCGCAGGCCATCGCTCCCTTTTCGCTGTGGACCTTGTGACTGAAGGCCACAGGTTGGGACTGTTGCCGGTACAGCAGCCGAGGCAGACCCACCCATCCGGCGGTGGAGGCGAGCGCGGCTCCGGCGGCGAAAAGAATCAGTCCGCGAATCATCTTCTTTCCCCTGTTCTGACATCCGCTTCCGGACGTGGGCGAAGGACCCTAGCCGCCGGAGACAGGAAGTCGTTAAAGAGCACGAGCGCGTCTTCCCGGCGCAGTTTGGCCAGCCAACCCGGCTCGATCAGCCCGCCGTCGGCGGAGTAGCCGCTGCGCGCCTGGGCGAACTCGCTCAGCCGGCGCATATCCTCCTGCGTGGTGAGTGCAGCCTGTTCTCCGGTCATCAGGCCGGAAGTATCGATGCCCGCACCCGAGAACATCCATCCACGTCCGTACGGGTCGGTCGAGAGACGCATTGGATCGGAGCGCAGCATCAGGTTGCAGGCGCTGAGGTTCATCTGGAGCGGGAAGACAATCTGCCAGTCCGCGCCGCCGGCCCGCACGACAGCCGATGGCAGGCATTTCCCCTGGCCTTGGTGACTTTGTCCCTGGGAGCTCGGCAGCGTAATGAAATCGACCCGCTCGACCGGGCCGAGCAGGCGGGCGAAGAGCGCGTCGATGCCGGCGTGGAAAAGGCCGTCCTCCGACTGGTCCAGCCACATGTGATTACCGGTATAGAGCAGCGCCGGGGGCACGGGCACGGCATCCTCCGCCTCCTGCCCACCCGTGCGGTGCGCCCCGGCTTGGGTCATGTCCAGGAACAAATCGCAATAGTGGAAGGCTCCACTGCCGCATCGGGAAACCGAGGCCTCGCTCCATGGCACGTACTGCGGCACTGGCGCCGCGGAGCAGTACTGCATCAGCGATTCCTGCAGATACGGGCACACCACGGCGTCCGAAGCGTCATGCTGTTGCTCCCGAAACGCGGGACAGCCGGCGAATTGCGGTGTAGAACAACGCTCGACCGCCGACGGCGCCAATTGCGGAATCAGTTTCCGCACGGAAGCCACCCGGCACGAACGAACCCGTGATTCTCGCAGGAAGGGGCAAAGCATATCGACCTCGTGCGGTCGCGTCATTTGCCGGTCTTACGGGGCGTTTTGGACGATTGGGCAGGTTTTTTCAGCGGTTCGCCGCCGTCGGCCATGGTAAACCCGAGGCCTGGCATGTCAAACGCGTGATCGCCGAAGCTGCTGACCAGGGCGTCGGCCTCGCGCTCGATTGCCCGGACGCGAGCCCGTTTCCGCGCTCGTTCGCGGACGTCCTGAAACACGCCGTAGCCGATCGCGGCGATGCAGACCAGAGTCACCAGGCCGAGGCTCAGGTTGATGATGTTCAACCACAGCGTCTGGGGATCGCTCCAACTCACTCCGAACATGGACACCTCCAGGCGGTATTCCGCCAAGCCTGACTTTGCAACCGGGGGTCCAAACGCTAAGTGATGAAAACAAAGCAGCTAGGGTGGGCTGACGGGCGGGGAGTGTTGGCTTTTAAGACCTTATAGTCTGAATATCCAACACGAGAAGGACCGAGATGCGTTTTCCGATTGGTGTGGAGAAAGGCGAATCTCCGGTAGGGAGCCGCGACCGTCAGGGGGTCGCCCTGGCCCGGCGGGCCACCTACGGATTGGGAAAGAGTGCGGGCAGGGAGGCCCGCCCGGCGCTCGGTCCTACAGTCGCTTGAGAACCTTCTTCACCGCTGCGCCCAGCGCCTCGATGTCTTCGTAGGCCGGGCCGCCGGGCTCGTAGTCGCCGATCCAGACACCTTGTCCAAACGATTCGACAAACGCGACGCGCTGGTGTACGGCCGGGCCGACGCGTTCGCCGAGTTGTTCCAGCACTTCGCCGATTTCACGGCCCAGCGCCGTGCGAGTATCGATCTTCGAGGGCACCATGATGCACGCCGGACCCCCGTCGTCACGGGCATTCCGCAACTCATGCACGAGGTTCAGCGCTTTCAAAGTCGCCGCCAGGTCGGCGCCCGAGGCCGTGACCGGAATCAGTACGAGGTCGGCGATGCCCACCGCCGCTTCCGTCGCCCCGCCGACGTGCGGCGGGCAATCGATCACCACGTAGTCGGCGTCGATTTCGAGTACCTTCGGCGCCCAGCGTTTCACGTCGCGAGCCGTCTCGAAGGGCATGGCTTCGACCGGGAAGGGCAGCCGTCCGGCAGTCGCCCAGTAGGTGGCCGTGCCTTGAGCGTCGGCATCGACGAGGACTACAGTGTGCTTCTTGCCGACGAGTTCGCCGGCGAGGTTGACGGCGATCGTGGATTTTCCCGCTCCGCCCTTCAGATTAGCCACTGCGATGAATCGAGGCATGGCGCAAAGTATACTGCATTTCTTATACAGCCGAATGACTTCTGATTCGGGCGCCACATTAATCGAAGCGCAGGCACTCGCCCTGGCGTGGAGACCGGGCGGAACCTCGGTTACAGAAACGATCCGACGCTCCAGGCGCCGGCATTCGGCGGTGCTTTGTCGTCCGGCCTTTCGCGTGCGGCTTAGACCATGGGCGAAACGACTCGTTCGCCCAGCGAGGCCGCGAGCCGCAGCAGTGGCGCGACGGCCGGCCCGGCTGATTCGCTCATGGTTTGCATGGACAGGTCTTGGCCGATCAGGCTGAACACCAGGCGCTCTCCCGTTTCATCGTCGATTTCGACCATATCGCCTTGCCTGACCTTTCCGCTAGCCACCAGGCTCGACAGGGGCTGGACGATCAGGGCCTCGATGGCGCGCCGCAAGTGACGCGCGCCGTATCTCGCATCCACGCCTTCACGCAGCAGTCTCTCGCGCACCCGGTCGGTGACTCGGAGAACGAAGCCGCCCGCGGCGGAGTTCGTGAAAATGCGGTCCTGCAACCGGCCCAATTCGATTTCGACGATCCGGCGCAGTTCGCGCTCACCGAGCGGATGGAACACGATCATCTTGTCGAGGCGGTTGATGAATTCCGGCGTGAACTTGCGCCGGGCCGCATCGATCGCCGCGTGCTTCACCCGGTTCATCAGGTCTTCGGAGCACTCCGCAGGATTCGGGCCGTCGCCGGTGCCAAAGCCGAGGGCCGGACTCATGATGGAACTCATCTCTTTCGCCCCCAGATTGCTGGTGAGGAAAATGATTGAGTCCGAGAAATCTACCCGGCGGTTGTCGCCCAGCGTCAGTGTAGCTTTGTCCAGGACGCCCAAGAGCAGGTTCCAAACCGCGTCCGACGCTTTTTCGATCTCGTCGAAAAGTACGAAGCTGAGTTTCACCCGGTCCGTGTGGTACTGGCTCAAAGTCTCCTGGCTCAGCAAAGGGTGCGTCTCGCGATGGCCCAGGTAGCCGGGCGGCGAACCGACCAGCTTGGCAATCTCGTGGCTGTGTTGGAACTCGCCGCAATCGATCTTAAGCACCGCGCGCGGCGTGCCGACCAGGGCTTCCGCCATCGCCTCCACAATCCGGGTCTTGCCCGTTCCGGTCGGACCCAGCAGCAGCAATGCTCCAACCGGCCTGTCCGGCGTCGCCAGACCGGCCAGATGCATCTGATAGATGTTGACGATCTCCCGGATTGCTTCCGCCTGACCGGCGACCATCTTCTGCAATTCGTTCTGGAGACTGGCGGCCGCTCCGCCGTTCTCGTCCGGGTCCAGACGGAGACGCCCACCCCCCTCGCCCAACCGGCGGGTAATATGGACGCGTTTGCCGGACTCTCCCTGCCAGGGCCGGGCTGCATGCAAGCTGAGCCGGGGGTTGCGTACTGGCGAAGTCTCCACACTACCTGTTGCTGCGGAGGCTGTTGCGCTGGCCGGGCTGGCGCAATTCCCCCGGCCCGGATCCTTCCCGGTCAGGTTCTCTCCGGATCGACCTTCCGCAGACTGGCTGTCTGGCTTTTCCCGCCTGCGCAGGGCGCTCGTCACCTTGGGCGGCTGGCTCGTCGGGGTGGGTTCGCTCATTGTGCCGTTTTCTCCCGCCCCCGGCGCCGCATTCTTACTTCTTCGGCGGCTTTGAGGGCCGTATTTCAACATGGCTTATCAGCGTCCTGTCGGGCATGCCCAGCACCATCGCCACGGCATCCGCAACGTCTTCGGGCGCGATCTTCCACTCCGCATCTCCAGCCCGGCCGAAACCGGTATTGACGCTGCCTGGTAGTACGGACGTGATCTTTATACCCTCATATCGGTGGTCCAGCATCACAGCTTCAGACATTCCGCACAAACCAAATTTCGACGCGTTGTAAGCGGCTCCGCCGGCAAAGGCATTCTTGCCGGCGAGACTGGCAATGTTCACAATCCAACCCCCTCCGCGTTCCCTGAGCCTGGGCAAGGCTTCATGGATGCAGTAATACACTCCATCGAGGTTCGTTCCGATTACGTTTCTCCATTCTTCGGCGTCCATCTCGCCGAGGTTCTTGAAGATGCCCACACCGGCATTGTTGACGAGGATATCGAGGCCCTCGAACTCCTGGTCGAACCAGGCGAACAGTGCGGCTACCGAGTTCCGGTCTGAGACATCTGCCTGCTTTCCTGCAATCTTCACGCCAATCTGCGGGAAGCGCCCGCTCAGCGCCTGAACGCCTTCCACGACGCTTTCCGAATGCCGGGAACAAATAGCCACCGAAGCGCCCGCTTCGAGCAAGCGTGCCGACAGAGCCCGTCCGATGCCTCTGGATCCGCCCGTGACCAGAGCTGTTTTCCCTTTGAGATTCAGTACCATGGCCCTAGCATGCCATGACCGCATGCACGAGGTCGTCAAGTTATACTGAGTTCTGCGAGGAGTTTGTGACCGGCCGAGCCTGCAAGAGCCTGTGCCGGTATCTGGTGAAAGTGCCTATGGCATGAACGATTTCTCTATCCTGTGGTTGCGAGTCGCCGCCGCTCTCTACCTGGTGGGGCTGGCGGACTCCATCTTGACGCTGCTCCGCCGTGAAACACGGATGTTCCAGTTTGCACTCGTGGCCGTTCAGACTGCCGTGGTGTTCCACTTTGTCTCGATCGCGGAACACACCAGGACGCTCGGCCGGCTCCCGGTCGGCAACTTCTTTGACACCGCCTCGCTCTGTTCGTTCATGTTCGCCGTGGTATTCCTGCTGGTCTACTGGCGGTACCGGTTTGTCGGGCTCAGCCTTTTCGTATTCCCCTTGACCGCCGTGTTGAGCGTTGCGGCCTCCATGGGCGCGCCGATGGCGCCGTGGGCCAACCGGCAGATCCGCGACGTCTGGCTGCTGGTACACATCGTTCTGGTCCTGATCGGGTATTCGGCCCTGCTGCTGAGCGCCGGCGCCGCCCTTTTCTACCTGCTGCAGGAGCGGAGGTTAAAGAAGAAGGAGATGACGGGGTCGTTCCTGGGCTTTCTGGATAGCGAGCGCGTCCCGCCCCTGGCGACGCTCGACACGATGATCACCCATTCCATGAGCGTCGGATTCGTGGCCATCACGCTGGCCGTGATCGCGGGCAGCACCTGGGCCTCGATTGAGCTGGGAGTCAAGTGGATCGGCGAACCGAAGATCGCGGTGTCCCTCATCACCTGGAGTTTCTACCTGGTTATGCTGTTTCTCCGCATTTCCGCGGGATGGAGGGGGCGCAAAGCGGCGTTTCTCGCCTTGGCTGTCATGGGATTCTGCGGTTTGACCTGGGCCGCTCACGTCGGGCTGCGGCCGCTCATGGTCAAGTGAAGCCGTACTAGGGAATCTGCCTGAATCATGAAGCTGCTGCTAACAGGATTGAGCCATCACACCGCGCCGGTCGAGGTGCGCGAGCGGCTCGCTATCCCCGAATCGCTGCTGGCCGAAGCGCTCGGCCTGCTTTGCCAGGTCGCCGGCGCCGACGAGGCGATGATTCTCTCCACCTGCAACCGGGTGGAGATCGCCGTCACGACCCAAAACGGCGACGCGACAGCCGTTCGTCAATTCCTGGCCGCCCGCAACAACGCCGAGCCGGGTTCGCTCGATGCCTATCTCTATGAATTGTCCGACCGCGATGCGATCCGCCATATCTTCCGCGTGGCGGCGAGCCTCGATTCGATGGTGATCGGCGAGCCGCAAATCCTGGGCCAGATGAAAGCGGCATATGCTGCCGCCCACGAGCTCGGAACGCTCCACGGCATTCTCGACGACGTGCTGACGCGCGCCTTTGGCGTCGCCAAGCGGGTCCGCAACGAGACCGAGATCGGCCGCAGCGCCGTTTCGGTGAGCTACGCCGCGGTCGAACTGGCCCGGCAGATTTTCGGCAGCCTCAAGGGCAAGACGGTCCTGATCGCCGGGGCGGGGAAGATGAGCGAGCTGGCGGCGCGCCACCTGCATCGCTCGGGCTGCGACCGGATCCTGGTCACCAACCGGACTCGCCGGCGGGCGGAGGAGATGGCCGCTCTCTTCGATGGTGAGGTGATCGACTACGACGCCTGGAAGCCCCGGCTGGCCGAGATGGACATCGTCCTCACTTCGAGCGGCGCGCAGGACTACATTCTGCACAAGGATGAAGTGAAGCGCGCGATCGACAAACGCCGCAACCGTCCGATGTTTGTGATCGACATCGCCGTTCCGCGCAACGTCGAGCCGGCGGTCAACGAGCTCGAAAACGTCTTTCTGTACGACATCGACGACTTGGGCAAGGCGGTGGAAGAGAACCGCAAGACACGCCAGAAGGAAGCGGAAGATGCCGAGCAGATCATCGACGCCGAGATCGACCGGCTGCTGAGCCGCTGGAAGGCGCGCGAGGTGGCTCCTACGCTGGTGAAGCTACAGCAGCAGTTGGATGAGATGGCGCGCATCGAGATGGAGCGGGTGAAGAGCAAGCTGGGCGAGCTCACGCCACAACAGGAAGAGGCGCTCGCCGCCTATACACGCGGTCTGTTGCACAAAGTCGCGCACGGGCCGTTGACCGAAATCCGTCGCGCCGCCGCTCTGCCCGATGGCGAGGAGACCATCGCGCTGATCCGCCGCATGTTCCGGGTGGAGGAATAGGAGTGTGGTGGGGCGGACTTTAGTCTGCAGACCGGCTTCAGCCGGTCTCTCTGGTCAGGCTTGCGGGGCTGAAGCCCCGCGCAGGCTGAAGGCCTGCCCCACCACGCGGAGCCGCGACCGTGAGGGAACGGTGGTATCACGTGAACGCCGGTATTCTCGTTAGGAATTGCATCATGGGTAAAAGCTTAACCATCGGATCCCGGGGCTCGCAGTTGGCGCTCTGGCAGGCTCGCTACATCGAGTCGCGCTTGCATGCGCTGGGCGTCGTGACGCGCCTGGAGATCATCAAGACTACGGGCGACAAGATCACCGATGTCCCGCTTGCGCAAGTCGGCGGCAAGGGCCTGTTCACGAAAGAAATCGAGGAGGCGCTGCTCGACGGCCGGATCGATCTCGCCGTGCACAGCCTCAAGGACCTGCCCACCGTTCTGCCCGACGGGCTGGCCATCGCGGCGATCCCCGAGCGCGAGTCGCCCTTCGATGCGCTGGTAGGCGTTCCCTTGGCCAGTCTCAAGCCTGGCGCTCGCGTGGGAACGAGTTCGCTGCGGCGAGCCGCTCAGTTGAAGCGCCACCGG
>Ga0302270_10000842_pt1 | contig 31853 bp, 28 predicted proteins | sample III_Bog_E2_3_FD_198773 | JGI IMG/M metagenome (GOLD analysis project Ga0302270, IMG submission 198773) | Peat permafrost microbial communities from Stordalen Mire near Abisko, Sweden - III_Bog_E2_3 | ecosystem: Environmental > Terrestrial > Soil > Wetlands > Peat | place: Sweden: Abisko... | reverse complement strand
GCCGCCGTCGAGTTCGCCGTCTCCCACGCCAGCCGCTACATCCCGGATCGCTTTCTGCCCGACAAGGCCATCGACCTCATCGATGAAGCCGGCGCACGCGTCAAGCTCCGCCAGACCTCGCTCCCCGAGGAGATCACCGAAGTCCAGAAGCGCATCAAGTTCATCGTGCATCGCATGGATTCGGCCATTGCCAACCACGAATTTGAGAAAGCTCGCTTTTACAGCGACGAGGAGCGCAAGGAGCGCGAAACCCTGCGCGCACTGCGCGACAAGTACCACCTCGACGACACCGCCAGCAGCATCGTGGCTCGCGAGGACATCGAAGACGTCGTCAGCCGCTGGACGGGCGTGCCCATCACCAGCATCAAGGAAGAAGAAACACAAAAGCTGTTGCGCGTCGAGGAAGAGCTGCACAAGCGCATCATCTCGCAGGAGAAGGCCATCAGCGCACTGTCCCGCGCAATTCGCCGCTCACGCGCCGGCCTCAAATCGCCCAACCGGCCCATCGGAAGTTTTCTATTCCTCGGCCCCACCGGCGTCGGCAAAACCGAGATGGCCCGCGCACTGGCCAATTTTTTATTCGGCTCCGACAAAGCCCTCATCCGCTTCGATATGTCGGAGTTCATGGAGAAGCACTCCGTCTCCAAGCTCATCGGCTCGCCTCCGGGCTACGTGGGCTACGAGGAGGGCGGCCAACTCACCGAGCGCGTCAAGCGCTCGCCCTACTCCGTCGTCCTGCTCGACGAAATCGAGAAGGCCCATCCCGATGTCTTCAACATTTTGCTTCAGGTCTTCGAGGACGGCCAGTTGACCGACGGCCTGGGCAACACCGTCGATTTCAAAAACGTCATCATCATCTTGACCTCCAACATCGGCGCGCGTCACCTGCAAAAGAAGCAGGGCCTGGGCTTTGCCAGCGACCGCGACGACATCGTCAGCGACAAGGTCGAGGAACTGGTCAGGAGCGAGGTCAAAAAGACCTTCAACCCCGAGTTCCTCAACCGCCTCGACGAAGTCATCATCTTCCAGGCGCTCTCCGATGCAGACCTCATCCAGATCGTCGAGCTGATGGTTCAGCAGCTCAACGCCAATCTCGCGCAGAAGTCCATCACCATCTCGGTCACCGAGGAAGCCAAGAAGTGGATTCTCGATAAAACTCTGGTGGACCGCAGCTACGGCGCCCGCCCCCTGCGCCGCGCCCTGCAACGCTACATCGAGGACCCCTTGAGCGAAGCCATGATCGCCGGACAGATTACCGCCCGCCCAGCCTTCCTCGAAGTCTACCTGGAAGTCGACCAGCTCTTCTATCGCCCCATCACCGCCGACGAGTCCGCCAGCGACGAAAAACCCGCCGGCGTGCTGCTCTTCAGCGCCTAACTTGCTGCCGCCAGCCCGACAAACGCCCTCTGCCGCAAGGCAGGGGGCGTTTTGTGCCATGGGTTCCCGTTACAATAAATTCATATGCGAAAGCTGATCTTTGCCGCACTTCTGATAGCAGTTATAGTAGCCCCGCTACAAACCCATGCATCCAAAAACCAGGGTGAGGACAAGTTGCGTTTCACGCTGGTCTTATCTCGCCACGGCATCCGTCCACCTATAGTTGCCGCTTCGGCTCTTGACCTGCAATCTTCCAACCCCTGGCCCGCGTGGGAGGTGCCGCTGGGCTTTCTGACGCCACACGGCGGCGCGGCGATCCAGCAGATGGGCTCTTATATGCGCCAGGACTTCGCCCGCAAAGGCCTCCTTCCCGCAGCCGGCTGCCCCGGCAGCAACGACATCTATTTCTACTCTGATACAGACGAACGCAATATCTTCAGCTCGCGCAGCACCATCGCGGGGCTGGAGCCGGGCTGCGATCCGCTGCCCGTGTACACCATCGCCGCCAGCCGGCACGAGAAGGATCCGCTTTTCCTGCCTGTTCCCGACACCTTTCCGCCGCCAACCGCGCAAGCTGTCGCGGCTGACCAGCAAGCCACTTTAGGCAACGATCCGGCAGCCTTTTTTTCGCTTGCTGCGAATCCTGAGTTGAAAGAATTAGCCTTTATCCTTGCGCCGGACCCCGCGCATCCTGCCGCCCAGCCCATCCTCGATGATCCCCGGCCGGTGGCCGCGGCGGCAACGCTGGTGGAGGATTTTCTGCTTGAATATGCCGACGGCAAACCGATGCAGGAGGTTGGCTGGGGCCGGGTTGACGAAACCACTCTGCGCCGTCTCATACCTCTGCATACAAAAGGCTTCAATTACATAACGCGCACGCCCTTGGCGGCCCGCGTCCGCGGCTCCAACCTGATGGCGCACATTCTGGACTCTCTAGCCCAGGCCGCGCAGTCGCAGCACGCCAAAGCGGTTCAGGGAGCACTCGGTCCCGTGGGCGCGCGCCTGGTTTACATCAGCGGCCATGACGGCAATCTCTGCAACCTGGGCGGCATACTCAATCTGCACTGGGAGGCAGACGGCATTGCCGACGACACTCCGCCGGACTCGCAACTAGTCTTCGAACTGTGGCAGAATCTAAAGTCGCAGCAATACAGCGTGCGACTGTTCTTTCGAGCGCAGACCCTCAATCAGTTGCGCACAGCCCAGGCCCTCACGCCGGCCCACCCGCCCGTCGAGGTTACTCTCACGCCGCCCGGATGCCGTGCCAATCAGCCTTGCCCCTTCGCCGATTTCGAGAAGGCCGCGCGCGCTCTTCTCGATCCCGCATACATCAAGCCCGACTTGCTGCCAACGGAAATCGCGCCGTCCAACCCATAACACTCCGGGAACGGGTTTCGGATGGTGGAGCAAGCCTCCAACACTCGAACCGGAAAATCGTGGTGATCTGGCGCTCCGCGTCCATGGCGTGCCCATGATCCCCATCACACCCATAATTACGCATATAATTTGCGGGAGCTACGCATAACTACGCATATAAATTGCCGAATTTACGCATAATGACGCATATATCGCCTGAAATCCCTATCCATATCGACGCATAAATGGCCTGGAACGAATTGGGCACTATCGGTCCAAATCAAGCGGGCTCAGCTCAAAAACTCGGCAATCGCGGCGACGACTGTCTGCTGTTCGTCCTCGCGCAGTTCGGGGAAGATGGGCAGGGCCAGAACCTCTCGCGCCGCTCGCTCCGCCTCGGGGAAGCTGCCCTCGCTATAGCCCAGGCCCTTGAGAGCCGTTTGCAGGTGCAGCGGGACGGGGTAGTAAATCTCCGAGCCGATCTTGCGCTCGGTGAGAAAGGCGCGCAAATCGTCGCGGCGCGTGGTGCGGATAACGTATTGATGCCAAACGTGATGCGTGCCGCGCACTTCCTGGGGCAGGACGATTCCGTGGATGGGATAGGGGCCGGCTTCGACCAGTCCGGCGGCGTGAAAGAGCACGTGATAGCGCTTGGCCACGGTGCGGCGAGCCTGATTCCAGCCGTCGATGTACTTGAGCTTGACGGCGAGAATCGCGCCCTGAAAGCCGTCCATGCGCGCGTTCCAGCCGGTCTCGTCGTGGTGGTAGCGGCGGCGCATCCCATGCTGGCGCAGCATCCGCGCTCGCTCGGCGGTTTCGTCCGAGTTGGTGGTGACCATGCCGGCGTCGCCCGCAGCGCTGAGGTTCTTGGTGGGGTAGAAGCTGAAGGCGGCAGCATCGCCGAGGGCGCCAGCTTTGACTCCTTGATAATCAGCACCCCAGGCCTGGGCGGCGTCTTCGATGAGCTTGAGATTGCGCTGCTTTGCGAGGTAGTCGAAGGCGGTCCAGTCGGCACATTGGCCGTAGAGGTGGACGGGGAGGATGGCCTTGATGGGCGCACCCTGAGAGCCATTGAGGAGGGCTTCGACGGCTACAGGGCTGAGGTTGAAAGTGACGGGGTCGATGTCGGCCAGCAGCGGAGTGGCCCCGGCGCGGAGAATGGCGCTCGTCGAGGCGAAGAAGCTGAAGGGGGTGGTGACGACGGCCGCGCCGGGACCGATTTCGGCGGCGGCCAGCGCCAGCCAGAGGGCGTCTGTGCCCGAGGAGCAGCCGATGGCGTGGGCCACGCCCAACCGCTCCGCTGCGGCTTTTTCAAAGGCGGCAACGGGCTCGCCCAGAATGAATTGCTGAGAGGCCAGGACGGAGCCGAGGGCGTTCAGGAGTTCTTGATGGAGGGGCTGGTACTGACGTTTGAGGTCCAGCATGGGCACCGGCTGGGTGGCGGATTGAAACGGTTTCGTCTCTGCGGTCACAATTCTATGCTAGCAGCCGCGTGGAGTCAGGAGTCCCAAAAACGGGGACGGGGCGCCTGGCGGCATCACGGCAAGAAGGCCGGGAATGGCCTGGAAAAAGAAAATTGAGTGAATTGAGGGTTGTAAAGGTTGAAAAAGCTCTATATTGTTAATAAATTGAGGGAATAGCGGCTCCGGAGCTTCCGAAGCTGCATCCGCTGATTTGTGCGAACCCATGCTATTCATTAGCATCCACCCCAAGGAAAGCAGGAGATCGGCAAATGGACACCAAGCCGGCACAAAATATTCAGGACACGTACCTGAACACGGTCCGCAAGGACAAGACCCCTATCACGATTTATCTGGTCAGCGGAGTGAAGCTTACCGGAAAGATCCGTTCATTTGACAAGTATTCCGTGCTTCTGGAGAACAATAGCCAGGAGCAGTTGATCTTCAAGCACGCTATATCGACGGTGGTAAGCAACCGGGGCGTGCTTCACAGCGAGCACCGCCCGGTCGGCGCGGCTCCCGAAGCTGGTCTGCCGCCGTCCTCCGCAGCTCCAGCCGCTGCGGAGCAGCGATAGCAGGCGGGGAGCAGTCTCCTTTGGCCGTTGAGGCGAATAGAACAGGCGTGCGGAGATCCTTCTCCGCGGCCGGTTCAGGGCGCGAGAGCGGGGGGCCGGAGCGGGCTGTTCTGGTGGGAGTGGACCATGGGCTCCGCTCCCGCGGCAAAGCCACAGCACAGACGGATGCGCGACGCACGAGGTCGCGCGCGGAGACTGATGCCCTGGATTCAGGAGACGCTGAAGCTGCGCCTCCTGATACGGGCGTTTCTGTGGCCAAGACATCCGGGGCGCGTTCGTCCACGGAGCTGGACGCGGAAGAGTCTCTTGCCGAGTTTCGCGAGCTGGTGGCTAGCGCGGGCGGCGTGGTGGCCGCGGAGATCGTGCAGCGGCGCGCGCGCCCCGATCCGGCCACGCTGATCGGCTCCGGCAAGGTGGAGGAGATTGCCGGGATAGCCGCCTCGGTGGACGCCGACCTGGTGCTCTTCGACCACGATTTGACACCGACCCAGTTGCGCAACCTGGAGGCAGTTCTGCCCTGCCGCGTGCTGGACCGGACGCAATTAATTCTGGACATTTTTGCCCGCCACGCCCGCACCAGCGAGGGGCAGTTGCAGGTGGAGCTGGCGCAGCTTGAGTACCTGCTGCCAAGGCTCAGCGGCAAGGGCAAGGCCATGTCGCAGTTGGGCGGCGGCATCGGCACGCGCGGGCCGGGCGAAACCAAGCTGGAGACTGACCGGCGCGGGATTAATCGCCGCATTGACCGGCTGAAGGTGGATTTGGATGCGGTGCGCCGGGTGCGCAAGCAACAGCGCGGGCGGAGGGAATCTGTGCCGGTGCCCACGGTGGCGCTGGTGGGCTACACCAACGCCGGCAAGAGCACACTCTTCAACCAACTGACCGGCGCAACCGTGCTGCAATCGCCAAAGATGTTCGCCACGCTGGACCCGAAACTTCGAGCCATCGAGTTGCCCAGCCGCCGTAAGGTGTTGCTGTCGGACACGGTGGGCTTCATTCGCAACCTGCCGCACACGCTGGTGACCAGCTTCCGCGCCACGCTGGAAGAGGTGGCGCAGGCCGAGGTGCTGCTGCACGTGCGCGATGCGGCGTCCACGTATGGCGAAGAGCAAAAGACGCAGGTTGAGCGGGTGCTGGACGAGTTGGATTGCCTCTCCAAGCCGCGCGTCGAAGTGCTGAACAAGATTGACCTGCTGGGCGAGCATGAGCGCGATGGCTTGCTGGAGCGGAGCGAGGCCGGAGCCGAGGTTGCCGTCTCCGCGCGTACTGGCGAGGGAATGGATGCGCTGCTCACGGCCATCGATCGCGCGCTGCACTCCGACCCGGTGATCGACGCCACGTTGCGCGTTCCGCAGCAAGAGGGTGCGGCGCTGGCGACTATCGAAGCCGGGATGGTGGTGCATAGCAGAGAATATGAAGGCAACATTGTTCGGCTCACCGTGAGTGGTCCGGCCTCGCTGGTGGGGCGGCTGCGGCAGTACCGGTTGAGGGAAGAATGAGCGGCTTTTTCCTGCTTTGAAAGGGCGCGGCTATAGCCGCGCCCTTTCAAAACAAAAGCGATCAGACAATATTTTCATTGAGAGATAAGGAAACGCCGTGAATCCAAACGAAGCCAACCCTGGCCGTTCCATCATCACGCTTGCCAGCCGCGAGGTTTATCGCAATCACTGGATGCGGGTGCGCGAGGACGAGATTCTGCGCTCGGATGGAAACAAGGGCACTTACGGCATAGTGGAGAAACACGATGCGGCCATCATCCTGCCTATCGACCAGGGGCGGGTGTGGCTGGTGGAGCAGTTTCGGTACACCATCGGGGAGCGGGCGCTGGAGTTGCCTCAGGGCGGCTGGGAGATGGAAGTTGAAAATCCAGAGGAGCTGGCTCGCGGCGAACTGAAGGAAGAGACCGGGCTGGAAGCGGCTGAGATGACCTGCCTGGGTGAGCTGTGGATCGCATACGGCTATGCCCGCCAGAAGCAGCACGTGTATCTCGCCACCGGACTGACGCACGCGGAAAACAAGCTCGACGCCGAGGAGCATGACCTTGTGGTTCGCTCTGTGACCGTGGAGGATTTCGAGGAGATGATGCGCAACGGGGTGATCCGCGACGGTTGCACGTTGGCCGCATGGGGGCTTTATCTGTTGTTGAAGGGGCGGCGGGGGTGAGGCGCTATCCGCGCTCTTCCATGGGGATATAGGGCGAGGGATAGGGCGGGCCGATGTATTCAGCGCGGGGGCGGATGAGGCGGTTGTCGTCCAACTGCTCGATGATGTGGGCGGCCCATCCGGCAATGCGGCTGATGGCGAAGATGGGTGTGTAGAGGTCGATGTCGATGCCCAGCGTGGCGTAGGTCGATGCGGAGTAGAAGTCCACGTTGGCGTTGAGCTTTTTGTCGGCGTTGATGTAGAGCTCGATGGCGCGGGAAAAATCAAACCATTTGGGCACGCCGGCATCCTTGCCAAGCTGCTCGCTCATCTTGCGCAGGTGGGTGGCGCGGGGGTCCTCGGTTTTGTAGACGCGGTGGCCGAAGCCGGAGATCTTTTGCTTGGCCATCAACATCCTCTTCACGAATTCAACGGGGTCGGCGCCTTCCCTGTCGATCTCATAGAGCATACGCATGACGCCTTCGTTGGCGCCGCCATGCAGCGGTCCCTTGAGGGCTCCGAGAGCGCCGGTAACGGCGGAATGGACGTCGGAGAGGGTGGCGGCGATGACGCGAGCAGCAAAGGTGGAGGCGTTCAGCTCGTGCTCGGCGTGCAGCACCAGCGCCAAGTCCAGCGTGCGGGTGGCCGTCTCGGAGGGCTTGACGCCGTTGAGCATCCACAGGAAGTTGGCGGCGTGGTTCAGCGAGCGGTCAGGAGGAACAATCTCCAGCCCCTTGCGCAACCGGTCGTAGATGGCCACGATCATGGCGATTTGCGCGGTGAGGTTATAGCATTTGCGCACGTTGGCGTCGTGGGAGTTGTCCTTTTCGTCGGCATCATAGAAGCTGAGCGCCGAGACTGCCGTGCGCAAGACCTCCATGGGGGTGGCCGAAGCGGGAATGGCGCGCAGCATGTCGACGATGCGGAAGTCCAGGCCCCGAGCGAGCGTCAGTTGCGACTGGAACTCGCGCAATTCAAGCTCATTGGGCAGGATGCCGTTCCACAGCAGGCTGGTGGTCTCCTCGAAAGTGGAGTGCAGGGCCAGCTCGTGAATGTCGATGCCGCGATAAGAGAGTACACCGGCATCTCCGTCGATCCAGCAGATCCCGGAGTTTGCCGCGACAACTCCCTCCAAACCCTTTCCAGCGACAGCAGTCGACATAGCCTTCGGATTTCTCCCTTATGGTGGTTACTTAGGTGGATGCGGCAGTTTTACCCGAGATGCAAAAGAGCCCGCGAAAAAAGTGCTGTAAAGATGTTTATATCGTAGCGCTTCCATGGTTGTCACGAAAGCTGGGACGGGAGTGAGGGAAAAAGGGCAGTAAAGCCCCTTTAGTACACGTACTGTGCAAAGTCGGTCAGCTTTCCCTGCACGAACGGGAATAGTTCTATATTCTGTAGATTCACACCTTAGTTGGCGAGGCCAGCGCTTCGTAATCTGGCCTTGAGGGTGGAAACCCGGCAATCGTTCGGGAAATTTGGGAGAGAATCCCTATTTTTGCGGCGTCTCCCCAGACAGGATGACGCCCCTATTCACGACAAACGGCCCGCGAGACGGGCTGCGAAGGAAAGGTAAACACATGAGTGTACTTGAAGATACCCCGCGGAGCTACTCGGGCGCGTTGATAGCGGCCATCACCGTGGCCCTGGTGGCTGTGTTGGGCGGCCTGATCTGGAGCTGGTCGCTCAACAGCCGCCTGAACGGTCAGGAAGCCGCGCTGGCCGATGCCAGGGATCAGAACAAGAAGCTGGCTTCTGACCTGCGCGAAACCGATGCCCGGCTCAAAGTGGCAACCGAGGAGCTGGGCCAATCACTGGGGCTGACGCAGAAGCAGATGGATGCGCGCGCCCAGGAGATCATTCGGCGGGAGCAGGCCGACAGCCAGCGGCTGGAGAGCGCCCAGAAGCAGACCGCACAGGCTGTAACCGGACTTTCCACGGATGTCTCCGGAGTAAAGACGGACGTGGGCGGGGTCAAGACGGATCTGACCAAGACGAAGGGCGACCTGGCCACAGCAATCAACCAGTTGCAGTCGATGAGGGGAGATCTGGACGGCCACAGCACCCTGATCGCCCGCAATCACGATGAGCTGGATGTGCTTAGGCACAAAGGCGACCGGAACTACTACGAGTTCACGCTGACCAAGGGCCAGAGGAAGCCGGTAGGCACGGTGAGCCTGACGCTGACCAAGGCCGACCCCAAGAAGAACATATTCAACCTGACAGTTCTGTCGGATGATAAGCCCGTGCCGAAAAACAACAAGGGCGTGAATGAGCCGCTGCAATTTTACAGCGGAAAGACCCCGCAGCTCTTTGAGGTCGTGGTGAACTCAGTCAACTCAAAGAACCAGATTACGGGGTACCTGTCAACGCCCAAGAGCGCACCGGTTCCGCCTACCGTTCCATAACCGCGGTGTGGGGGGCGAGCACCAGGTTGGCTTGGTACTGGAACCTGAAGGTGAAGTTCAAATCCTTGCGCGCCTCCCACTCCTGCCTGGACATACGGAAGATCCAGAAGGCTGTCCCCTCCATGCTCTGCCCTGGCTCGATGGTGGCACGGGGCGATAACGGGTTGGAGTGCAGCGCGGCCAGTTCGGGATAGGCGAGAAAAACCTCATCGTATTGGCCCGCGCTTCCGGCGGAGACGGACAGGATGCCGTCTGCCTGCCTGATATTAGCCAGCACATCTTGAAGGACGAGCGGGTTTTTGCTCTGGTTGATCAGCTTGACGCGGGCAAAGACCAGCACTTGGTCGAAGCTCTGTTTGGCCATGGACTCGCCGTTGGCGTCGATTCCCGAGGTGACGACGTGGTTGGGGTGAGTCCAGACCTGAACAATCTCTCCGCTGACCACGGGCGGCTTTTGAGTCGCCAGCACAACAAAGGCGATGATCATCGTCACCAAAACGGCCGCGATTACGCCCGCCCTGACCACGTGGGTGGTTCCCCTGGTGAACTCTTCACCGCGGGCGGCATCGTCGATATCTTGCGGGGATTCCTGATGGAGTAAGCTCATGGCGCCCTTATCTTATCTCTCCGGGCGCAAAATGGGCCATCAAATCCCGCATATCCAACTGAAAATGTGTGGATTTTAGACGGAAGACGATGTTTTTGGGGCCGCGCAGGGATGAGGGCAGAGCGTATTGTGATGAAGGAAAGAAAACGGACACACTTCAAGCGTCCGCACCTTGACGGTCTTTCTCTTTCGCCCGGCCTTCCGCGCCTCTAGGTCTCGCTCGGAGTCTCGCTCAGAGCGGCGCTCGGAGTGGCGCTCGGGGCGGCGCTCGGAGTTGTACCCCGCAGCCGGATCACTGCATCCGCCTGCGCGCCCTTCTGGCCCTGGACGATATCGAACTCAACGTCATCGCCCTCTTTCAGCGTCTTGTACCCGTCCAACTGAATCGATGAATAGTGGACGAATACGTCCGGCCCATCTTCACGACCGATGAAACCGTAACCTTTGGCGTTGTTGAACCACTTGACCTTCCCTTTGTATTGAGCCACAGGGTCCTACCTTCCTTACATCCTGTGATGTAGGGCGGGCGAAAAAAGGGGAATGCCCACCACTATGCAGTATGACGTGAAAAGTCTTGAATAAGATGCAGAAAACTGGAGAAAAACACACATTATTGGACAGGGCCGGATTTTAGCCTCCGGCCCTGGGTGGGAAGGTTTGCATGGATAGGTTCTATCCGCAGCCTCTATTTTTTGCCTTTGCCGGTGAGCCGGCGCGCGTACAAGAGCACGGCGGAGAGCGTCTTGCCGTCCAGAATGGCGCCTAACTCGATCAGTTTGAGCAACTCGGAGAGTTTGACCAGGCGAAAGGCGATGTGCTCATCGTCGTCTGGATGGGCGTCGCCGGCCACAAGGCCCTCCGCTACAAAAACCTTCATCGATTCGCCCAGAAAGCCAGGACTGGCATAGTACTCGACCAGCGGCTTCCATTTATTGGCGCGGTAACCAGTCTCCTCCGCAAGCTCCCGCTGGGCGCCCAGCAGGGGGTCTTCGCCGGGTTCCAGCTTGCCGGCCGGCAGCTCCCACAGGAACCGGTTGGCGGCATGGCGGTACTGCCGCTCGACCACAATCCAGGGGTCGCGCTTGTTTTTGGCGTTGTCGATGGCCAGGATAACCACGCTGCCATTGTGGTGGACGATGTCGCGGGTAGCCAGCTTGCCGCCGGGCTCTATGAGCCGGTCGCGCAGTACACGGAAGAGCGGCCCTTCGAAGACCGCCTCGGAGCTGAGCAACTCAGCCTTCTCCTCGATCGCGGGCAGGAGCGCTTTGAGGGCCTTCTTTGCCCTGGGCTTCTTCAGCGCTTTCGCTTTCTTGAGGGCTTTTTTCGCCTTGGGCTTCTTCAGCGCTTTCGCTTTCTTGAGGGCTTTTTTCGCCTTGGGCTTCTTCAGCGCTTTCGCTTTCTTGAGGGCTTTTTTCGCCTTGGGCTTCTTTAGTGCTTTTTTAACTTGCTTGATGGCCTTCTTGACTTTGGGCTTGGCGGCCTTCTTCCCCTTGGATTTGGCGACCTTTGCTTTCCTGGGCTTGACGGCTTTGGCGGCTTTCTTTTTCTTTTTGGGCATCTCTTGTCTCTCCTCCAGCAGGGGCGATTGAAGCGCAATTGGACAACATGCGCAATCAGATACAGAGTATACGCATAACGCGGCCCATTGCAGCAACCAAACGTACTTGTGCAACGATTGGGTCTGGCGTGGCATCCTAAACAAGTGCCGAATCCCATTCAGCGCATGCAGATCGAGTTCGCCGTGGGATTCCCTGGACTAAAGAGAATGAGTTGCTGAGCGCAGAGTGCCATCCCATTACCGTTGTGCCCGGGCTGCACCGGCTGTTTCTGGAGTACTGCTCCGGGGCGGCGGGAGCGCGGGCGTTTTATGCCCCTGGTTCATGGAACGAGAGCTGGCGGGAACGGCCGGAGATTCCCGCGCACTGGCCGGAACTGGCCGGGCTGCTGGCCGGGCAGAATCCGTCAATAGCCGCGGCGGCGGCCCTGGAGGCTCTCAGCGGCGGCGCGGGAGTGGTGGTCACCGGACAGCAGGTGGGGCTGTTTGGCGGGCCGCTGTTTACGCCTTTCAAGGCGGCTACGGCGCTGGCGCGGGCGCGAGAGGCAACGGCAGCAGGCCGTACCCATGCCGCCATTTTTTGGCTCGCCACGGAAGACCACGACTTTGCGGAGATCAACCACGTTGTCTTTCCTGCGCGGCGCGAACTGCGCACACTGATTTATTCCGCGACTCCCGAAACAGCGCGGCCGGTGGGCGGCCTGGTGCTGGACGAGTCGATTACCCCGCTGGTGGAGCAGGCAGAGGAGTTGCTCGGCGACTCCGAGGCCATGGAGGCGCTGGAGGCGGCCTACAAACCGGGGCGCACCCTGGCGCAGGCCTTTGCGGAGTTTTATTCCCGGGTTTTTGCGGCGCAGGGACTGCTGGTACTGGACGCGAGCGGCCGCGCATTCCATCGCATGGGCGCGCCGGTGCTGCGTGCCGCGTTGGAGCGCGCCGATGAACTGCACCGGGCGCTGGTAGAGCGGAATAAGGAACTGGAGGCGGCCGGCTACCATGCGCAGGTGGCCGTGGGACCGCAGTCCAGCCTGCTGTTTCTCCTCGATGAACGGACGGGCGCGCGCGTGGCGCTCAAGCGGCTGACCCCAAGCGCACAGGAGCCGGATGGCCTGTGGCAGGCGGGGCGGCAAAGCTTTTCTATGGATGATTTGGTTGGGATTCTGGATGCCGAGCCGGAGCGTATTTCGCCCTCAGCACTCCTGCGACCGGTTTTTCAGGATTTTCTGCTTTCGACTTCGGCCATCGTCGGCGGGCCAGCGGAGATTGCATACTTTGCACAATCCGCCGTGCTGTACGAGCACATTCTGGGTCGGCAAACGCCGGCGTTGCCGCGTTTTTCGGCCTCGCTGATTGAACCAAAGATCGGCGAAGCACTCAAAAAGCATGGGCTGACGCTGGAGCAGGTTTTTGCCGAGAACTCCGCGTCGCTTGCGCAACTGCTGGCTGCCCGGACGATGCCGGAGGAGGGAAAGCGGAGGCTGGCGGCGTCTGGCACGGCGCTGGAGGCCGAGCTTGCGGCGCTGCTGGAGTGGATGCGGTCGCTGGATGCGGGACTGGTCCGGCCGGCAGAAACGGCAGCCAGCAAGATGCGCTACCAGATGAACCGCCTGCGGCGCCTGGCAGCCAACTTCCAGTTGCAACGCGAGGAGGCATTGAGCCGCCAAGCCGAGGCTGTCGACCAGGCGCTATATCCCGGCGGCGCGTTGCAGGAACGGGTGCATGGCGCGGCTTATTACTTTGCCCGCTACGGTTTTGGGCTGGCAGAGGAGATTACCGCGCAAGCCGCGAAATGCGGCACAGGGCATACGGAAATCTGGATGTAACAAACAGGGAATAGAGAATAGAAAAACGAAATGCGCCTGCTCTGACCGCGCCTGTGCACTCGAAGGCAAAGCCAACGCAGTGCTAGACTGATTGAACCGTTTTGGAGGTTTATTGCAAATGAAAATAGCTCATCGTTTCGGCGTAGTTCTGCTGGTTGCCCTGGCCTCGCTCTTTCTCTTCCCTGCCCTGCGGGCACAAGAGGTGCGGAGTTCCGCGCCAACGCCCGCAGCGGGCGCGGAAACGCACAAAGACGCCGACAAGGACAAGGAAGCAACGCCCGTTCCGCCGGAAAAGACGGTGGCCACGCACCATGAAATGACGCTAGGCGGCAAGACGTTGAAGTACACAGCGACGGCCGGAACGCTGCTTATCCGCGACGAAGAGGACAAGCCCTACGGGAGCATCTTCTACGTGGCCTACACGCTGGACGGCGCAGATGCGCAGACACGGCCGGTGAGCTTTCTTTACAACGGCGGACCAGGCTCGGCTTCGCTGTGGCTGCACATGGGCTCGTTCGGGCCGATGCGTATTTCGACCGACAGCCCCAATCCGACTGCGGGACCGCCCTTCAAGCTGGTTGCAAACGAGTATTCGCTGCTGGACAAGAGCGACTTGGTCTTCATTGACGCGCCGCTGACCGGCTACTCGCGCGCCGTGGGCAAGGGCACGGCCAAGGATTTCACGGGCGTGGACCAGGACCTGCGCGCTTTCGACCGCTTTATCCAGCGCTATCTGAACGTGAACCAGCGCTGGAACTCGCCCAAGTTTCTCATCGGCGAGTCGTACGGTACGACGCGCTCGGCTGCTTTGGCCGACATGCTGGGCAACGATGGGGTGCAGTTGAACGGCGTGGTGCTGATCAGCTCGATTCTGAATTACGGCATCCGCGCCGGGGGCTACGACACCGTGTACATCTCCAACCTGCCCAGCTACGCGGCGGCGGCCTGGTTCTTCAACAAGATTCCCAACAAGCCGGCGGACCTGGCGGCGTGGGTGGAGCAGGCGCGCGTTTTTGCCGCCGGGCCGTACGCGCAGGCGCTATTTGCGGGGCACAACCTGCCCGCGGCGCAGTTGGACACTGTGGCCAAGGAAGTGAGCCGGTTGACGGGCCTGAGCGTGGAGTACGTAAAAGAGGCAAACCTGCGCATCTCTCCGACGCGGTTCAGGAAGGAAGTGCTGCGCGACGACCGCAAGACACTGGGGCGCTACGACATGCGCTTTGAGGGCGTGGACGTGGACGCAGCCGGCGAAGCACCCGGCTACGACGCCTCCGACACGGGCATCATGGGCGCCTTTGTCGCCGCGTTGCACGATTATCTGGAGCGGGATCTGAAGTACGAATCGACCGATGCCTACCGGCCCAGCGCCGAATCGATTGGCCAGTGGGACTGGAAGCACAAACCGACCAGCGGCGGACCGGGAATGGGGGGCTTCGGGCAGTCGCAGTCCGAGCCGTGGGTGGCAGCGGACCTGGCCAGCGCGATACGCAAGAATCCACACCTGAAGGTCTTTTCGGCCAACGGCTACTTCGACCTGGCCACGCCGTTCTTTGCCACCGAGTTCGACCTGGCGCACATGAACCTGGAGCCGGCGCTGCGCGGAAATGTGCAGTTTGGCTATTACCCGTCAGGGCACATGATTTATCTCAACGTCGATGCGCTGCGCCAGTTGAAAGGCGACCTGGCGAAGTTTATCGGCAAAGCGGGGAACTAGGGTTTAGACCGCGTGTAATAGTAATCAATCATGGACAAGCGCGGGCGGGGACGCCCGCGCTACAGCCGGCCGGGAGGCCGGCGCTACATTAGACCGGCGATATATTCCAGCAATTACGAAATTACGCGGTCACGGTACCAGGGTTTTTGAACGCGGTTTGAGGTGGGGGGGCGTCCTGGTTGTGAGCCAGAGACGCCCCTTACTGTCTGCGTAATCAGGGCAAGGTGACCAGATCGCGCCAGCCATAACCGGGGCTGGCGCCGGTATAATTGCCGCGAACGATTGTGAGGTTTTCAATGAGACGATTTTTCGCAGTGCTGGTTGTGGCTTTTCTGGGGTTGGGGCTGTCGCAGGCTCAAACGGAGCCCTGTGCGGTGGCGGGCACGAACAATGACTTTCTGGGCATCCGGACCATCCGCCTGTGGCCGGGGGACGCTCCCCTTGCTACTGGCAAAGCCTGCGAGGATACGCCCACGCTGACCATCTTTGAGCCCGCGCATGGCCAGGGTAACGGCTCCGCGGTGGTGGTTCTGCCGGGCGGCTCTTATCTCCATCTGGCAGGCAACCATGAGGGCCGGCAGGTGGCGGACTGGTTCACCACGCGCGGCTTTCGCGCCTTCGTTTTGAGCTACCGGCTGGCCTCGCACGGCTACATTCTGCCGGCTCCGCTGTTGGACGCGCGGCGTGCCGTGCAGACGGTACGGGCGCGAGCGAGGGAGTACCAGATCGACCCCAATCGCATTGTCATCATTGGCTTCTCTGCCGGCGGGCATCTGGCGGCGCTGGCCGCGACGCAATTTGTGGCAGGAAAACCGGAGGCCGAGGACCCCATTGAGCGCGTTTCCAGCCGCCCGGATTACCTGGTGCTGGGCTATCCCTGGATTGCCGCTGTTTCCGAGTCCGATCCCCGCTATCTGGACGGCTGCAAGAAGAAGTACGCAGCCGACAAGGACAAGTGCGAGGCACTGCGCAACGCTTACTCCCCGGAGCTGTCGGTGACCAAGGAGACGCCGCCCACCTTTCTTTATCACACCTTCAACGACCAGTCGGTTCCGGTAGAGCAGGGTCTGATGTTTTATGAGGCGCTGATCAAGGCCGGCGTTCCCTCCGAAGCGCACATCTTCCCGAATGGACCGCATGGCGTGGGCCTGGGCAAGGGCGACGTGGTTCTGGACCAGTGGCCCAACCTGCTGGAGAACTGGCTGCGCGCGCAGGGGCTGCTGACGGTGGAGAAACCGGCCGCCAAGCCGTAGCAGATCGGCAGAGGAAGCAAGCGGTTTGCAAGGAAGAAAAAGGCTTGAAAAATGTAGAAGCGGGCGGCCGACTCCGGGAGTGGAAGGACTTCCCGAAGCCGGTCGCCCGCTGGACCCTGGACCGGGTCTAGGTGATAACCTCAGTCTAGGCTTGTTTAGGACAAAAGCAAGTTCTTTTTTGAACATATTGTTCCCAAGAGTGACCGCCATCACGGGAGTCCCGAAATGGGGGCCAGATTCGTTGACTTGACGGTTCTCTCTTGATACAAAAAAGTGTTAGCCCGCGCGCGAGAGACCCCTTAGACCGCTTGGATAAGCTGAATCAACATGCAAGAGATCATTCAACAACTCGGGACGCTTCTGCTTGGCTCCATACCCACAATTCTGCTTTTCACCGTGCTGGTTCTGGCGTACCAGTTTCTGGTACAGGGACCGCTGACAGCCACGCTGAAAGAGCGCCACGCCCGCACTGAAGGTGCACAGGAGCGGGCACACCAGGCTATTGCGCAAGCCGAGGATCTGGCCGCCGAGTACGCCGAGCGGCTGCGCCAGGCCCGCGGCGAGGTTTTCAAGGCGCGCGAAGCTCGCGTGAAGCAGTGGAATGCGGAGCGCGACGCAGCCCTGGATGCCGCCCGCAAGGCAGCCGGACAGAAGGTAAGCAAAGCCAAAGCGGCACTGGAAGCCGAAGCCGCGCAGGCCAAGCAGGCGATTCAGGCCTCCGCCGGAGATTTGGCCGGTCTGGTGGTGCGCGCCGTGCTGCCCATGGCTGCCGGGGGGTCCCGTTGAGATATTTCATGCCGCAAGGGCGTTTTTCTAATTCCATTTTTCGCATATTATTCGTGGCGATGTTTGCCGTCGCCGGGCTGGCCACACCCATTCACGTCGCTTCACAGACCTCTTCTACCGCGGCCCAGCCGGCGACGGCTTCCGTTAGCAGTGACGCGGCCAGGACCGAGACCGCAAAACCTGAAGAGACCGCCAAGCCTGAGGCAGACGCAAACGACGTCTACCTCCACGCTCCCATGGTGAAAAAGCTTGCCGGGATGCTGCATCTGAACGTGGAAACCACGGCACGCATCTTCGAAGGGATCAACTTCGGCATTATCGTGCTGGCGATTGGCTTTCTTCTTTTCCGTTGGCTGCCCAAGACGCTGCGCAGCCGCGCCGAGAAGGTGCGCACCGGCATTGAGTCGGCTCGTAAGATGACGGATGACGCCTATGCGCGGCTGAGCGCGATCGAGGCCAAGCTCTCCGGGCTGGACGTGGAGATAGAGCAGATTCGCGCGCAGGTGGAAGTGGAAAGCCGCGAGGACGAGGCGCGCATCAAGTCCACAATCGAGGAAGAGAGCGCCCGCATAGTGGCCTCCGCCGCGCAGGAGATGGAAGCCACGGTGGCACAGGCGCGGCGCTCACTGCGCCACTTTGCCGCTGACCTGGCCATCGAACAGGCCGCGAAGCAACTGGAGATTACGGCGAAGACGGACCGGGCGCTGATTGCCGAGTTTCTGGGCGACACCGCCGTGACGGCAGCACCGAAGAAAGGGCGGAAATAGATGGCAGCCTTTGTTGCACGATACGCCCGCGCCTTTGCCGACGTGGTGACCGCCCTGAAGCTGGACGCGGCGGCGCTGGACAAACTGGACAAGCAGATGGATGATTTTCTGGCCACCTGGGATGCGAGCACCGAGTTGAGAGAGCTGTTTGCCAATCCGGCTGTTGCCGTCCCACAGAAGATTGCGGTTCTGGACAAGATGAACGCGAAACTGAAGCTGCGGAAAGAGCTGCGCAACCTGCTGGCGGTGCTCATCAAGAATGACCGCATCGTTGAGGTGAAAGACGTGGCCGCGGCCTATCGCGTGGAGATGCAGGAGCGGCGTGGGATTCGTCCGGTGGAGATTGTGACCGCCCGCAAACTCGGCGAAAAGGAATGCGTCAGCCTGGTAAACGGAGTAAGCAAACTGGCGGGCGCGCAGATTCAGGCCAGCTTCAAGCTGGATAAGTCGATTCTCGGCGGAACGGTGGTGCGCATTGGCTCCACGGTTTATGACGGGTCGGTCCGCGGGCGGCTGGAACGTTTGAAAGCAGTGATCAGTGGTCAGTGATCAGTGGTCAGAAGCGGCGATCGGCGGCAGCAGGATTTTGGAATTTGAATCGGAATTTAAGGCTTTTGAAAGGGAGGCAGGCGTTCAGTGGTTCGAAAAGGTCAGAACTCTCAAGATGCAGAGAACTGACCACTGACCACTGACCACTGATCACTGTAAATGGCTCAGATCAAGGCAGACGAAATAACGCAAATACTTCGCGAACAGATCGCGAACTACGACTCCAAGGTCCAGGTGGACGAAGTTGGGACTATCACGTCGCTGGGCGACGGCATTGCCCGGCTTCATGGGCTGGACAAGGTGATGGCCGGCGAGTTGCTCAGCTTTCCGCACGGCATCGCCGGGTTGGCGCTGAGCCTCGAAGAGGATTCGGTGGGCGCGGTAATTCTGGGCGACTACACCGAATTGAGCGAAGGCGACGAGGTGAAGCGCACGGGGACGATTTTGAGCGTGCCGGTGGGCGAGGGCATGATTGGCCGCGTGGTGAACGCGCTGGGACAGCCCATCGACGACAAGGGACCCATCAAGTCGAAGAGCTCTCTGCCCATTGAGCGGCTGGCGCCTGGCATCATCGACCGGCAGCCGGTGCGCGAGCCAATGGCCACGGGACTCAAGGCTATCGACGCCATGATTCCCATCGGGCGCGGGCAGCGCGAGCTGATTATCGGCGACCGGCAGACGGGCAAGACGGCCGTGCTGCTGGATACGATTATCAACAACGCCAAGAACGATCTGATTTGCATCTACTGCGCCATCGGGCAGAAGCGGTCCTCGATTGCTCAAGTGGTGCAGACGCTGACTGAAGCCGGCGCGATGGGACACACCGTCATCGTCGCCGCCTCGGCCTCGGAGCCGGCGCCGATGCTGTACATCGCGCCTTATGCGGCTACCGCCATCGGCGAGTACTTCCGCGATTCGAAGCGCCACGCGCTGGTGATGTACGACGATCTTTCCAAGCACGCCATGGCTTACCGCGAGATTTCGCTTCTGTTGCGCCGTCCGCCGGGCCGCGAAGCCTATCCGGGCGATGTTTTCTATCTGCATTCGCGCTTGCTGGAGCGTTCCTCGAAGATGAGCAAGGAAAAGGGCGGCGGTTCGCTCACGGCGCTTCCGGTGATTGAGACGCAGGCGGGCGACGTTTCGGCTTACATTCCGACCAACGTGATTTCGATTACCGACGGGCAGATTTTTCTGGAGACGGATTTGTTCAACTCCGGCGTGCGTCCGGCGGTGAACGTGGGATTGTCGGTTTCGCGCGTGGGATTTTCGGCGGCCATCAAGGCGGTCAAGCAGGTGGGTGCGACGCTCAAGCTGGATCTGGCGCAGTATCGCGAGCTGGCGGCCTTTGCGCAGTTCGGCTCCGACCTGGATCCGCTTACCCAGAAGCAGCTCAATCGCGGCAGCCGCTTGACGGAATTGCTGAAGCAGCCGCAGTTCCAGCCGTTGACCTGGCAGCAGCAGGTGGTGATTCTGTTTGCCGGAACACAGGGCTACCTGGACGATTTTCAGGTCAAGGACATTCGCGCCTTCGAGGTCGGGCTTTATAAGTACTTCGAGAGTGCGCAGACGGCGCTGATGGAAGACCTGACGAAAAAGAAGGCGCTGGACGACGACCTGCGCAACAAACTGCACGCAGCGCTGAAGGAGTACGCTGCGAATTTTAAGGCGGAGCTGGCAGCTCAGGAACCGGCTGCGGCGTCAACCGCTACAGCAGCAGACGCTAAGGAAGCTCCTCCAGCGGCAGACGCTAAGAAAGCTGCTCCAGCGGCAAGCGCTAAGAAAGCTACTCCAGCGGCAAGCGTTAAGAAAGCTGCTCCAGCGGCACACGCCAAGAAATAAGGAAGACCATGGCAAACGTCCTCGATCTACGGCGGCGGATTCGCAGCGTGAAGAACACGCGGCAGATCACCAAGGCCATGAAGATGGTCTCGGCGGCGAAACTGCGGCGCGCGCAGGAGCGGGCTCTCAGCGCGCGGCCTTACGCCAGAATGATTACCAGCGTGCTGGAATCACTGACGCGGCGAGCCGATATTTTTGACGAGGAAACCGGCGAGTTGCGCCATCCGCTCTTTGCCACACGCGAGGAGAAGCGGGTGCTGCTGATCGTGATCAGCGGCGACAAGGGTTTTGCTGGAGCCTTCAACGCCAACATTCTCAAGACAGCCTTTCAGTTCATCCACGGCAACCCGGACAAAGAGATCGACATTGAGGCCGTGGGGCGCAAGGGCCGCGACCAGATGCGGCGGCGCTATCCGGCAGCGGTTTACGCCGAGCAGACCGATGCGAATGGAAATATGGTTAGCATCCGCGAGCGCAAGGCTCCAGTCGAAGTCACCGGCGACCATCCGGGAATGCTGTTGAAGCTGGAAGTCAACCGCGTCTTCGAGCTGGCTGAGAGTGTCATCAATCGCTATGTGCATGAGGAGATCGACGCCGCCTACATTGTCTACAACGAATTCAAATCGGTGATTTCGCAGCGCCTCGTGGTGGAGCGACTGTTGCCCATTATGAAGATCGGCATTCCGCAGATTACCGGCGCCACCGAGCCGACTGAAGCCGAGCGGGAACGCATGGCCGAGGCCGCTCTGAGCGCGGGAATTCTGCTGGAGCCGGTGGACACCGCCGAGGCCGACGAGGAAGCGCGCAAGTTCGGTACTTCTCAGGTGGATTACATCTACGAGCAGCCGGCCGAGGAACTCTTCAACGGCCTGCTGCCGCAATACATTTCGTCCATGCTGTATCACGCCATGACGGAGTCGGTGGCCGCCGAACACGCGGCCCGCATGACGGCGATGGATTCAGCAACCAACAACGCCTCGGATATGATCGACGCGCTCACGCTGCACATGAATCGCGTGCGCCAGGCGGCCATCACCAAGGAAATCATTGAGATTGTTTCCGGCGCTGCGGCGCAGTAAAAACGAAAAGGCAGAAAAATGGCAGAGAATATCGGCAAGGTAATCAAGGTTTCCGGTCCGGCGGTGGACGTGCAGTTTGATGAAGCGACGATGCCGCCCATCTATCAGGCGTTGCGCGTCACCAGCGAGGGCTTCAAGGTGCCCACGCCCATCGACGTGATTCTCGAGGTGGAGCAGCACCTGGGCGAAGGGCGTGTGCGCACCGTGGCCATGGAAGCCACCGACGGCATGGTGCGCGGCATGAAGGCCATCGACACCGGCGGCCCTATCAGCATGCCCGTCGGCAAGCAGACTCTGGGCCGCATCGTCAACGTGATCGGCGAGCCGGTGGACGAGTTGGGACCGATCGGCGAGAAGTCACGCATGCCGATTCACCGGCCCGCGCCGCTGTTTGACGAGCAGTCTACCCACGAAGAGATGTTCGAGACGGGCATCAAGGTCATCGACCTGATTCAGCCGTTTTTGAAGGGCGGCAAGATCGGCCTGTTCGGCGGCGCCGGCGTGGGCAAGACGGTCGTCATCATGGAGCTCATCAACAACGTGGCGAAGAACCACGGCGGCTACTCGGTCTTTGGCGGCGTGGGCGAGCGCACCCGCGAGGGCAACGACCTGTGGCTGGAGATGACCGAGTCGGGCGTCATCAAGCCGGGCGACTGGGCCAACTCCAAGTGCGCGCTGGTCTATGGGCAGATGACCGAGCCGCCCGGAGCGCGTCTGCGCGTGGCGCTGAGCGCGCTGACCGTCGCCGAGTACTTCCGCGACGTGGAAGGCTCGGATACGCTGCTATTCATCGACAACATCTTCCGCTTTACGCAGGCAGGCTCCGAGGTTTCGACGCTGCTGGGCCGCATGCCTTCAGCCGTGGGCTACCAGCCAAACCTGGCCACGGAGATGGGCGAGTTGCAGGAACGCATCACATCGACCAGCAAGGGCTCTGTCACCAGCGTACAGGCCGTCTACGTGCCCGCTGATGATTTGACCGATCCGGCGCCGGCGACAACCTTTGCTCACCTGGATGCGACCACCGTGCTGAGCCGACCGCTCTCGGAGCTGGGAATTTATCCTGCCGTCGATCCGCTGGCCTCGACCTCGCGCATCTTGAGCGCGCGCATTGTGGGCCAGGAGCATTACGACGTGGCGCAGGGCGTGAAGCGTATTTTGCAACGCTACAAGGATTTGCAGGACATCATCGCCATTCTGGGCATTGACGAGCTTTCAGACGACGACAAGATCACCGTGGCGCGTGCCCGCAAGGTGCAGAAGTTCCTGTCGCAGCCGTTCCACGTGGCCGAGCAGTTCACCGGCATTCCCGGCGCCTACGTGAAGGTGGCCGACACGGTGCGCAGCTTCAAGGAGATTATTGCCGGCAAGTACGACGCCATTCCCGAGCAGGCCTTCTACATGAAGGGCGCGATTGAGGAAGTGCTGGAAACCGCCGAGAAACTGAAGGCGAGCGTGTAAAGGCAGGGGTTAGGGATTAGGGGTTAGGGGTTAGGGGTTAGGGGTTAGTCAAAACCAAGCGGCGACATCGTTTCGATGTGAAGATCGGGGCAGGAATCAGTTTTTTGAGTGTTGCGACAGATTTTCCTAATCCCTGATCCCTAACCCCTGACCCCTAAAATCCTGAAAGGATTTTCATGGCTGAGGAAACCAATCAACTGCGCGTGCGGCTGGTGACGCCCGAGCGAACGCTCTTCGAGCACCCGGTAACGGCCGTCGAGCTGCCGGCAAAGAACGGGTACATGGAGGTGCTCTACGGAGCCGCGCCGCTGATGGCCGAGCTGGGCGCGGGCGACGTGACGCTCCATGGAGGTCCGGATGGCGAGCAGCGCTACAACGTGAGCTGGGGTTTTGCCGAAGTGCTGCCTGACCGGGTTACGATTCTGGCCAGTGACGCGCTGAAGCCCGAGGAGATCGACGTGCCCCGTGCCCAGGAGCAACTGGCACGCGGCCACAAGGAGTGGGATCAAGCCGGCGACAGCGCGGACGCCTACACAGAGGCACTGCACGTCATCGCCGAAGCCGAAGCCAAGATTGCCTCGGCGGCGGAGAAAAAGTAAGGCGACTTCAACGGATTACAGCTTCAATCGAAACGGCCCTGTTCTGAAGAGCAGGGCCGTTCTGATTTATACGGATCAACAGGGCTCTGATCTACGTCGATGCCTTGCATTCGGAAATCCTTCAGTTGCAGCCGGCTCATGATCGATGTATCTTCGTTTGTGCGTGGGGAATATACGTTCGCGCGTTTTCAACTGCGCGGGAGGTAGCTTGTTATGATGCCTGATCGATCGGTTCGCCGGGTTAATACCGTACGATGGTTTGTCTTATTGGTGCTTGTGACTATTGCCTGTTCTGCACAAGCGGCCCTGGCGGCCACCAAGGTCATTACGGATGCGGACAAAGGCGGGGTGGTTCACATGAAGCTTGTGGACCGTCTGGAGCTGCGCCTGAAATCGAATCCCAGCACCGGGTATATGTGGTACATCGAGAAGGAATCGACGCCGCTGCTGAAGTTGCATCACCAGTCGCAAACCGAGGTTCCGGTGCCAGCCGAGGAACAGCCCGGCTTGGTGGGCCAGCCGGTTTTCCAGGTCTTTACATTTGAGCCGCGGCACGCGGGCGATGGGGTTCTGCGGCTGCACTACGTCCGCAGTTGGGAGAAGCCCACAGCGAATGATGAGAAGTTCGATATTCGGGTGGTGATCGAGTAGGACCGCAGCCAGAAGACTACCAAACTGTTCGTGGATAGTGCTTGCGGATCTCTTCGTCGGCGGAGATGAGCCAAGCGAAGCCATTGGCCTTAGCATTGGCAACGATGAGGCGGTCGAAGGGATCGCGGGTCCACTTCTCGTCGAGAGCGGCTGCAGCAATCAAGGAAAAAGGAAGATCGCAAAGGCGAACGCCAAGCTCGTACTCGACCTTGCGCTGAATGTCGCGGGCGGACTGCTTGATGCGTTTAACCTCGTATAGGAGTTCAAGCTCAAACAACACCATCGGTGAGTAGAACAGATCAGCGTTCTGGATCAGCCGCGTGACATTGGGGCTTATATCGTCCAGACTGCCTTGAGAGAGCCAGACAAGAGCTTGTGTGTCGAGATAAGCAATCATCACTTAACGCTCGTTCGGTTGGGAGTGGTTTCTAGCTTTGGTGCAGGGCCAAAGTCACGATCCCAGTCAGCTTCCCATGCGCGTGTCATCTCCTCTAAAAGACCTGTATTCTCAAGACCTCCCTCAGCGTAGTTGATAACTTCCATGGGCGTAATTCTGCTGAGACGGCTGATGGGCTTGCCTTCAGGGACGACTTTGAGGCGGCGGCCTTTGTGCGTGAACCATACCTCGCCACCCTCAAGCGCTTGATTGGCCATCGAGAAGATATTCCGGCGAAATTGGGTGATGGGGACTTCCATACGAATAGTGTACATCATGTACGCTTATTTGCGTACATGATGTACATGTGGCCGCCGGAGTGAGCCTCTGTGCAAGCTGCCCCGGCAGCGCTTACAATTCCGCTAGGGTAGAGATGGCCAAGGCAAAGGAAAAGATTTTCGAGATTGCGTGCCCGGATTGCGGGGCGATGCTGAAGGTGGATGCGGCCACAGGCCTTGTGGTGAGCCATACGCCAGCGCCGCGCAAGCGGATGTTCGAGGACCTGGAGACAGCAGCCCAGGCCATGCGCGAGCACGATGAGCGCAAGGAGTCAATCTTCCGCCAGTCGGTGGAGGCGGAGAAGAACAAGGAAGACCTGTTCGAGAAAAAGTTTGCCGAGGCGCTGCGCAAGGCCAAGGACGCCCCCGACGGCAAGCCGCTGCGCGAATTCGACCTGGATTGAAGGGCAAGTCGAGACAGACAAACTCAGGTTCAGGCTGATTTCCGCCGCGCTGTGCAGGGGCGGCAATTTAGAGCGATACTGGATGCACCGCTCCCGAGAATGCTATGACCGCAACCGGGACGGAAGGAGAAAAAATGGTGGTTGTGCCGCTTTCCAAGCCAGCGAACGATTCTGCAATGACACCGGAGGCCGCGAAGTCCGAGCCTATGAACTGGATCGGATTTGCGGCGGGTGGAACCCTTGTGGCAGCCGGTTTGCTGCTTCTGGTGGGCGAACGCCGTGCCGGGATGGTGGCCGCCGCTTCAGGCGCTGGCCTGGCCATGCTTGAAGAGAAGGAGACGCTGCACGCCTGGTGGAATGCTCTGCCCGGCTATATCGACCAGGTGCAGCGGGTGCTCAACCAGGTGCAGGCCACCGTGGAAGATTTAGACTCCAAGCGCGAAGCCCTGCATCGGGTTCTGGCCCGGTAAACAGAAGGCTGGCCTTACTGGACAGGTCAGCGTTCTATCCCTGGAATTGGCCTTAACGGAGACTCGCCGGCGGCGGATTCACCTCTGACAATTCTTTGAACCATGCATCGGGCAGCCGGAGCCCCGCCGCTCGAATATTCTCTTCCGCATGCGCGGGTGAGCACGTTCCGGGAATCGGCAGCATGACGCTGGAGCGCCGTAGCAGCCAAGCCAGGGCTACCTGGAGCGGGGTCCAGCCGAGCTCTTTAGCGGCCTTTTGCAAAGCTTCATTTTCCTGACGATTCTGCCCCAGCGGCGCCCAGGGAATGAACGCAATCCCGTTCTTCTCGCAATGGTTCAACAAAAAGTCCCATTCCCGGTCGGCAAAGCTGTAGCGGTTCTGCACCGAGACGATGGGCACAATTTTACGTGCCCTTTCTACATGCTCCAAGGTCACATTTGATAGGCCAATGTGGCGAATCTTTCCCTGCTCTTGCAGCCGGGCCAGCGTCTCCATGGAGGCGTCGAAGGATACAGCAGGATCGGGAATGTGCAGTTGGAAGACGTCGATCCGGTGAAGGCGTAGCCTTTTCAAACAGCCCTCTACTGAGGCCTGCAAATGCTTCGGGCTGGCGTTATGAATCCACTGGCCGGGACCGACACGCTCCCAACCGCCTTTGGTGCCAATCACCAGACCTGCGGGATAGGGCGCCAGCGCTTCGGCGATAAGTTCCTCTGAAATGTAGGGACCATAGGAGTCCGCCGTGTCGATGAAGTTCACGCCCAGTTCGACAACGCGGCGCAGGGTTTGCAGAGCCACATTGCGATCCTCTGGAGGCCCCCAAACGCCCTTGCCGGTGATGCGCATGGCGCCATATCCCAGGCGATTGACGGCGAGGTCTCCTAGCTTGACGGTCCCGGCGTTGGCGGCAGAGATGGTTGGATTGTTCTGGCTCATGTTGTGAATCCCCTCTTCTTTGGACGACATTTTGATGGCAGATGGTTGAAAAATTACTTCTTGCGTTCGACCAGGTAGCGGGCGACGGCCTTCAATCCATCGGCGCGGCTGCCGTAGGGCGCCAAGGCATCAAAAGCCTCCTCGATCAAGCGAGCGGCGTCGCGCTGGCTCTGCTCGATGCCGTAGACGGCCGGCCAGGTAGCCTTTTCCGTGGCCTGGTCCTTGCCGGCGGTCTTGCCCAGATGCGCGGAGTCCACGGTCAAATCCAGCACGTCATCGACGATTTGGAAGGCCAGTCCCGCCTTGCAGCCGAAGAGGGTGAGGCGGGCCACATCTTCCAGAGCAGCCCCGGCATAAACGCCTCCGGAGACGACGCTGACGCGGATGAGCGCGCCGGTCTTGGCGCGATGAATGGCCATCACCAGATCAGGCGTGGGCTTGAGGTGTTCGCTTTCGAGATCCAGCACCTGGCCGCCGATCATGCCCTCGACGGTTCCGACGGCGTTGGCGATGAGGCTGATGATCTGGACGGTAGCCGGGGGCGGCGAGTCGAGGCCAGCCAGCACCTCGAAGGCGCGCGTTTGCAGCGCGTCACCGGCCAGGATGGCGATGGCCTCGCCGAAGGCCTTGTGGCAGGTGGGCTTGCCGCGGCGCAGGTCATCGTTGTCGAGGGCGGGCAGGTCGTCGTGAATGAGCGAGTAGGTGTGCAGCATCTCCAGGGCCGCGCCCAGCCGGGCGATTCCCGCAGGCAGCGAGCCGGCAATGGTGATGGCGGCCTGGTAGGCCAGCAGCGGACGCAGGCGCTTGCCCCCGGCAAACACAGAGTGGCGCATGGCGCCGTGAATCGTGACGGGCACGGTGGTAACGCTGGGCAGCAACTCTTCCAGCGCCTGCTCGGTCAGCGCAGCGCCTTGCTGCAAGAGTGATTTCACATCGACGGACATGGCTTTCATGATAAATGAGTGCGGCTCAGTTTTCGCTCCAGGAACCAAAGGCCGAGGAGCAGCAGCACGGCTAGAGCGCTCAAGCCACGTCCGGCGAGTACGTCGGCGGAGACGGTCCAATCCACGGCAAGATTGACTGGACCTTGCGCCACCGGGATGGCAATCAGTCCATCCGCGCGCCGGGGCAGATTGACGGCGGGGCGCCCATTCAGCGCTACCCGCCATGCCGGGTAGCTGCGCAGCCGCAGAATCAGAAAGCCAGAGTTAGGGGTCGTGGCTGCGATGCGAAGATGCTCGGGATTGCCGGGATTTGGAGTCGCGGAAAAAACGGCTTCGCAACTGCGCTGCCCGGGCTGCCAGAGAGGAAATTTCTCGAAGGATTTTGGGCCTTCGCAGGCCGGGCCGTCCGGCGTTTGGCCCAACACAGTAGAGGGATCGCTCACCAGGCAGGCATCCGGCAAGCCGATCGCGACCAGGTTGTTCCGTGCGCCTAGGGGGGCATACTCGGGAACTCCCGCGATGCCTTTACCGCCGCGATCCAGAGCAGATTCCATAGCCGCCAGCGAGGAGGTGGTTTCATGGTGGTATTTGCCGAAGGGGACGAAGAGAAACCGTCCCGCGATGGCGCTGATGGCAATGAAGAGGATGGCGCAGATGGCCACCGTGCCCATACGCCGCCTCGGCTGGCGCGGCCAAAAGGCCAAGGCAAAAAAAATGGCCATGGGCGCCTCCAGAACCACTAGCCAGCGGAAGGAAAACTGCAAAAAATCGAACTCGGGCAGCAGATTCCAGAGCGGCAGCGAGAGGGGAATCTCAAGAAACAGAACCAGGAGCGGAATCAACGCCAGGGGAATCCAGCAGCGGCGGGATTCGGATTCAGGCAACTTGCCAAGCAGCCAGGCGAGCAGCAGGCTGCCCAGGGCGACCGCGATCATGGCGACGCCGATGAGTGAGGGCACGTTCACGATCATCCTGTGCGGCCTCATCCAGGGGTCGAAGTGCCCGGCAAAGAGCCACCTGTTCTCGATCATGTAGCTGTTGTTGGCGAGGGCCTGGCGGATATCGACCCAGCGCCGCTCCCATGCGGCGGGAAGCAGATAGAAGGAGGTCAAACCGATTCCCAAAGCAACCGCGACGGCGGCGCGCAGCACAGGCGCCCAGGAACGCAGCATCAGCGCGGCGACCAGAGCCATGAAGGCCAGCAGGTAGCTGGCCATCACGCCCAAGGGGGCATTGGTGAGCCAGCAGCCGGCAAGCACCAAGGCCAGAGGCAGCGCAGAACCGTTCAAGGCATGCCTCCACAAGGAGGCGGATGCGTTGCCGCCGCGCAGCAAGAACAACAGCAGCAGAGGAATCCAAAAACCTCCCGAAGCTTCGGCAAAATCGCCTCGATTGTAAATATCGAAGAGTGCATAGCCGGAGAAGATGACGGCACAACCGGCAAGAGTGGCGGCTTCGTTGGGGAGCATCTGGCGGGCAAGCGCCCTGGTGGCCAAGCCCTTAGCCGCGAGCAGCAAGAAGGACAGAGCCGCCGGCACGAGCACCCAGGGCAGAACAAGTCCCAGCGCCGCGCCCAGCATCCAGGTCAGTGGCGGATAAAAGACGAAGCGCGGCTCGCCCGCACCGAAGTTTGCGCTGGCTGCCCAGTGCGGATATGCGATTCCCTGGCGCCAGCCATGAAGAGCGTCATGCCAGGATGTCAAGTGGAAGGGAAAATCCCCGCCATAAGACGGGCCGCGCACCAGCATGGGCAGAACGGCAACGGCGGCGGCAAGCAGAATGAGAGCGGGAGCAAGCAACGGTTTCCACCGACCTGCGAAGATAGTGTCATTGCCTGCGCGCATTCTTTTCATGGCTGGTGAATCTTGTCTCATGCCGGTATGGGCAAGTGGATGCAGCGTCATAACGTGCTGCAAATTGGCGTCCTTTCAAGGCCTGCTCTCGTTAGGGATTGCTCACATAAACAGACAACCAACTACGTTCTACAAACCCAATCCTCGCGAGTAACAGTAAAGCCAGCCTGCTCCTCCAGCATCTTTACGGCAGCAGGCGTAGCGTGTGGCTGGTTTGCGAGGCTACGGCTGCGGGGCTGAAGGGCAGCGCGAAGGTTGTGCCGCCGTACCAGTCGTTCCATTGGTCGCGGAACCAGGGCGAATAGGGATTGCCGCTTTCGCCCAGGACGATGTTCTCCGTGGAACCGTCAATGTTGCTCCAGTCCATGGTGAAGCGCTGCGAGGGACCAAAGGCGCGGCCAACCTGCTTGACGGTAGTGGTGTCGCCGCTCAGGGGCTGCTCGCCGGTTCCGGCCACGCGGCCAATGAGAGGCAGAAATACCGCGAGCGGGTGCTCGATATCGACGACGTGCCAGCTCCCATAGCTCCAGCGGGCCACGTCGGAGGGAGCCTTGCCGTCTTTCATGCCCTTGCGGACGGCGTCTGTGAGCAGTTCGTCCCAGTTTTTGTAGGCCGGCGGAAGCCAGTCGGAAGGGGCGTGCATGATGATCTCTTCCTCGGCAAAGTTGGATTCGGCCCAGCGGTACTGCGCGGCCATCTCCTTGCCCAACTTTGGCTCTAGAATCAGCGGCCAGAAGGCGCGGCGGGTCTGTGTGACGATGGAGGCAGCGGCGGAGTCAGTGGAGAGGCGGCCATCCCAGTCGCGCAGCAGTTCGGCGGCTTTCTTCAGGCGGTTGTCGGCCGAAGGAGTGTGCTCAATGGCGTAGGCAAAGCGATGGGCCAGTTCCTGATCGACCTCGCTGTAGATGTCGGTCTGGACCGCAAGCAGGTCGGCGGGTGTGAGGTGGTCGCGGCCTTCGAGAGATTTGTAGATGCGCTCGGCGCGGTAGGGATCAGCCCATTCGTGAGTGAGCCGAGCTGGAAACTTTTCGCTGCTCACACGGGAATTAGCGGTAGCCATGAAGCCGGATGGAGGATCGAAACTGTTGGGCATCTGGTCAAAGGGGATGTAAGGGTGATCTCGCTTACCAAAGAAGAAGGAAGCATCGCCCCACTCATAGCGGAGATTTAGCGTGTCGTGAGGCAAGGGCTCCACAGACAACATCATTCGGGTCGGCACCTTGCCAATCGCGTGATAGGCGATGTGGCCCTGGTCGTCGCTGTAGACGACACTTTGCGTGGGCCAGGACCAGGTGGCGAGCGCGGCGGAAAACTCTTTCCAGTTGGAGGCGGTGTTGAGTTGGTAGAGTGGCAGCGAGTTGAGCGTTGGATCGTAGAGAGTCCATTTGAGGGCGATGGGGCGCGTTTCTTTGATGAAGATGGAGTTCAGCAGAGGGCCGTGGTCGGTGAACTGCACGTCCAGCACGACATCCTTGCCACCGCGCACCTTGATGATTTCGTGGTCGATGGTTAACGGATACCATTTTTCATCGCCGCGCTCATAATGCCCCTTGCCGTCGAGCTTCTCGATGTAGAGGTCTTGCACGTCGGCGTAGAGTGCGGTAAAGCCCCAGGCGACGTGCTCGTTGTGCCCGGCGATGATGTAGGGCATTCCGGGCAGCGTGACCCCGGCGGCGTGGAAGCCGGGCGCGCCGTTGCTTCCATTCACCTTCAGATCGGCCATGTACCAGATGTTCGGCTCGGTCAAGCCGAGGTGCATGTCATTGGAGAGCAGCGGCTTGCCGCTGGCCGTGTGGCTTCCGGCGATGACCCAATTGTTTGAACCGGGAACACAGTCTGCGCATACGGGCAGGCCGAGCAAGGCGTGCAAGACGATAGTGTCTTCATGGGCGACCGGAGCGGCACTGGCTTGATTGCGGTTCTCATCATCGTTGCTGGCCGGAGCTGGCTTTGGGTGCGGCTGACTCGGGTTCGCTATTACGCCGGTGGGCGGATGGTCTCGCCACGAGCCGACCGGGTAGAGATCTGCCTCCAGTTTAGGGTCGTTCAGTTTGGCCGCGACAGCTTCGCGCGAGAGCTTTGTCTCCCAGTGCGTGTCCAGCATTTGCACGATGGTCAGGCCGATGCTCACCGAATCCACGCCGCTCCAGGGCTGGGGACGATAGCCGAGCAGCTTGAACTCCGGCGGCAGCGTGGCCTGATGCTGGGCGATGAAGAGGTTCACGCCACGCGCGTAGGCGTCGAGGCGGACGCGGTCAGCCGGGGGCTGGTTGGCGTAGATGCGCCGAGCCGTATTGCGTAATTGCAGCACCCGCTGCGCACGGTCATGCTTGACCATGGATGAACCAAGAATCTCCGCCAGTTCCCCGTTGGCGTTGCGGCGAAAGAGGTCCATTTGCCAGAGCCGGTCCTGCGCAGTCACATAGCCTTGGGCGACGAAGAGATCGTCCTCGGTAGCCGCCTCGATGTGGGGCACTCCGTGAGCGTCGCGGTGGACGATGACCGGGGCAGAAAGCCCAGCCAGGTGCAGGTC
>Ga0302270_10000816_pt1 | contig 32395 bp, 24 predicted proteins | sample III_Bog_E2_3_FD_198773 | JGI IMG/M metagenome (GOLD analysis project Ga0302270, IMG submission 198773) | Peat permafrost microbial communities from Stordalen Mire near Abisko, Sweden - III_Bog_E2_3 | ecosystem: Environmental > Terrestrial > Soil > Wetlands > Peat | place: Sweden: Abisko... | reverse complement strand
CGGCACGGAGATGAACGGCAGGTGGATGGAGGGTGGAAAAGAGTCCCCGCTGAAGTTCAGGCGGAGCGTCGACGAAACGGGCAAGGAAACCGCCGGCCCCCCGCAACAACCGAAGACGCCGCAACGCTTCGACCTGGCCACTTTGGAAGCTCTTCCCGGCGAAGGTCCCAAGACCGCGGCAGCGCCTAAGGAACCGGCGGCCGAATCGGCCGCTCTTCCCCCCGCAGTTCCGCCCGCTGTCCCGCCCGCCGTTCCTAATGTTCAGCCGCCGGCTCCCAAGCCCGCTGATGTTCTTCCGCCGACGCCGTCTTCCGAAGAGCAGGCCAAGGTGCTCGACGCGGCGCGCGATTACGCCATCAACTATACGCGGAGGCTCCCGGATTTCATCTGCCTGGAGGAAACCCGCCGCTACAGCGATCCGAGCGGCAGGCAAGCGTGGGTGCTGGCCGATGTTCTCACGGCGCGGCTCAGTTATTTCAACCGGAAGGAAGATTACAAGCTCGTTTCGCAGAACGGCCGCGCGGTCAAGGGCGCGTCGTACGCCTCGGTGGAGGGAGTCAGTTCGAGCGGCGATTTCGGCACCCTGATGAGCGCGATTTTCGATCCTGCCAGTCATGCCAGCTTCGCGTGGAAAAGATGGGCGATGCTTCACGGCCGCCGGATGCACGTCTTCTCCTACCGCGTACCGCTGGAGTTCTCGAAGTACACCATCGAGTTTGGGAGCGAACTGGAACACGATTTGCAGAAAATCCGGGTGGGTTCACGAGGATCGGTCTTTGTGGACCAGGAGTTGAATACGGTCGTGCGGATTGAGCAGGAGGCCCTCGGCATTCAGCCCTCGTTTCCCATTCAGCATTCCGAAGCAACGCTGGAATACGGCTTCGCTAAGATCGGCGGCAGCGAGTTCTTTCTGCCACTCGTGGCCACGCTAAGGATGCGCAGCGGCGGGCTGTGGACGAAGAACGTGAAGGAGTTCCGGCTGTACCGAAGGTTTTCGGCCGACGCGGTGATCAAGTTCGACGAGCAGGAACAGCCGCCTCCGCCATAGCCACCGCAGTGAGCCTGTGGCAGAAGGCACTGCATCCAATCGAGATGATCTCGCCGCGGCTCGCTCCGCGAAGGATGCTGGGCTCAGTCGCAGCATCATCGCGTCATGACCCGCAAGGGCTGTTCCTGGTTGAAGCCGCTGTATCCATCGATCCTTCTGGTCGGCCGGGGAAACGACATTCCGGCACCCTGCCGACGACGAACTTGGCGGCCGGCCGGTATCTGTCAGCGGCGTGCGGGCCACCCCGCGGCTCGCAGGCCCTCCCCGTCGTAGGCGGACCTGCCTTGTTTCCGATCACGTACTCGCGGCGAGTGGAGACACCGCCCTCCGGCGGTTTGTGCTACAAATTCGGTTTAACCATGCAGGATCTTTTTTCTCTTAATGGCAAAGTCGCCGCGGTGATCGGCGGCGGCGGCGTGCTGGGCGGCGAAATCGCGCGCGGACTCGCGAGTGCGGGCGCTTCCATCGCGATTCTCGGACGCAGCGCGGAGCACACCGAAACGAGCGCGGCCGACATCCGCGCGATGGGAGCCCAGGCGATCGGCGTCCAAACCGACGCGACCAGCAAGGCAGGCTTGGAGGGGGCGCTCGATCAGATCCTGGCCACATTCGGGCACGCCGACATCCTGGTCAACGGCGCGGGCATCAACTCCGCCACGCCTTTTCTCGACATCACCGAAGAAGAATGGGACCGGATTATCGACGTCGATCTCAAAAGCGTGTTCCTCGCCTGCCAGGTTTTCGGAGCCTGGATGACACAGCCTGGACGCGGCGGCAGCATCATCAACATCTCCTCCGTTTCAGCCGGACCGCCGCTTTCGAAGGTGTTCACGTACTCGGTGGCCAAGGGCGGCGTGAATCAGATCACGCAGTTTCTGGCGCGCGAGTGGGCCACGCAGGGAGTACGCGTGAACGCCATCGTGCCCGGCTTTTTCCCGGCCGAGCAGAACCGCAAGATCCTCACGCCGGAGCGCGTAGCAAAGATCATGGGGCACACGCCGATGAACCGCTTTGGCGAGGCTCATGAGTTGGTCGGCGCGACCGTCTTTCTGGCCGCCGAGGCGGCCTCTTCGTTCGTCACCGGCGCCATCTTGCGAGTCGATGGCGGTTATGGGGCGATGACCATTTAGTGCCGCCCACCGGGTCCAAGCTGCGCCATTGTGGGGCGGACCCCCTGGTCCGCGCGGGTCCCCCAGGACCCGCTTCCGGGTCGCGTCTGGTGGGCATCGCCGAAGAATGAAGTCCCGGGGGCCGACGTGGGCGTCGGCCCCCATCTCCGGAGGTGGCCAGGGGGTCCGCCCCACAAATGCGCGCCGACTCGGCGGCTTCCCTCTTGCAGGAAGGCCCCCATGGTGATCTGCTGTGAGAGACGCTTTATGCAAACCGCGCCATTCATTCCCACGCCTTCCCGCCTGTTGGGCGGAGTGCTCGCCTTAACGACACTGCTCTGTCCCGCATTCGCGCAGAAGCAGGCCCCCACTCTCCGTCCGCTTCCCGTTGTATTCGACACGGACATCGGCAATGACGTCGATGACTGCCTGGCGCTGGCCATGCTCCACAGCTTCGCGAGCCGGGGAGACATTCGTCTGGCGGCGGTCACCATCACCAAGGACAACCCGTGGGCGCCGCGCCTGGCCTCGGCGATCAACCGGTTTTACGGGCATCCAGGCATTCCCATCGGTGTCGTTTCGAACGGGCAGACGAAAGACGACGGCTACCTCAAGAAGACCATCGAAGCAGGCCACTATGGCTACAGCGATCGTACGGAGGATGCCGTCGCGCTCTTGCGCCGTGTGCTGTCCGCCGAGGCCGATGGCAGCGTCGTCATCGTCCAGGTCGGCTTCAGCACGAACCTGGCGCACCTGCTCGAATCACCGGGCGGGCGCGATCTGATCGCGAAGAAGGTGAGCCGACTGGTCCTTATGGCTGGTGACTTCGCAGGCAGCGGCGCCGAGTACAACGTCAAAACCGACGTGCCCGCCGCGCAAAAGCTGGCCCGCGAATGGCCGACACCGCTCTACTGGAGCGGCTTCGAGGTGGGACGCACCATCAAATACCCGGCGGCCAGCATCGTCCGCGATTTCGGCGCCCCCGGCACGAATCCGGTCGCCGATGCTTATCGCCTGTACATGAAGATGCCGTACGACCGCGAAACGTGGGATCTGACGGCCGCGCTGTATGCCGTGCGCCCGGACGACGGCTATCTCACAGCTTCGGAAGCGGGGGTTGTGAGTGTGGATGACAAAGGCAACACGGCGTTCCAGGCTCGTCCCGGAGGACTGCACCACGTGCTTTCCGTGAATGATATCCAAAGGGCGCGGATTCTCGAAGCCTTCCTCTGGCTCTGCACGGAATCGCATCGCTGAGCTGTTTCATTGGATAGGAGCAGACCATCACAGAACGTCTCACTGCCAGTTAGCGGTGGTCCTGCGTGTCCGTAGCACAGAACCGCGAATGAAAAGAGCGGCCATTGCGGCCTTCCTCCAGATGCACGGTCTTCAGGGAAAATGCCGTCTCTAGTTGAGAAGAAAAGGCTCGTCGCAGGCGCGAGAGATGACCGCTCTTTTCATTCGCGGTTCTGTGCTGGCTGTGGGTACGCGCGAACGGGCTACGGTTCACAGAGATGCAAGACCGCTCTGAGAGGTTCCGGAAGCCGCTCTATCCTTTGCGCATCAGGGCCTCTGGAGTTTCGTCGCGCGCTGGATCTCCTTCATCTGCTGCAGGCTGAAGGCCGAGTCGATATACTTCCTGGCTTCCTTGGCCGGATCGCTTGCGGGCGTGAAGGCGACCGCTCGTTGGTAGCAGCGAATCGCGTTGGCCCGGCGTCCTTTGATGTCGTAGCATTGCCCCAGCCGGAGCCACGCCGACGGTCCCGAGTTGGGGTCCAGCACCTCCGCGTGCGCCGTCGCCTGCTCCAATTCGCGGATGGCGCCGTCGAAGTCCTTGTACCAGAACAGCAGATTGCCCCGGGCGAATTGAATACGCGCTTCGGGCAGCGTCCGGAAGCCGGGCGCGCCGGTCTGCTTCAACTGTTCAATCTGGTCGAGCGGGGCAAGCGCCTTGGCCCGGTCTCCCATGTCGGCGTACATCTGCGACAGCTCGAACAGCACCAGGAAGTTGCGCGGGTAGCGGGCATGCAGGCTTTCAAGCGTGGGGATGACCTCCCACGGACGCCGTTCCCGGCGGTAAATGACGCCGAGCAGAATCTCCGCGTCGACCTTGTTGTAGACGCCCTTCTCAGCGACCAGTTTCAGCGTGCGCATCCCCAGTTCCTTGTCGCCATGAAAGCCGGCCAGGAACCCGAGCATCTTGTAAACCAGCGGCAAGGAACCGATCAGATAGTCGTGCAGGCCCTGCATCATGCGGGCGTCAACGCGCGACGGATCGAGTTCGACCACGCGGTTGTGCAGCTTGCGCGCGGCGGTTGCCTCGCGCAACGAGTCCAGCCAGGCTTTCTTCACCATGTAGTCGTAGGTGGAGCGGAAGCCGATGGCGACACCCTGCTCGTAGAGCGCGTCCACGTTGTTGGGGTTCTTCCGGAGCGCCTGGCCGGTCAGCTCCATCACTTTCTGGATGGAATTGGCGAACAGCGCCTCCTCCTCGGAGGTGGGCTCCATCTTCGGCAACCGCAAGAAGGAATTGCCGCCCGTCACCATCTGGCTTTCCAGCGCGCCGACGCGGTGCATCATGCCGAACAGCACGGCTTCCGCCAGGTGATTGTAGCGGCTAGGATCGTTCGGCGCGGCTTCCACAGCCTGCCTGAAGATGGCGATCGATTCCGGGTACTCGACGTTGTAGAAGTGATCGAAGCCCTTCTGTACGAGCGGATCGGAAAACTGGTGGGCCGCCCGGCCGGGCGCCGCAGCGGCCAGCGGAGCGAAGGCGAGCAGCAAGAGCGCCAGCCATGAGAAATGGATCATTCCGGACGGCTTCGAAGCGCCCGCGCGCTCATCCATGAGAATCGGCGCTGCCAAATCCCGCGCGACAGCGCCGCCGGCGTTCTCTTCCATCGGCTCACCAGAGATGTTCATTCCTGCTCTTTCAGGGTAGGCTCGATGGCTCGCTCCTGCCGTTCTAACTGCGCGAGCGCCCACTGCGCGTGCGCGGCGACTCCCGGGCCGCTGGACTGGGCCAGCGTTCGCAAAGGCTTGACATAGCGCGGATCGCCCGAGTTCCCCATCACCGTCGCGACGTTTCGCAGGAAGCCCTCAAACTTGCTACGCCAAACGGGCGTGGACCGGAATCGTACCCGAAAGTCCGCGCGGGTGAGACCGGCCATTTCCGCCAGGTCCAGGCGGGCATTCAGCGGCTGGAACGCGGGCTCGTCCGTGACGGGCGAGCGGCGGTTCCACGGGCACACGTCCTGGCAAATGTCGCACCCGAACACGTGATGCCCTGTGCCAGGACGGGTTGCTTCGGGCGTCGCGCCCTTCTGCTCGATGGTCAGGGTCGAGATGCAGAGGCGGGCGTCGAGTTGCCATTCCGGCCCGGTGGCTCCCGCGACCGGGACGAGCGCCTGCGTCGGGCAGGCATCGATGCAGCGTGTGCAGGAACCGCACCGGTCCAGCGGCGGAGAACCGGCCGGAAGTTCAACAGAAATCAGGATTTCCCCCAGGAGGAACCACGAGCCGGCGGGCTCGTTGATGAGGCACGTGTTCCGTCCTATCCAGCCTAATCCCGCGGCGCGGGCATAGCCACGTTCGAGAAGTGGCGCGGTGTCGACGCAGACCCGGTACTCGAAGTCACCCCAATACTCCCGCAGCCTGGCTGCTAGAGTCTCCAGGGCGGCACGCAGGACATCGTGATAGTCGCTGGAGCCCCAGGCGTAGCGGGAGACGATGCCGAATGCTGGCGCTGGTGCGGCAGGATCCGCGGCAAACTCGGCAATGCCATCGCTCCGTCGAAAGTCTCCCCAAACGTTGCCGCTCACGCGCCAATCAGTGCCGATCTGGAGATCGGCGTTCCCAGGGCGCGGTCGCGGCTCCGACCCGGAACTGAGCCACGACCGTGAGGGAGCGGTGGATGTTCTGTACGTTGGCCGCTCTCTGTCATTCGCGGTTCTGTGCTGGGGTACGGGCGCACAATTCTCCTCATCCGGGGTGAACGTCTCGACGGTGTTGTAGAGCATCCCCAGGCAGAGCACGCTTCGGGCCGACTCCAGCAACTGGCGAGGATCCGAGCGAATCTCCATCCGGTGGTCGGTCAGGTAGCCCATCGGGCCGGCCATTCCGTCCGCAACCCATTGTTGATAAAAGGCGAACTCTTCCAGCGGGCGAGCGGGTGCGACGCCGGCGAGGGCAAAGCCGCACTCGTGAGCGAGTTCGACGAACCGGCGCTGCGAGGGAACCTCGCGCGCCGCCGCTATCTCCATGCAAATCATGCTACTACGCCACAGTGGGCCGGCAGCGTCTCCCGTTCGCTGCCTCAATTCGCCAATCGGGCATGAATCCTCGCCGTTCGGCTGGAGATCCTGGTCGATTTGTCCCGAGTTGCCTAACATTTAGAGCGTAGGGCAATTCGTCCGCAAACAATTGCGAGGAGTCGTTTAACGATCATGCATAAACCGATCAAGTACGTGGAAAAGGCCGCCTCGGTCGCGGCAAACGCCGTTTGGCAGGTCTTTGACACGCTGAACCAGATCAGTCCGAATCCCGGATTCACCCCCAAGTGGTCTGACAAACCCCTCCTGAAATCGTACGAGAAGATGAAGCCGAAGCTCGGCTGGCCCCGTACGACGGATTCCCTGTGCCCTAAGTGCGTTCCGGAAGTCCGGCAGCAAGTGATTGACGGCAAAAAGGATGTCAGCGTCCTGGTGACCGATCGTCCGGGTGAAATCAAGGCCCAGATCATCGAGCGGGACGGCAAGATCCTGATGACGAAGGATTGTCCGATTCACGGCCATTTCGAGGACGTGATGTCGATCGATCCGGCATTTTTCAAGCACCTGGAAGAGGTCTTCCCCGGCCGCGACATTCGCGCCCACAACGACAAGGACCTGCATCACCACGGTTCCTCGACCATCACGCACGGCCGCGGCTCGGTGCTGACCATCGACCTTACGAACCGCTGCAACATGATGTGCGACCCGTGCTTCATGGACGCCAACCAGGTTGGTTTCGTCCATGAATTGAGCTGGGAAGACATCCAGACGATGCTCGACAACGCCTTGAAGATCAAGCCGCGCCGGCAGATGTCGGTGCAGTTTTCGGGCGGCGAGCCGACGCTTTCGCCGTACTTCCTGGACGCGGTCCGGTACTGCAAGAAGGTCGGCTACAACTCGGTCCAGGCTGCGACGAACGGCATCGAGTTTGCCAAGAGCAAGGAATTCGCCCGCCAGGCCGCCGAGGCCGGTTTGCGCTATGCCTACCTCCAGTTCGATGGAATCGGCAATGCCGCGAACTCGCACCGCGCCGTGGGCAACCTGTTCGACGTGAAGCTGCGCGCGATCGAGAACCTGCACTCCGCGGGCGTCGACATCGTGCCCGTCATCACGCTGATCAACGGCATCAACAACGAGCAGGTCGGCCGCATCGTCCAGTTCGCGCTCGACAATCCGAAGAAAATCAGCTTCCTGAGCTTCCAGCCGGTTTCGTTCACCGGCCGCGACGAGGCCGTGACGCCGGAACGCCGCGCGGCACAGCGCTACACGCTGGCCAATCTCGCGCACGACGTGAAGAACCAGACTGGCCTGGGCGAACCGGTCCGCGACTGGTATCCGATTTCGTTCATGAGCACGTTCTCCGACTGGGCCGACCTGGTGCATGGCCCGCAGGCCGATTGGGGCGCGCTGAGCTGCGGCTGCCACCCGAACTGCGGCGTGGGCATGGCCGTCATGTGCGACAAGGAAACGAAGGAAGCCGTCCCGGTGACCGCGTTCCTGAACGGCGACCGTCTCGCGCTCGACATCCAGCGCGTGAACGACGCCGCCCGCGGCAAGTTCTGGACCGTCACGGGCATGGCTCTGGCGTTGATGCGCAACTACAACCCATTCAAAGCGCCGACGCACTTCAAGCTGAGCGACCTGCTGCAGAAATTCGACAAGACCTTCGGCGCAACGGGCCGCAAGTACGGTAGCGTAGGGGGCGACCGCACGCTGACCGATATCGAGCAGCGGCGCAAGGACCGCTGGAACTTCCTGTTCATCGCGGGCATGTGGTTCCAGGATCTGTTCAACTACGACTTCCGCCGCACTGAACAGTGCATCATCCCGTACGCGACGCAGGAAGGCGAGATCAGCTTCTGCGCCTACAACACCGGCGTCGGCTGGCGGAACATCGTCGAGAAGATGCACATGACCGCCACGCTCACGAAGTGGTACGACGAGCACGGCCGGCACGAGATCTTCGCCGGCGGCAAGTCGGTCAAGTTGAACTCCGCCGAGCACCACCTGGCGCTGCGGGAAGAGATCATCACCACGGAAATCCAGCACGACCTGGACAAGCTGGGCATCGCCAAGACCGCACGGGAAGAGAAGTTCCGCGCCCGCGACGAGAAACAGAAGCTGGTTCAGGATGCGGAAAACGCCAAGATGGCAGCGCTCTATAAGAAGCACGTCCTGAACGAGCCTGAGTCAAATCTGGTCCAGATCGGTGGGTCGAACAGCGGCATTCAACCGGCCGCGAAGCCAGCCGAAAAGAAGGAAGAGATCGGCTCGTTCGGGGACTGATCGTTCACTCAAACCATCCGTAAGAGCGAGGGCGCCCGGTTGAAAAGCCGGGCGTTCTTGCGTTATGCCACAGGTGGCGCGCATTCATGGTGGGGCGGACGCCCACGTCCGCGCCGGACCCCCAGGTCCGGCTTCGGGGACTAACTAGTCCGAAAGGAGGCCGACGTGGGCGTCGGCCGCGGACGTGGGCGTCCGCCCCACCACACGCCGGAGTTTGCGTTGCTGCTGAGATAGATGCCTAATTCGGTAGCACGTCAAGTGCCAGACAGAAAAGTGCGCTATCATAATAAGTGCAAGTTGGCTCGTCTGTCCCGCCTGTTTAGTTCAGCCGGTTCGGCTGATCCTACTGCCCAAACAACTGAATGAACAACTTTTCTGACTTTAAGCTCTCACCTGTGTTGAAGAGCAACCTTTCCCGCGCCGGTTTTGTTAAGCCGACGCCTGTGCAATCCGAAGCAATTCCTCCGGCGCTCGAAGGCCGAGACGTGATTGCTACAGCTCAAACCGGGACAGGCAAGACACTTGCTTTCGTGGTCCCGATTTTAGAATCGCTCTCCAGCGACAAAGCCCGGCTGGATGCGGCGATTCAAGCCTCCGTATATGGGGCAGTTCGCGCCTTGATTCTGACGCCCACTCGCGAGCTCGCCATGCAGATCCATGAGACCTTCGCGAAGCTCCAGGGCAGCACCGGTCTGCAAGCCGTGGTGGTTTGCGGCGGCATGAACGAAACCCGGCAACTGCGGGCCATCCGCGGCGGCGCCAGCATCGTGGTGGCCACGCCAGGGCGGCTGGTCGACTTCCTCGACCGCAAGCTGATCAAACTCTCCGGCATCAAGACCCTCGTGATGGACGAGGCCGACCGCATGTTGGACATGGGCTTCCTGCCCTCCATCAAGACCATTCTGAAAGACATGCCGGAATCCCGGCAGACTCTGTTCTTCTCCGCCACAATCGAGAACTCGGTCAAGACCCTGATCAACACGTACCTGAAGAATCCGGTGCGGGTCGCGATGGGCGCGACAACCAAGGTCGCCGACAACATCGACCTCAACGTCTATGAGGTGGAGCAAACCGAGAAGGTCGCACTGCTGCAGTCGATGCTCAAGGAGAACAAGGGCTCGTTCCTGATCTTCGCGCGCACCAAGCACGGCACGGAGCGGCTGGCCAAGCACCTGGCCATGGCTGGAACCAAAGCGGCGCGGATCCACGGAGACCGCACGCAGAACCAGCGCAACGAAGCCATGAAGGGCTTCAAGGAAGGCCACTACCGCGTCCTGGTCGCCACCGACGTCGCCGCTCGCGGCATTGACGTCCAGGGCATCAGCCACGTGGTCAACTTCGACCTGCCGCAGGCGCCGGAGGACTTCCTCCACCGCGTCGGCCGCACGGCGCGCGCCGGAATGCGCGGAACCGCCTCCACCTTCAGCACGCGCGCGGAACGCCACGAGATCCGCCGGATCGAGCGTACGCTCAACATTCAACTCACGCGCCAGCCGCTTCCGGCCATGGAAGCCCCGGCCCAGCGCGAGATCCGGTCCACGACCGACCGTCTGATGGCGGAGACACTGTCCGGAGAAAACCGGCAGAAAGTGGTCGTCATGCCGTACAGCGAGACTCGCCGCTCGGATTCGAAGCCTTTCAACGGTGGACGCAACTCGAAGTTCCAGCCCCGGGCAGCCGCGGGCAGCCGTCGCGAATGGCCGGGCAAGCGCAAAGCCGCCCGCTAGACCGCAGGCAATTCCAAGACCGTAGCAGAGCCGTGAGGGCGGGCAACCGCTCTCACGGCTCTTGTGCTTTGTGGGTCATCAAAACAGACCATCGCTTGCGTCGTCTGTCGTGCTGGCCCACCCAAAAGATTGCCTACCCTATCGACAGACCACGCTACGCGATGGTCCCACCTGTCTGTCTCACTCAGGAGTGTTCAGTATACTGATTGCAGCTAGTTGCGGCCTCCACGATGGTTTCCCTGACAAGACGCTTTCTCTTCAATCTGCTGGCCTTGCCCGCCGCACGAGCGTTCGGCCAAGGCATGGCCACGCGCGGCGTGCGCGCGGCGCCGCGCGGCAAACCGTCGGGCCTGCCTTTCCTCGCGAAGTTCACCGATGTCGCGAAACAGGCAGGCCTCAAAGAAAGCGTGGTGGCGGGCCATGCCGACCGCTGCGATTACATCATCGAAACGATGAGTTGCGGCTGTGCGCTGTTCGACTACGACAACGACGGCTGGCTGGATATCCTCGTTCTCACGGGCTCGCGCTATGGCGACCCGCCGGCGGACGCCTCCATCCGTCTCTACAAGAACAACCGCAATGGAACGTTCTCCGACGTCACGAAAGCGGCGGGCCTGTGGCGCACGGGGTACTTCTATGGTGTGACTGTCGGCGACTACAACAACGACGGGCACGAAGACCTCTTCATCACGGGCTGGGGCCAGAACATCCTGTTCCGCAACAATGGCGACGGCACGTTCACGGACGTCACGAAGGACGCAGGGCTGCTGAACGCCAAGCCGCGTTGGGGCTCGGGCTGCACCTGGGTGGATTACGACCGCGACGGCCGGCTCGACCTGTTTATGTCGAACTACGTCGCCTTCGATTACAAGACGGTGCCGCGGACAGGCGAGAGCGGGAGCTGCAATTACAAAGGCGTGCTGGTGAATTGCGGGCCGCGCGGACTCGCGCACAGCTACCACAGCCTGTATCACAACAACGGCGACGGCACGTTCACCGACGTCACCGATAAGGCGGGCATCTCGAAGGCCGACCCAGGATACGGACTGACTGTCGCCGCCGCGGACTTCGACAACGACGGCTGGCCGGACATCTACGTGGCCTGCGACTCCACTCCGAGCCTGCTGTTTCACAACAATCACGACGGCACCTTCACGGAGCAGGGTTTGGACAACGGCGTCTCGCTGAGCGATGACGGCATGCTGCAGGCGGGCATGGGACTGGGTATCGGCGACTACAGGCTCGACGGGAACCTGCACATCTTCAAGACGCACTTCTGCGAGGACACGCCGGTGCTCTACGTTAACGACGGCAAGGGCAATTTTCGCGACGTGACGTTAGAGTCGGGGCTCGGCGTCGAGACGCGTTTCGTGAGCTGGGGCACAGGCATCGCCGACCTGGACAACGACGGAAACCCGGACCTGTTCTGGGTCACCGGCAGCATCTACCCGGAGGCGGAAAAGCAGTTGCCGACGCTGCCCTACAAGACGCCTCGCGTGGTCTTCCGCAACCTGGGCAACGGGCGCTTCGAGGAACTGATCGGCGGAGCCGGCCCCGGAGTCGAAGCGCCGCACTCCAGCCGTGGGTGCGCCTTCGGGGATTTCGACAACGACGGCGACGTGGATATCCTGATCGTCAATCAGAACGAGCCGCCTTCGCTGCTGCGAAACGACGTGAGCGGCGGGCATCATTGGATCAAAGTGCAACTGACGGGCGTGAAGTCGAACCGCAGCGCGATAGGCGCGCGAGTGACCGCGCGTTATGGCGGGAAGGTGCAGGCGCAGGAAGTGCTCGGACAGTCGTCTTACCTTTCGGTGAACGACCGGCGCTTGCACTTCGGCCTCGGGGCTTCGACCACGGTAGATCTCGAAATCCGGTGGCCGCTCGGGCTGGTTGAAAAGTTCGCTGGAGTAGCTGCGGATCATCTGGTGCGTATCACGGAAGGAATCGGGATCACCCGGACCCAGAAGTTCGCATGATGGCAAAAGCGATGGTGCGAATCCGCGCGCTAAGTGGGGCGGACCCCCAGGTCCGCGGCCGGCCCCCTGGCCGGCCTGTCTGCGACCGAACCGAACGAGCTCTGGGCGACCTGGGGGTCGCCCGCGGACCTGGGGGTCCGCCCCACCATAAGGGTCCGCCCCACCACAGGGGTCTCCCCAACAGCCTCTGCCTATTGCTGGCGTTGCTTGTTTGCGCGGGCGCATTGCTGGCACAGCCCAAGCCTGCGTCCGGCGCGAGCGTGCAGGCTGCGCGGCGGCTGCTCGCGCAAGGCGCGCGGGAGCAGGCGGTGCGTGTGCTGGCCGACGCGATTCGCGCCAATCCAAATGACGGCCGGGCGCAACTGCTGTTGGGCGAACTGCTGAACGAAGACGACCGCCCGGCGGATGCTGTTGAGCCCCTCACTGCGGCCGTGCGTCTGCTGCCGGACTCGGCCGAGGCGCACAATGCCCTGGGCGAGGCGTTCAGCGACCAGAATGCCCTGCTTCCGGCGCGCGCCGAGTTCGAGCGGGCGTTGCAGCTCGCGCCGTCCATGGCGCAGGCGCATTTGAATCTCGGCATGGTGCTGGCGCAAATGGAGGAACTTACCACGGCGGCGGAGCACCTCGACCGCGCTATCGCCACGCTGCGGACGACACCGGAACTCGCGCGGGCGCATTATTTGCGCGCCAAGGTGTTCACCGACCAGAGCGACGTGGAGAAGGCCGCCGCGGAGTTGAGTCTCGCCGTGAAGCTGGAGCCGAACTTCTCCGAAGCGTGGTCCGATCTGGGACAGGCGCGGAGGACGTTGCATGACGCGGGCGCCCTGGCTGCGTTCCAGCGTGCGGTGGCGCTTAAGCCGGAGGATCCCATCGCGCGTACGCGCCTGGGCGCCGAGTACCTGCACCAGGGCCAGGTGAAGCTGGCGATTCAGCACCTGGAGAAGGCCTACAGCCTGGACGACCATGATCAGACAACGCTGACCGGCCTGCTCGCGGCGCTGCGTCAGGATGGACAGAGCGAGCGGGCACAGAAGGTGAAAGAGCGTTTGGTGGAAGTGCTCCGTGAGAGGGACCTCACAAGCCAGAACCAGCTTAACGCGACGCGCATCAACGTCGAGGGCATGGAGCTTGAGAAGGCTGGCGATCTGCGCGGAGCGGCGGAGAAGTACAGTCAGGCGCTCGAGCTGGATCCCACCCATGTCGGCATACGCGTCAACTACGCGGTCGCCCTGCTCCGGCTCGGCGAGTGGAAGAGCGGCTTGCAGCAGTTGCACGAGGCGCTGCGCATGGAACCTAACGACAGCGTGTTGAAGGCAGCTTGGGACGATGCTTTGCGGCAGGCGCCGCCGGGCGCTTGGGAAGAGCCCAAGGCGCAGCCGGCCGAGCCACGGAAATAGGCCTACTTCTTCGGCACTGAGATCGTGATGTTGCGGAACTTCATGTCGCCGGTGTGGTCGCCCTGGATGTAGATCGGGCCGGGCTCGGCCTCGTGGCTGTCGAGAGCGCCGCCAGTGATGCCGGGAATCTCCTGGTTATCGATGGTCTTCACGCCATTGCGCATGACGGTCAACATACGCCCGACCAGAGTCACGTCGAAGCTCTCCCACTCGCCGGGCTTCGGAGGCAACTGCACGCTCGGCGCGACGAAGCCGTAGATGGCGCCCATCTCGTGCAGCGTGTCTTCGGGAGTCAACTCGTATTCCACCTGAATCTCGTAGCGGCCGCGCAGGTAAACGCCGCTGTTTCCACCCTTCGGACAGTTATACTCAATGTGCAACTTGAAGTCCTCGAACTTACGAGTCGACATCAGGTTTGCGCCGCTCTTTTCGTTGACCAGCATCCCGTCCTTGGCGACCCAGGCGTTCTTCGCCGGATCGTCCGGCTTCCAGCCCGTAAGGTCCTTGCCGTTGAAGATGGGCTCGGGCTGAGTCCAGGCTTTGGGCTCCGCGCGCTTCATTGCCGGCGCGCGGACTCCGGCGACTTTGCCTTGCACCTTGTCGCCGCTCTTCAGTTCGCCGGTGAGCCGGCCGCCAGCAGAGGCCAGTTCCCAGGTCGTGTCCGGATTGCCATTGGCACCGGCCTGCAGCGTCAGGATGAGCTTCGCGCCCGTCTGCTTCACGCCTTTGATCGGGTAAACGCTCCCGCCGCGCGGCTGCACGCGCACCTGTGGCGTGCCGCCAGCCTCGATGAGTTCCATCCATCCTGGATAGCTGTCCTTCGGCGTAGTGACGGTGATGTCCCAGCGCCCCGCAAAAGGACTGGCGGCCTTCTGCCCAAAGGCCGGAACGAGCAGCGCGCCGCTCAAGAGTAACAAGCCAGAAAAAAGTTTCATGCACGCACAGTCTAACTCAATTGGCGGTCCCCTGAACGCGCCGCCCGCGGCGTGTCTGCGGCGAGCGCTTTGGAGGTTGAGGCATGATAAAATCCGTTTCGGAATGAAAACACAAACAAGACTGCTTTGGCTCGCGGCAGTGCTGGCTGCCGTTTGCGGCGCGGCTGTTCCTGAGATCCATTGGAAACCCGGGGATCACAACCGGCCGCAACCAGCAAAAGTCATACCCGCGACGGCGAGCACGCCGGACAGAGCGGGGACCGCTCCGTCCGATGCGGTGGTTCTGTTCGATGGCAAGGACCTGTCGGCGTGGAAACAGAGCAGCGGGAAGCCGCTGAGCTGGAAGCTGGGCAACGGCTACTTTGAAGCCGCTCCCGGTTCCGGGGACATCATCACGAATCAAGCCTTCGGCGACGCGCAGATCCATGTGGAATGGCAATCACCGGATCCGCCGAAGGGCACCGATCAGGAACCCGGCAACAGCGGCGTCTACCTGATGTCGCGCTACGAAATCCAAGTCTTGGAGTCGTTCTACAACAAGACCTATCCCGACGGGATGGCGGGTTCGGTCTATTGCCAGTACCCGCCCCAGGTGAACGCCAGTCTGGCGCCGGGCAAATGGCAGAGTTACGACATCATCTGGCACGGACCGAGCTTCAGCGCGAGCGGCGAATTGCAGAAGCCCGCGACTGTCACCGTGATTTACAACGGCGTGCTTGTGCAGGATCACGTGACGCTGACCGGTCCCACCGACTGGCTGAAACGGCCGCCGTACAAGGCGCACCCGGCACAGATGCCGCTCCTGCTGCAAGACCATGGCCAGCCGGTGCGCTACCGCAACGTCTGGATTCGTGAACTGAAGGAACAGGCGAACTGATTCGCCTTGTAGGGCGGGCCTTGCGGACAGCCCCGAACCCGGGAGCCGTCGCGGACAACCCGCCCTGCGAGGTCTTAGACCGGTTTCGCATCTTCTGTAGTCCGCTGATTCCCGCCGCTAGCACCGAGCCGCGAACGTAAGAGAGCGGCCAGCCGTCGCTGTGCGCAAGGGGCCGCTCTCTTACGTTCGCGGCTCTGTGCTGGCTGAAGTAAGAGCGGACGGGCGACGGTCTACGGAGAATGTGAAACTGCTCTAGCCAGTCGATGCGAAAAATGCTAACGCCTTTGCTCCGCTTCAGTGCGAATCATGTGAGCGTTGGTCCAAGCCTGTTGCGCCACAGGCGATTTCAATTTCGCAGCCTGGTCGCAGTAATTGGCGCCTTCCAGCATCAACGCCTTGCTCAAGGACTGGCGGCCCTGCTGATAGTCCGACACGCAGAGGGCATAGAGCGCAGTCGCCAGGGTTGCTTCATCGCCTCCCTTCAGAGAGGGGAGGCCCGCACGCAGGGTCCTGTCCGCGTTGACGAAGTTGTTCTCCAGATAGTAGGACATCCCGGCGATGAAGTAAGCGTGCCCGAGAATTCCGGGTCTGGCCTTCTTTCCAGCGGCGGCAATCAGGCGATTGCCGAGAGTGGCGGCACGATCATACTTCTTCGCCTGGTAAGCCGAATCGGCTAAAACGATCAGAAGATCCGGATTCCCAGGCCAATTCACGAGGGCCTTCTCCGCGATGCCGTTGATTTTCGCGGCTGAGCCGGATTTCGTCAACGCCACGAAATAGGGTGCGTATGCATCCTCCAGGTACTTGCTCTTCGGGTTCTGCTGCTCCAGCGTGGCGAGCAGGTCAACCATCACCGCGGGCTCGGCTTGAACGGCGGTCGCGTACAGCGCGTACTCAGTGTAAAGGTCGACCTCTTTGGCCCGGGCGACCTTCGCCTTCCAGGCATCCTTCTCCGAGTCGGCGGTCGGGGCTGCTTCAGCCGCCTCTTCGCGCGCCTGGATGCTGATCTCGGTGGCAAGTTTTTTCACCTGCACCGGATCCTTCTGCTCCACCAGGGTCTTCAGCTCGGCGAGCGACGTCTCGATATCCAACGGCGCCGCCAGGAGGGGGACTACACAGAAAATAGCTGCACAAGAGAGTGTGAATAGTTTCATGACTGGGACCTCAGCGGCCCTATTCTATGCCCGTCGAATGGGGAGCGGAAGACTAAAAGCGTGATTTGTGGGAGAAAATGCAACGGGTTCGTCCCGCTGCTGCTTGCCGCGTGACACCGGGCTGGACGAGGACGTTCGAAGTTGTTCGGAAACCAATCCCCGGGGGCCGTTGGCCAGAAATGGGCAGCACGCTTCGGGACGAGCAATCGATGGCGGGACTGGAAAGCGGTTCCCGCACACGGGCCGGGTGCATGTCACCCTCGGTTACCGGTAGCGGATCCTGACCTCCAGCTTCGACGGCGAATGAGGCAGTTCGATCGCCTCGCGCGCCGCATCGATCCTGGTCCATTTCTGACCGTCGATTGTCACGCTCGCAATCCTGCGCCCCGGCGTGCGGGCAACCAGCCATGCGGTCTTCGCCGGACGCAATGAAGGGAGTTGCACCGTGGCCTCGACGACCCCGCTCTCAGCTCCGGCGCGGAGATAGAAACTGACTTCTCCGAAATACGTCGCCAGACGATCCGCGCGTACGCCTTCCTTGGACTCCAGCCAGCGCCGCGGAACTCCTCCCGCGAGGTACAGCGTGTCGCCGTCCTCGAGCACGAGCATGTCGCGGACCCGGCTGGCGAATTTTGCCTCGTCCGGGATCTTGTAGAACGGCCCGCTGCCGTGGCCCCAAGCGTGGAACTCCTCCGTGAAGGCGACCGCGTCGGGATACAGGCAGGCCGCAAAGTTATTGAAGACGCCGCGGATGGCGGCCGGCGCCTCGTGCCGTTTGAGGTAGACCAGAATCGGGTTCTGCAGATTCGCCTGGAAGACCATGCCGCCCTGGCTGAACCAGTACTTGTCGTCGGTGTTGCCGTGGACGTTCATGCCCAGGCCGCTGGTCAGCGTCACGTTGTCCTCCCAGTCGTCGAGGATCCAATCTGCGATCGGGTCCTCTACGCCGAAGACGCCCAGGTTCAGCAGGATGATGGGACCGTAGAGCACCTCGCGCGTCGCAGCCAGCCGCAGCATCGGCACTCCCTGAATGCCATAGCGCTGGTAATAGGCCGCGCGTTGCGGCCCGAAGCGGCGGAAACGCAGGAAGGGCTCTATGGGCACGTTGGGAGAGTAAGTGCCGTCGCGCATCTGCGCCACCGGCGTGTCGCTCACCGCGCGCAGGATGGCTTCCCGCAATTCCTTCAGGTATTCGTCAGCCATGCGGCGCATCTCCGCGGCTTTGGGATGGCCGATGTCGGCGAGCGCCGTCGCTGCCCGGTCGTAGCCTGCCCAGGCGAAGCTGTTGGTGGAAAACCACTGCGCCCAGTCGGAGTTGTCTTCGAGCGAAGATGCGGGCATCAGGCCAAAACCTGGCAGTTTTTCGCCATTTAAGCCCGTTTTTCGCGTCGTTTCGCGCTGTTTTTGAATCCAGGCGATGGCCCTTTCCATATGCGGCCAGGCATGTATCAGCCACTGCCTGTCGCGCGAGTAAAGGTAATGCTCGCCCAGCGTCCACAGCACGGTCGGGTGGTCCAGGCCATACGTGCTGGCGGTGTAATCGTAGCGCTCGTTCACGCGCGCGCCGTGGAAGATGGCGTCCTCCATGCCGCTGTGCATACCCGGAAAACTCTTGCTGCCCTGGAGGCGCAGGAACGTCTCCAGATACTCGGCCGCGGTCTGATGATCGCCGAGCGCGTCCAGCAGCAGCACCTGGAAACACGCCTCGTTGGCGTATACCTGGTAGTCGTAGCTGGCTGCAGGAACCATGTACAGACCCGTGACCAGATCCTTAGTCGTGCTCATGCCGATGTGCCAGATGACCGCACGAAGCAGTTGGTTGAGCTTCGTCTCGGGTGTCGTGATGCGGGCGAGCGCGCTGACCCTGTCCTTCCAATAGGCGAGAATCCGGGCGCGCTCCGCGTCATAGTCTAGACGCCGGAAGATCTCCCGCACGTCGGCGGGGGTGATATCGGAGACGAACGGCAGCTTCAGAACGATCGCCTGGCTGGCGCCGGGTTGCACAATGAACGTGAAATGCGCCGCTCTGCGTCCATCCGTGCCCGGGAGCACATCGACCGTCGGGGCTGCTTCCGACGACACCACGGCACGAACGATTGGGGTGGTATAGGCGCCCTTCGCGTTGCCTGTGGCCACCAGTGCGAAGCCGTCCAGTCGGAGATCCTCGCCGGGATCGGTGTTCAACCAGACATGCGCTGCGCGTGCCTCTGTACTTGGGTTAGTGGCCTGCAGGCGCAGCATCAGAACGGCGGGTGTCTGCTCGCTCCTTGTGGGATCACGTGGCGAAAGCGGGCCGCGCAGTAGCGTCGTGAAGGCCTCTTCCCTGTACTTCAGCCCGTCGCTCTCCCAGCTTTGCGCGACGACCGGCAGATACCCTTCTTCGAGCGAGACCGTGGCCTTGCGGTCCTCGCGATAGTAGGGCGTCCGGCCGGTCCCGATCTTCCAGGTGATGCGCTCGCCTTCCCAGATCAGGCGGCGCTTCTCGTCGCCCATCGCCTTGGTTCCGCTGGACCAGAGGGTATCCGGCAGGCCCCGCGAGATGAAGACGTTGCCCCCGTATTGGAAGGCGAACTTCTGCCAGCTCGAATCCGCCGCGAGAGGCATATAGATCGGACGGCCGTACTGATCCTGCCAAGGATCGAGCGGCGGGATCTCGCGCGCGGCGCGCTCGTAGCTCTGCTCCGGCTCTATGGGAATCAGGCTGCGGATGTGCGGACCCTTGCCCGTGGGCTGCCGGAATTCCGCGCTCTGGCTCGCATCGGTGATGTAGGCATGCACCGCGGGGATGTAGATGGGGCCGCGGCTCAGGTCGTCGACATTGAACGTAAACGAGCGGTCCTCACTGCCCGCCATGGCGCGAACCGTCACGAGGGTGCAATCGAGCGTTCCGGGCAATGAGTGTCCGGCGGCGATGATGTCGAGCAGTACGCCCTTGCCCGCCTGCGCGCCCTCGAAAGACCAACGGTTGGGTGCCTGCAGCGCGTCTCCTTGCCCAAAACCCATCGGCTTCGTGGAGATCAATCGTCCGTTGTCGATCTCAACCGAGCCTGTCCAGCGCAGTGGTTTGGCGTCGCCGTGCCCGAGTGCGATACGCAGGCTCATGGGCTTTTCCACGGCATCCGAAAAGACTTCAAAACCTATGACGGGAGGCAGGTTGGCGTCCCCGGCGAGTCGCAGCTTGAGCGTGCGGCGATAGCGTACTCCGGGCAGGTTCTTCCCAAGCTGATTCTCCGTCGTGGCCAACGGGCGGAACGTGAATTCACAATCGAAATCGTGACATCCGCCTTCGGTCTCCGCCGTGAGCCACTCGCCTTGCCAGGGGTCGTCGACCTGGTCCTCGATGTTCGGCATCTCAGGCGGCGGCGCTGGCCAAGTATGGAACCAGTATTGGACTTTGATGCTCTTGGGGGCGGAGGCCGCGAACCGCACGCGGATTCTGTGGACGTCCCGCTCCTCGCGCCACTCCACGCCCAGAGTCCTGTGAGCATCCGCCAAGGCCCGCTTGAAGGTCTGGTACCGCTTCGTCGCGTGGTCGTCATCCCACGTAGAGACCTGGCCAAACGGAGCGAGGTTCATCGGCTGCGCGGCGGGCGCGTCCGGTGCGGAGAATGCGCGTGCGATCCACGCACAGGCTAAGACACAAGCGAAGCTTCGGCTGAGCATAAGGAGTCCCTGATGAGCCTACCGTCCTGCCTTCTGGCGTGCAACTTCAGTGCAATCGAACTCGGCCTTCGCTTCGTACGGGGGTACGGTAGAATCTCCAGGAGCGGGGCCACTCCACCATGAGCCCGTACCAGCAAGTGCAACCTCAGAGTAGGCAGTAATCCAGACCGGGAGCGGATAGATATACTGCGGCAAGATGAGGAAACTGTTGTGGGTCTTGCTCGCGGCGGTTGCCGTGGCGATATGCGCGATTGGACCTCGATATGTGTCCCAGCGCCAGGCCAGAGAGAAGCGAGCATCAGTCTACCAATCAGCGAGGCTCACACTCAGAGCCCACAAGGCGGACTTGACACCTGGATTGAATCGGAAGGAAGTGGAAGATCTCTTTCGCTCCTGGGGACTCGAATTCTCCCAGACGTGCTGCTCTGATTCGTCGCGTGTGTAGGCTGAGCTGGTTCGAGTCGGAGAGCAAGCCTCTCCTTGGTATTGCAGCGAGATGAATCTCTATGTCGTGTTTGATTTCACCAGAACGAAGCAGCAGGAAACAGCCTATCCCGACCCCGCGGACGTGCTGACGGGAACGCACGAAGAGACCAGGGGAGAGGGCTGTCTGTAGGGGACAAGCGAGCTCGCAAAACAGCTGGTGTGGGCGACTTGGTCGCTGAGAAAATGGTCTTAGGTCTCAACACTGGAAGGGAATCGATGAAGATCACCAACGTGGAAGCCATCTACCTGCGGCAGCCGCAGGTCAAGCAGCAATGCGACAGCGGGCAGGACGTGCTGGTCGTGCGCGTTTCGACCGACGCGGGCATCACCGGCATCGGCGAGGTCGATTCGTCGCCGCTCGCCGTCAAGGGCGCGATCGAGGGACCGTACTCGCACTTCATCACGGCCGGTCTGCGCGAGATCGTGCTCGGCGAGGATCCCTTCGAGACCGAATATCTGTGGGACAAGATGTACCGCCAGAACGTGTACTCGGGCCGGCGCGGCATCGCGATCCACGCCATGAGTGGCATCGACATGGCGCTGTGGGACATCAAGGGCAAAGCACTCGGCCTGCCCATTTGGAAGCTGCTCGGCGGAGGATTCCACAAGCGCGTCCGCGCCTACGCCAGTTCGCTCTTCGGCGCCACGCCGCAACTCACCGGGGAGCAAGCCAGGCGCTTCGTAGACCGAGGCTTCACGGCCGTGAAGTTCGGCTGGGCGCCGATGGGCCGGGACGAAGCGACCGACATTGCGCTCGTTCGCGAGGCGCGCGCAGGCCTCGGCGACAAGCCCGACCTGATGATCGACGCCGGTCTGGTCTGGGACGCCAAGACGGCGCTGCAGCGCACGCGGGCCTTCTCCGAGCACCGCATCTTCTGGCTGGAGGAACCGCTCGCGCCTGACGACTATGTGGGCTACGCCAAGCTCTCCAACGGCACCGACGTCCGCATCGCGGCAGGCGAAGAAGAGAGCGAACGGCGGTCCTACGTGGACCTGATGGATCGCGGGCAGATCGACATCGTGCAGGTGGACCTGACGCGCTGCGGCGGCTTCACCGAAGCCATGAAGATTGCGAGCCTGGCGGCCGATCGCGGACTGCCGGTGGTGAACCACGGCTTTACGACCTACATCAACGTAGCCGCCGCTCTGCACTTCCTGAACGCCATTCCGAATTCGTTCATCATGGAGTTCGTCGCTGAAGAGGGCACGTCGTTGCGCGATGAACTGACCACGCAGACCATCCAGGCGCACGACGGGTTCGTCGATATGCTCGATGCGCCCGGGCTGGGCCTGGAACTGAGCGCGGAGGCGCTGGAAAAGTTCGCCGTCCGGGTCTGAGCGCGGCGCCGCCGCTCGGAGCGGTTTCACATCTTCTATGAACCATGGCGGGTATGCGTCGCCCCATCGTCGGCCCGGATCCCTGCATGGGCGGGAGACCGCTCACCCCCGAGCACGAAGATCGCACACCCATCCGCCAGCACGGAACCGCGAACGATAGAGAGCGGTCCCTCGCACTATCCACCGCCCCCTGACGGTCGCGGCTCCGCTCTCGCACTTCGGAGTGACTTTCGAAAAAGGGGCTTCCCGCGCGTCGGGGCGAGATCGCCTGAATGTGGCCTCAGCCGCGCTGCCAGGGCTTGGGCTGGTGGCCGGAGTCCCGCGCGGTGATCCGGTCATAGAGGTGCTTTTCGTTGGTCGTTCCGAGACCCTCGTTGTAGAGACTCGTCAATCCCAGCGATTGCCGCAGATCTTCGGTGAAATCGTGCAGGCCGCGGAGATGCTCGGCCACGGCGGGGACTTGCTTGCCGCTGGGCGTGATGAAGATCTTCTGGTATCCCAGGTCGGTCAACTCGGCGAGCTCTCCCTGCAGGGCGAGGCCGGTGGCTTGGATCGCCGCGACGCCGTTCGCGTCCTGCCTGAGCAAAGCCGCATAGCGGTCCCGCACGACCAGGGCCGCGTCCTTGGGGGCATCAGCGACAGTAAATCCCGCGCTCCGGAGCTGATCGAGCTGGCTGGAGAAGGCGACGAGAACAGGCTTTTCACGCTTGAAGAACATAGGATTCCCAGGGTCGGCAACTTCAAGTATAAGGGATGACCCTGCGGCCACTGGCGGCCAACCGCGGCAACTCCAGGCAGGATGCGGATTCTCCTTGACTTCCAAGCCCAGCGGATCTACACCGGAGAGGTCGGGAGGCTCCCATGTCCACCTTGCGCGACTCCCGTTTTTCCGCCGCCAGGCAGATGTCTATCTGCGACGGCGCCATCGAAGGCTTTGGTTCCCTCACCACCGCCCCAGCGGGTTTCCGTCTGGATAGCTCGGGCCGGCTCTGGAAAACGGGCGCCCACAACGATCAGCCCTTAGGATTCAGGATGACGGAGGATGGCGAGATCGTCGAAGACGAGGTCATCGCGGAGAGTGCGGGCTTAGGACGCCATTTCGGGCAGCGCCTTGAGAAGGGGCGCGTGTGAGGAGGAGTAAGGAGGGGTCGCCGCGGCGAATACAGCCATCCTTTACGCCGCGGCACCCTTCCGGCGCACCCCAGGACTCTTCGGCCCACTATCCGTCGAAGACGGCATCCTCCCTGACCAGGCCGCCAGTGCAAAGCTTCCGGCAGGCGCACAGCATACCGCCGGTGCGGAGCGTGTCGCCAGCGCGGCACGTGACGCTCGTCCGGCGGATTCTGCCGCGCTGAGCCCGGAACAGAACGGTAAGGGAACTTAAGCCTCTCAGGCGATGGCCGGACCAGTGCGCAGAGGGTCCGAATCGGGGGAGAATGGGCGGGGCGTGATGCTCCGCCCTTTGAAGTGTGTGGTACGACTACGCGATCTCGCTGCCCCGGAAGAACCAGGCCAGTTCGATGGCCGCGTTCTCGTCCGAGTCGGAACCGTGCGAGGCGTTCCTGCCGATGTTGGTCCCGTAGAGCTTGCGAACCGTGCCTTCGGCGGCCTTCTCCGGGTTCGTGGCGCCCATGAGGTCGCGCCAGGTTTGGACCGCGTTTTCCTTCTCTAATGCCAGTAGTGCGACCGGTGCTTCAGTCATGAATGCGACCAGTTCGTCGAAGAAGCCCTTGCCTTTGTGGACGGCGTAGAAGCCCTCGGCCTCTTTCAGCGTGAGGTGCTGCAGACGCAGCCCCTTGATCTTGAAACCGGCCTTCTCGATCATCGTGATGATCGCTCCGGCATTGCCAGCCGCCACTGCGTCCGGCTTGATGATTGCGAATGTGTTGTTCCCAGTAGGCATGTTTAGTCCGAAACCCTATTTTAGCGGGCAACCAGCCGCCTGTCTCGGCTCAATCCCGGCAGAGCAGTATTGAGATTTGCTTCAGGGCCGCTGGCAGCCCTACTTGACGGTCTTCTTGGAACCAGCGGTCTTCACCTCAACCGTTCCCTTCAACATCGCCTCGATCTCGATCTTCATGTTGACTTCTTCGTTCTTGAAGAACTCATTGTCGCCGGCGTATTGCACCCGAATAATGCCCTTTCTGTCGATGAAGACGAGTTGCGGCATCAGCATCGGGCCGGCGTTCGGATCGTTCTGGTTGTAACCCAGAAACTCGTAGGCCATGTCGTGCGGCGTTACGCCAACCGGGTACTTCAGTCCGAGTTTGTAAATGAACTCGGGGACCAGCGTGCGCGCGTTTTCGTTGATGGCCGCGCCGATCGGCTGGAAGCCCTTCGACCCGTATTCCTGGTACATCTGTTGGAGAATGCCCGAGCAGCGCTGACAGTGCGGGCAGGTGGTCAGCAGGAACTCAAGCGCGACGACCTTGCCTCTTAGCGAACTCAGCAGGACTTGCTCGCCGCTGTTCATCGTAATGGTGACCTCGGGCGCTTTGCGCGGCACCGGGGCGGTAAAGGCTTCCAGGCTGAACCCCGCGGCAGTGGCGCCGAGAGTCATTCCCATCCATTGGCGTCTGGTAATCATAGTCAATTGGTTTAGACGGTCGAATCTGCGAAACGGCTTCTTAACAGATTAACGCTTCAAACAATCTAGGGTAAACCCTCTATCGCTTCCAGTCGCGAACCATCGGCCCATATCCTGAACGCCCCGTGCTGGTTGGAGCCTTCGGCAGCCCCTGCGGCCTGGCGCGTCCACTTCAAGTTCTGCGACTTTTTCTCCATGACCTTGAGGTACAGCGACAGCGCCTGCTGCGCGGATTCGGGTGTTGCCCAGAGCACTGCCCAGCGCAGCACGGGGTGTTTCGTGCCCTTTTCCTCCAGCAGTTCGAAGCGTCCGGCGCGCCACGCTGGAGCCGCCTCGTCGGCATCCTTTTTCGAGGAGTATTGTTCGAACAGGACGTGCATGTCGAACTCGCCCACATCGCCGTCAGTCAGCTTCTTCATCTTGCTCCGGCCGTCGAGTTCCGGCAGGTCGACGCTCGCCACGGCTTCATGCGCGAGGTACTTCTCCGGGTGCAGGATCTGCTGAGTGTTCTTCGGCGGGTCGCGCAGGACGGCGGCAAAGGCCTCGCGCCCCAGTTTGTCGATGACCGCTTGCTGGAACAACAGTCCCGCCGAGTAAGGGAACAGCAGGCTCTCCTTCAGGTACAACGGCGACTTGTCGAACACAGGGTACTGCGAAGCGGCCATCTTGCCCATGGAAGGCAGCATCAACTGCAGCGCGGCGGAGTTCGTGGTGAGCGATTGCCCGTTGCGGTTCATCATCACTTCCAGCATGATCCACATCGCTTGCCCCTCGACCACGGCTAACCGCGCCGAATCGCTCTCGTCCGAACGCGGACCCTTTTCGAGAAAGCGTCCCATGTCGAAGTGCTGGTCCGCCAGGGCGTGGGATAGTTCGTGCGCCAGCACAGCTTCTTCCATGTCTTCGGGCGCGGCGTCCTGGACGAAGATCATGCGCTTCTTCTTGTGGTCGTAGACGGCCGCCGCCTGCTCGCTCATCAGGTCCACGGTGCTTGCGCGCAGATCGAACTCCGGCGGGAAGAAGCCGAACATCTTCATGGCCGTCTCTTCGACGCGAATCTCCTCCGGCTTCGCGCTCTCGCGGACGCGGTCGTCCACCCAGCGCCGCCATTCCGCTTTCGTGAGTGTGGACATCGGCACCGGGTGCTTCAGTTTGAGCCCCGTGATCTCCGAGATCTGTCCCAGGATGCGGGTAATCTGCTCAGCCGTGGGCACGGCCGCGGGGTTCTTGGGCGCAGCCGCCGGTTCCTGGGCGAAGGCCCACGCCGGCGACAGCAAAGTCAGGAGAGCGAAGGCACCGGCGCAGCGAGCGAGCAGTTTAATCACGTGTTTTTTCAGAATAGCCCCACGTCCGCGCCGGCGTTCGGCGCTTCCAGCCAGTTCTTCATCGTTTGCAGCGTTCGACGCGCATGGACGCCAGCGGCCAGCGCCAGGACACCGCCCACTGCCACCGTCCAGCGCGGACCGATACTGGCAGCCAACGCGCCCGCGGCCAGGCTGGCGACGGGCAACATACCGACGACCATCGAGGAGTACAGGCCCATAATGCGGCCGCGATAGTTCTCCGGCACTCGTAATTGGATCATCGTGTTGGTGGCCGCATTGGTCCGGAAGACGCTCATGCCGAGCAGGGGCATCATCGCCAGCGAGAGCCAGTAATTGGGCGACGCGGCAAACACGAATAACGTTGCACTGGCGACGAAAAGAGCCTGCATGATCGCCCCGGGCAAGTGCCGGTGGCCGCGCGAGCCTGCCAGTGTGAGCGTTCCGGCGATTGCGCCGAGCCCCATCCCGCCAGTTAGAAACCCGAGCCCCTGCGCGCCCATGTGGAACAGCCCGTCGGCGAACATCGGACCCAGCGCGAAGACTCCCGCCGTCGCCAGCGTCATCGAGGCGACCAGCACCAAAGCCGTTCGAAGTGGCGGAGTGCCGGAGGCAAGCCGGAAGCCGTCTCGCAAACGCTCCAGAGGACCCTCTCCCGGCACATGTGGCGGTTCGGCGAAGCGCATCAGAGCGAGGCTGAACAGCACGGCGAGGAAGCTGAACCCGTTGAGCAGGAAACAGAGCCCTTCTCCCAGCCGCCCCACCAGGAAGCCGGCCAACGCCGGACCGACAACGCGGGCCGAGTTGAAAGTGGCCGAGTTGAGACTGATGGCTGCCAGCAGGTCTTCCTTGCCGACCAGGTGGATGAACATCGCCTGCCGGCCCGCGATGTCGAAGGCGCTGCAGGTTCCGAGGATAAGCGCCAAGGCGAGCACATGCGCGACGGTGACGCGCCCCGTCAGCGTCAATGCAGCTAGCACAAATGCCTGTAGCATCGCCAGCGTCTGCGCCCCGAATACAATGTTGCGGCGCGGGAAGCGATCGGCCACCACCCCGGCCACGGGGCCGAGCAACAGCACGGGAACGTTCGAGCAAAACCAGGTGACGCCGAGCATCCACGCCGAGTGCGTGAGGCGGTAGACCAGCCAGCTCTGGGCGAGCTGCTGCATCCACGTCCCGGCCAGGCTTACGGCCATTCCGGCCACGTACAGGCGGAAATTGCGATGGCGGAGAGCCCCAAACGGCGACGGGCGGCGCAGCGGCGCTTCGTCCTGCATTACTTTCCTCAGAGTATCCGACTGCGGCGGGCTCGCCTTCTGCGCTAAACTACGGACTTAGATCGACTTTCCGGAGGTTTCTCTCATCGTGGCCGAAAAAACCAATCCGAATCTCTACCATTCCGACTATATCGGTTCCGGTACGTTCATTATCAGCAAGCCCAAGCGCAAGAAGGGCAAGAAGCGGCAGCAGCAACTGAAAAGCCCCAATCGCGGAATGCGCAAGTAGCCCTTCCTTTCCACTCCCATTTCTAGATCCTCAGCGGTCGGCCGATCCGGGTTTCGCATCCGGTCGCCGGGGTGTCTCCAGACGCTCCGCGGCGTCGTCTCCCAGCAGCCCAACTCCGAGTTCGCCATCCCCTTTTCGTAGAGCGGACGCCCAATGCTGTGGCGGGCCGCTCATGTCCGCACCTGCCCCCTGGTCGGGCTTCCGCGGACGCTATTTGAACGCTCGATAGAAGGCTGGCAAGAAGGCGCCGGACATCTTCCACGGCGATAGCCCGACGGGGCGCGCAGGTTCAAGTGATTTCCAGATCAGGAAACCGCTCGCCGAATTATCTCGCCAGATACACGGCTGGTTATGTTGTATTGCCGATTACACACGAATAATAGCGAAAGCAAATCCTCGCTTGAGGCTGGCTCCCGGTGATGCTTTGGAATTGTCCGAAGAGGGAGTCCGGCTCGGGGAATGAAACGGGTGGGTCGATTGGGGTCTATCAGTTGGATACCAGGCAGGAGGATAGAAAGCCGGACTCCTTCGGACGCCCGGACTTTATGGCCGGCGCAACCTTCCTCACCCGCAAACTGGCGGCAACTGATTGATAAACCAGAGGAAATAATCCTTGCACACGGGTCAATGCCTGGGCGCCAGCTTTAACAGTCGCCCGTAGAGGCTGCACTCCGGCGTCATCCCCGTATCGAGCTGTATGCAGGAAACTCCCGCGGCGCCTACTCCTCTTTCAGCGATCTCTCCATCAGTTCGCGCAGTGCTTCCCGCGGATCGCGCCCCTCGCGCAGGATGGCATACACCTGGCGCGTGATCGGCATTTCCACCGAAAGTCGTCCGGAGAGTTCGTTCGCGGCGTATGTGGTTTGAACGCCTTCGGCGACCATGCGCATGCCCGCGAGGATGTCAGGCAGCTTGCGGCCCTGGCCGAGTTGGTAGCCCACGGTCCGGTTGCGGCTCAGTTCGCCGTTGCAGGTCAGGACCAGATCGCCCAGCCCGGCGAGACCGGCGAGCGTCCGGGCCTGGCCGCCCGCTGCGATGGCCATGCGGCTGATCTCCGCGAGGCCCCGCGTTATGAGCGCCGCCATGGTGTTCGCGCCCAGGCCCAGCCCCGCGCAGACTCCGGCCGCGATGGCGATGACGTTCTTCACCGAAGCGCCGATCTCGACTCCGACAGGATCGGAGTTCGTGTACAGCCGCAGCGACGGACCGGAGAAGGCCGCCTGCACTGCGCGTGCGAGGCTGATGTCGTGCGACGCAATCACGATCGCGGCCGGCTCGCCGCGCGCGACCTCCTCGGCAAAGGTCGGCCCGCTCAGCACGCCCACGCGCGGCGGGAAGCGGTTGCCCACCACGTCGTTGATCACCTGCGACATGCGCAGCAGCGTTCCGTTTTCGATGCCTTTCGTCGCGCTGACGAAGAGCATGTTTTCGTCGAGATGCGGTAGCAAATCGTCGTACACCCGGCGCGCATGGTGCGACGGCATAACGCCGAGCACGACCTCCGCTTCTTCCACGGCGTAGGCCAGAGAACTGGTGACCTCGACGCTCGGGCCGAGTGTCGCGCCGGGCAGAAAGAGGTCATTCTCGCGAGACGATTGCATGCGCCCCGCCAGGTCCTGTTCATAAACCCAGAGCCTGACCTGTTCAAATCGTTCCGCCAAGACGACGGCCAGAGCCGTGCCCCAACTGCCGCCGCCGATCACTGCGAGTCGCTTCACGCTTGCTTGCCTCCGAATCGAAACACGTTCTCTTTTCCGGCTCGTAGCCGTTCGATATTCGATCTGTGACGCCAGATGACCAGTGTGCTCGAGAGCAGCGCCGCGGCAATCACCGGCCACTCCGGGTAGGCGAACATCGCCACGACAAACGGGAATACGCCGGCGCTCAGTATCGATCCCAAAGAGATATAGCGCGAGTAGGCCACCGTCGCCACAAAAATCAGGGCGCAGACGCCGACGGCTGCCGGAGCCAGGCACAGGAACGCGCCCACGAAACTTGCCACCGCCTTGCCGCCCTGGAACCTCAGGAAGACCGGGAAGGCGTGCCCCAGCAGGACCGCAACTGCCGCCGCGCTTGCCCAGAGCAGATCGCCATGCGTTGCCCGCAGCATCATCCAGACCGCGAAGTAGCCCTTGGCCATGTCGAGCAGCAGAGTGAGGATCCCGATCCCCCGGCCCGTCGTACGCAGCACGTTCGTCGCGCCGATGTTGCCGCTGCCCATCGCGCGTACGTCCTTGCCGGTCTTCAGCCACACGAGGAGGTAGCCGAACGGGATGCCGCCGATGAGATAGGCCAGGACGAGATAGGCCAGAAGTAAGAGTCCAATTCGTAGGGTCATGCCGTTAAGGGAAATGTTGCCAGTTTCGTATAAATCGAGCCGCCGGGGGACAACTGGCTCTGGTAGAGATGGAATCGCTCCGCGGAAAATGCCCCGAAATCGGCGCTGGGAAGCTCTGAAATCGCCTTTTTTAGCTCAAGCAGCGGCTCCGAGGTGCGTATTCTGGCCAACGTCAGGTGTGGATGGAACGCTTTCTTTTCCGGCTCAATCCCCAGCCGCGCGCAAGCGGCGTCCGTGTCCCGCGCGAGGGCGAAGAGGCCGGCCGGCGCTTCCATCGCGGCGACCAGCACGCGCGGGCGGTCGGCATTCGGAAACCAGTCCAGGCCCCGCAAGGCGATCCTGAGCGCGCCCGGCTGAGCCACCGCGCCGAGCGCGGCTGTGAGTTCGTCCAGCCGCTCTTCTGGAAAATCGCCTATAAACTTGGTTGTGAGGTGCAGGTTGGCGACGGGACTCCACTGGATCCGCGCCTTCGTCTTCAGCAGGTGCAGCAGCAGTTCCAGATTGCGCCGCATCTCGTACGGCAGATCGAGTCCGGCAAACAGCCTCATGAACTTCCCTTTCGCGTTCCTTGTCCTGTTCCCCGTGCTGTTCATTTGTTACGTTGCTTATGGTAACGCGAGATGACTTTTGAGTTGCTGCGCCGTGAATTCTACTCTGCGCCGGCCATTGATGTGGCTCGCGGCCTGCTCGGCTGTGTCCTTGACTATAAAGGGCTTGGCGGGCGAATCGTGGAGGTCGAGGCCTACCTCGGCGAGGGCGACGAAGCGGCGCACTCGTTCCGCGGGGTGACGCCCCGGACGCGGGTGATTTTCGGTCCGCCGGGCCACGCGTACGTTTATCTCAACTACGGGATTCACTATTGCCTGAACGTCGTGGCCGAGCCGGAGGGCCGCGCCGGCTGCGTCCTGATCCGCGCGGTGGAAGGAATCGGCGACGGGCCCGGCAAGCTGACCCGCGCGCTGGGCATCACGCGCGAACTGAACGGTTGCGACCTCGTGCACGGACCGCTGACCATCCGGCTGGGCCGCCCGCCGCGCGAGATCGCTGTCACGCCGCGCATCGGCATCCGGAAGTCTGCCAACCTGCCGTTGCGGTTTCTGGCTGTGGATTGAGGAGCGAATCGGGCCGTTCTTCGGAGTGGCAAAAGGGATGCTCTGAGGCAGTACCACTGCGGCGGGCGACAATCTATACGAACATAGGCCCGAATCAATCGAAAACGATCACGATTAGACATGCTCTCTGGCTGTCCACGAGTCCCTCGCGTCCACGCACCGCCTTGCTCATTTTCAGAACCGGCTCTGCAGGCGCAGCGCATAGCTCCGCGACGGCGCGATGGCGTTGCCGGAAAACAGCCCGGCGAAGTCGATCACGTTCAGGCGATTGTTCAGGTCGTGAGCATCCGCTTGAAGCGACATTTTCAACTTCTCGCGATTCACCAGTTGCACGCCCAGCGAAGCATTGATCGACAGCGAGGGGCTCACCCGGCCGTGGCTCAGGTTTACGCGGTTCACCACCTGCTGGCCGTACTCGGCAATGGCGTCCTGCAGGTCGCCGCCGTAAGCAACCGGCAGACCGCTCCCATACTCTCCGCCCAGCCCCAGCCACAAGCGCCGCGTCAGCTCGTAGCGAACCCTCGCGCGAACCGTGTTGCGCTGATCCTGCGAATCCCAAAAGCGGCCGGCGCTGCCGACGGTTCCAGCAACGTCCTGACCCAGGAAGAGTCCGCCCGTGACGGGAAAATAAGCCGAACCGACGATATACGAGTAACTGGCGAACCCGCTAAACCGGCCCCAGCGCGGAATCTCCAGCTTCGCCTCCGCCCCATAAAGATTTGCCTTCGCAAACGCGATGGGAAAACTCACGGCCGTATTTAACAGTTGGTCATCGTCCCCGTAGTTATTCACTCGGCGTTCGAAACCGTTCGCATCCAGGCGCAGCCGGTTGAAGAGGCTTTTCGTCACGCCCGCTTCATAGTAATTACCATAGGAAGGCTGAACCGGCAGGCGCAGAAACACCGGGTTCAAGGAGAGCACCTGCTGCGAGCTGGAGAGTAGTATGTTCTCAAAGAACGGCGTTTGAAAAACGCGATCATAGGAGGTGTGCAGCAATAGATCCGCGCTTTTAAAGTAGCGGGAAACGCCCAGTCTGGGGCTGAACGCGGTTTTGTTAACCAGCAGTTGATAGTGGTCGTAACGCAAACCGGCGCTAATGTTCCATTTACCCAGATTGATCTGGTCCTGCACGAAGCCGGATTGTTCCAGGTCCCATTTCCGGCCGTTGAACTGGAAACTGCCCGGAGTTCCAGCGTCGAATTGGCTAGGGTCGGTGATGACATCACCGAAGATCTCGTGGATCAGCGTCGAATCCGCCTC